>Ga0194131_10001647_pt1 | contig 38063 bp, 33 predicted proteins | sample TA2KigO120mmetaG_FD_148631 | JGI IMG/M metagenome (GOLD analysis project Ga0194131, IMG submission 148631) | Freshwater microbial communities from Lake Tanganyika, Tanzania - TA2015053 Kigoma Offshore 120m | ecosystem: Environmental > Aquatic > Freshwater > Lake | place: Tanzania: Lake...
ACGTGGGCCACCACCCCGTACGGGCAGTCGGGGAAGGCGAAGGCGGTGGGGGCGAGCGCGGCGACCAGAAGCATGATGTCCTCCGCGGGTACACCAAGCAAGGAGCGTGCCGACCCGGCGAGCCCGGCGTGGCGCGCCTCGCGAGGCCCACTGGGGACCTCCAGTGGGATGCTCGTGGCCCAGGCGTGAGACCGCCGTGCCCCAGTCGGGCGGGTGCCACCGCGAGCGCGCGGGCTCGGCCCGGCGGCGTCTCTGCGCTTCCCGCCCGGGCGCAGCTCCGCCGTCCAGGCCCGCCCGCTCAGAAATGCCGAGCGCTCCTAGCCGATCGCGCCTCGCTTCGCTCGGCGCAGGCACTCCCCGATCAGCGCCGTCCACCCCGTCTGGTGGGGAGCGCCCAGGCCGCGCCCGGTGTCGCCGTGGAAGTACTCGTGGAAGAGCAGGCGGCCGTGGAGTGGACCGCCCGGCCCGAGGAGCACGTGCGCGCCGAGCGCCGGCGTGGCGCCGTCCGCGCCGGCCAGGAGCACCGACGCCAGCCGCCGGCAGAGCTCCGTGGACACCTGCTCCAGGGTGAGCCACTGTCCGCTTCCGGTGGGGCACTCAACCTTGAGGCTGTCGCCGTAGAAATAGTGGTAGCGGTCGAGCGACTCGACGAGTAGCCAGTTGAGCGGGAACCAGATCGGGCCGCGCCAGTTGGAGTTGCCGCCGAACATTCCGGTGTCGCTCTCGCCGGGGGTGTAGGCGACGCGGTGCACGTCGTGGCCCACCCGCAACTCGAAGGGGTGCTCGAGGTGGTAGCGCGAGAGCGAACGCACGCCGAAGGGCGAGAGGAACTCGGCTTCGTCGAGCACGTAGCGCAGGATGCGCACGATCTGGTCCTTGCTCGGCACCGCCAGCAGGCGCCGCTCGCGGCCGTCGGGACCGGGGCGCGACTCGGTATCCGCGGCGATGTCCGGTCTGTTTTCGAGAAACCAGCGGAAGCGTCGCCGGAAGTTGGGCAGGCGGTCGAGTGTTTCCCAGTCGAGCACCTCCGCCGCGAAGAGCGGCACAACGCCCACCATCGACCGGATGCGGAGGGGGCGGTGCCCTTCGGGGGTGAGCAGCCCGTCGTAGTAGAAGCCGTCGGCTTCGTCCCACAGGCCGTGTCCCCGGGCGCGGTTCATCGCGCCGTCGATGGCCACGAAGTGCTCGAAGAACTTCGAGGCCATGTCCTCGTAGCCGGGATCGAGGGCCGCCAGCTCGGCGGCGATCGCGAGCATGCTGGTGCAGTAGAACGCCATCCAGGCCGTGCCGTCGGCCTGTTCGAGCGCCCACCCGTGGGGCATCGGCCGGCTGCGGTCGAACACCCCGATGTTGTCGAGTCCGAGAAAGCCGCCACCGAAGAGGTTGTTGCCCGCCGCGTCCTTGCGATTGACCCACCACGTGAAGTTGACCAGGAGCTTCTGGAAGAGGTGGGCGAGGAAGCGCCGGTCGCGCTGCCCCTTCGGGCCGGTGAGCTTGTACACCCGAAACGCCGCCCACGCGTGCACCGGTGGGTTCACATCCGAGAAGTTCCACTCGTAGGCTGGGATCTGCCCATTGGGGTGCATGTACCACTCGCGCACGAAGAGCTCGAGTTGCGACTTGGCGAAGTCGGGATCGAGCCGCGCGAAGGGCAGCATGTGGAAGGCGAGATCCCACGCCGCGTACCATGGGTATTCCCACGTGTCCGGCATGGAGATGACGTCGCGGTTGTAGAGGTGCGCGGCCCATTCCCCGTTGCGACCCTGCTTGCGTTGGTCGGGCGGCTTCGGTTGCGCGGGGTCGCCGTCGAGCCACTGCCGCACCACGTAGTGGTAGATCTGCTTCGAGCAGCACAGTCCCGCCCTCGCCTGCCGCAGCACCGCTGCTTCCTCGGCGGTGAACATCGACGGCGTGTGTGCCGCGTGAAAGGCGTCGGACTCCGCCTCCCGCGCCGCGAGGATCCGGCCAGCGTCGCCGAATGGCTCTATCGGAAACGACGCGTCCGGCGCCATCCGGAAATGGAGCGACACCGCCTCGCCCGGGCCCAACTCGCGGCGGTACCACGCCGCGGCCCGCGTGCCGCGTTGCTCCGGGTTGCAGGCAGCGGCGTCGCCCGCCACGACCCGGCGGTTAAAGCCGTCCTTCGGAAAGGGCGACGAGGAGCGGGCATTCCACAGGGCTTCGGCGTTGCTGTCGTTGTCGCAGAACAGCCATGCGTCCGGGGCCTGCTCCGCGGCGAAGCGGAGGCGACCCAGCGTGCCGGCGTCGATGGCCACGCTCGGGGGCGCGTGCGCGGGGTGGTCCAGCACGGCTGCTGGCTTCTCCTCGAAGCCTTCTCCGGAGCGCCCCCACGCCCAACTGTTGCGAAAGCTGAGTTGGGCGAGCACGTGCAGCGGCGCGGACTCGGGGCCGCGGTTGCGGACCGTCAGGCGCACCACGAGGTCGTCGGGGGCGGCCTTGGCGTAGTCGACCACGCAATCGAAGAACCGAGCGCCGCCGAAGATGCCCGTGTCCTCCAACTCGAACTCCGGATCGAGCTTGCCGCGATGGCGATTCTCGTGACGCAGGCGCTCGTAGGGGAAGCGGGCCTGCGGGTAGGCGTAGGCCATGCGCACGAAGCTGTGCGAGGGCGTGCTGTCGAGGAAGAAATATAGGTCTTTCGGATCTTCCCCGTGGTTGCCCTCCGGGCCGGCCAGCCCGAAGGCCCGCTCCTTGAGGATGGGGTCGCGCTCGTTCCAGAACGAAAAGTGCAGCGCGAGCCGCCCCTGCCGGTCGGTGAAGCCCAGGAGGCCGTCTTCCCCCCACCGATAGGCGCGCAGGTGCGCGTGGTCGAAGGGGAAGGCGGCCCATGCGTTGCCGTCGGCGCTGTAGTCCTCGCGCACGGTGCCCCACTGTCGCATCGAGAGGTAGGGGCCCCAGCGCTTCCAGTTGGCAACCCGCTCGCGGTCCTCGCGCAGCCTCGCGCTCTCCGGGTCGACGGCGGGTTTCCCGCGTGAGCCTTTCATGTTCCGGCGGCCTCGGGATCGGCGAAGACGGTGAAGTCGGGGTGTCGCAACCTCCCCGCCGGGATGCGGACGTCGCCCGCGAGCAGGCGCTTCAGCGGCTCGCGCTTGTTCGAGCCGGTGACCAAGAACACCAGGGCGCGCGCCCGCTCGAGGCACGGGAGGGTGAGCGTGACCCTCCGGTGGCCGAGGTAGGGGCCGACAGCCACCGCGTCCGGCTCACGCAGCTCGAGGGCGGAATCTCCCGGAAAGAGCGACGCGGTGTGACCGTCGTCGCCGAGGCCGAGGTGAACCAGATCCAGGATGCCGCGGGTGTCCGACCCACCGAGCATATCCGCGTAGCGACGTGCGGCGGCGGCGCCCTCCGGGTCGCACTTCACGTCGACCGGGATTGGGGAGAACTTCGCCGGCACCGTGAAACGAGACCAGAGGTGGGTCCAGTTGCGCGTCTCGTCCAAATCGGATGCCACGCGTTCGTCGACCTGCCACACGGTGACCTGCTCCCAACTCAAGGGCACCAGAACGAGCTGTTCGACCATCTTCCACGGCGACCTTCCGCCGGAAAAGGCCACGTGCATCGGCCGCCCGGCGCGGATGATGCGCTGCGCGAGGAAGTGCGCGCAGGCGCGCGGGGCGTCGCCGTCGACTACCAGTTTCCCCAGCAAGGACTTAGCCCGTTTCCGGGGCGTACCAGCCGCCCTCGCCCGACACCAGCGCCGCGGCCTCCTCCGGACCCCACGTCTTCTTGAGGTAGGGCTGGGCGAGGCGGGGGGTGTCCAGCACCGGCATCACGATGCGCCACGCCTCCTCCACGCCGTCCTGCCGTGCGAAGAGCCTGGCGTCTCCGTCGAGCGCGTCGCCGAGGAGCCGCTCGTAGGGCTCGCTGCGCTCGGTACGCGCGCCGCCGGCGGCCACCTCGAGGTCGAGCGGCTCGCTGATCATCGCGCTGCCGGGGCGCTTGGCCTGCACGCGCAAGGAGAGCCCGTCGTTCTTCCCGAGCCGGAACCGCAACTGGTTGGGCGCGGGCCGCTGTTCCGCGTTCTCGGCGAACATCAGGCGCGGCGGGTGGCGGAACTCGACCACCGCCTCGGTGGCGGTGACCGGCAGACCCTTCCCGGCGCGAATGTAGAAGGGCACGCCGGCCCACCGCCAACTGTCGATCTCGAGCTTCAGCGCCACGAAGGTCTCCGTGTCGCTGTCGGGATCCACGCCTTCCTCTCGGTTGTAGCCGCGGTATTGCCCGCGGACCACCGACTTCGGGTCGAGCGCCCGGATGGCGCGGAACACCTTCACCTTCTCGTCGCGCCAGGCGTTTGCGTCGTTGGCCACGGGCGGCTCCATCGCGAGCAGCGCGACGATCTCCAGCAGGTGGTTCTGCACCACGTCGCGTAGGGCGCCGACCTTGTCGTAGAAGCGGCCGCGCCCCTGGATGTCGAAATCCTCGGCCATCGTGATCTGCACTTCGTTGACGTAGTGCCGGTTCCACAAGGGCTCGAGCATGGTGTTGGCGAAGCGGAAGACCATCAGGTTCTGGATCGGCTCCTTCCCGAGGAAGTGGTCGATCCGGTAGATGTCTTCCTCCGGGAACCACCTGTGCAGGCACTCGCCGAGGTGGCGCGCGCGGGCAAGGTTGTTGCCGAAGGGCTTCTCGACCACGACCCGCGCCTGCCGGTTTAGCCCGACCGCGCCGAGGCCGTCGGCCACGTTTTCGAAGAGGTCGGGCGGGATCGCGAGGTAGTGCACCGGGCGCGTGCAGCCGTGCGTGCTCACCTTCGCCGCGATCGCTGCGAAGCATGCGGGATCCTCGTACTTGCCGGAGATGTAGGACATCGCCGACGAGAGCGCCGTCCACACGCTCTCCTCGATGGTCCTACCGGCGGAGGTCGCCCATTTTTCGAGGCTGTCCCGCGCGTACCTTCGTAGCTCGTCTTCACTCCACGGTCGCGACGACACGCCGATCACCGGCACGCCCAGCCGCCCGCGCTTCTGCATCAGGTAGAGCGACGGGAAGATCTTCTTGAACGCGAGGTCGCCCGTGGCGCCGAAGAAGACGAGGCAGTCGCCGCGCAGGGGGGCCGACATGGTCAGTCCTTCTTGATGGCGTGGCCGCCGAACTGGTTGCGCAGCGCCGCGATCATCTTCATCGCGGGCATGTCCTGCTGCCGCGAGGCGAAGCGCGCGTACAGCGATGCAGTGAGCACCGGGGCCGGCACCGCGAGCCGCACCGCCTCGTTGACCGTCCAGCGACCCTCGCCGGAGTCGTTCGCATAGCCCTTGATCCCCTCCAACTCGGGATTGTCCTGGATCGCCAGCACCGCGAGGTCGAGCAGCCAGCTACGCACCACGCTCCCGTGGCGCCACAGCTCGAACGCCTTGTTGACGTCGATGTCGAGTTCGCTCGCCTTCATGAGCTCCCAGCCCTCGGCGAAGGCCTGCATCATTCCGTACTCGACGCCGTTGTGGACCATCTTCGTGAAGTGCCCGGCGCCCGCGGGCCCCACGTGCGCGAAGCTCTCGGGCCCCTTGAGCCCGTCGAACACCGGCTGCGCGATAGCCACGGCCTCCGCCTCGCCGCCCACCATCATGCAGTAGCCCTCCTGCAAGCCCCAGATCCCGCCGCTGGTGCCGCAGTCGATGAAGTGGATGCCCTTCGCCTTCGCGGCCTCGGCGCGACGCTGGCTGTCGCGGTAGAAGCTGTTGCCGCCCTCGATGAGTACGTCGCCGGGCTCGAGCAGGCCGAGCAACTGGTTGACGACCGCCTCCGTGGGGTCGCCCGAGGGGACCATCACCCACGCCACGCGGGGCCGCGCGAGCCGCGCGACCATCGCGTCCAGCGAGTCAACGTCGCGCTTGGCGGAGAAGCTGTCGAACCCGACCACCTCCACCCCCGACCGACGCAGCCGTTCCGCCATGTTCCCACCCATCTTTCCGAGTCCGACGAGCCCGAGCTGCATGAGGCCTCCGATTCGGCTCATATCCCGCGCAGGAGGGGCAGAAGCTCTGGATCTTGCAAGTGCGCGTCGCCCGCGCCCCGGGCCAGAGATCCATTCGCCAACCTGATATAACTGAAAATACGACGTTCGAGCCTGGCTTGCGTGAGGCCACGAGCCGTTCCCGCCGAACAACGGAGGGAAGTGAGCGAGGGATTTTCCCGTCACGGGCGGTTTTTCGGCGGCCTGCTAGAGGCGATGGGCCTGCTGGTCGTCGCCATGGGTGTCGTGACACCCGCGCGCCATGGCGGTGGCGCCCTCCTCCACGATGCGCGTGTTCTCGGCGCGGGCGGCCTCCTCGTTGCCCTGCCAAGCCCCGCGGCTGGCTCCCAGGCGGCCGATCAGGGCGGCCAGCGTGTCGAGGCGGAAGGAGGGCGGGGTCACGCGCCGCCCTAAATCCGTCGCGCGCGTGCGCCCTCGCACCCACCGCGAGCGACCCAGTCGTCGACTCGCTGCGACGTCGGAGCCGCTTCAGCGTGGGCGCGGGTGGTCGGCGAGGAAGGCCTCGACCGTGCGAGCCACCTCGATCCCGTGCCGCGACAGCGGGCCGGGCACGTCGAGTCGTCGCGACCAACCGCACCTCGCCGTCGCCACTTGCATGATGCGATCAGCGTGGACCAGGCAGTCTCCGTGCACGTGATCGGGGCGTCCCTGCACCCGGAGGTAGGGACAGGGGGGTAGGAGGTGCAACAGCTCGCGCCCCGCCCAGGGCGCCTCGTCGAAGGGCGACAGGTCGCGCCACTCGGGCATGTCGCGACCGGGCGGTACCAGCGAGAAGCGGTCCACGGGACCCTCCACGTCGACGAACAACGCGATGCGCTCGGCGCCAGTCTCGGTGATGGCGCGGGCCGCCGCCACGCAGCCGCCCGACCACGACATCACCACGGTGGGCACCCCCTCGGCGAGCCCGCGCTCGATGGCCCGCCGCGCGTCGGCCACGTGCACCGGGTTGCCCGGTGCCTTCCACGTGCCGGGTTCGCGCTCGTAGATGAACAGCGCGTCGCGAGGAAAAGCGTTGTCGGGCAGGGCGAGGAACCGCAGGCGTTCGACCAGCCCCGAGGCCCCGGCGTGCACCACCACGATCGCAGCGCGCGGCCGCTCGGGACCGATCCGCAGGGGCGCGCCTACCCGCACTCCGCGCTCCGGGCCGGTCGCCATCGTGCACACCAGCGGGCCAGCCCGTCGAGGGGCAGGGCCTCGAGGGAGCCCTCCGGGCAGAGGTCGTGCTCATGGAAGGTAGCGCCGAAGAATGCGTGCCGTCCCGGGGGCTCGGGCCAGGTCGCGGCTTTTTCCGCGCAGCGATCGAGCGCGGTCCAGTCGAGGCGGCCCCAGGCCGGGATGACCTTTCCGTCGCGACGATGGAGCACGCCCCACTCGAAGGGCGACACCGAGATGTCGAGCATGCGCAGGCGGGGGAGGGGACTCCATGCGAGCCAGCCCTGGTAGGTGAATTGTCGGGACTCAAGCCGGTCGGTGATCACGCTGGCACCGAGGGACTGGGCCGCGCGCAGCAGCTTCAACCTTCCCCGGTCGCCCACCTGCACCAGCCCCGGCGCCATCACGCTCGGCTCGACCCCGGCCTTCCGCAGCGCGCCGACGCTCCGTCGCAAGTCTCGCCCATGCGCGTGGGCGCCCACCTCGTGTCCCCGGCGTTGCAGGTGCTTGAGGAATGCGTACACGTCGCCCTCGGCAAACCAGGCTCGTACCCGGAAGGACAGCACGCCCCCCTCGTTCTCCGCCGTGGTGGCCACCCTGTCGAGCAGCCGGGCGACCTTGGGCCAGCGGAAGGGGTCGCGCGACAGGAGCACGTCGTCGACGTGGACCTCGAGGAAACAGCGCAAGGGGGCCTACGCCCCGTCGAAATGACGGGGCGCCACGAGGCGGATGGCGTGCCGCAGCACCTCGATGCGACAGCGCGCGCTCCGGTGCCCCTCCTCGCCGTCGATCTGAACCTCGACCGGCTGGGCGAGCGGCCTATCGCGCAGGCGGATGTCGAACCAGGGGGCGCGCACCACCGGGCTGAGCGTCCAGCCCACTCCCGCGAGATCGGGCTCGTGCATAGGGACCATCTCGTGGTGCACCACCCCCCGCGCCAGCCACTCGGGGCGCCCTTTGATGGGCACCAGCTCCATCTCGCCGTCTTCCGGGCTGCTCGTCGGATCGAACACCCATGCCCCGGCGTAGATCCTGGTGTTTTTCACCACAAGATCGGTGAGGTTCTCGAAGAAGGTGGTGCCCGAGGGCGTGGTGACCTCTGCCTCGAAGGGCTGCTCGTGCAGCGTGCTGGTAACGAAGGCGCGCACGATCGCGCCGGCGTACACGAGCTGATCGCGGTACAGCTCGCGCAGGATCGGCACGCCGTCGACCAGTCGCCGGTCCTCGTTGCGCATGCGCAGGGCGATGGCCGAGAAACCCCAGCCGGCGCTGTCGAAAAAGTGATCGACGCGCAGTTGCTCGTCGAGTGCGCCGTAGGCGATGATCCGGCCTGCGTCGAGTGGCACGACGTGCCCCTCGGCCAGCACCTCCACGTTGCGGCCCAGCGAGGCCTCGTCACTGTCGAGGCCGAAGCTCTTGCCCTGGTCGTTCGCGGTGCCGGTGGGTAGCATCCCCATCGGGATCTCCGACTTCGAGGCTAGCAGTCCCTTGGCCACCTCGGCGAAGGTGCCGTCGCCACCCATCGCCACCACGCACTGGTACGCGCCGCCGGCGAGCGCCTTCTGCACGTCCTGGACGGTCCGCCCGCCGGGCCGCGTGGGCAAGAAGTCGTGGTCGAGGCCGAGCGCGTGCATCTTGGACCTGGCCTCGTCAATCCGCCGGGCGTTGCGACCCGACTGGGCGGTGGGGTTGCCGACGAGCAGGTGCATGGTCTCGTGCTATCCCGGGCGCCTGCACCAAAGTTGCACCTCGGCTGCGCGAGGAACGCGTCCGCGCGGCGAATGATGCGGGGCATGCGTAAGCTCCGCCTCGTCATCGCCGCGTCTCTGTTCGTCACCCTCGCCTACGCGGCCACCGGCCGCGAGGAGGCCGTTCCCGATCGCCTCCTCCACCAGGCCAACGGGGTGGCGCAGTGGCTGGACGGCGGCGTGGAAAAGTCTCAGTTTTCCACGGGGGTCGACATCTTCAACCGCGAGTGGGCCTACGGCATGGCCCAGATGGCGGCCTTTGGCCTTGGCCAACGGCCCGCGCTGGACGAGGATCTCCGGAGGAACTGCACCTCGCGGTCGTTGTAGTAGCGCGCCGCATCATGGAGCGAACCCTCGGCGAATGTGATCCCGACCAGCCAGGCGGGGCCATCGGGGTTCGCGTGCACCACGCGCCCGTACAGGGCGACATGCTCCTTCCCGATGCTGGACATCGCGAGGACACCCTCCCCCGGTTGCATCGGGCTGGACATCCGCACGAGGCAGCCGCGGCGGGAAATGTTCATGAAACGACTCTTGCCTTCGACCAGCTCCCCGCGTCCGTCCTGGGCAAGTCGGAACAGGCCTATGCTCGACTCCTTGACTTCGAGCCGATGGAACTCGCGGCGATTGCGGTCCGCAGCCTCTCCCGTGAAGCGGAAGGAGATTTGCATGCACGGCGCGCCCGGCGACGCACCGGGAATCCCGTGCATCGGCCGCAGGCCGACCACCGCGCCGGGCACCATGAAGCGACCACGCATGTTTTCGATCTCGAGCGTAGCGGCAAAGGGCACGGGCGGCGGATCCTGAAGGAACATGGTGGAATAGCTGAGGTGCGAGAGGCCCGGCATGAGGAGCGTCTCGGTGGCCTCGGCGAGCACCATCCCCTGCGCGATGAGGCGCACCGTCCGCGCCGGCCCCCTGATCGCCGCGCTGCTGCCCCGCGACAGCGCCTGCTCGTCCGTCTCGTCCGGCGGCGCGCCCCAGTCCGGAGCGAGGCAGACGGCGTCGAGCACGTTCACGCAGGCCTCGGGCCGTGACACAACGAAGCGGAACAAATCGAGCCCAACCTCGATCGAGAGGCAGGACGGGTCGCGCGGGTCCACGTGCGGCCGGACGAGGGCGCCGCGCAACGCCACGATCCTCCTGCGGCCGTTCGCACGCTCGAAGACGACTCCCTGCTCACCGATCATCAGCGTCCCGACGTCGAAGCCGTGCTCGTGGCGGTACACCGCACGCTCGGCCCATGGTCCAACCGGGCCGATGATCGGCGGCATCGCCGCCAGCCACGCCTTCGGCAGCCGGGCGATGAACTCCCCGGCGCCACCGCCGGTGAGCGGGACGCTCTCACCCTGCACCTCCAGCTTCCTGTTCCGAACACCCTGAAGGGCCGCGAACGAGTGCCAGTGGCTCTGAACGGTGCCGAACGCCGAGCTCATGCCTGCATAGCCGAAGCCTCGCGCAGCAATTCCGTACAGACCACCCGTGTTGCTGGGCGCGAGTGGATCCTGCTCGATGAGCGCGAACTCGCACCCCTCAGGAGCGTCCACGCTATCGCGCATCACTTGGAGCGCCACCCACATACGCTGGGCGCCCTCCCCGCGGAACACGTGATCTCTAGCTCCCACCGATACGCACACGCGCCTCCCGCCGTCCATTCGGTGGAGGCCGACGACCTCGGAGATTGAATGAGAAAAGGCGTCCCGCCCCACGAGGCGCGCGTCCAGGTTGGGCAGGAAGTGCAGCTCCCCGGCGCAGACACTTGCTGTTCCGGATACCGTGATCGCCGCGTTTAGCTCGACCGAAACCTGCCCACCCACCGCAGGAAGGTTCTGCAGCCGTGCATCCGCCACGTCGCGACAAGTATTGCCGGCATCGCAATCGGAGCTGTGCCTTGTCTCGACAATCATTCCTTTCTCAGCCATGAGCATATACTCTTTGTCAGCCATCTGCAACAGGATTCTCCACACTTCTCGCGTTGTCATCCTCCACCTGTACGGTCATGGTCACGGTGCGGATCGACCCGCTTGTGCGCCCACGTGTCGCCGCTGAGCTTTGTAGAGGTGCGCCACCACCAGGGGCGCCGCTGGCTCGATGAACAGGTGAAGGTGGGCGAGCTCCACGAACTGCCGGTAGGACCTCGGGTAGGTCATGCCGGTGTCGTCGCCGCGCCAGTACAAGGCGGCCTGGTCCGCACCGCGGTGCTGGTTCGCACCGCCGCCGGCAAGCTCCTGCGGGGGGTGGCGGTCCCCGCAGGTTGACCGATGGCGACGGTCTGACAGCCGGGGTACGTGAGCCCCCTTCTCGAGGCGCGCCCATGGGCGACAATCTTCTCCCCTTCAGCATCACCGAAGATCTCCTTGACACCGGTATGCGCGGCTTCCCGGTTTCGACCGTGTACACCAGCGAGGTCGACCCCGGCGAGGGCCTGCACTACGTGGGCTACCCCATCGCCGACCTCGCCGACCTCGACCCGGAAGCGGCGATCTTTCTTCTCTTCTACAAGCGCCTCCCCGACGCTCAGGAGCTCGCCAGCTTCAAGGGCGAACTCGTCAGCCGCGCCAAGGTCGATCCCCGCGTGATCGAGCTCATCAAGGGCCTCCCGAGGGAGGGGCACCCGATGGAGTGGCTGCTCGCCGGCCTGAACTTCCTCGGCATGCTCTGCAAGACCGGCAAGTACAAGGAAGACGGGCTCAACGTCGTGGCCCAGATGCCGGAGGTGATCGCGGCGATCTACCGGGTGCGCGCTGGCTGGGGCAATCCCATCGCCAGCAAGCCCGAGATTGGACTCATGGAGAACTTCGTGCACATGATGGGCGTGCCGGGCGCCGACGCCGCGAAGCTCACCCGCCTGATGCGCGTGTTCTACGTGCTCCACATGGACCACGGCGGCGGTAATCTCAGCACCTTCGTGGGCAAGGCCGTCGCGAGCGGCAAGTCCGACATGTACGCCTCGCTCGGCGCGGCGATGGCCGGCCTCTACGGCCCGCTCCACGGGCGCGCCAACCAGGAGTGCCTCGAGTTCCTCGATCGCTGCGGCACCGCCGTGCCCGACGAGGTGGAGGCCTTCGTCCGCACCGAGATGGCGGCGGGCCGCAGTATTTACGGCTTCGGTCACGCCGTTCTCCGCGCCGAAGACCCGCGTGCGGGGATCCAGTACGAGCTGGGCAAGGAACTCTGCCCGGGCGATCCGCTCTACCAGCGCGCCGTCACCATGCGGGAGCGCGCGGTGAAGGTGTTGAAGGAGTCGCCGAAGGTCAAGAACCCGTACCCCAACGTCGATGCCGTTTCTGGCACGCTCCTGCGCGCCTGCGGGCTCGCCGACAGCGAGTACTACACGGTGCTCTTCGGCCTCGCGCGCTGCTCCGGCATCGCCGCGCAGATCGTCGACGAGCGCACGGTGCATCGTAACGGCAAGGGCGTTCCTATCTACCGGCCGAGCGATCTGCCGGTGAACCAGTCGCGTCGCCGTTTCAAGGCCTAGTCCCCCGGAGTTCCCATGTTCGAGAAGATTTCGGCTCCCGCGCGGGGCCAGGCCATCACCGTGGCCGCCGACGGCACCCTCAACGTGCCCGACGAGCCCATCATCCCCTTCATCGAGGGCGATGGCACCGGTCCCGACATCTGGGCATCCTCGGTGCGGGTGCTCGACGCGGCCGTGGCCAAGGCCTACGGCGGCAAGCGCAAGATCTCGTGGTTGGAGATCTACGCGGGTGAGAAGTGTTTCAACCAGTTCGGCGAGTGGCTCATCCCCGACACGCTCGCGGCAGTGAAAGCCTACAAGATCGCGATCAAGGGTCCGCTCACCACGCCCGTGGGCGGCGGCATCCGCTCGCTCAACGTGGCGCTGCGCCAGGAACTCGACCTCTACGCCTGCGTGCGCCCGGTGCAGTACTTCGACGGCGTGCCCTCGCCGGTGAAGGAGCCGGAGAAGGTCGACATGATCATCTTCCGCGAGAACAGCGAAGACATCTACGCCGGAATCGAGTGGAAGGCGGAGAGCGCGGAGGCGAAGAAGATGATCGCCTTCCTCCAGGACGAGATGAAGGTGAAGAAGATCCGCTTCCCGGAAACCAGCGGCATCGGTGTCAAGCCGGTTTCCCGCGAGGGCACCGAGCGTCTCACCCGCGCCACCCTGGACTACGCGCTGTCTCAGAAGCGTCGTAACCTGACGATCGTGCACAAGGGGAACATCATGAAGTTCACCGAGGGTGCATTCAAAGACTGGGCCTACGAGTGTGCCGAGCGCGAGTACGGCGACCGGGTGTTCACCTGGGCCCAGTACGACAGGATCAAGGAGAAAGACGGCGAGGGCGCCGCGAGCGCCGCGCAGAAGGCCGCCCTGGCCGCTGGGAAGCTCCTGGTGAAAGACTGCATCGCCGACGCCTTCCTCCAGCAGATCCTGCTCCGCCCCGACGAGTACGACGTGATCCTCACGCTCAATCTCAACGGCGACTACTGCTCCGACGCGCTGGCCGCGCAGGTGGGCGGCATCGGCATCGCGCCGGGCGCCAACATCAACTACCTCAACGGCCTGTCGATCTTCGAGGCCACCCATGGCACCGCGCCCAAGTACGCCGGGCTCGACAAGGTGAACCCCTCGAGCGTGATCCTCTCCGGCGAGATGATGTTCCGCCGCCTCGGCTGGAACGAGGCGGCCGACCTCATCGTCAGCTCGATGAAGAAGACGATCGGCGAGAAGCGCGTCACCTACGACTTCCATCGCCTCATGGAAGGCGCCACCCTGCTCAAGTGCAGCGAGTTCGGCGACGCGCTGATCGGCAACATGTAGCGGCGCGCTCGCGGCGCGTGGGCGGGCCGTCAGAGTCTAGGCGGCTGTGTAGCGGGGCAAGGTCGTGACAGCGATGGCGCCAGCGTCGTAGGGGGCGGAGGCGCTGCCGTCGGCGTCGGCGTCAGCGTAGTAGGTGGCGGCGCCATCCTCGTCTCGGCCGTGTGCGAGGGGCAGGACGTCACGGTATCAGGCGTCGTTTCCGTGGTCGAAACGGTTCACCTGCTCCCGGCAAGCACCGAGGCCGCGATGGACAACCACATCCGCCCCTCGAATCGCCCCGGCCGGTGTTAGTCCGCCGCCCCGCAGAGGAGCCAGTCGGCATGAAGATCCACGAGTTCCAGGCCAAGGAGGTCCTGAGGAAACACGGCGTCCCCACGCTGCAAGGCGCCGCCGCGCACACCCCCGAGCAGGCGGTGGCCGGCGCGCAGTCCATCGGCGGCAGCGTGTGGGTGGTCAAGTCGCAGGTTCACGCCGGCGGCCGCGGCAAGGGGCGCTTCGTCGGCGAGGTCGACGATGAAGCGCTCGACAAGGCCGCTCGCGGCGACGACGCGCCCGGCAAGGGCGGCGTGCGGGTGTGCAAGGACCTCGACGCCGTGCGTGCCGCCGCGCAGGCGATGCTCGGCAACACGCTGGTCACCAAGCAAACCGGTCGCGACGGCGCGGTGGTCCGCAAGCTCTACGTGGAGCAGGGCTGCCAGATTGCCAAGGAGTTCTACCTCGCGATCATGCTCGACCGGGCGCGCGGCCAGGTGCTGGTGATGTGCAGCGCCGAGGGCGGCACCGAGATCGAGGAGGTGGCGGCGCACCGTCCCGAGGCGATCCTGAAGGCCTGGGCCGACCCGCTCACCGGGTTCGGCACCTGGCAAGCCCGCGACCTCGCCTTCGGCCTCGGCTTCACCGGCAAGGCGGTCAACAACTTCGTCAAGCTCGTGCAGGGGCTGTTCCGTGCCTACAACGCGGCGGACTGCTCGATGCTCGAGGTCAACCCGCTGATTCTCACCGCCGACGAGCAGGTGCTTCCGCTCGACGCGAAGATCACCTTCGACGACAACGCGCTCTTCCGGCACCCCGAGTACGAGAGCTATTACGACGCCGCCGAGGAAGACCCGCAGGAGGTCGAGGCAGCGAAGTACGAGCTTTCCTACGTGAAGCTCGACGGCAACATCGGCTGCATGGTCAACGGGGCTGGCCTCGCCATGGCGACGATGGACATCATCAAGTTTTACGGCGAGGAGCCCGCGAACTTCCTCGACGTCGGCGGTGGCGCCACCCGGGAGAAGGTGACGGCGGCCTTCAAGATCATCACCGCCGACTCGGCGGTGAAAGGGATCCTCGTCAACATCTTCGGCGGCATCATGAAGTGCGACGTCATCGTCGAGGGCGTGCTCGCGGCGGTGCGGGAAACGGGGCTCGAGGTGCCCCTGGTGGTGCGCATCGAGGGCACCAACGTCGACCTTGGCAAGAAGATAATCGCCGGGAGCGGCCTGCGGGTCATCTCGGCCGATTCCATGTCAGACGCGGCCGAGAAGATCGTCGCCGCCGTGCGGGGGGTGTGAGATGGCGATTCTCGTCGACAAGAACACGCGCCTCGTGGTCCAGGGCATCACCGGCTCGGCCGGCGGCTTCCACGCCAGCCAGTGTCGCGCCTACGGAACCAACGTCGTCGCCGGCGTCACGCCGGGCAAGGGCGGCACCTTCTTCGAGGGCGTGGTCCCGATCTTCGACACCGTCGGGCAGGCGGTGAAGGCCACCGGCGCCAACGCCTCGATGATCTTCGTGCCGCCGCCCTTCGCGGCCGACGCGATCCTCGAGGCCGCCGACGCTGGCATCAAGCTCCTCGTGCCCATCACCGAGGGCATTCCGGTGCGCGACATGCTCCCAGTGAAGCCCTTCCTCGCCGAGCGCGGCGTGCGGATGATCGGGCCCAACTGCCCCGGCATCATCACGCCGGGCCAGTGCAAGATCGGCATCATGCCTGGCCACATCCACAAGCCCGGCCGCATCGGCGTCGTGAGCCGCTCCGGCACCCTCACCTACGAGGCGGTGGGGCAGTTGTCGCGACTTGGTCTCGGCCAGTCCACGGCGATCGGCATCGGCGGCGACCCGATCATCGGCACCAAGCACATCGACGTGCTGCAACTCTTCAACGCCGACCCCGACACCGACGCCGTCATCATGATCGGCGAGATCGGCGGCACCGCCGAGGAAGAAGCCGCGGCCTGGGCCAAGGTCAACATGAAGAAGCCGATCGTCGGCTTCATCGCCGGGGCCACCGCACCTCCGGGGCGGCGCATGGGCCACGCCGGCGCCATCATCTCGGGCGGCCAGGGCACGGCCGAGGCCAAGTACGCCGCGATGCAAGACGCCGGCATCCACGTGGTGCGCAGCCCGGCGGAAATGGGCGCCAAGATGGCGGCGCTCCTCGGCTAGCCTAAGAGGCGCTTTTGTCACCGAGGGGGGGGCCATCTGCCCGGCCCGGTCGTAGACTGTTCGCCGCCCTGGAGAAGCCGTGGTCCTCTTCCTGATCGCCTGCGACGACACGCCATCCAAGGAGAGCGGCGATGCCGCCGCCGTGGTCGACACCGGTGGCGACACCGATGCCGACACGGGGAACGACGGCGATAGCGGCGACGACACCGAGCCTGCCGAGGGCGACGCGGTGGCCCTCGACCTCGAGGTGGAGATCAGCGCTCACGTGCACACCGTGGTCATCGTGCGCTGGCGCACCGAGGCCGCCACCACCGGGCACGTGGAGTTCGGCGAGACGACGGCCTACGGCTGGTCGACGGCCGAGACCGCCAGTGGCACCGAGCACGAGGTGTTTCTCCTCGGGATGCCGGCCGACACCGAGGTGAACCTGCGCGTGGTGATCGACCAGGGCGACGGCGCCGCCACCACCTCCAACCACGCCATCACGACCCTGTCCCTGCCCAGCGGCATGCCGCAGTACGTCGCGAGCGGGTCGGTCGCCGACCAGTGGAACTTCCAGGTCATCCCCACGCAGGGCACCGAGGCCGTGGTCACCATCATCGACAACCAGGGGCGGATCGTCTGGTACTACCTGCCTGAGCCGGGCGGGAACTTGATGAAGGCCATCCTCACGCACGATCGGCAGCACGTGCTGCTCGGTCACGCCGGGCCGCAAGACGCGCTCGACACATCCCGCCTGGAGTGGATCTCGCTCGATGGGAGCGAGGTGATCGACGTGCCCGCGCCGTATTTCGACCACGACCTCGTGGAGCTTCCCAACGGCAACATCGGGATGATCGTGGTGGAACAACGAACGATGGACGATGGACGTATCTGGTCGGCCGACCGCCTCGTCGAGAGGGACGCCGAGGGCAACGAGACCACCATCTGGAACGCCTGGGACGAGATCGATCCCCGAGGCCTCGGCCTCGAAGACCGCGCCAACTGGAGCCACAGCAACGGCATCGAGTACGAGGCCGGCGAGGACTGCTACTACCTGTCGATGAAGGAGATCGGCAGCATCGCGAAGATCTCGCGGGCTACCGGCGAGACGCACTGGTACCTCAACGGGATGCTCAACCAGTTCGACTTCCCCGACGGCACCGAGGTGGGGGCGATGCAGCATCAGTTCGAGGTGCTCGAGCCCGGGCACCTGCTCATCTTCGACAACGGCCAGCCCGAGCGCGGCTACTCGCGCGCCGTGGAACTCCAACTCGACGAGGATGAACTCGGCGCCGAGCAGCTCTGGGAGTACGTCCGCGTGCCGCCGCTGTACGTGTACGCCAAGGGCGACGTGCAGCGCTTCGGCGACGGCAGCACGCAGGTGACGTGGTCGACCTCGGGCGAGATCCAGCTCGTCGACCAGGCGGGCATGCTGCGCTGGCAGCTCAACGCCGACCTCGGCCAGGCCATGACCTTCGTGCAACCCTTCCAGAGTTTCTATGCTGACGAGTAGTCTCCTTGTCGCCTGCCTCGACGCGGCCGATGACACCGCCGACACGGCGGAACTGGGCCAGGCCATCGACCCGCCCGATCCCTCGGGCCTGATCGCACTGGGCGACGGCAACAACTACGGCTTCGATGGGCAACTCGACGGCCCCACCATCCCGCTGGCGGCCGAGCAGGACGCCACCATCGACTTCTCCGGGCTCGAAAAGGACCTGCAGTGCCACGACCTCGACCCGGTGGCCGACGTCGACAACGTGGCGCTGCTGATGTTCCGCTACCTGACTGAAACGGAGGTGGAGGCGGGCCTGTCGACCGACTCGCTCGAGATGGCCGACATGAGCCTCTACATCTCCTACGAGCCGGGCGATGCCACGAGCTTTCGCCTGTCCGACCTCAGCTTCTTCGGCACCGACCCCGAGATCGAGGCTGAGTTCCACGAGGGGAACGGCAGCTTCCTGGTCTTGCTCACCACGGGGACCACCGTGGGCAGCGGCGCGAGGATGATTGGCTTCCTCGACCCCAGTGCCGGCGAAACAGCCACCAGCGGCGCCTTCACCGACGGCTGCTCGGTGCTCGCGTACGAGGCCGATCTCACCTCCCTCCAGCCGCTGGCGGTCTTGCCCTCCGGGCCCTGGACGCTCGACTGGAGCGCCGTCACCGCGACGGGACAGGACACCGAGCTGGTCGACACCAAGGTCACCTCGGTGATGTTGGCCTACTACGAGGACCTCACCATGGCCGAGCTGGAGAGGCAGTTCCTCGACATCGAGATCCTGGCCGATCGCACGTGGAACCTGGAGCACGCTGGAGGCACCAGCGCCGACCTGTCGCGCCTGGTCGACGCCAGCGACGGCAGCGCCTTCGCGGGCTTCGAGGGCGAGGGCAACTACCTCTTGGCGCTGCGCTGCGGCAGTTGCCCCAGCCCCGCGCCGCTGGTGCTCACCCAGTTGGTGCCCTGGCGAGAGTAGCCGCGGGGCGGCGGCTCCGATAGAAGCCGGCCCTCCCGAGGAACCCGTGAACCACACCTTCGCCATCATCAAGCCCGACGCCGTGAAGGACAACAAGATCGGGTCGATCATCGCCTACCTCGAGGAGCGCGGCATCCGCGTGGCGGCGATGAAGATGGTGCAGCTCACCCGTCGCGAGGCGGAAGGTTTCTACGCCGAGCACCGCGAGCGTGGTTTCTTCGGCGAGCTCGTCACCTTCATGGTCTCCGGCCCGCTCGTGCTCATGGTGCTCGAGGGCGAGAACGTTCGCTGGCGCTACCGCGAGGAGCTGATGGGCCCCACCGACCCCGCCAACGCCCCTCCCGGCACGCTGCGCAACATGTTCGCGCGCAGCAAGGGCGAGAACGCAGTCCACGGCTCCGACAGCGATGCCAGCGCTGTGCGCGAGATCGGCTACTGGTTCCCCCAGCACGAGATCTTCTAGCCGCCGTCGGCGCCGGGCCGCCCCTGCTACACTCTCCGCTCGCGGAGCGCGGATGAGCAAGCAGATCGGCGACGGCTACCACCTGAAGTTCACCATCGGGAAGGCCCTCTGGAACGACCTGTTCGGAGTGGGCCTCCCCTTCGAGGTCGGAAAGGGGACCTTCGACCTCGTCCAGCAGGTGCGCGTGGGGGTGAAGCAGCTCGGCGTGCGCCAGAAGGTGCGCGGGCTCCTGGAAGACCGGAACGTGCAGTTGCCTCCGGTGGTGGTGCGCGGCAAGGACGCCGCCGTGAAGGTCTGGGAAAACCGCCGGGAAACGGTGTGGCGCGTGGTGGACGAGCTGGTGAAGGTCCAGGGTGACTGGCAGGTGATGGTCGACCGCGAGGGCTCCGACTTCAAGTACGCGGCGCAGCGTTTCGGCGTGGAGGCGCACGTCAAGGCCGTCGCGACCGGCAAGGTGTACCTGCTGCGCGAGAACATCGAGATCCCCTTCGTGCTCGAGAAGCGCATCGGCGCCGAGGCTGCCCTGGCCGACATCCACTACGATCGCGACCGCCGCGCGCTCATCGGGCGCCTGCAAGACGTGGAGGTCGACCTCGGCGAGTCCTTCGTCTTGCAGATGTTGTCGCGGGGCGTGGAGCGGCTGCTGCACGAGCAGGTCGACAAGGTGAACCCCGTCCCCATCCTCCGGAAGGACCAGGTGGAGGAGATGGTCGCGCCCGCCGGCGGCCCCCTGCGGGTGAAGATGGGCGTCGACGACGTGGCCCTCGACATCAGCGACGACGAGATGACGTTGAAGGTCCGCTTCGGTTTCTCCACCCTCCAGCTCACGGGGGCCTGATGCTCTGGCGACCCGGGAAGAAGACAGCGGGGGAGCGTTCCACGGAGCGGCTCCCCCCCGGCCAGAAGCTGGTGACAGGTTTTCCCGTGTTGCACGAGGGGCCTATCCCAGGCTTCAACCCTTCTACCTGGCGATTCCGGGTCTGGGGAGAGGTGGAGCAGCCGGTGACCTTGACCTGGGCAGAGCTGAACGAGCTGCCCAAGATCGCCGTCACCCGGGACTTCCACTGCGTCACCACCTGGTCGCGCTACGACAACCTGTGGGAGGGGGTGTCGGTGAAGACCCTGATCGACCTCGCGCGCCCCCGCGACACGGCTACCCACGTGCTCGTCCACTGCTACGACAGCATCGACTACACGACGAACCTGCCGATGGGCGACTTCGCGCGCGAAGACAATCTCCTCGCCTTGCGTCACGACGGTGCGCCCCTGACACCCGAGCACGGGGGACCGATCCGGCTGGTGGTCCACCACCTCTACGCCTGGAAGAGCGCGAAGTGGGTGTGCGGCCTGGAGTTCTTGCCGCGCGACCGCAGGGGCTTCTGGGAGGAGCGCGGTTACCACAACCGCGCCGATCCCTGGCTAGAAGAGCGGTATTCCTACCAGGAGAAAGACTAGCCGGCCGCTTCCGTCGACTGCGGGATGATCACTCCCTCGGCGCGGCCGCCTGTCCAGCCGCGCCACGGCGTGGCCGGGGCGCCGACGCGGAATACCACGACGCCGCCGAGCGCGTCGAGAGGCACCGGCCCCCACCAGCGGCTGTCCAGCGCGCGGTCGCGGGCGTCGGCCGAGAGGTAGGCCGCGTCGTCGGGGATGCCGACGTCGTCGTGCTCGTAGCGGGTCATCTCTTCCGCCCGCCTGGACACCAGGTGCTCGCCCTCCAGCCGGATCGAGTCCCCGTCGAACTCGCCCATGTCGAGAAGCCGCGAGCGGGGACGGCTGGAGGTGTGGACCCCGGCCGGCGAGTAGCGGGCGGCGCCACCGATGCCCTCCACCCGCCGCAGCGTCCAGCGCGACGGGTCGAGCGGGTCGCGCAGGGCCACCACGTCGCCCTCCCGGGCTTCCAGCGGCAGCACCAGTACCAGGTCGCCGCGCAGGTAGCTTGGCGACATCTCGCTGTCCGGCACGTAGGCCACCTGTCGCGACAATGCGACTGCGCCGAGGACCAGGACCGCGGCGGCGAGTAGCCAGCCCCGTCGCACTACTTGCCGCTGCAGAAGGGTTTCTTCACCATCGCCCCGTTGTTGGTCTCGTCGCACTCCGACACGAAGCCGGTGCGGCTGCCGTTGTCGTCGACGTACACCCAGAGCTTGTCGGCCTTCTCGATGTCGCTCGACTGGACCGCGAAGATCACCGCCTCCGAGGTCATGCCCGAGGCGATCGCGTCGGCGAGCGTCTCGGTGGCGAGGTTGACGAGCGAGCCGCCGATCTCGGCGTAGAGCGAGAGCGAGACCCCGGCGGCGACGCCGGCCGAGCCGGTGTTCTGGGCCCGGGCAGTGACGAGATACCAGCCGCGATCGCAGTCGTTGTCGCAGGTGGAGAGGATCTCCGCGGACAGTTCGTCGCCGAGCGCCTCGCCGGGGGCCAGCGCGTGGGCCGAGTGGAAGTTGTTGTAGGTGGTGAAGTTCTGCACGGCTGTCGTCGGGACAGTCAGGTCGTCGTTGATGTGGGTGATGTCGTAGGCGTGCATGTTCCACACCGACCGCGCGGGCGCCCAGGAGTTGGTGGCGTCGCGGTACACCGAGAAGCCCGGCCCGGCGGAGAAGTTCTGGTCGTGGGCCACGACGATGTCGGCGTGGCCGTCGGCGTCGACGTCGGCGATGGTGGGGTAGTCGTACATCGTGTCGGAGTTGTGCTCGTCACTCTTGAACTTCACGTCGCCGTTGGTGCCGTCGAAGGCGTACATCGCCACCTCGTCGATGTAGACCACCTCCTGGACGCCGTCGCCCTCGAAGTCGAAGAGCGAGGCGCCGGTGGCGCCGGTGCTGTCGGTGATCCGGGCGCTCCAGAGCACCGAGCCGTCTTCGCCGTTTACCGCCCACAGGTAGTTGGCACGCGCCGCCACCACCTCGGGCAGGCCGTCGCCGTCGATGTCGCCGATGGTGGGCACCGACATGATCCCTGAGTTGTCGCCACCGCCGCCGGGCAGGTTGTAGGTCCACAGCTCGGTGCCGTCGGTGTCGATGGCGACAAGCTCGCTGTAGGTGGCCCGGACGAACTCGCCCTCAGGGTCGCCGTCGAGGTTGGCGATGGCGGGGGCGCCGTCGGGGCCGCCCCGCACCTCCATGATCGTGTGGCCGTCGGGGTCGTAGAAGGCGTTGCCGACGACGACCTCCTCCACGCCGTCGAGGTCCATGTCGGCCACCGCCGGGGTGGCCCCCTCGCCGTACAGCCCCCCGATGCCGAAGTAGTTGTCACAGCCGCGACCGTCGCGACCCACACCGCGCTCGGTCAGGTCGTCGTTGAGGATCACGCGCCCGGCGACGATCTCGGCGTGGCCGTCGTGATCCATGTCGGACACCACGATGCCGGTCACGTGGTCGAACTCGCCGTCGGTGTAGGTTTGCGACTCGCCGAGGAAGTTGCCCTCGCTGTCGTACATCACCACGCTCACCGGGCTGTTTGAGATGAGGCTGTACTCGTGCAGCTTCACCGCGATGATCTCGGCCTGCCCGTCGCCGTCGAGGTCGGCGAGCGTCGGCCCCGACCCGTAGCCGATCGACGCGCCGCTGGTTTGCCAGAGCATGCCGCTGCCGTCGCCCTTGTAAGCGGCCAGCTCGCCATACGGCTCGAATAGCCAGCCCCAGGTGATGACAATCTCGGGCATGCCGTCGCTGTTGATGTCGCCCACGGCGGGGAGCGAGGCGGCATTGCCATCGACCTCCCAGGACACCACCGGCTCGAAGCCGCCGATATCGAAGTGACAGGTGTCGGAGAGAGCCACCGGCTCGGGCGAGAACTCCTCGGGGTCGCAGGCTCCGAGATCCTCCTGCTCCGGGTCGAAGGCGGTGTCTTCGCCGTCGATGTTGCCGTCCTTGTTGTCGATGCCCTCGAGGTTCCAGTCGGAACAGGCCAGGAGGCCGAGGAGGAATGGGCTGTAGCGCATGGCGGCGGCTCTAATCGAACTCGCGGGCGCCCGCTGGCCTACTCGGTCACGCAGTCGTCGGCGCAGGCCAGCATCGCGGGGTCGCAACCGGCATCGCGCTTCTCGAACACGCACTCGAGCCAGCATTCCTGCCACTCGTCTGGTCGCGACTCGCAGTCAGCCGTCTCGGTGTCGATGTCGATGACCACGCCTTCGACGTCGCAGACGTCGCGCAGGAGCGCCGCGCCCTCGTCGCAGCTGATCGGCGCTTGCTCGGCCTCGCTCTCGTCGATGGTGCAGGCCAGAACGACAATCCACATCGGCCTCTCGGGATGAGACATCATGGTAGATCGAAAGCGTGGCTGACGACCAGCTCCACGCCCTCGCTGTTGAGCTCGCGCTCACCCGCGCGCAACTCAGGGCCACGCGCGGGCGACTGCTCGAGGCGCTGGAGAACAGCGCCGACATGTTCTTCGTCAAGGACCTCGACGGCCACTACGAGTTCATCAACGAGGCGGGCGCGGCGTTCCTCGGCCTCACGCCTCGCGAGGTGCTCGGCGCCACCGACGGCGACCTCTTCGAGTCCGAGGTGGTTGCCGAGATCGCGGAACAAGACCGGCACGTCGTGGCCACTGGCGAGCCGCTCACGGTGCGCGTGCGACGGCCCTTCCCCGACGGGCCGCACGACCTGGTCACCCGCAAGTGGCCCTGGCGCGACGATGACGGCCGCATCGTGGGGGTTGCCGGCGTCACGCGCGACGCCACCGAGGAGGGCGCGGCACGGCGCGAGGCGGCGGAGCTCGCCATCGGGATGTCGCACGTGGTCGACGCGCTCCCCGACGTGGTGCTCGTGTACCGCGACGAGGTGGTCCTCCACGTCAACCCGGTCGCGGTCTCGGTACTTGGCCGCGGCGAGGGCGAGCTGGTGGGCGCGCCGCTCGGCGCGGTGTTTCGCGCCGGCGACCTCGAGCTGCTCCAACAGCTGCGGCAGGGCACGCTGATCGGCGGTTCATCGGAGTTCCTTCTCGACCATCCCGACGGCAGCGGCGTGCTGCTCGACGTGCGCGACGTCGCCGTGTCGTGGTACGGCAGCCCGGCGCGCTTGCTGGTAGGTCGCGACATCACCGCGCGTCGGCGCACCGAGGCGCAGCTCGCCAGCACCGACCGCATGGCGGCCCTGGGCCTGCTGGCTAGCGGCATCGCTCACGAGATCCAGAACCCGCTTACCTTCGTGCTCAACCGGGTGGTGGAGCTGGAGGCGCGCGCGGGAGGCGCGGACCGCGTCGCGCTGGCCGACGTTCGCGACGCCGCCGAGCGCATAGCCGTGATCGTGCGCGACGTGTCGGGCTTCGCGCGGCCCGACGACGCTGAGGCGCCGGTGGCCGACGTCGAGGCGGTGATCGATCGCGCCGTCGTGCTCGCGAGGAGCCGGCTCAAGGGCGTGAGCGTCAAGCGCGAGAGGGGGGCGCGGCGTCCCGCCCGGGTGGGCGAGCGGCGGCTCTGCCAGGTGGTGCTCAACCTGGTGGTCAACGCGGCCCAGGCGGTCGGCAGCGGCAGCGGGGGCTCGGTCGCGATCAAGACCAGCGACGACGGGCGCGCGGTGGTGGTCCGGGTGAGGGACAGCGGCCCGGGCGTGCCTGTGGCGATGGCCGCCCGCATCTTCGAGCCGTTTGTCACCACCAAGGAGCCCGGCGAGGGCACTGGCCTCGGGCTGTGGCTGTCGCAGAGCATCGTCGATGGCCTCGGCGGGCGACTGGTGCTCGAGAACCCGGGGGAGCCCGGCGCCTGCTTCGCGCTCCACCTGCCGGTGTCTCTCGAGCCGATTCCCATGCGCACCCTCTCGCTTCCTCCGCAGGCTGCCTCGTCGCGCGCCCGCCCGGCGGCCCCGCCGACCAGCGCAGCTGTCTCGCGACCGAGGCTGCTCGTGGTCGATGACGAGCCGATGATCGCCGACCTCGTCGTGATGGGCCTCGCCGACCAATTCGACGTGGTGTGCGCGGGGGGCGTGCTCCCGGCCATCGCTCGCTTGCGGGCCGACCCGCGCTTCGATCTCGTCCTGTGCGACCTGATGATGCCCGACGGGGGAGGAGCGCGGGTGCATGCCGAGATTATGAACATCTCATCGTCGCGACCCAAGATGGTGTTCATGTCGGGGGGGGCCGCCGACGCCGAGGCGCGTCGCTTCATCGCGGAGTGGCACATCGAGGTCGTGGAGAAGCCGTTTCGCCTGAAGGATCTGCGACTACGCCTGCTGGCGGCGCTCCGCGAGTAGGCGCCTCAGCCGGTGACCGCGTGCCACCCGAGGGAGATCGCCAGGAGCGAAAGCCCGATCTTGATCCAGCGGGCGGTGGCGGCGAGCGCCAGCACATCGAGGGGCATGCCGACGGCGCCCGCGGCCACTGTGGCGAGACCGAAGGGGATGGGCGTGACCCCGGCGATGGCGACGGCGCGGCCACCCCAGCGGGTGACGGCCGCCCCGGCCCCGGAAACCAGCAGCATCCACTCCAGCCACCGCAGCCGACGGCCCCATCGGCCGAGCGCCCAGCCCATCACGGAGGAGACGAGCGAGGCCAGCGACGCGGTGAAGAAGAGCGTCCAGGCCGACACGCCGGCGGCGGTGCCCAGCACCAGTCCCGGCTGGAAGCCGAGGCCGGGGAGCGGGTCGAGGGCGAGCACCAGGGCAGCGATGCCGCCGATGCCGGTCTGCTCCACCAGCGCGCGCCCGGCACCCTCGAGCGGGTCCCGGAGAAAGTACGCCATGGCCAGCACCGCGACTGCCACCAGGCCGAGCGCAAGGGCGAGGCGGGCCAGCGTGGGGCCAGCGCGAATCTGGGCGGGGTCGAGCGCGCTCAGGCAGCGCGGCGGGACGGGTTCGTGGTGCATCCTTGGCGCCACCCTACACGCCGGGGGCTCCTCCGGCCAGCATGCTACGCTCCGGGCGTGTCGAGCGCCCAAGGGCTGCCACCTCCCGGGAGTCAGCCGCCGCTTGCGGCGAACGATTCGCTCGTGGGCGCCGTGGTGGCGGACAAGTACCGGGTGATCGACCTCGTCGCGCGCGGCGGCATGGGGCGCATCTACCGGGCGGAGCAGGCGCCGCTCGGGCGCGAGGTGGCGCTGAAGATTCTCACGCGTCCGGTTCTGGGCACCGCCGTGGACGACGTGGCTCTGGAGAAGCGATTCCGGCTCGAGGCCGCCACCTGCGCCCGGCTCCGGCACCCCAACACGGTCACGGTGTTCGACTACGGCGCCATCGAGGTTGCCGGCGAGCAGACCTTCTACATGGTGATGGAGTTCGTGCGGGGCCGTACCGTGTCGCAGGCGCTCCGCGCCGAGGGGCCCTTCTCGCCCGCGCGCACGGTGCGCGTGGCCCACGAGATCTGTCGATCGCTGCGCGAGGCTCACCGCGCCGGCATCGTGCATCGCGACCTGAAACCATCGAACGTCATGCTCGCCCAGACCGAGGAAGGCGAGGCGGTGAAGGTGCTCGACTTCGGGGTGGCCAAGGTGATGGCCGAGGGCGCCGACAGCCTCACCACCGAGGGCTGCTTCGTGGGATCGCCCCGCTACACGGCCCCGGAGCAGGTGCGCCAGGAGCAGATCGACGGCCGGGCCGACCTTTACGCGCTCGGCGTGATGATGTTCGAGATGCTCTCGGGCGCGCCGCCGTTCTCCTCGAGCGAGCCGGTGCGCACGCTCTTGATGCACCTCAACGACGCGGTGCCGGCGCTGCACGGCCCCGGAGGCGTCCCCGCGCCGGTCGAGGCGCTCGTGCGGCGGCTCCTCGAGAAAGACCCGCGCGCCCGCTATGCCGACGCCGACGCGGTGGTCCTCGCGCTGCGCGCCACCGGCCTGCTGCCGGTGTCGCAGTTGCCCAAGGCCACCGGCGACCTGCCGCTGGAAGACGACCTGGCCACGGAGGACAAGCCACCGGCGGCGTCGCGCGCCCGGTCGCCGACAGGCGTGGTGCCCGGGCCGGTCGACACCAGCTTGCCGACGTCGCCCACGGCGATCGGCCCGCCGAAGCCCGGGCGCGCTCGCGCGGGTGCCCAGGTGCGTCCCGAGCCCGCCGCCCCGGTGGTGACGGCGTCCCCGTCACCGGCCGCCGCGACTGGCCGCTGGCTGGTCCTGGCTGCCGGGGCGGGGGTGATGCTGCTCGTGGCGCTCGCCGCCCCGGTGGCCGTGATCTGGTGGTACAACTCGGAGACCGAGGCGGCGGCTGTCCCGGCGCCGCCGGAGGTTCCCGTCGACGAGGCGCTCCGCGTGATGCCGGAGGGGGTGGGCGGGGAGGCGCCGCGGCCGCTGGCCACCCTCCGGGTGACCACCACCCCCGAGGGTGCGAGCGTCTACCTCGACGGGAAACTCCTCGGCCCGAGCCCCCTCGACCTGAGCTACGACCCGGCCCGGAGCTCGCAGGTGGAGGTGCGTCAGCCTGGCTACCTGGTACGCACGTTGAGCCTCGCCGGCCCCGATGACGACGGGGCTCTCGCCGTGGAGCTCGAGAAGATTGCCCGCCCCACGCCCCCCAGCACGCGCCGCCCTGCGAGTTCGGGTGACGACATCCGCCTCGAGAGGTGAGCCATTCTGCTGTTGCTCTGCCTGTCTGCCTCGCTGGCCGCCGACCCCTCCCTCGACCTCGCCGACGAGGCCGACATCCAGTTCGAGCTGGGCGTCGCCGCCTATCGGCGTCGTGACTACCTCGGCGCGCTCGAGCACCTGCTGATCAGCAACCGTCTGGTTTCCAACCGCAATGTGGTGTTCAACATCGCACGGGCCTACGAGCAGCTTGGCCGTTACGACGAGGCCTTCCGTCACTACCAGGACTACCTGGACCTGGAGCGGGACCCGGCACGACGCATGGGGGCCGCGGAGGCCATCACGCGCATCCGTCCTCGGGTGGCGCTGGTGAGCGTGGAGAGCGACCCGCCCGGCGCGCAGGTCTTCGTCGATCGCGTCGACCTCGGTAGCCGCGGGCAGACGCCGCTCATCCTTGCCCTCGACCCCGGCGAGCGCACGGTGATCCTCCGTCGCGACGGCTTCCACGAGGCGCAGCGCGCCGGTGTCCGGGCCGCGACTGGCCAGGAGATCGCCGTCCAGCTCGGCCTGGAGCCCATTCTCGGCAGCGTGGAGGTGCGGGGGCAGCCGGTGGGCGCGCGGGTCCGCGTGGACGTGGAAGACAGCGAGCCGGTGGTGACGATCCCCGGTGTGCTCCGCCTGTCCCCGGGCTCGCACTTGCTCATCGTCGATGCCCCCGGCTACCGCACCGCGCGCCAGCTGGTGTCGGTGCGGGCCGACGGCTCGGTGCAGGCGGTTGTCGAGCTGCCGCTGATCACCGGGACGGTGGTGGTCGACGCTCTGGAGAAGGGCGCGCTCATCGAGATCGACGGCGAGGCGGCAGGGTTCACCCCGGCGGTTCTCGGGGCTGTCTCCGTCGGCACACACCGGCTGCGCGTGTCGCTCCCCGGCTACCGGCCCTACGAGGCCGAGGTGGAGGTGGAAGCCGACGGGCGCGTGGCTGTCACCGCCCAGTTGCGCCCTCTCCAGGAGGTCACGGCGGCGAGCCGCACCACGCAGGAGGTGGCGGACGCGCCCGCGAGTGTCAGCTTGATCCCGGCCGAGGAGATCCGCGCCTTTGGCTACGAGACGGTGTACGACGCGCTCGGTGGCACCCGCGGCCTCTTCCAGAGCAACGACCGGGTGTACGAGTACGTGGGCGTGCGCGGCTTCGCGCGGCCCGGCGACTACAACAATCGAATCCTGCTCACCCTGGATGGGCACGCGGTCAACGACGACCAGCTCGGCGCCTCCTACCTGGGCTTCGACTTCGCCCCCGACCTCGGCGACGTGGAGCGCATCGAGGTGGTCCGCGGCCCGGGGTCGGCGCTCTACGGCAGCAACGCCTTCCTCGGCGTGGTCAACGTCGTCACGCGCGAGCGCGAGAGCACGCGCCCCTCGCACCTGTCGCTCGGCGCCCTCGGTCACGGCACGGCCCGGTTCCGGGCCAGTACGGCCGGCGCGATGGGCGATGCCGGCGGCTGGTGGCTGTCGGCCGGCGGCGCGCTCTCTCGCGGCCAGGACTTCGAGTTCGACGCCATCGAGCAGGCCACGGGCGACGGCACCAGCGTGGGCGCCGACGGCTTCGGCTCCGCCGGCGCGCGTGGGAAGTTGTGGACGGGGCCCTGGACCTTGCTCGCCTACGGCAACCATCGCGACAAGCGCATCCCCACCGGCGCCTACGACTCCGTCCTGGCCGACGAGGACGCCCGCAGCGCCGATACCCGCGCCTTCGCCGAGTTGCGTTACGAGCCCGCGCTATCGAAGGCGGTGCACCTGTACAGCCGCGCCTACGTCGACCGGTACGACTTCGCCGGGCGCTACCCCTACGTGGGCGACTTCGTGGCCGACACCTTCCACGGCACCTGGACCGGGGCCGAGGCGCGCGTGGTGGGCGGGGCGGCGAGCTGGTTCCGCCTCACCGGCGGTCTCGCGGTCGACGCGCACCTCCAGGCCCACCTCCAAGGCGAGGACCGGGCGGGCCCCTACCTCGACGAGTCGCCCGCCTACCAGTCCGGCGGCGCCTACGCGGTGGCCGAGACCGACCTCGGCCGGTGGCTCACCGCTAGCGTGGGCGGGCGCGTCGACTACTTCTCGAGTGTCGGCCTCTCCATCAATCCGCGCGCGGCGGTCATCGTCCGCCCCGGCGAGGCGCACACCCTCAAGCTGCTCGGGGGCCGCGCCTTCCGCGCGCCCTCGCCCTACGAGCTGTACTACAACGACGATGGGTACACGCAGGTGGCCGCCACCGGCCTGCTGCCGGAGACCATCGTCAGCGGCGAGCTCGAGTACACCTGGCGCCTCGGCGAGGTGAGCTCGGCGGTGATGTCGGCCTACTACAACCGGATCGACGCGCTGATCGACCTCGGCAACGTGGGCAGCGACGGCATTCTCCAGTACCAGAACACGGGCGAGGTGGTGCAGGCCGCCGGCGCCGAGTTCGAGCTGCGTCGCGACTGGCGCGGCGGCTGGATGTGCGGGCTCTCCCATGGCTACCAGCACGCGCGCCAGGGCGACCTGCTCGGCGGCGACGAGCTGACCAACTCGCCGGCCTACCTGGCCTCGCTCAAGGCGGCGGCGCCGCTCTTGCCGGGGCAGGTGACCGGGTCGACGCGGGTGCGCTTCGAGACGGGGCGCCTCGCCAGCAGCGGGGAGACCACCGAGCCCTTCGTGCTGTGGGACCTCGTGCTCACCGGCGCGGTGCCCGCGTTCCGCCTCGACTGGGCGATGGGGGTGAAGAACGTGCTCGACTGGGATTACGGCTACCCCGGTGGCGACGGGGTGCGGATGGCGGAGCTGCCCCAGCCTCGGCGCACGGCCTACGTCGAAGGGACGGTGTCGTTCTGAGGCCCGAGTCGTTGTGACGCGCCGACCGGCCGTGCGATAGCAGGGCTTCCCGACCCTGGTCCCCACGTGATCCTCGCGCTCCTCCCCGCCGCTCTCGCCGAGGGCTACTCGCTCGATATCGAGTTGGTTCGCCCGGGCTTCTCCGGCGCGCCCCCAGGTCTCGACGCCCCGGAAGTGCAGAAACAGGGCGCCGTCACCGCGGGCGCGGTGGTGCAGTACCAGTCCAACCCCCTGGTCCTGGTGGTCGAAGACGAGGAACTCGGATCGGTTGTGGGCAATCGCCTGGCGGTACAGGCGGGGGCCAGCGTCGATGTCAGCCGGCGGGTGGCCCTGCGCGCCACCCTTCCGGTCGCCTTCAGTTTCGGGAGCGAGCTCGAGGCGCTCGCCGCCGACGGCTTCGGCGCGGGCGACCTCTCCGCCGGGGCGCGCCTCGAGCTGCTGGAGAACCAGCTGCTCGCCCTCGGCGCGCATGCCGACCTCTACGTGCCGATCGCTCGTCCCGCGTCGTACCTGGGCGAGGCGAGCCTCCGCGTCGCGCCCGGCGTGGCCCTCGCGCTCTCGCCGGGGGATTTCCGCGTCCAGGTCGACGCGAGCTTCATGCTCCGCGGCGTGGTGCCCACGCGGGAAACGCTCGGGCTCGGCCAGGAGCTCACCGCGGCGGCCGACCTGTCCTACGCGCTGCTCGACGGGCGCCTGCGCCCGCACCTGCTCGCGCTCGCCCGCGTGGGCCTCACCCCCGACGTGATGAGCGACTCTACCTTCCCCGTGGAAGTGCTGGGCGGGGCGCAGGTGGGCGTTCACAAGGAGTGGTGGATCGACGCCTACGGTGGCAAGGGGCTCACCGCCGGCTACGGCGCCACCGACGCGCGCGCGGTGCTCGCCGTGACCTACCAGCGCGTGCCGGAAGACCCGGGGGCGGTCGAGGTGCGCGCGCCGGTCTACCATGCCGAGGTGAGCGATTCCGAGCTCGACAAGATCATCGCGGAAGAGCCGGAGCCGGAGCCGGAGCCGGAGCCGGAGAAGCCGCTCGCGGTGGTGACCCAGGAGGAGATTGTCATTCGCGATGCGCTGCGTTTTGCCGCCGCCAAGGACATCATCCTGCCGGAGTCGCTGCCGACGATCGAGTTCGTCGCGCAGCTGATGAACGAGAACGCGGGTATCCAGACGCTGATCATCGAGGGCCATGCCTCCGGCGAGGGCACCTACGCGTCGAACTACGCGCTCTCGGTTGATCGCGCGCTCGCCGTGTTCAAGTTCCTCGTGGAGTCCGGCGTGCACCCGTCGCGACTGGCGATCCGAGGCTACGGCGAGGTGATGCCGGTGAAGGAGGGCGACGACGCCGCCAACCGCCGCGTGGTGTTCGCCATCGCCCGTCGCCTCGCCGTGGGCGAGCCCAACCCCGGCTGGGCGACGGACATCAAGCTCCCCTGGAACGGCCAGCCCAAGACCATCCCCGCCGCGCCGGCGTCGGCCCTGGCACCCGACCAGCCCCCGCCGGCGCCGGCGCCGCGCCCCCCGCCGCCCAGGGGCGATGATTTCGACATCGACAAGTCGCACTTCGAGGAAGACGACGAATGATCTCCCTGCTCCTCGCACTCGCGCGCGCGGCCGAAGAGTGTCACGAAGGCGTCCTGCAAGACGTCAACTGCAACAACGTCGACGCGGCCGACGAGGGCGCCGTGGATCTCTCCGACCCCACCTGCGCCGCCAACATCGATCCCAACACCGGCGAAGCCTACCCCAACGCCGACTACTACTACGACTACTACAGCTTCGGCTGTAGCTACTTGCTCGTCGATCTCGACGTTGACGGCGACGGCTTCGCCGCCGGCACCATGGACTTCCCGGAGGACGTGGAGTACCCCGACATCACCGTCACTCTGGCGTGTGACAACTGCGCCACCACGTACAACCCCGACCAGGTCGACACCGACTGCGACGGGGTGGGCGACGCCTGCGACAACTGCGTGAGCGCGGAGAACCACGAGCAGACCAACTCCGACACCGACGAGTTCGGCGACGAGTGCGACGTGTGTCCCTTCGTGGCCGACCCCGAGCAGATCGACAGCGACGGCGACGGCGCGGGCGACGAGTGCGACAACTGCAACGGCTTCGAGAACAACCAGGACGACCTCGACGCCGACGGGCACGGCGATGACTGCGACAACTGCCCCAACGTCGGCAACGCCGACCAGGCCGACGCCGACGCCGACGGCGTGGGCGACGCCTGCGACGGCTGCCCGAGCGATCCCGACAACGGTGACGACCTCGACTACGACGGCTTCGGTGACAACTGCGACAACTGCGTCGACGTGTACAATCGCGACCAGCTAGACAGCGACGCCGACGGCCTCGGCGACGAGTGCGACCTCTGCCCGCTGGATCTCGACGCCACCAACGCCGACGCCGATCTCGACAACGTGGGCGACGCCTGCGACATCTGCCCCAGCGTGGCCGACCCGGGCCAGCTCGACGCCGACGAAGACGGCGTGGGCGACCTCTGCGACCTATGCCCCGTGCTGGCCGTGGCCGACAACGGCGACAGCGATGGCGACGGCGTGGGCGATGCCTGCGACGTGTGTCCCCTCGTGGCCGATTCCGACCAGCTCGACAGCGACGCCGACGGCAAGGGCGACCTGTGCGACTTCGACGCGCTCGTCGGCGGCGCGGCGACGTGCCAGTCTGTGCCGGGGGCGCTGGTGCTCGGGCTGGTGGCGCCGTTGCTCCTGGTGCGGCGGAGGCGCTAGCGGCCCCCGCCGTGGCCCTCCCCCGCTCGCGGGGGAAGGTGGCCGAGGGCAGAGGGACGAGCGCACCGAGCATGGCGACCACGACCTCGGCACGCACGCCCTCGTCGTCGATGGCCTCGAAGGGAAAGCCGAAGAGCGTCACCGTCCCGCGCATCGCCGCGGCGCCGCGGGCGTCGCAGTCGTCGCGGCGTTGCCGTGCCAGGAAACGTACATCGCGTCGGCCCGCGAGGGGTGCCCCCATGCCGCCCACGGGGGCCGGGTTGGCGGCCTCGGGGTTGTGGAAGTCTTCCACCGTGTCGAACGGGTTTCCCCGCTGGGTGGAGAAGTCATCGAGGCTGCCGTACCAGGTCCAGCCGTGACACTGCGAGAGGTACGCGGGCAGGTCGGGCTAGAAGGGGGGAGCCGCCCGGGCGAGCGAGGCGAGCCACATCTAGTCTCTCCGCACGAGCACGAAGCAGAAGGGAAGCTCCATCCCTCGCGCCCAGGGCTTTCCGATGCACACGTGTCGCGACACCCGCCGCATGAAGTCGCGGGTGCCGTGGTAGACGAAGAGCTGGAGCCCCCACCAGTTGGGCACGACCTTGGGCCAGCCCTCGGGCACCGCTTCGTCGGGCACCTGGTAGTAGTCCACCACCCAGGCGCCACGCGCCGCCCAGCCGGCCGTGCCTACCGTCGGCACGAGCTGAAAGTAGCCAGGACCGATCAGGCCCTTGGCGTCGCCCTCGTTGTAGCCGAAGAGTCGCTCCGTGCCCCCGGGAGGGCGACAGAAGACCTTCTGGAAGCGCCGTGCGGAGGCGGGGAGGGGAAGAGAGTTCCAGCCGTCGTGGGCCACGGGCTCCAGCGGCCCTCGGTCGCCGACGAAGTGGGCCGCGTCGATGGGATCGCCCTGCACCGAGAGCTCCCAGAGTCGCGACAGGTCGGCGAGGCCGCACTCGCGGGTAGCGGCCACCCGGGCCTCGTGGTCGAGCCCGTCGAGCATGGTGCGCACGTCGTCGTAGGTGGTGTCGGGGCGGCGGAGCAGGGGGGCGAACGGCATCGTGCCGGGTGCTAACTCAGCACCCGCCCAACTCAGGGCGTGTACGCGTCGCCGTGGCCCTCCACGCCCACCGGGAGCGCGAAGACGCCGCCCCGATCACGGTCCATCACGTAGAGCACCTCCGGGTCCCAGCCGCCCACGCCGTTGCCCCAGTGCAGGTTGGGGATCCACGAGGAGCGGAGCTTGGCCGCCAGTTGCGCCTCGGATCCCTCGGCGTCGAAACGCCAGACCATGCCTTGGATGTACTCGGTGACGTAGAGGTTGTCACACGCGTCCACGTTGATGCCATCGAGGCCGCCGCGCTCCGAGTAGGTGTAGCCGCCGGGCAGGCAGACGTTGTCGCCGAGCCCGTACACCGTCCCGTCGCCGCAGAGGCCCACCGAGGGGAAGAGCTCGTGGTCGATCTCGCAGGTGGCGCCCGCCGCCTGGTCGATGCAGCCGGACTCCATGCCGTCGTAGTAGGACTGCCAGTCGTTGCAGGCGAGCACGCCCTCGTAGGAGGTGTAGCAGGAGCCGACGACGCCGTGTACCTCGCACCTTTGGCCGTCGCGAGCGTCGACGCAGGCGCCGATCCACTCGGCGTTGGTGTGGGGGCAGAAGAGGCCGTCCGCGCCCTCGGTACACGAGGAGTTCACCTGGGCGTCGAAGCGCTCGGTGACACAGCCGTCGCCCGCGACGAGGCCATCGCAAGCGCCGGTGTCGTAGATCGTGGCGCACTCGAGGTCGCCCTCGTCGTCGACCGCGCAAGTGCCGATGCCGTAGCCGTAGGACACCGGGCACTCCGAGCCCTCGCCGTAGGTGGCGCACCAGTCCGGCGGCACGCCGGGCGCCTCCGGAGTGGTAGCGTAGATGCGCGGCTCGGCCCAGTCCTCGCCGTCGCGATCTATCGCCCACGCCACGCCGCCCCCGAAGCTCCCCACGTAGAGGGTGTCGTGCCCCACGGAGAAGGTGACCCCGTTGGGATTATATAGGTTCTTGGCGACGATGGTGTACTCGCCGCTGCCGGGGTCGATGCGGCGCACCCGGCCGGCGTTCTGCTCGGAGACGTAGACGAAACCGTCGTAGTCGACGTCGAGGCCGTTGGGGTACTCCAGCCCGCTGAGCACCACGGTGAACTCGCCGGTGGACGGCTTCACGCGGGCCAGGTTGCCCTTCTCGGCGTCGGCGAACACCAGGTCGCCCCCGGGCAAGAAGCGCATGCCCGCGCCGAAGTTGGTGGCGTTGGGGAGGATCACCTTCTGCTGGCCGAGCTGGTCGATGCCCAGGAGGGTGCCCTGCGGGTCGAGCGCCACCAGGTAGCCGTCCGCGTCGAAGGCGAAGTCTTCGGAGCCCTGGAAACCCATGAGGTAGCTGGCGCTCACCGGCAACGCCGCCGGCTCGCCGCAGCTCTCGGGCTCGGCGGAGTCGCCGGTGTCGGGCTCGCCGGTGTGGCGACCGGTTTTTCCCTCCACGGGGGGCTCTGCGGGGTCGCAGGCGAGGAGCGCGGCTACAAGCACGTCTGCGTGGCCAGGTCGCAGGGGTGTCCCGGGGGACAGTCGGCGTTGGTGGTGCAGGGCGTGTGGCCCTCGACCTCCACGCGGATGGCCAGCTCGTGGGCCACCAGCAGGTCCACGCAGCCGCCGGTGGTCGTGCCCCCGCCGAGGGTGGTGCTGTCGGCCGTCTGGCGACGGAGGCTGGCGCTCGGGTAGCCGGTGACGCCCGCGCCCATCACCGCGTCGATCACGCTGGACGGCACGCTAGCCTCGCCGTCATCGTCGAAGTGACACACCAGCGTGACCGGCGTCTGCCCGTGCTGGTCGATGTTGAGCGACAGGCGCACGCTGCTGCGCACCTCGCCCGCCGGGGCGTCCCAGCCAACCACGAGGTCTTCGCCGCTGGCGACCGACCATGTCGTGCTGGTGGGCTCGAGCATGTCGGGGCCCACGCCGTGCAGGGTGAAGGACTCCACCGTGGCGCCGGTGGTGCTGAGCTGGATGAGCTCGCCCGCCGTCCACGGGGGAAAGTCCATGTCGGTCTTGAAGTAGCGGTAGCCGGGCGAGGTGGCGGCCATCACGGCGGCCGGGTCGATGCCCGCGATGGTGACCGTGCCGAGGTCCTGCGCCACCGGGTACTCGATGCAGGTGCCGTCGAAGTCGCACGTCTCCTTCGAGTCGCAGGTGGGGTCGCAGTAGGGGTTGTTGCGCTTGAGCAGCGTGCAGTCGCCCTCGGTCGCGACGTTCTCCAGCACGGTGACGGGCACCACCCCGTTGCTGACGGTGCCATCGACGATGGCGTAGCTCTCGTAGGCTTCCACCACGAAGCCGCCGTAGTGCGTTTCCAGCGGGCACTCGCCGAGCAGCGCGACGGTCTGCGGATCGCCGCTGGGATCGGGCACGCCGGTATCGGCGGGGGCGGAGGAGTCGCCGGGAGGCGCGGAGCCGGGGTCGCAGGCGAGGAGCAGGATCGGGAGCACGGGCCAGTATGGTCCCGCGCCGCGCAGGGCGCAAGCACGTGGATTAGCCCTTGTCGATGTTCCTACTCCTGCTCGGTTGCCCCCCCGTCCCCGGTGACGACACCGCCAGGGACGCTCAGGACAGCGCCGCCGATGCCCTCGACAGCGCCGGCGACTGCGCCGACGCGGTTGAAGAATGCAACGGTCTCGACGACGACTGCGACGGCTTCACCGACGAGGGCGTGGCCACCACCTACTACCGCGACAGCGACGACGACGGCTTCGGCGACCCCCTCGGCGCGACATCGCTGTGCGAGCCGGTCGAGGGCTTCGTCGACAATGGTGGCGACTGCGACGACACCGACGCCGACGTGTACCCGGGGGCCGAGGAGCGTGCGAACGAGAAAGACGACGACTGTGACGGCGAGACGGACGAGGACTTGAAGGAGACGAGTTTCACGTTGAGTTGGAGCCGCGACGGCGTGACGGTGAGCATCACCGACGGCTCCGGTGACTACGACCTCGGCATGGCCGAGACGGGCGCCGGTGATGTCGGCTGGTTCGGCGAGAGCTGCTTCATCGGCAGCCAGCCCTGGGGCTACCAGGACCACGGCTGGGACGTTTGTCACACGCTCTCCTCGAGCGGCGGCTTCGTGGAGTCGGTGTACCCCGACATCGACGAGGTGCGCGACGGCTACACGCTCTTCCCCGAGGACCTTGAGCCGAACATTACCTACTTCCTAGGTGATGAATCCGGCCAGTGCTGGGCCTGGGGAGACGACGCGAGCTACTACTCCTCGGCGGGCTGCTCGACGCCCTGACAGTCCCACCCGGCGCGCACGAGGTGGGCGTTGCGGTCGACGTCGCCCACCTTGCCGTCGTTGACGAAGCGGAGCGCCGCCACGGTGTCGCCTTCCAGTGGCCACCGGGGCCCGCGCACGACGCCCAGCGTGGCCGGGAGCGCCACCTCTGCGATGAACGGCGCGGCGTGGACCTCGATCTGCGCCGCCTCGCCGCCGGCCCCGTCCGACCAGCCCACCAGCACGATCGCGCAGCGGCCGTGTAGCTCCACGGGCAGCGTGTGTACGCGCGCCCCCCACCAGAAGTGGATGGTGTCGCCCTCGCGAAGGTCGCCGGGCACGTCGTAGGCGAAGGGGGCTGGGAAGGCCTCGAGGTCGAAGAGCGAGAGACGGGCCCCGGGGAAGCTCCAGTGTTCCACCAGCAGGCTGCGCTGCCCGTGGCCGGTGATCCACTCCTCGTGCACCTGGTGGGCCTGCGCGAGCCACAGGCGCCGGCCGTCGTCGCGCGTCGGCGCCGGGTCCTCGGCGTCGATGATGTTCGCCTCGGCCGGGACGTAGTGGCGCCAGAGGTTCGGGTGGTTGGCCACCACCACGTCGCCGGGCTTCAACTCGGCGGCGAGCGTGGCCCCGGCCAGTCGCCAGTCCTCGCCGGGCGGGTCGACGTAGCTGCCTCGGCCGGCCACCACCGCGCCGGCC
>Ga0194131_10001652_pt1 | contig 37990 bp, 30 predicted proteins | sample TA2KigO120mmetaG_FD_148631 | JGI IMG/M metagenome (GOLD analysis project Ga0194131, IMG submission 148631) | Freshwater microbial communities from Lake Tanganyika, Tanzania - TA2015053 Kigoma Offshore 120m | ecosystem: Environmental > Aquatic > Freshwater > Lake | place: Tanzania: Lake...
GCGGGACATACGCATCGGCCGGCGGCGTGCCGAGTATTTCGAGCGGGACAATGGTGTCGTTGTGGTCATCGGCATACATGACGAGAGCGATCCCGATCTGGCGTGAGTTGCTCAAACACGCGGCGCCTTTCGCTTTCTCTTTGGCTTTGCTCAGCGCTGGCAGAAGCATTCCGGCGAGAATTGCGATGATGGCGATGACAACCAACAATTCGATGAGCGTGAAGGCCCGGCCTTGCGTTTTCATGGGTCGATGTACAGTATCACGGTTATGAGGGATTCGCCAGTCTTTATGCATGACCAACTTGGGAACATCCGAATCTTCTTTGGAACCTTTGCGGGCTTAGCGGCCTTCTGTTCCAATGCGAAAACGCATTTTACACAAAGAACGCGGAGGCCGCAAACATGAGTAACTAACCAACTAACCGACCACACGTCTCGTTTCTTGCCATACCGGGCACATCTTGGCGCCACCCCTCCCGGTCAAACAGGCGTTTGGTCGCAGCGCAGAGTTTCACTCTGCCGCATAGCAGATTTTCAATCTGCGTCGCTCCCGTACGATCCTGCGCGCTAGACAAGTGCGGACAGGCTGCCGACTGCAAGTCGGCGATACGCAGAGTGAACCTCTGCGCTGCGAGGAAGGTGCGGACGCGCCCTTGTGTCTTATTCGGCAGGGGAATCGGCTTGCTTTTAGGTTCTGTTTCGGTACGAACAAGCCAGCCCTGTTTTGAACGCAACTCAATCAAATCCGAATATTATGAATCTCAACCGCCGACAATTTGGAAAATCTCTCGCTATGGCAGGAGCTGGACTGGTTCTGGGCCAGCCATCCTTCAGCCAAACGCAAACCGCCGAAAAGCGCATCAAGCTTGGCTTCGATAATTTCGCAGTGCGCGCCATGAAGTGGAAAGCGCCGGAGTTGATCGACTACGCGGCGCAACTTAAGACGGATTCACTTTTCATCAGCGATCTTGGACCGTTCGAAAAGTTTGACGACGGTTACTTGAAGGAGATCAAGGCCAAGGCGGCGGACAAAGGGCTGCAAATCCATCTGGGCAGTTGGAGCATTTGCCCGACGTCGAGAGCATTCAGGAAGGACTGGGGGACGGCAGAAGAGCATTTGACGCTCGGAATTCGCATGGCCAAGGCGCTCGGCTCGCCGGTCTTTCGCGTCATTCTCGGAAATGGTGACGACCGCAAGAGCGAAGGCGGCATCGAAGCTCGCATCACAGACACCGTGAAGGTTTGCAAAGCCTGTCGCAGCCGTGCGCTTGACGCAGGCGTCAAGATCGCGGTGGAAAACCACGCCGGTGACATGCAGGCTTGGGAGTTGGTCACTCTAATCTTAGCCGCGGGCCAGGATTACGTCGGCGCCAATATCGATTCCGGGAACGCCGCGTGGACCTTCGAAGATCCGCTCGAGAATCTGGAGATTCTTGGCCCGTACGTCGTGACCAGCAGTCTGCGCGACTCCGCCATTTGGGAAACGCCAAATGGAGCCACCGTGCAGTGGACTGCGATGGGCGAAGGCACAGTGGACTTCAAGGCTTACATGAAGCGCTTTGCCGAATTGTGTCCCGGCGTGCCAGTGCACATAGAAACGATCTCGGGTTTTCCGCGGGAACTGCCTTACTTTCGGAAAGACTTCTGGAATGCCTGGCCCAAAGCGCGCGCCCAGGACTTCGCCAAGTTTGTTGCTTTAGCCAAACACGGCAAACCAATCCCACGGAAGCCGGCTGATATCCCGGAAGCGGACTACCAAAAAGGCGAAATCGAACGCAGCGTTAAATACTGCAAGGAAACGCTTGGACTCGGGCCAAAAGCGTAGCCGGACCGGCTCCTCGCAGCGCAGACTTTCAAGTCTGCGCTGCGAGGAAGGCAAGCGCGCTATACACGTAATTTCACTCTGCTCTATGAGAATGCATTCGTGTCCTAGTCAAGTGCGTCCCACGGTTATTTCTGCAGCCCTGAGATACTGGCCGCGCGACGGCGCGAGGAAATTCCGTCACGCAAACTGCTGAAGATGTTCTTCATCTTGTCGAGTATTTGGTCCGCGACCGACTGGTGGAGGACGACGCGCTCTTCCGGAGAAGCTCTGCCCTTTTCTTTCAATTCACACTTCCGCGCGGCGATAATCTCCGAGATTTGGACGGCGATCTCGGGACGCTGTTTCAGAAGAACGTTCAAGTGTTCCTTGCCGACTTCGTAAACGACCGAGTCTGTAGCCCCAACGACCGTGGCCGAACGCGGTTCACCTGTGAGCAAGGACATTTCCCCAAAGAACTCGCCCGGCTGAATGGTATGGACTTTGACTTGATGCTGGCCATTGTCGAGGTTCGACTTCACGTCCAAGAGACCTTCCACCAAAATATACATTGAGTCTCCGGAGTCTCCCTGATTAACGATCGCGTGTCCGGCGTTGAAACGCCGTTCTTTGATCTGGCTGCCAAGATCGGTCATCTCGTCGGGCGTCAGAGCGGAGAAAATCTCGATCCGTTTGAGGAGCGTCGATCGATCGGCGCGTCGGTCGAGTTGGCGCGAAGGCATCTGCGCAAAGAACATATCGTGCTTTTGATACGCGAGCGAAATGCCGGCTTGGTGAAGATGATTCAACACGCTCGTGATCACTTCGTGCCGGGCCACTTCGGGATTGACCTCCGCGGGCTTCAACCAGTACCGCAGGACATACTCAATGCCACGATCGTTGAGTTTGTTGGCGGCGATAAATGGCGCGGGCGTCTCGAGCACACATTTGACTGCCTTGACGCCAGCGAGCAGCACCCGCAAGGCCCGTTCCGTCGGCACTTCGAAATCCAGGCATAACGTGACGTCGAAGCGGCACCTGCTTTCGGGTTCGCTGTAATTGGTCAGCAGCATCGAGCTGATTTCGCTATTGGGCACCACTAACAAAGTGTGCGACATCGTCCTCAACCGCGTGGATCGCCAACTGATTTCCAAAACCAAACCTTCGACAGCTTCCGTGGCGCGCGGGTGCAAGCGAATCCATTGGCCGATTTTAAATGGACGATCCACATTCAGCGCGATGCCGCAGAAGACATCGGCAATCATGTTCTTCAAGGCGAAGCCAACGACGAGGCTGACGACACCGGACGTCGCCCAGATACCGGTGACCGATTGTTTGAAGACAAAGCTAACGATCACGAAAGCTGCGATCAAAAAGACCCCTACGGCAACCAGGTCTTTCAACAGTCGGGGAATGCTGCCCTCGAGCCGGAATTCCAACAGTCTCCAAACAATCACTTCGATGAGCCGGACGAGCAGCCAGGCAACGCTGAAAACAAAACTGATGCCGGCGCAGGCGGAAAGAATGGTGACCGTGTAGTCCGTCGCCTGGTCTTTCCACTTTAGGAAATAAGGCAAGCCAACCACCAGAATGATAGCGAAGGTAACGGTCGGCCAAACAAGCTGCTTAATAAATTTCCAGAACATCAGATCGCAAATCAGGGTTTTGTCTAAAGGGAGCGTCTCGCAGAGTCGTCCGCGCTTGATCGAATTGGCTCGAACTCCGGCCGCTTTACTGCTTCTTCCATTTTCTTCAGTGTTTCTTCGATTACCTGCAGCGTGACTTCATAGTATTTCTCGATCTCGAAGAAGTACTGGGCAGCTTCCGCATCGATCAGGTGGAATTGATCGATTTTGGGTTCAGGGATCAGGATGACCTTCCCCAAGCTGAAATTCTTCAACGTCATGTGTGATTCTCCGCCGTTTAGGGAAAGTATTTTCTTTAAGAGCAGCACGCGTTGCAGCCGCACCATATCGAGCTTGTCTCGCAGGATCACCGAATGACGCCGCACCCTCTTATCGTCGGGCTGGTTCAAATCCCACAGCAAACGGCTCCAGGCTTTCTGGTCTGGACAAGAAACAAGCCGAATCTCGGGAATCGGCATGGTTACCTTTTGACCGGGTTTCGTGCCGGACTTGTCTTCGGAAAATGTCAGCACGAGGGCCTTGCCTTGGTTCTTCGCGAAAAATGCTTCGTAATCTTTTGCGTTGGCAAGATTCGATAGAATGCGCTCCAAGAATTGGACGTTGAATGCCCCGGCCTGCTGGCTCTCGAACGCGATCAAACGTTCTGGGTTAATATGGCGATCCAGAAACTTCGTGTCGGGTTTGCCTTCTTCCGAGGAAAGCCGCCGGACAACTTCCCAAACCATGCGATGAACCAAAACATTCTCGCCTGGGACACGACCTTCGGCGAAGTGACTAAAGGGCTCGGTGAACGCCAACCGAAAGTCGCGCTCGATCGCACGTTGCGCGAGGGCTCGGAACTGCTGTAAACGCGCGTTGTCCGTGATGAACTTCAGGTCGAAAATATCTTCAGAACGGATGCGATAGGTATCGCGAAAAAGCTTGTTGCCGAATTCATCGAAACGGTCTTCGTCTTTTGGCAAGTATTGACCCAGCTTACTGCCCCTCTCCGCGGCGAGCACATGAGGCGTCAGGACCACGATCACCTCGCGCTTCTTCGTGGTCGTGCGTCTGTTTCGAAACAACACGCCGAGATAAGGAATGTCACCTAACAGCGGCACTTTGTCTCGAACGGTCGAATGTTCCTTGCTGACGAGGCCTCCAATAATGAACGGTGTGTTGTTATCGATGCGCGCGTAAGTCTGAATCCGGCGGGTAGCCATTGTCGGCGCCGACGCCAGCACTTCGCCACTTGTCGATCTCACTTCCAAGTCTGCGCCCGGGACCGCGGACGAAACAATTGTATCCACAAGCAAACTGACTTCGTCACCGCGCTCATTGGACCGAGGCATAATGTTGAGCGAAATGCCCGTGGCCAGATACTTGAAATCAAAGGCGAGGCGACTCCCGCTTTCTAATGCGCCCTGCTCGCGGCTTGTCGCAATCGGGATGTCCGTGCCAACGCGGATGGTGGCTTGCCGATTGTTCAGGGTAAGCACGCTCGGTCGGGAAAGAACCTCCGCTTTTCCATCGCGCACCAGACCTTTCAAACGAGCCACCCAATTTTTATCAAAATTCTGCATGTCATCGAAATTGAAGCGAAGGGTGTTGAGTGCCGTGCCTGCAGCGCCTAGCGACCCGATCATCCACTCGAAATTGCCTTCGCGAAATTCCCACTCAATTCCCAATTCCGTCAGGCCGTCTTCACTAATTTCCAACACCATTCCTTCCACAAAAATCTGCCGATCGGCGCGGTCGATAAATTCGTCCAAAAGCTGTTTGACGCGGCCAAATTGTTCCGGATGGGCCGGGTGGAAATAAACGAGCAGTTGGGACATCGGCGAGGCATTGACAACCGACGGCAAGGGTGTCGCCACTGACGGGGTGACCGAAGATTCGAAGGCGCCTTTATCGCTGATGTTCTCGGCGCCAAGAAGAGACGTTTGATTGCTATCCGGCGAAGGCATCGGCGCAACCAGTGGAAGCGCGTCAAATTCGATCGGCATATCCACCTGCGACAAATCCTCGGCCGTCCGGATGCCAAACCCTTTTAATCCGGTCATTGCGCCGGCAACATCGATGTAACTGAGGCGAATGAGACGATGGGCAACATCTTCGGCCGTCAGATTCTTCTTCATGGCTTCCGTCGAACCGAGCAAGGCTTCGACCATGGGTGGAATCGCATCGAGGTCAGCGTTCTCCTCGAGGCCGCGCGAGGCGCCTGAAATAACGATACCCTGAATCCACAATTGTGCCGGTTGCGACAGGAATCGGCGGTGTGCGAGGCGAAGAACGGCCAGGCCTTCCGCTGTGTTGCGCGTCAGAATCGATCCCTCGCTTAGTCCGCTTGGGATCGGTGGTAAGAGTTGAACTTCCGAAGTGGCCGCTGTCTTGTACGCCTTCTCGGTCTGAAGTTTCAGCTGGAGAGTGGAGAGCAGTTCTGTCAGTTCGGTGGCACTTAGCTTCGGCAAAGCCATCAGCTTGCCAGAATTCGCTGGGAGTTCGGGTTGAAATGGAATGGGTTTCGGCTTTTCCGTTTCTCCGCTTGCGTCGCGCGCGTTGCTTCTTGACTGAACAGGCGCCGCCTCTTCGGCAGCAAGCAACAAATTGCTGGCGTCAGTTTGATTGGTGATGGAACGGGGCTCAGGCTTGGGCGTCTGTTTATCCAACGTTTCCATCATTTGCCGCAAACCGTCATCCTTCGCTTCTTCGGTCAGAAAACCCCGGTTAATTTGCGGTTCAACAACCTCAAGCGAGGCCACTGATCGAGAGGAAGAGACGCAACTTAAAAGCGCACCGCACACCACGAAGCAGCCAGTGAGAACTGCGCACAGCCGAAACTGAGGTATCGAGGCAACGATCACTTGTCGGCAACAACCCAAAAGCCGGACGAAACAAGCACCTTTGTCTTTTGGTCTTCGCATCAGAGTCGTCGTATTCGGAAGCTGCCACCGGGTCATGGCTGGCAGTTCGAGTCGTGTTTTCTGTTGGTCAATGCTAGCGCTTTCTTATTACACGCCGGTCATTCGTTGTCATTCTTTTTTGAATAAACAAAAGGGCGTAGTTTGAAAAACTACGCCCTTTGAATACGACGATTGCTAAAGTGTTTTCAGCTCATCGAAGAATCCCAATCAAGGGTTCTTCGGTTTGGCTTCGCCAGGACCATCGGGCGCACCTGATTCGCCAGGCGGTTTGCCGGTCGGCTTGTTTGGTTGATCGCCAGGTTTGCCGGGACCAGGAGGTTTGCCCGGAGGCTTGTCAGGATGATCGCCGGGTTTGCCAGGACCAGGACGATTGTTCGTATCGATGATCGCTCTCGGGCTTTTGTCAGGATGATCGCCGGGTTTGCCAGGACCAGGAGGTTTGCCCGGAGGCTTGTTAGGATGATCGCCGGGTTTGCCAGGACCAGGAGGTTTGCCCGGAGGCTTGTCAGGATGATCGCCGGGTTTGCCAGGACCAGGAGGTTTGCCCGGAGGCTTGTCAGGATGATCGCCGGGTTTGCCAGGACCAGGAGGTTTGCCCGGAGGCTTGTCAGGATGATCGCCGGGTTTGCCAGGGGGCTTCTCTTTTTGGTCTTTTGGGGGAGGTTTGGCGGGATTGGCATCTTGCACAGCTGATATCTGCAGCGTGATTAATGCCGCAGCCAAGACAGCATATTTGAGATACTTCATAAGTGGAATATTGTGACGTAGTATTTTGTTGTTATAACAGTACAGCATTACTGTGGAAATTACTGTGGTCAAGCGACGAATGTCAAGATTATTTTTGCGTTTTGATTTGGCAAAACAACGGCCATTCTGTCTGAATCCCCCCATGAAATTCGCCATCTGCAATGAGATTTTCCAAGGTTGGAAACTTGAGGATACGATTGCCTATGCCGCCAAGGCCGGTTACGACGCCGTCGAGATCGCCCCTTTCACAATCGCAAAATATGTGACGGAGATTCCGCCGTCTGATCGACAGAAAATCCGCGATACAGCCAATCGGCATAACATCGTCATCTCCGGCATTCATTGGGTGCTTGTCCAGGCGGAAGGCATGTACTTAACTCATCCCGAAGCTGCGGTCCGTCAGCGCACCTCAAAGTACTTTGTCGATCTCGTTGACTTTTGTGCCGACCTCGGCGGAAAAATCATCGTGGTTGGCTCGCCCAAGCAGCGTAACATCATGGAAGGGGTTTCACCGCAGCAAGCCTGGGATTGGGCGACGGAGGTATTTCGAGAGGCTGTTATGCGGGCCGAACAGCGAGCCGTGACCATTTGTTTCGAACCGCTCGCGCCCACCGAAACCAATTTCGTCAATACGGCCGCCGACGCGATTCGATTCGTTCAGCAATTGAACACGCCGCACTTCAAAATCATCCTCGACGTGAAAGCTATGTCGTCGGAAACCAAACCAATCCCGCAGATCATTCGGGATTCGTGGCCGAATTTCGCGTATTTCCACGTCAATGACAAAAACATGAAAGGCCCAGGCTTCGGCGACGTGGACTTCAAACCCATTGCCGCTGCGCTCAAGGAGGCCGGATACCATGGCTATGTCTCTGTCGAGGTCTTCGATTTCCAAGAAGGGCCCGAAGTCATCGCCACAAAAAGCATCGAATATCTAAAGAAGACATTCGCCTGAGCTACGGCTTAAAGACTCTTTTGACCTCGCCGATTTTCGGTTGCTTCTCCGTCCAACATACCATTTGACGAGCGAAGGAAGTTTACCTACCGTCCGGTAGGATTTTGTGAGATCGAGCCTTGTCACCCGAGAGGAAGTGTTGCGCGCGGCGTTGAAGAAGTTCGCCGCCTGCGGATACGCAGGAACGTCGGTGCAGGATATTGTCGATGCCGCCGCTGTCACCAAGCCGACGCTTTATTATTATTTCGCCAATAAAGCTGGACTCTATCAGGCGCTCATAGATTACGCACATGATGAGCGTTTGCGGCTGATGCAGGAAGCGGCGGCTCGCCGGGAGGCATTGCCAGACAAACTGGTGGAAGTCATTACGGCCCTGTTTGGCTTCCTCAAAGCGCATCGCGATTTGGTGCGCTTGTCGTTTTCAACAGCTTTTGCGGCGCCGGGCGAAATTCCAACTGAGATTCGTTATCTTGACAAGTGCATCCGGAGTTTCGAGTTCATGCATTCGCTGGTCAAAGAAGGGTTGGAAGCGGGTTTGTTGAACCGGCGATTTACGAGCAAAGAACTGACGATGTCGATTTACGGATTGCTCAATATCTACGTGATGGGTCAATTCCTCCGCGCTGACCATTCGTTGCATCGGCGGACGGCGGAGCAAATCGTAAAACTCTTTTTGGAAGGCGCTGCCGGCAAACGAGCTGTCAACCATTGGAAGAGAAGATCAGCAGGCCGATCAACCAGGCAGCGAGCGGCCTCTGTCATCCTCCCACGAACCTAAGCGGTGAAAACATTTTTGCAGACTCCCCTACTCTGGACCGTTGCGACGGCATTTATGAGCTTGCCGTTTCTAGCCGGATGCAAGAAGGCGGCCAGCGGACCCGCGGGCGGCAGTGGCATGCCGGCAATCCAAGTTATCGCCGTCGAAGCGATGCGGCGTGCGGTCTCGGAAACACTTTCCTTGCCCGGTACGATTGCAGCCAACGAGATGGTCGAAATCAAAGCAGAAACGGACGGCATTGTGCAGGAAATCAACTTTGTGGAGGGTGAGCGGGTGGCCAAGGGACAGCTTTTGGTCAAGCTCGATGAAACCAAGTTTGCCGCTACGTTCGCGGAGGCTGAGGCCAGTTTGAAGTTGAGCCAATCCAGCTACGACCGCGCGAAACAGCTCTTTAAGGACACGCTGATCTCGCAACAGGAATTCGATCAGGCCTCCTCGACCTTGGGCATCAATCAAGCGACGGTTGACTTGCACAGGCGCCAACTCAAAGACGCGCGCATTCACGCGCCCTTTTCGGGCATTGTCGGCGCCAGGCAGATCAGTCCGGGGCAAGTGATCACACGCAACACGACTCTGACGTGGCTGGTGGACCTCGATACGGTAAAAGTTGAAGTCAAGGTTCCGGAGCGGTATCTCAGGCAACTGCAGATCGGACAGCCGCTCGAATTCTCCGTCGCGGCATTCCCGGGCGACAAATTTCGCGGCGAGGTATATTTCATTTCGCCTCAAATCGACGAGAGCACCCGCACGGCCTTGGTTAAGGCGCGGATTGCGAATCCGGACGCCAAACTGCGGGGCGGCATGTTTGCCAGCCTTGACCTCACACTGCAATTGCGCGATGCGGCCATCGTAATTCCAGAACCGGCGCTGATGAGCAATGGCGACAGCTTCGCGGTTTTCGTTGTTGATGACAAAAGCAGCGCTCAAATGCGTCCTATAGAGGTCGGCCTTCGGCTTGCAGGGAAGGCGGAGGTTCTGAAAGGGTTGAATGGCGGAGAAAAGGTGATCGTCGAAGGCACTCAAAAGTTGCGCCCGGGCGCCCCGGTCAAACTCGCGCCGAAGGAAGCAGCGGCGCCGTATGCAGATTCGGGAGGCAAATAACATGTTCGCGTCGCTTTCCATGAATCTGCGTGGCAGGATAGACGTCCCGCCTGTCCAGCATTTGCGCACACCAAGACTGGGTGAGACAGGCGAGACGCGCTGTCCTACCTGGTTCATGTTCCCGACGCGGGCGAAAAAGTTGTCGAGGCTTTCCATGGACCGGAGTGCCGGTCTCCGACCCGGCAACATTCCGGTGCGAATCTCTTCGGGGGGGATGCGCCCATGATCCTTTCACGTGTCTCCATTCAGCGGCCGATCCTGGCGACCATGATGAATTTGGTCCTGGTGCTCTTCGGCATCATTGGCCTCTCGCGATTGCCAGTTCGTGAATTGCCGGACATTGATCCGCCCCTGGTCTCGGTGATGACAATTTATCCCGGCGCAAACGCCCAAGTTGTCGAGACCGAAGTCACCGAGCGACTCGAAGAGGTGATCAATAACATCGAAGGGATCAAGACGCTGCGCAGTGAAAGCCGCGAAGGGGTCAGCAATATCACGATTGAATTCGACCTGTCGCGCGATATTGACATCGCGGCGCAGGATGTCCGAGATCGCGTTTCGCGCGTGCGCGGCAATCTTCCGGAAGACATTCGCGAACCCGTCATTTCGAAGCAGGATTCGGATGCGCAGCCGATTATTTGGAACGCCCTCAACAGCGACCGTTATTCGCCGCTGGAACTTACGACACTCGCGGAGCGGCAGATAAAGCCACGGCTTCAAGGCGTATCGGGCGTTTCGTCAGTGATGATCGGCGGCGAGAAACGTTTCGCCATGCGGCTCTGGCTGGATTCCGAGAAGATGGCCGCCGGCCATGTCACCGTGTTAGATGTCCAGCGCGCTTTACGGGAACAGAACATTGAGTTACCCAGTGGCCGCGTCGAGAATCTCGACCGGGAAATGACCATTCAAACGCGCGGGGAACTCAAAACAGCCGAAGAATTCAACAACCTTGTGGTGCGCTCCGAAGGGGCGACGCTGGTTCGATTGCGCGACATCGGCCGTGCCGAAGAAGGTGTCGAAGATTACCGAACGATCGCGCGCGCGCGCGGCAAGCCCTGCATCTTTCTTGGTGTGGTCAAGCAGGCCAAGGCGAACACCGTCGGTGTGGCCCAAGGCATTCGCGCGGAGATCGAGAGCATCAAATCGACGCTTCCCGAAGGCTGCGATTTGTGGGTCGCTTACGATGCCAGTGTCTTTGTTGAGAAGGCAATCAGCGAGGTGTGGGAAACGCTTGCCATGGCTTTCGTGCTGGTGGTGCTCATCATCTTTGTCTTTTTGCGGAATTTCCGTTCGACGATTATTCCGGCAGTGGCCATTCCTGTTTCCATCGTCGGGACGTTTGCGCTGCTTTATGTGCTCGGATATTCCGTAAATATCCTGACGATGCTGGCGCTGGTCTTGAGCATCGGGATTGTCGTCGATGACGCGATCGTGGTGCTCGAAGCGATCTATCGGCACATCGAAGAGGGGATGCCGCCGATGCAAGCGGCCTTCAAGGCAATGGAAGAAATCAGCTTTGCGGTTATTGCTATTACGATTTCGCTCGTGGCCGTCTTCACGCCACTGGCGTTTCAGAGCAGTGCAACCGGGCAGCTCTTTGTCGAATTTGCCGTGGCGGTGGCCGGTTCAGTCATCATTTCGGCGTTTGTGGCCTTGACGTTGTCTCCGGCCATGTCAGCTCGGATTCTGAAACCACTCGAAGGCCTTAAGCACGGGGCGCTCTTCAACTTTTTCGAGCGTGCGTTCGATGGATTAGCGCGCAGATACGGCGGCGCTCTGCGTTGGTCTCTGCGGCATCGAGTTCTCATTTTTTTCCTAACCGTGGGGTCGCTGGCCGTCATGGCACTAGCTTATGTGGGATTGGAGAATGACTTCCTGCCGGTCGAGGACAAGAGCCGAATGTTCTGCATAGTTCTGACGCCGAACGGCTCGACGAGCGAATTCACCGACCGCCAATTGCTTAAGGCCGAGAAAATCGTCGCGGCTCTGCCGGAGGTCGAGAGCTACGGAGCGATGGTGGCGCCGGGATTTGCGGGTCCGGGCCAGGCAAACTTTGGGATCATCTTTGTCCGATTTAGTGACCGGAGCAAACGCGACCGTTCTGTGCAGGACATCGTCCATGGTCCGGGCGGCGTTGCGCAACGTTTCTTCGGCGAGGTTGAAGGCGCCATTGCCATTCCGAATTTGCCAAAAGCCATCGAAGTCAACTTCCGCGAATCACCTTTCGAATTGATCCTTCAGCATCAGGACCTTGATGCGCTGAACAAGACTTCGCAGGACATAGCCAACAAGATTCGGGGCATGAACAATCTCCGGAACGTTCGCGTCACCTTTGAGGTGGATAAACCCGAGCTGCGCGTGAGCATTGATCGAAGCCGTGCCGCCGCTCTCGGAGTGAGCATCCAGGACGTGTCCCGAACCATGCAGATTCTCTTCGGCGGTCTCGATCTAAGCCGCATTAAGGTCGGAGGAAAAGAGTACGAAGTGATCGCGCAACTCGAACGTCAGTCGCGCCTGACCCCGCAGGATTTGGACAAGGTTTTTGTCAGAAATACCAAGGGCGATCTCATTCAGCTCAGCAGTGTCGTCACTCGCACGCAAGGCGCGGCGGCCAACTCGATTAGTCATTATGGCCGGCTGCGCAGTGCCAGCATTACGGCATCGCCAGGTCTGGTACCTATCGGCACGGTCGTCAAAGATGTTCAAGCGATGCTTGCACGCGAGTTGCCGTCGGGCTTTCTCTATGCGTGGGGTGGCGACGCGAAGAATCTCCAAGACACCGGCACGGAAGTCTTGTGGGTGCTGGCCCTTGCGCTGGTCATTGTTTATATGACGTTGGCGGCGCAGTTTGAGAGCCTGGTGCATCCGTTCACCGTGATTCTTTCTGTTCCCCTGGCCTTTGTGGGAGCCTTTGGTCTGCTTTGGTTGCTAAGTTTCGGAGGAAAGATGGGCTTGTATCCACCCATCCCAGCGATGAACGTCAATCTTTTCAGTTTGATTGGGCTCGTGCTGCTGGTCGGTCTTGTGACAAAGAACGCTATTTTGCTTGTCGAGTACGCGAATCAACAACGCGCCAAAGGTGTCGATGCGCATGAAGCAATGATTCAGGCTGGCTTGGTGCGTTTGCGGCCGATCCTGATGACTGCTTTTTCGACCCTTGCTGGCATCCTGCCAATTGCGATTGGATTTGGCGCCGGCGCAGAAAGCCGCCGGCCGATGGGCGTGGCCGTCGTGGGGGGCATGTTGACGAGCACTTTTCTCACGCTGTTGATCATACCGGTCGTGTACACGATGTTCAGTGATTTGGCCGCGAAATTTCACAGACGTGCCGCGAAGGTTCCGCTGGTGCCACCATCTCCCGAAGCTGCGCATGGATTCCAAGCCAAGTGACGACTGCCTCTTTCTGGGAAGTGGCAATTTCTTTTTGACAGCATTGGGATGACTCTCGCGATTGAGACGATGGGGTTGACGCAGCGCTTCGGAAGTTTCTGCGCGGTGGACGGGTTGGATTTGCGCGTCGAGCGGGGCAAGTTCTACGGGTTCCTGGGCCCGAATGGCGCCGGCAAATCGACCACCATTAAGATGCTCACTGGCCTTCTGGCGGCCACGAGCGGCGCCGTGCAAATTCTGGACCACACACTCGACGGCACAGACCGTGACATAGAAATAAAACGGCGCATTGGGGTCGTGCCGGAAAACTTGGCGCTCTTCGATAACTTGACGGCTCGCGAGTATTTAACTTTCGTCGGACGCATGTATCTGCTTCCGATCACTACGGTGCGTGAACGTTGCCAAGAGTTGCTGGTCATGATGAATCTCGCCCAGGAAGAGAAGAAGCTCGTGCTGGAGTATTCGCACGGGATGAAGAAAAAGCTGGCTCTGGCTGCGGCGCTCATCGCGAATCCGAACTTGCTCTTCCTTGACGAACCGTTCGAAGGAGTCGATGCCGTGGCGTCGCGCGTGTTGCGGGACATCCTCAAACGTTGCGTCGAACGTGGCGCGACCGTTTTCCTGACTTCGCACGTGTTGGAAATCGTGGAAAAGCTTTGCACCGATGTCGGCATCATTGCGAAGGGCAAACTGGTTTATCAAGGGCCGATGGAACAGGCTCAGGCGGCGGGTTCACTCGAGGCGTTGTTCCTTAAGACCGTCGGGAGCGATAACATCGAACAGCAGAGGCTGACCTGGCTCGAGGGATGAGCATGCAAGTTGTAGGACAGCGCGTCTCGCCTATCATGGGGCACTTCAACGTGTGGACAGGCGGGACGCGCTGTCCTACAACCTGTCTTCTATGAACTGGAGCCAATTACAGACGGTTCTTTGGCTGCGCTGGCGTTTGAGCAAGAACCAATGGTCCCGGGCCGGCCGATTCAACGCCGCACTTTCTGCTATTGCGCTGGTGTTCGGCGTTCTCATCGGTTTGGGAGGCGGAATTGCGGGCACGCTCGCTGGAGCAACAATCTTAGCAGCCGTGCCGCCGCAACGGTTAATGCTAGTTTGGGACGCGGTGGTGGGGGCATTCCTCTTTTTCTGGCTGATTGGCCTTCTTTCAGAATTGCAGAGGTCCGAAACGATCGACTTGCGGCGCCTCTTGCATCTGCCTGTCTCGCTGCGCTGGATTTTCGTCGTCTCATGCTCAATCCCAGACGCCGTCGAACCATTCTTGTCGTCGTGCCTCTGTTCTTTGTGTTAGTTGGACAGCTGCCGAATCTCTATTTGAATGTGTTTCAAGATCGCGGACGCGCGTCAAGGAACCGCTCTGCCGAGCAACCCAGACGCGCGCGCGGTGGCGCGGAAGTGCCTCCGGGCTTTGTGGCAGCTCATCAATATGTGCCGCCGCTCTGGGTTGCCAACGGCGCGATGGGTCTGGCATCTGGAAACGCTTGGCCGGCTCTCTGGCATACCGGCGCTGCCTTCGCCATCGGTGCTCTTGGGCTGGGCCGCGCTTACCGATCGACGATCCGCTTTTACCAGGGAAAAGACACTTCGCTGCCATCAACCGAAGCGCGCCGCAAAACCGACTTGAGAAGCGGCACAAGAAAGCGCTTTCTCGAACGGCGATTGCCCGCAATTCCAGAGCAGGCGGCCGCGTTGTCGCTGGCGTTCTTTCGCTCGATGATTCGCGCACCCGAAGTGCGCATGGCGGTACTGATGAATTTAATAATGGCCGTGGTTTTGTCGGTCATTTTCTTTGCGCGCAGCCGCCGGACGCCCGAGGAATTTGTTAAGCCTTTTGGGGCGGCGGGCGCGGTTGGATTTACATTCTTAGGCATGGTCCAGTTGCTTTTCAACCAATTTGGCTTTGAACGCGATGGATTTCGGGCGCTCGTGCTGCTGCCTATCCGACGCCAGCATACGTTGATCGCGAAGAACATTTCGTTCTTTCCCATAGCAATCGGCGTGGGCCTCGTCGTTCTGGCTATTGTGGCCAGCGCGATCGGATTCTCGGTCTTGGTCTTTCTGGCAGCATGCCTGCAACTCATAGCGATGTTCCTATTGCTGAGCATTGCCGGGAACTACGTCTCCATAATCGCGCCATATCGCATCGAAGCCGGGTCGCTCAAGCCGACCAAAGCTCCTCTCAAGACGAGCTTGCTGATTTTCTTTGCGCACCTGTTGTTCCCGGTCGCCATGATTCCAATTCTGCTTCCGCCCGCGCTCGCCTGGGGGATCGAAAAGTTGGGCTGGTTCGCTTCCGCACCAGTAAATGCGTCGCTATCGTTGCTTCTGGTTGCCATGACAGGCGGTTTTTACTGGTTAAGTATCCAAGGCCTTGGCAGCCTCTTGCAACGGCGGGAAAAGGACATTCTTCAAGTGGTAACGCGCGAGATCGAATAACCTGTGGGCTTGCCCCAGAGTCGAACGGGAACGAGAGTTTCTACGATGATCTTGCGAATGATTTCAGTCTGGTTCCTATGCGGCTTAATTCTGTTTGTATTTCTTGGCCCGAATCACATTGAGCCACGAATCACTTCGAGCCTTTCGATTCCGAGGCTGCGCGATTGAGAAAGACAAATGTCCCAAGCTTGGACGCTGTCAGCACATCGAGATTGCCATCAGCATTCACGTCGGCCACCGTGATTTGCACACCGAGACCGGATTGCCCGTCGACGAGGTGCGGGACAGACTTCGGGACGTCTTTTTCCATTGCCCGGGTTTGCCCTGCGGATTTTCATGCCAGAACGCCTGATGCAAGTGCACGCGCCCAAGCACAAGAATGTCTGGCCAACCAGCGCCATTGAAGTCGTGAACATGGCTGAACATGCTGTTGGACGGGCTGGGAGCAGGATCGAACGGTTCGGCGCGATAGAACTCGTGCTTTCGCTTGAAATCGGGACCCGCATACCAACACGGGCCGGCTACGACATCAATCTTGCCATCGCGATTGATGTCGCCAGCCGCGATCTCATCGCAAAAGTAAAGATCGTTCAGAATCAGCTTTTCGAATCGGACGGGTGCGCGCAATTCACCGCCAAAACATTCAAAAGCCAGTGCAACAGCGGTAAGACCTACGATAATGAGAGGCTTATCCAAAACAGATATCGAGACGGGATGCCACGCAGCTTAAGCCAAAAACCGTTTCACTTGCTCTCGACTTCTTTGAGCAATGTGTCCACAGCTCGATCCATCACTTCACCACGCGCGTCGCGGTGCCGGATGACGCCCTTGTGGTCGAGGATGAAGATCGTTGGCCAACCTTTGACCTTCCATTGCGTGGAAATAGGGCCTTTCGTATTGCCGCCGTCCCAAAAGGAACGCCACGTCAGGTTCTCACGTTCCGGAACGTCTTGGGCGCGTCTCGGCACTTCCCCCAAGGGCAGGGACGGCGCGGCTGTCCACCGCAAGGTGCTTCATTGTGAAAGCCGGAAGAACTCCAGAGCTCCGGAGGGCCGCGCCGAGAAGACCTGTTGATTCGATTCCATTGTGACATCGGCCGCACGAGGCGACCAAGCTCGCAGATTGGTCGAGCTCTGCAGGCGGTATGGCTGGCCGCCTGTTCCTTCGACTCGAATGACAAGCGTCTGGTCCCTGAAGACAATGGAGCTGATAACCGGAAGGACTGCGCGCGACGCGACGAGTTGCCCGGCCAATCGAGCAGTGCTGTCATCTTCGGAAATGGCTCGGAACTTAAACTCGGTATCGATCTTGATGGTGAGGGTGTCAGCGCCTCCAACTGAGGTCAGCGTTGCTCCACTCGTGACACGATTTGTGGCTAGGCCGGACAATGTCCTCGATCCGGAGCCTAACAGGCCTGCTGAATAATCAAAAGTCGACGATGATTCGGCCAGGAATCCAAAGGCCAATGCGGCCGAGTCGAAGTTGCCGTTATTGAGCGTCAATACTGAACTTGTGACATCCAAGAGAAGATTTCGGAATGCGCCATTCGCGGCGCCAAAAGGCGTTGTCGCTAGTGCTCGGAAATCGGCTGGGGCGCTGCCAGGACCGCCACCCGGCAAAGGTTCCCAAACTCCGTTAGTGCGGGCGTCGATTTGGCTGCCACCTGTAAACTTGATGCTCCAACCTGTCACATCCGCAATGATGGAGCCGGAAAATGTGGTCGTCAAACTCCGCGCCCCTTGTTCCTGAAGCGGGATTCCGGCGACATTGCCGGAAATCGTGATCTTGCTTTGTGGATCGATGCTGAATGTAATCGGCGCGGCCGCGACTTTGTATATGGTCGTGACCGCGGCCAGAAGACAGCACACCGCGCCTGGAGTTAAAGTTTTTCGCATATCGAAACTTAAAGTTAGAATTGGTGTTATGTATATCCGCGCGCGCCCTAAAATAGCCTAGGGGATACGACGGGATACGACGAGGCAATGTACGGACCGGACGGCTTTTTGATCAAGAATCCGAGACGGGGGGCACGAAACTCCAGTTGCCGGCATGGTTAAGCTGAATCATATTAAGGCAACATCGACGTTGAAGTTTGAATTCATGAAATCTATCGCTCTTCTAAGCCTCCTGTGCGCGGCAACGTTCATCGGATGCAACAAAACAGAACAAGCATCAGTTAACCAGAATGATTCGGAGATCGAGCGGCTGCGCCAGGAAAACCAGGACCTGGCGAAACTGCGCGAAGAAAACGAAGAAACTCAGCGCCTTCGCAAGGAGAACCAGGATATTCACAAATTACGCGGCCAATATCAGGAGTTGGGCCGGGTGCGCAAGGAGAATGAAGAGTTGAAAAAACAGGCAGCGAAGCTCGGCGTGGCTTCAGCACAAAGCCTAACGCCCGCGCAACTTGGGACGCTTCGCCCCGACGAAAACTACCTAAGCAACACAGGCAAGCCGTTTGGAGAACGCGCGGCGACCGAAGGGCAAACATCAACCACTAACGAAACAGACCTTCCGCAGGAGGGCGACGAAATCATGGTCGACCCGAAATTTCTCGCGGTCCTGCTTCCAGACATAGACTGGACTAAACTGAATCGAACAGAGCCAATTAACATTAAGGGCATTCTTGAGTCGCAGAACATTGTCTTGACCAATTACCAGGAATTGATCGGACGCGGCATTACCAATTACGTGGTCCGCCGCGCGCGGAAAGTCCAGCAAGCTCCCCAACAACAGCCGTAAGACGCGCATCGCCGGCAAGAACCGATCCACACGGCTTGATCAAACTTGTGCTGCCCCAAAGCATAAGTTGGACGGCTATGGAAACCGTCCTGTCGTAGCAGCAAGAACCGACCACGCATTCAGAATCGCAGCCGATAGAACTTTCGCTGGCCGCTGGCTGGAGCAGTGAAGGGGCTTGTCGCTCCATTCACTCGCGTCCATGGGCCGGCGATCTCGGCTGATTCCTCAAGATTTCCAATGCCACTCCATTCAAGCACAATGTTAGCGCCGGTTTTGCGTGCCGCGCTGAAACGCGGCGCCGGATCAGCGACAGTGAAATACTTTGTGTTAAGGTAGCCGAGGACTTTGTTTCGATCCGCCTCACTCAATACCGTGTTGTAAATGACAATCTCGGCAATATCACCTTTCATGCGCGTGACGAAATCTCCGCGTGTCCCGATTCTGACCGGAGTGCCAACATCAACCGGCGCAGCCGTGATTTCCCCGGCGCCGATGACTTGTCCATTCAAGTAATGAGTCAAAGTCGTTCCCGCCATGTCGAATCCAGCGACGACAAATGTTCCGGCGGTAATCGGTTCTGTGGCATCCACGTTTCCGATAGCTGCGGGTCCGCCGCGAAATACGCGCGGGATTCCGGAGTTGGGCAGGACATAATAATCGGTTGGGCGAGGCACGTTGCCTGACGTTTTCGCCCAAACGGCTCGGAAGGTCGCGAAGTCATCGAATTTGACGACAAAAAACGACGTGATATCGCCGGTGATCGCCAGGCTCGGAGAATGGGCAATTTCCAGATAATCATTCGCGCCGTCGAAACGCAGCGCTGGTTTGCCATTGATTGCGTTCGCCGCCAACTGCGGTGCGGCGGTCAAGTCAGATTGGATAGCGTTATTGAAACTTCCGGAATGATCTGTCCAAGCCGAAACCGCGCCGGAAGCGTTGGCAGTGATTCCTGCGTCTGCCTTTAGCCACAATTTCAATGCGTCGGTCGCCGGCAACGGTGACACCGTGGCGGAAGTGACCGTCACTGCAATTGAAGCCGAAGTTGTCTTCGTCCCGAGATTGTCAGTTGCCACAGCGCTGAGCGTGACATTGCCAGCCGCGACCAAACTCAAAGGAATTCGAAATGGCGACGTTGTGGCCGTTCCGACCAGGCCGCCATTGGCCAGGAATTCAACCTTAACAATGCTGCCGTCCGTATCGGTCGCGGTTGCCGTGAGCGCAATATTCGTTGGTAGATTCAGCGAGGCGCCTGCCGTGACGCCAGTCAGGGCGACCGTCGGAGGAAGATTGGCCGCTTGAACGATGGGAATGCCATACTTGCTGCCAAGGTAAGCGGCGACTGCGTTCTGATCGTCGCCAGCAATCGCCCGGTCATAAACCAACAGTTCGGCAATATCACCTTTCATTTTCGTAAACAGATCATCGCGCGAGCCAATGCGCAACGCAGTGTCGGAGTCCGTTGGCGTCACGGACAGTGTCCCGGACCCAGACAACTGCCCATTGAAGTAATGGGTCATCAGCGTCCCTGCCTGACTAAAGCCAAGAAGGACATACGTGTTGGCCGGCACTGCTCTACCATCGACGAAGGCATTCACATTTCTGTCTTCGCTCCCGCGATAAACCCGCGGAACGCCGCTGTTCGGTAAGAGATAATAGTCGTTCGGCCGCGGCAAATTGGCGGCTGTTTTGCCCCATATCGCTCGATAGGTTGCAAAATCATCAAATTTCACGACAAAGAACGAAGCGATGTCGCCCGTGATGGCCACGCTGGGCGCACTGGCGACGTCAATATAATCATCCGCGCCGTCGAAGCGCAGAGCCGGTTTGGCATTCACCGCGTTATCCACCAATACGGGGGCGAGCGTCGCGTCGGGTTGCGCGGCATGGTTATTCTTGCCGGATTGATCTGCCCAAGCCGTGACCGCGCCGGTGGCGTTCTTTGTGACACCAGCATCCGCCTGGAGCCAAAGTTGCAGGCCGCTGTTCACTGTAAGGCTCGCGGCAGAGCCGCCCGTCACTGTGATAGAAACAGGTTCAGAAGTTACCCGAGCATCTTTATTGTCCGTGACTGCGGCAGTGAATATGACGGAGCCGGCGCTGGGAATCGTGACAGGAACCCGGAACGGGCTGGCCGTTGCCGTCGCGATCAACGAACCATTCGCAAAGAAGTCCACTTTCGTGATAATCCCGTCGCTATCGGACGCATTGGCGGTTAAGGTGAGGCTGGCAGGCGCTGTGACCGTGGCGTTGTTGGCCGGGCTGGTCAGACTGATGGTGGGCGGCTGATTGACTATACCGTATTTCTGCTGCAGATAATTCACGACCGAATTTCGCTCGTTCTGCGACAGGGCTGCGTTATAGATCAGCAGCTCGGCAATCTCCCCTTTCATCTTGGTGAACAAGTCGTCGCGCGAACCAATCTTCAGAGCCGTGCCGCCGTCTACGAGGGTCGCCGTGATCGCGCCTCCGCCAACGGCCTGGCCATTGAGGTAATGCGTCAATTGTGTGCCGGCCATTTCGAACCCAAGCACCACATAAGTCTGAGCGCGGATGCCTACGTTGGAATCCGCGGAGCCAATGTCCGAAACAAGGCCGCTGCCGCGATAGGCGCGAGCAACACCGCTAGAGGGCAACAGATAATAGTCAGTCGAAGCTGGAATATTGACAGCCGTCTTGCCCCAGACGGCGCGGTAGTTGGCGTAGTCCTCGAACCTGACCACAAAGTGGGTGGCGATGTCGCCGATAATCTCCAAGCTGGGAGCGGTCGCGACATCCAGGTGATCGTTATCACCGTCGAAACGCAGGACAGGTTTGTTATTCAATCCGCTCGCGACCAAAGTCGGCGCTGCAGTTTCATCCGTTTGCGTGGCATTGTTGCCTTTGCCGGATTGATCGGCCCAGGCCGTAACGGCGCCGGCTGGAGTTGCGGTTACGCCAGCGTCCGCTTTGAGCCAGAGTTGCAGTCGGTTTGTGACCGATAACGTCTGCGCCTCCAATGACACGCTGGCTTGCCAGAGCAAGAGACCCAAAAGCGATCTAACAACGAAGCCTCTCGCCTTTGCCGATACTCGGGCGGAAATACGATGATTTGTCTTCATAGTCTTGGTTAGAATTGTAATGTTCGCGGTATCCAGACCTAGCTTGAGCAAGCCGGGAGTCTGAGCGACCACTGCTTAAAGCGCAAGATCGATTCGATTCTTGCATCGCAACCGCGAGACGATACGTTGCTGACACATGAAAATGAAAGTTGCTTCCCGCCCTTAACCGTACTGTTTCATGAAACGAATTGCCGCCATCCATCGCCGTCAGTTTCTCAAAGGTATTGCTGCCGCAACCATCGGTCTGCCCGCCATTGTGCCCAGATCGGTCTTCGGCGCTCAGGACAAGGCTCCCCCTAGCGAACGCATCGTGGTCGGCTTTATCGGCTGCGGCAAGATGGCCAGCGATTATCATCTCAGCACGTTGTTAAGATTTGGCGATGTCCAGGCAATCGCGGTCTGCGAGGTCGATCCCAAGAGGCGCGCTCATGCCAAAAAGCGCGTCGAAGATGCCTATAGCAAGGAGACGACTTGGAAAGGTTGCGCCGAATACAGTGACTTCCGCGAATTGGTGGCTCGCAAAGATATCGATGCGGTCTGCATCGCCACACCCGATCATTGGCATGCGATTCCGATCATTGAAGCGTGCAAGGCGGGGAAAGACGTCTATTGCGAGAAACCACTCACGCTAACCATCGCAGAAGCAAAACGCTGCATCGACGCCGTTCGCAAATATCGGCGTGTCCTTCAAACTGGCAGCCAGCAGCGCTCCAGCGTTTTCGGCCCATTCAGGAAAGCGGTCGAAATCATGCGGAGCGGGCGGCTCGGCAAGATTCAAACCGTCACCGTCGGTGTGGGCGCGCCGAGCCAATGGTGTGATCTGCCTGGCGAAGAAATGGAGCCCGGATTGGATTGGAACCTGTGGCTCGGGGCGGCGCCGATGCGAGAATATCATTCCGCCCTGAGCCCGCGCGGCGTGCATAACCACTTCCCGGCTTGGCGCAGTTACCGTGAGTATTCGGGCGGCGGCCACACCGATATGGGTGCGCACCACTACGACATCGCGCAATGGGCGCTCGACATGGACGATTCGGGACCAGTCGAGATCATTCCGCCTGACGATTCGAAAGCCAGCACGGGCGTTAAGTACATTTATGCAAACGGCGTCATCATGACCCATGGCGGCCCGAGTGGCTGTGTGTTCACAGGGACCAATGGGACGCTTCGCATCGATCGTGGTGTGCTGACAAGCGAGCCCGAGAGTATCGTCAAGGAGCCATTAGGAGAGAAAGAAGTGCATCTTTACCAGTCGCCCGGGCATCATCGCGATTGGATCGATTGCATCCGCTCGGGCCAACGCCCGGTCGCTGATGTCGAGATTGGAGCGCGAACGGCGACGGTTGTGCACTTGGGAAATCTTGCTTATTGGAACCAGCGCAAACTTCGGTGGGACCCGCGGCAGTGGAAGTTTGTTGGTGACGACGAAGCGAACCAATGGCTGGATTGTAAACGGCGCGATCCATGGAAGCTGCCGGAGATTTATTGATAATATTCGGGCAGAGAACAAAGCGGTCCTTCCTTCCTCGAAATCTATCCCTGCACTGCGCGGCTGTTGTTGCAACCTTTCTTGAGCTGCCTTGTTGAAAGGCAGCTCAAGAAAGGTTTGCCACGAAGCCCGGAACGAATTCATTCGGCGACGGCAATTGATGGTTCAAGACACAACTTAGGAAAATATGCCGCGCAAGAGATCACGAACGTTAACGGACGCCGAGCATCGCATCATGGAGGTGCTCTGGAACAAAGGATCCGCCACCTTAGCCGAAGTGGTCGAAGCGCTCTCGGGGAAGGATGGCACGGCTTATACGACAATCCTCACGATGATGCGCATCCTGCACGAGAAAGGCTACCTCTCCTGCTCGAAGGAAGGACGCGCACACACGTACACACCCAGAGTAGATCGCACGACAGCTGCTCGGAAAGCGGTGCGGCAGGTCTTGGCCAAGTTTTTTGCGGGATCGCCAGGCGAACTGGTCCTGAGCTTTCTGCGCGACGAAGAGATCAGTCCCGAGGAACTAGACGAGTTAAAGAAAAGATTCTTGGAACGAACAAGCCAGCGGAATGAATGTCGAACTCGACATGTTGTGCAATCGGCTCCTCGGCGCGCTGTTCAACGGCAGGACATTGGAGCGGCAAATGCGAGCCATCGAAAAGCAACTCCAGCAAATCGAGCGCGACCAGGAGAAGATCGAGCAGGACAAACGCGAATCCGAACGCAAACGCTAAGGCGCAGCCAAGCTAAGGCCTTGGATAGTTTTCTCGCCGCGCGAGCGCCGTCCTACGCGCGCTCATCGCTTTCCAGTTACGGCCGAGTGAAACTCTGCGCTACATCTGAACGCCTGTTCGAGCGGGGCCGCCGAGATGCGCCCTGCGCCAGGCTGCGATCAAAAAGATTCAGGTTGCCGACGTTGCGGCAAACGATATAACCACCGGGTGATAACAAGTTCGCTTGAACATCAATTCCGATTCCAGAAGGTTTTCTGGTTTGGGTTGATCGTCTTTTCGGCGCTTTTGGTCGGCTATTTTCTGGCGAGTGATTTGTGGCTTTTGGCTTTTGGGCTCGCTGGAGTTATCTGGTTGCTGCTGCTGCCCTATCACTCAAAGCTTTCGGTCATTCTATCGGTGGCCACGTTCAGTTCGGCGTTGATTGTGCCGCTTTTCCCAGGGCGGCCTTACATGTGGGAATTCGCGGCTCTGCTTGGCTGGTCGGGACTTGTGCTGACCATTTCGATGCGCCAAGCGTCGCCGTATACGTGGGGAATTCTTGTTAAGAATAAGTGGCTGTTCATCGGCGCCATCGGCTATTGCGTCGTTCTGATAGTCACAATGTTTTACCGAGGCGTCGGTTTGAGGATTCTTGGATCCGAGCAGATGGGTGGCCGATACTATTTTCAACAGCTCACATGCGTGGTGTTTCCATTCCTCTTTCTGGCCTGTCCTCCTGGAGAACGCACGTTGGTCCGGCTTTTTATCTGGCAGTGCGTCCTCACCATAACATTTCTAATTTCGGACTTTGTTTTTTCCAAGGCGCCGGAAGGAATGTTCTTTTTGCTTCAATTCTTTGAGCTGACAGGCGACGCGATTAATTTTGAAATGCGAGCGCAGCGTTTCGGTATCCGCCGGTTCCAATCCTTTTACGTGGTCGGTCTCGGAATGTTTTTGCTTCTGCTGGTGAGGTACAAACTGAACGATTTCATTGGGCGCAGAAGCATTTGGCTGGTTCCAGCCGCTGCGGGCATGCTGGGTCTGGGTGTTCTGAGTGGGCACCGGTACTTGGCTCTAATCGTAACTGGCGTGGTCGTCTTTGTCTGTTTTGCGCAGCGATTCCTATCCGCGAAGAACGTGGCTGTCGCTGTCAGTTTGGCGATCGGAGCCGCAGTGTTCATTTACGGAGCCGCCGATCGTCTGCCTCGAGCGGCGCAGCGAGCTATTTCATTCCTGCCTGGTATTCGCATTGAATCGGACGCGAAGATGGACGCGATGGGCACACTGGAGGTGCGCCGGACTTTGCGGCGCATCGGCATTGAAATGGCCCCGGAATACTTTTGGATTGGGCGCGGCTTCGGCTTGGCCAGCGTTGATCTTTCTTGGCAATGGGACCCCACCACTATCACCGGCCATGTGAATCAAGGCCGATTCTATAATGGCTTTGTCGGATTGTTGGTGAACACGGGATTCTTTGGCACGGTCTTTATGCTGCTGTTTTTAGGCGCGGGACTGCGCGTCTGTTGGATTGTCCTCAAAATGCTGCGCAAAATGGGCTCCGAAGACGACTTCCTTCGCCTCAGCGGAGTGGTCGCCGCATTGTGGCTGGCCAACACCATCGCATTTCTTTTCTTCCATGGCGATAGCGAGGTCGCGATGAAAACGTTCTCGCTTCAGGCTGGGTTGCTGCTCATTTGCCGCGAACACTTGGAACGCCGATTGAAGGAGTTTGAAGGCCAAGCAAGTTCGTAAGCGTAAGCGGGACGGGGAGAGACTTCTCCGAAACACTCTTTCGCGCATGGGGAGAGCTTTCGGCCACCGAAACTCGGTTTAGCCCGTCTGCGCTCTATTCGCTGACCAGAATGTTTGCAAACTCGATAACGTCGCCGTGCTGCAATCCAATCGGGCCGCGCGCCGGAATGCCGGGCAATTGCGCGTCGTTGATCACATTTATCCAGCGCCAATCGCAGATGAGGACGAAATCGCTGTACTCCTTTTCCGACCAAAGTTGCCCTGCCTCGGCTTTTCCGTCGTAACGCAGCACCCAATCGTTAGGCTGCCAATGACCACGATGTATCGGCTCCTTCTTCCAGCCGTTGAGGTCGATGCCTGTGTAGAGCGTTTTGAAATCTTGCGCAATGGAGGCAATTGCATCCGCATTGGGATTCGTCGAAGGCAGTTCGCGGATACGAATGTTGCGGAAGTGCCATTCGGATCCTTCCGCTTCCAAACAAATGTAACCCTTGCGCGGTTTGCATTCGCTCCCGCCGGAGACAACTTTTCCATTCACCGCCAGCTTGAGGCCGCCATCATTGCAGACGACGCGGTAATGGTTCCATTCCCCGGCCGGTTTGGCGCGACGCTCGCTTGGCAAGCAGCGCATCCAGCCGCCGGGATGTGGACGATCCGGTTTCATCGTTGCACCATGAATCGCAAAAACATCGCCATGGCTCGCGGCATTGACGCTGTTTCGACCATCGAGTATCTGACGTATCATTGGCCAATCGAATCGATATTCAAGCAAAGTTCTATCGTCTGCGGATCGATTACTGTGTTCTTCTCAAATGCCGCCGCTTCTGGCTAAATCCTCCACCGTGAAACTCGCGCTCCTTATCGGCAACATCACGTTATTCGCTTGCACAACATTTTCAGCCGAACGCCGGCCCAACATCCTTTGGTTCGTCGTGGACGATATGTCTGCAAACTTTTCCTGCTACGGTGAGAAGACCATTCAAACACCAAACGTGGACCGGCTCGCTCGTGAAGGCACACGCTTCAGCCGCGCTTTCATCACCGCTCCGGTCTGTTCGCCATGCCGATCAGCGCTCATTACCGGGATGTATCAGACGAGCATTGGCGCGCATCATCATCGCAGCGGACGCGGCACGGAGAAGATTCATTTGCCTGCCGGAGTCGAACCGCTGCCGGTTCTCTTCAAACGCGCGGGCTACTACACCTGCATTGGCGGGCCGCTCGCCCAAGGAACAAATTTTGGAAAGACCGACTATAACTTTGAATGGGACCCTAAAATGTACGATGCAAACGATTGGTCCAAACGCGCTCCCGGCCAGCCGTTTTTCATGCAAGTGCAACTGCACGGCGGCAAGAATCGCGAAGGCGCCCGCTGGCCGGAGGTCGTCCAGCGCGAACTTGGCGCCGCCACTAAACCAGGCGACGTCACGTTACCACCCTATTATCCGCGCGATGCCGTCCTGCTCGATGACTGGGCGCGTTATCTCGATGCCGTCCGCTACACGGATAAACAGGCTGGCCAAGTGCTGGCTCGCCTGGAGAAGGAAGGCATCCTCGACCAAACACTTGTCATCTTCATGACCGATCACGGGATTAGCCACGCGCGCGGCAAACAGTTTCTCTACAACGAAGGGACGCACATTCCGTTCATCGTCCGCGGGCCGGGAATCGCCCAGGGCGCAGTTCGGGACGACTTGATCGAGCATATCGACATGGGGGCGATTTCGCTGGCTGGCGCCGGAATCGAAATTCCAAAGTCGATGCAAGGACGGAACGTTTTTGCGAAGGACTACGCCAAGCGCGATGCTGTCTTTGCCGCACGTGACCGCTGTGATGAAACGGTCGAGCACTTGCGCTCCGTTCGGGCCGACCGCTGGCTGTACATTCGCAACTTCCTCCCACAACGGCCGCATTTGCAACCGAACGCTTACAAAGATGCTAAAGCTATTGTGAAACGCCTGCGGGAACTGAACACGGAGGGAAAGCTCGATGATTTGCAGAAAAAGCTGCTGTTCTCGCCGACTCGTCCCGCGGAGGAGCTTTACGAATGGCAATCTGACCGATGGCAAGTGCGCAATCTGGCGGATGATCCCAAGCATAGCCAAACCCTCGAAGAGCTGCGTCGTCGCCTCAATCAATGGATGGAAACGACCAACGATCGCGGACGACAGCCCGAGCCGCTCGCAATGTATGACAGTGACATGGCGGTCTACCTCCAAGGCGCCGGCGGTGTGCGACGAGATCGAATTGAGATTCTGAAGCGAAACATCGCCTTGATGAAACAATGGTCTGCCGAAGGCAAGTGAAGGCGGCAGGGCGGCGTTGCTGCGCCGCCGTCTTGCGAGTGCACCACCAGGCGGCGCAGCAACGCCGCCCTGCCAATATGAACCGAAAACAATTCCTACAATTGACCGGCCTTGCCACAGCACACGCGCTCGCGGCGCCGGCGTGGGCCAAACCATCCGAACTGGAGGAGGCAACCATCGCCGAACTTCAAACTGTCATGAAGTCGGGCCGGGCGACCGCTCGATCGTTAGTTAAGGAGTACTTGGCGCGCATCGCCGAACTCGACAAACGCGGGCCAGCCCTTAATTCCGTCATCGAATTGAATCCTGACGCACCTGCGATTGCCCGAGCGCTCGATGCGGAACGCAAAGCCAAGGGACCGCGTGGCCCGCTGCACGGAATCCCAGTGCTTCTGAAAGACAACATCGACACGCATGATCGAATGACGACAACGGCCGGCTCGCTGGCTTTGCAGGGTTCGATTCCGGCGCAGGATTCTTTCGTGGCCCGCAAGCTTCGCGAAGCAGGAGCGGTTATCCTTGGAAAAACCAACCTAAGTGAGTGGGCCAACTTCCGTGGCGACCGGTCCACCAGCGGGTGGAGCGGCCGCGGCGGCCAAACGCACAATCCTTACGCCCTGGACCGCAACCCGTCCGGGTCCAGTTCTGGCTCGGGCGTCGCGGTCGCAGCGAATTTGTGTGCCGTCGCTGTCGGCACGGAGACGGACGGGTCGATCATTTCTCCATCGACGCTTTGCGGCATTGTTGGAATCAAGCCGACACTTGGGCTGGTCAGCCGAAGCGGCATCATTCCGATCGCACATAGCCAGGACACCGCAGGTCCGATGGCCCGAACGGTTACGGATGCGGCCATCTTGTTGGGCGCGCTGACGGGAATTGATTCGAGAGACACGGCGACGGAAGGGAGCCGAGGCAAATCGCACCGTGATTACACACAGTTTCTCGATCCACGCGGTTTGCGCGGCGCGCGCATTGGCGTCGCACGCCGATATTTTCGCACGGGCACACTCACGGAGAAACTCCTGGAAAGTGCCCTGGACGAAATGAAGAGACTCGGAGCGATTCTCGTCGATCCCGCGGATGATCCGGCGCTCGGACGATATGCTGAAGCTGAACGTGAGGTTTTGCTCTACGAATTTAAGGCTGATTTGAATGCTTACTTGGCTTCACTCGGGCCGAAGGCCCCGGTGCGGACATTGAAAGAAGTCATCGAATTCAACGAACGAAATAAAGAAAGGGAATTGCCCTACTTCGGGCAAGAGAACCTTATTAGGGCACAAGAGAAAGGACCTCTGACCGAGAACGGATATCGCGAGGCTCTCGAGCGTTGCTGGCGGCTCTCGCGTGACGAAGGAATCGATGCCGTGATGGACAAACATAAGCTCGACGCAATTGTGGCCCCATCCGGAGGACCGGCCGGAAAGACGGACCTCGTTCACGGCGATCGGGGGATTGGGGGCAGTTCTTCGCCAGCCGCGGTCGCGGGCTATCCAAACATTACTGTCCCGGCCGGACAGCTCTTCGGACTCCCATTTGGCATTTCGTTCTTCGGACGCGCCTATAGTGAACCAACCTTGCTCAAGCTCGCCTTTGCGCTTGAGCAAGCCACCAAAGCGCGCCGGCCGCCGAAATTCCCGCGAACCGTCGGCTAATGTCCGCGTTTCGATAATCGGGAGCATGAACCGCAGAATGCGCGCTTTCACGGAAACCACTCGTTTTGGCGCGAGGCGTTTGGAGTGCGCGGAGGTTGCTTGAGCTTGCTCCCGCTTTTGGAGCGCGCTCGGTTCATGCCAAAAAGCGCCGGCAAGCCGGACCCAATCCAAACGCTGGCGCGCGCTGGGCCGCACCAGTGAAAACTTGCTTGTCATCAAGCTGCCGCTCCGCACCGCTCCGCCAGCACCAGCGCTCCAGAGTTGACAGATCGTCAACCCGTCATAGAGTCCAGTTAGGACGAAAAAGCTGGTTTACAATGACGCCTGCTGCATTCCCCAAACGCATTTTGCCGGGCGTTCGCTCATCGACAGGTGACGCTGCTTGCCGCGGCGGCTTTACGTTGATTGAAGTGCTTGTGGTCATCGCTGTGATCGGCGTCCTTGCCGGAATCTTGCTTCCGGTCTTGGCGAAAGCACGGGCCAAAGCTTACGGAACGCTTTGTTTGAATAATCACAAGCAGCTCGGCTTGGCTCTCGAGATGTACGCTGGAGACCACAACGATGGACTGCCTTACAACCTGGGAGCCGACGCCACGCGCGCTACCGTCGCGTCAGGACAATATTTGAATTGGGTGAACAACGTTATGAATTGGGAACTGGAGGCGGACAATACGAATGCCTTCCTGCTTTCAGCCGGCGGGCTGGGATCCTACAGCCAACGGGTTGGCGGCATCTATAAATGTCCTTCCGACACCGCGCTGAGTGAGGTTCAGAAAGAGGCTGGCTGGAACCGGCGGGTTCGAAGCGTTTCCATGAATGCAATGCTCGGTTATGCCGGTTCGTTTTTGGCCGGAGCAGTCAACACGAATAACCCAAGCTACCGGCAATACTTCAAGTTATCGCAGGTGCGTTATCCCTCCGAGATTTTCACGTTCGTGGATGAACATCCCGACAGCATTAATGACGGATACTTTCTGAACCGACTAGCAAACCTGGAGTGGGTCGATCTCCCGGCTTCCTATCATAACGGAGCGGCCACGCTCTCTTTCGCTGACGGTCATACCGAACAACATCGCTGGCTCTTTCCGCTCACAAAGAGACCGCCGCGTCCGGATGCCGCTCATTTGCCGATGGCCATCCCCGTTGAAGAACCTGCAGACTTTGATTGGCTCAGCGCTCGGACAGCCAGGTCCCTTTCGTGGTTGGCGTCGGAACGGCGAGCGCAGGAATAAATGTCAAGGCAGGGACGGCGCTCCTCCGCGGTCCTCGCGCGAGCATGTTCAAGCGCTTCTCTGACCTTGGGATTCTCCTCATCCCGACTTCCCGGTCGACAGGTGGCCAGCACTCGCTTTGCTTCCTGACTGTTCACACCGTCTTTTCCTTTGGTTGGCTGATTCGTTGCGACAAGAGTTCCTGCAGGCGCGCAATGCCTCGCGACATCCGAGATTTCACCGTCCCGAGTGGAATCTCGAGAATCTCCGCAATTTCGTTATAGGAGTAGTCCTCGAGATAAAACAATGAAACCGGCGCTTGGAGCCGGGGGTCAATCTGGGCCAGACAATCGGCGACAACCTCCCAGTCCAACTGTAGAGGCAGTGTCGGCGGCGTCTCGGGCAACTCAGCTTCGACTTCAGCCAATTCATGATGCGGGAACTTCGACAGCCGCCGCTGCCGAGCCAGAAAGTCTCGATGAAGGGTGGTGAAAAGCCAGCCTTTTACCTTCGTGCGATCTTCCAGTTGGTGGCCCTTCGTGGCCCACAGATAGAACGTCTGCTGCGCTAGATCGCAGGCATCGGGTTCGTTTCGAGTTAGACTCAAGGCAAACCTAAACAGCGCTGCGTACTGTTCTCTGACGAGCCCTTGAAAGTCCAACTCGCTCTGCATGCCACCGACAACACCAGTATGAGTGCCGGTGGCCGCTTTGGTTCCCGGCTTTTTGTCAGACCGCTCCATCGCTCATCAGTATCCATCCGGCAGATCAATAACCAAACACAAACGCAAGATTTTGCGGAACCCGAAGTCGATCTCACGCCTCTAACAGCAGCGCCTAAACCGAAACAGACCTCATTTCCATGTCCGGCCAATGTAAACGCGCCTTGCGCACACACCAAACAGCGATTTCCTTCATGAACCGGCGGCGGAGCGCGGACATTCTGGCCCGCAGCGGCTCTCGACCTCCCGGGCAGCTACGCAACGGCCCAGCGCATTACGTCGGATGGACATTGCTGCGGACAGGAATGTTCGCGTTCCGCCGCCGGTTCATGGTCGCAGTGTGCGAAGCTGTTCTGATCGGTAGGACAGCGCGTCTCGCCTGTCGAGCTGCACCTAAAGGATTGGACAGGCGAGCCGCGCCGTCCTACTTGGTTTATGGGCGCGATGCGCGGCAAGCTTCGGCGAAGCCTCATGTCGATACGATTTCTCAGGACTAACCGTACAGGGTGCCGGTTGGATCGGGCACGCTCAGTGTTTGGTTTCTGCTGCGTGCTCGGACTGTCCGTCGCGGGCGATGTTGGCCATAGCATCGCCCGCGACTTTCGTCTTCGCATGATGCCAAATGGATTTGCGTTTAGTTGCGCGAATTGCCACATCAGTCCATTTGGTGGCGGGACACGCACGCCTTTTGGCGAACACGTTTTGCAGCTCGTCGGAGGAGGAGGCTCAATTCCATTCTGGGGCCCGCAACTCGCGTCGCAGGACTCTGACGGCGATGGAGTCACTAATGGCCAGGAACTCGGAGATCCAGACGGCGACGGAATTCCAAGCCCTGGTGCTGAGGTTTCAAATCCGGGTGACTCGGGGAGCAAACCAGCCAATCGTCCCCCGACAATTCAGATCACGCAACCGAGTTCCGGAACTCGCGTGACTCAACCGGCTTCTGTAACCATTCAGGCATTAGCCAGCGATTCGGACGGTACGATCGCCAAGGTTGAGTTCCTTGTTGGATCGAGCGTTGCATCCACGCTGACAGGTGCTCCATACAACTTCGTGTTCGCCTCCAGTTCAGTTGCTCCTGGGACTTATCGATTGAGCGCGAGAGCGACGGACAACGCAGGCGCCGCCACAACGTCGGCCATCATCGAAATGATGGTGGCCGAACCGGCCAACGTATCGCCCACGGTGCAACTCACGCTGCCAAGCGCAGGCGCACTCTTTCGGCCTCCAACAGAGATTCAAGTCACCGCCTCGGCCAGCGACTCGGATGGCACGGTGACGAAAGTCGAATTCCTGCTCGGAGACAATGTGGCATCTGCATCTACAAGCCCGCCATACTCATACACTTTCAGCGCTGCTTCCGTTCCGGCCGGAACCTACAGCCTGCGGGCCCGAGTCACAGATAACCGCGGCGCGACCGCAACTTCGCCCGCTGTTGAAATTACAATCGCCGAGCCGATCAATGTTCCGCCCACCGTGCAAATCACACAGCCAAGCGCCGGCGCCGTTTTCAGGCAGCCTGCGGAAGTGCAAATCGCAGCAAGCGCCAGCGATTCGGATGGGACCGTCGTCAAGGTTGAGTTTCTCGTCGGAGAGAGCGTCCTCTCAGTTTCGACAAATAGCCCGCACACTTACACATTTGCCAGCGCCGCCCGCGCGCCGGGCATCTATAGTCTTCGAGCGCGAGCCACGGATAATCGCGGCGCGATCGCAACCTCGCCTGCTCTCGAAATTACAATCGATGAGCCGGTTAATGTTCCGCCGACTGTGCAGATCACGCAGCCAGCCGCAGCCGCCGTATTCAGGCCACCCGCTGAAATCAGAATTGAGGCAAGCGCGAACGACCCTGATGGCACGATTGCCAAAGTCGATTTTTTCTCCGGGACCAACCTCGTCTCAACCTCGACCAACGCGACGCACAGTTATGTCATAGCCGCTGCACTTGTGCCGCCTGGGATTTATTCGTTCACAGCGAGGGCAACCGACAACCGCGGAGCTACAGCGCAATCACCTGCAGTCGAAATCATCGTTGAGGAAGCCATTAATATTCCGCCGACTGCCCAGATCCTCCGGCCCATCTCAGGAACTCGATACGTTCAGCCCGATTCGTTGACCATCGAAGCGTTGGTTGCAGATGCCGACGGCAGCGTAACTAAAGCCGAGTTCCTGGCCGGGACTAACCTCGTCTTTGTGATTACGAACGGAATTTTCACGCACACGTTTTCGAGTTCAACCTTGCCGCCTGGACAATACCCGTTAACCGTGCGCGTTACTGATGACCGTGGCGCTGCCGTTATATCAGTGCCGGTAGACGTGATCATTGCAGCCGCCTCTCCGGTGCTGTTAACAGGAATTAGCCGCTCGGCCGACTCAGTCACTGTCGGTTGGACAGGCGGCGCGGGGCCATTCCTCGTGCAGGAAAGCTCATTGTTGTCTCCAGTTTCATGGATAAACCTGATGGCAACCGCGGCGCGCAATCTCGATTCGGTTCCGACACGTAACGCTGGATTCTTTCGCGTCGTCGATATGGGTCGTCACCAGCCAATTCTGTTTAGCGTTCTGCTCAGCGGTTCTGCCGAACGGCCTGATCCCGCAAACGCCTCCGCCACGGGCGCCGGAGTTCTTCAATTGGATGGAAACATTCTTACGGTCAATATTCGCTACAGTGGCCTGAGCGATGCGGCAACTGCCGCGCACATTCATGGACCGGCGACGTCGAAGGAAGCCGCGCCAGTGCTGATCGACCTGGGGCCGCTCAACGGCGGAAGTTTCGGCATTGGCGGGACAATTTCAGGGTGGCTGGCTCTGACGCCCGAACAAATGGCGCAACTGCTGAACGCTCGAACTTACGTCAATTTTCACACGCCCGCGCATCCCAACGGCGAAATCCGTGGACAAATTGCTCCGGCCTTGCTGCAAATTTCGTTGAGCGGTTCCAACGAACGCCCGGCTCCTATCGCCAATTCCCCGACGACGGGGTCGGGCGGTTTCTTGCTGTCTGGCGGTCAACTCACTTTTAACCTCACTTATTCCGGCTTAACCGGACCGGCCACTTCGGTTCACTTGCACGGACCTGCGACAGCCGATCAAACCGCTGCCGTGTTAATCGACCTCAGCCAGTTCAGCAACGGCCCATTGAGCGTATCGGGAGCGTTGTCGGGCACTTTGCCGCTTTCACCGGATCAGGCCGCCGTGTTGGCGGACGGATTGGCTTACGTCAATTTCCACACCGAACAACATTTCGAAGGAGAGTTGCGCGGGCAAGTCCTCCACGCCTTGACATCGACGCCCTTCCGCGCTGCGCTCAACGGCGCCTCGGAACGACCGAACCCTGTGAACAGCGCTGGAACTGGAAGGGGTTTCTTTCGACTCAGCGGAAATCAGCTGGCGTTTGATATCGAGTATCGTGGTCTATCGGGTGTTGCGCTAGGTGCTCATATCCACGGGCCAGCCAATATAAACGAATCGGCCGACGTCTTGTTTGATCTAGCGCCATTTAACGGCGGCGCTTTCGGAAATTCGGGAGCAATCGCGGGTGTGTTGACGCTCACGGAGGAACAACGAGAGATGGTCCTCGCGGGCAGAACCTATCTCAACTTACATTCGGCTCAGAATCCAGGTGGCGAAATCCGCGGCCAAATCATGTCGGTGGCGTTGCAATTGTTACCATAGGCTCATTCGCCTTCCAAAAGCCATGAGCCGCCGGCCAAATAGCCTCCGTCCACATTGAGGATTTGTCCGGTCAAGTAAGAGGATGCGTTCGAGGCAAGCAGCAGAGCGGCGCCAACCAGTTCTTCGGGCTTGCCAGGCCGTCCCGCAGGAATCCGGTCAAGCAGCCATTGCCTGCGATGCGGATCACCCCACAGCCCCGCTTCGGTCAGCGGCGTCATCAGGAATCCTGGTGCTAGACAGTTCACCTGAATATTGTCCTTCGCCCATTCAAGAGCCATCGTTTTCGTCAGTTGCGCTACCGCGGCCTTCGTGGCGCCATACACGGAGACGCCGCCCAATCCATCGGTCGAACTGATCGAGCCAACATTAATGATCTTCCCACCACCTTGGTCGCGCATAATCGGATAAGCAGCCTGGCAGAGGAAGAACACGCTGCGCAAATTGATCGAGGTGATAAAATCATAATCTTCTTCAGTGATGGCTCTAATCGGTTTCCGCCGATTCGTGCCCGCGCAATTGATGAGAATATCGAGCCTCTTCAATTGTTTCGCCACAGTGGCGACCAAGCTCCGACAAGCCTTCGTGTCGCGCAACTCTTCCGCAAATCCGGCGCTTCGTCCGCCCACTTTTTTGATCAATTGTTGAGTCGTCTCAATCTTGTCTTTGCTGACACCATGAACCGCCACGACGGCGCCAGCCTCAGCGAACGCGATGGCCAACGCCCGGCCGATGCCGCCGCTCGCTCCGGTGATCAAGGCGACTCTGCCCTTCAGCGAGAACAAACGCTCAAACAATCTGCTCATGATGCATTCGCCGAGATTTCGTCATCCCGCACTGATTCCCAAAGTCTGGCTGATTTACCGCGCAGTCGAGCCGATGTTCGCCGCATGCAATTCTTTGAGAAGCGTCACGGCTGTCTCTGCCAAGCGTTCTCCAGAACCCGCAGCACACCGCGCGCTGATCGGTTCGTAATTGCCCTCGGCGTACGCTTTGTGATCCGGAATGTAACCGATAGAACCGTTCGCCAGCTCGGCAATCATCGTGTAACGAAATGGCGAGGCCTTCTTAATCGCCAGACCGAGCTCGACAAAGATTTCGCCCGGCAAACTTACCCAGGCGAGATCAGGACCGAGTGCGATCACCTGAACTTCCACCTCATGCGGTTTGCCTTCACGCGCGGCGACATCGAGTACTTTGAAGGCTTCGACTTTCTCCAGAAATGTGGGTTCATCCTTTGTGCCGTAACGGACAGCGATAGCCCGCGCTCTTTCGACATCGCCGCGTTTGATTTCTGGCAACGCGAGTTTGACCATCTCGCTGCGGCTGCGCAACGGGCCGAGTTTCACTGGCTGGAGCTGCTTATAAGTTTGCAGCACAGCCGCCGCAAGGACTGTCCCGATGCGCGCCGCCTCCGCGTGACCGCTTTGGCGCGCGGCCCATTTCACATCGACATGATTAATGTTCCCGCAAGTGCCATTCGCAAAAACGGTGACCATTTCGGGCCCCTTATACTCACCGAGGAGGCGAGCCAATGTGTACGGGTAATCGGCAGAGAACCGCAATCCGCCAACTGTGTCCGGGTGCATGGCAAAATTCACATAAGTTGCCACCGGGTTCGTCAGCCCGGAATCAAAGTAAACGACTCCAACGTCCGGATCGATCGGCCCAGCTGGCTTTACGATGTTCGTGTTTAGTTTTCCCGGATTCCACCCAACGGCGCCATCGCGCATAAAGAACCGGCGGTTGAAACTCAGTCCTTCTTCGCGCCCGATCGCAGCAAGAGCGCGCGCGGACGCCATGCGTCCGGCGGCTGACCGCACGCTTTCGGCAATGAGCTTGGGCAAGTCCCCCGTATAACGTTGAGTCAGATCCTTCGCAGCACCCTGTGCCGTTTCACGCGCGGTGCGTCCGGCCAGCACGGGACCCGTATGCGCATGTGTCGCGCTGATCATGACGTGGCTAGCGGGGATTCCGGTGGCGCGTTCGATCTCGGTTCGGGCAGCTTCAACCATCGCCCGCGTGGTCGAAATCAAATCGAGCGTCACGAAGGCGGCTCGAACATCTCCGTTTTCGATAACCAAGGCTTTCGAATACAAGTCGTCATGCGTCCCCTCGGCGGCGCGATCGAAATAATACCCCGCCATGTTGATCCCCACAGGAGGCGTTATCTTGACTGCAGAGGCGCCTGCTTTAAGTGCGTCCGGGGCGGCGGCAGCCAACGGGGCTGCACAAAACACCAACAAGACAACGGACGTTCCGAGCAGTAGGAACCGACGATTAAGGCAGCGAAAGCAATCTTGTGACATATTTGTGAGCTTAATGGTTGGACCGTGCTCGGACCACATCAATCAGTTCGTCGATAAGTTCTTGGATCAAAAATCATAGCCGAAATCGGTGAAATCGGCCTCTCCCGGCAAAAGCCCATGTTTCCAATTCTTGTCCCGTAGCCATGCGTTGCCGGACCCGAATCCGTTGCTCGATCGCTTCAACAAGACTCTGGCAACCAACCCAATTCCCGTCGCCCATTCTTGCTGTCGCTTCAACTCATCATTAATGATCGCTTGCTCCACCACCGCATTGAAGTCCTTTCGGAATTCATTCAGGCCCGCAGCCTGACAACGACAAGGCTCAGAAAATGAGGCCAAAAAACGCGCCATGAGCAGTTTTCAAGGCCCGGATTTGCTCGAATGTTTTGTAAGCCAAGCGGTTGTTGTGGTCCGACCATGATGCTGGACATGCGCGGCCAGGACTGGCAGGCCACTCTCTTGCACATGCTCGATGATCACAGCCGGGTCATTGTCGGAGCACGGCTCTATGAGCGGGAAACGCTGCTAGCTCATCGGGATTTTGCCAGCTTGGTTTTCC
>Ga0194131_10001656_pt1 | contig 37888 bp, 35 predicted proteins | sample TA2KigO120mmetaG_FD_148631 | JGI IMG/M metagenome (GOLD analysis project Ga0194131, IMG submission 148631) | Freshwater microbial communities from Lake Tanganyika, Tanzania - TA2015053 Kigoma Offshore 120m | ecosystem: Environmental > Aquatic > Freshwater > Lake | place: Tanzania: Lake...
TATAAGATTGGCATGCATCTAAACAACCTCAAGCAAACGAAGACGAATGAAAGTGGTTATTTTGTGCGGCGGTCTCGGCACGCGGCTGCGTGAGGAAACCGAATACCGGCCCAAGCCCATGGTGCCCGTCGGGGGTCGGCCTATCCTCTGGCACATCATGAAGCTCTACGCTCACCACGGGCACCGGGACTTCATCCTCTGCCTTGGCTACAAGGGCGAGGTCATCAAGGACTACTTCCGCAACTACCATTGGAACACCAGCGACGTGACGCTCAAGCTCGGCCGCAACCCGCAGATCACCTATCACAACACGCACGACGAGGAGGACTGGACGGTCACCTTGCTCGACACCGGCGCGGAGACACAGACCGGCGGCCGCCTGCGCCGAGCGATCGACCATGTCCCGGACGACACCTTCCTACTTACCTATGGCGACGGCCTGACGGACAGCGACATCAGCGCTTCCATCCGCTTCCACCAGCAGCACGGAAAACTGGCTACTGTCACGGCGGTTCGACCCTCGGGCCGCTTCGGTGAACTGGCGATGGACGGGCACACCATCACTGGCTTCAATGAGAAGCCGGAGCAGGAAAGCGCCTTCATCAACGGCGGTTTCTTTGTGCTTAACCGCCGCGTAGGCGAATATTTGGACAACGACGCCTGCGTGTTCGAACGCGCTCCCTTGGAACGACTGGCGCGCGAGGGCAACTTGCAGGCCTATCAGCATCAGGGCTTTTGGCAGTGCATGGACACCTACCGCGAGCAGCAGATGCTCGACAAAATGTTCAACGCCGGTCAGGCTCCATGGAAAGTCTGGTGAGTGCCCCGTTCCTCAACCACTACGCCGACCGGCGGGTGTTCGTCACCGGCCACACCGGCTTCAAGACACGCCTAGATATCACAAAAACTCACTAAATATGCGCATTTTGATTACTGGTAACCTTGGTTACATCGGGCCTGTGGTGGTCCGCCATTTGAGGAAAGTCTGGCCGGCTGCCGAGCTGATAGGCTTCGACACCGGCTATTTCGCTCATAGTCTAACCGGGGCCTCATTCCTCCCTGAATGCCGCTTGGATCGCCAGATTTTCGGCGATCTTCGCACATTTCCCGCCGAAATCCTCGAGGGCGTGCAAGCGGTGGTCAATCTGGCTGCCATATCAAACGATCCGATGGGGAACCAGTTCGGAGCCGTAACAGAGCACATCAATCATCTTGCTGGAATTCGTCTGGCCAAGGCGGCCAAGGCGGCAGGCGTCGAGTCTTTCGTCTTCGCGTCCAGTTGCAGTGTTTACGGCTTTGCCGCAGATGGTGCTCGCACAGAGAGCTCCCCGCTCGACCCCCTTACCGCTTACGCACGCAGCAAGGTGTCGACAGAGTGCGACCTCATTCCACTGGCAGACTCTACTTTCAATGTCAGCTGCTTGCGCTTTGCAACTGCCTGCGGTTGGAGTGATCGCCTTCGGCTCGACCTAGTCCTCAATGACTTCGTTGCTTCGGCCATTGCCACGAAGAAGATCAACATTCTGAGCGATGGCACGCCATGGCGACCACTCATTCATGTGGAGGATATGGCCAGGGCCATTGAGTGGGCGGTCAACCGAAAATCAGACAACGGCGGGCCTGCTGTTGTGGTGAACGTCGGCTCAGATGAATGGAACTACCAAGTCAAAGATCTGGCAGATGCAGTTGCGGGAGCCTTCTCGGATGTGGCTGTCTTGGTGAACGCTACGGCGGTGCCGGATCGTCGGAGTTACAGGGTTGCTTTTGCGAAGTTTCGTTCGTTGGCACCCGCTCATCAGCCTAAGTTCACCTTGGCGTCAGCCGTTGTTGGGCTCAAAATTGGACTGGAAGCCATGGGTTTTAGCGACTCTGACTTCCGTCAATCATCCCTCATTCGCCTCCATACCCTGCGAGCGCATGTCGCTGCCTCCCGCCTTAACGAAGAGCTAAAATGGATTTAATGACCGCCTTCACATGCCGTGCCTGCGGCTCAACCCGCGGCGAACTCGTGCTCGACCTCGGCCTGCAGCCGCTGGCGAACAACCTCCTGCGCCCGGAGGACCTCGGCAAGCCGGAGCCTCGCTTCCCGCTGCGCGTGTTCATCTGCCCGGATTGCTGGCTGCTCCAGATCACCGACCTCGTGCCGCCGGTCGAAATGTTCACCGAGTATCTCTATTTCTCCTCGTTCTCTGACACGATGCTCCGCCATGCGCGAACGGCGGCGGAGCGCTACCTCGCCGAGTTCCAGCTTGGGCCGGACAGCTTCGTGGTCGAGGTGGCAAGTAACGACGGCTACCTTCTCCAGAACTTCTCGCGTGCGGGCGTGCCGTGCCTGGGCATCGAACCGGCGGCGAACATCGCGAAAGTTGCGCGCGAAAAAGGCATCGAGACATGGACCGAGTTCTTCGGCCTGAAGCTGGCGCAACGGCTGGGCACGGAGCGGCGGCAGGCGGACCTGATTCTCGGCAACAACGTCTTCGCCCACGCGCCGGGCATCAACGACTTCACAGCCGGCTTGCACGAGCTGCTCGCGCCCGGCGGACGCGTGGTGCTGGAGTTTCCCTACGGCGTCGAGTTGGTCGAGAAGACGGAGTTCGACACGATCTACCACGAGCACGTCTTCTACTTCACGCTTACGCCGCTGATGCCGCTCTTCCGTCGGCACGGGCTGGAGATTTTCCATGTCGAGCGTTTGCCCATTCATGGCGGCTCGCTGCGGCTCTTCGCCGGGCATGCGGGCGCGCAGCCGGTGCGGCCCAGCGTGGCCGCGCTGCTGGCGGAGGAGCGCGCGAAGGGCGTAGACCAGCCGGCGTTCTATCGCGGCTTCGCCGAGCAAGTCCGCCGACTGCGCGAGGACTTGATCGCGAAGCTCTCCGAACTGAAGCGACAGGGCCAGACCCTCGCGGCCTATGGCGCTTCGGCGAAGGGCAGCACGCTCCTGAACTACTGCGGGCTGGGCCGCGAGACGCTGGATTTCGTGGCCGACCGCAGCACGCACAAGCAGGGCCGCCTCACGCCCGGCACACATCTACCGATTGTCGGTCCGGAGGAATTGGCCAAGCGTCAACCCGACCACACGCTGTTGCTCACTTGGAATTTCGCGGACGAGATACTCGAACAGCAGCGCGCTTACCGGGAGCGCGGCGGCAAGTTCACCATCCCCATTTCCAAGGTGCGGACGGTATGAGTCGTTTCCTATCTCGTCTGGCGGTCCCCAGCTTTTTCTCCCTCGCCCCCATTGGGGGAGAGGGCCGGGGTGAGGGGGCTTTCGAAATTCGAGTTCCTTCGTGTCTATTCGTGGTTCAAGCGCGGAGTGCGGCATGAAGTTCACGCCGACAAAAATCGCGGGCGTCTGGATTGTGGACATGGAACGCCATGAAGACGACCGAGGCTGGTTCGCGCGAACGTGGTGCGCCGAGGAGTTCCGAAAGCGCGGCCTAAACCCGGACCTCTCGCAATGCAGCGCCTCCTTCAACCGACAGCGTGGGACGCTGCGCGGCATGCACTGGCAGGCCGCGCCGCACGAGGAGGCCAAGCTGGTGCGCTGCGTGCGCGGCGCGATGTTCGACGTGGCGCTAGACGTGCGCCCGGGCTCGGCGACATTCCGGCAATGGGTGGGCGTGGAACTGACCCCGGACAACGGCCGCGCGCTCTACATCCCCAAAGGCTGCGCGCACGGCTTTCAGACCCTTGCGGACGACACGGAGGTCTTCTACCAGATTGCCGGCGAGTATCACCCGGCGAGCGGCTGCGGGGTGCGGTGGAATGATCCGGCAGCCGGTATCGCTTGGCCCGTGGCCGCAGCCTACCTGTCGGAGCGTGATCGTGGTCTGCCCCTGTTGGCGGACCTGCGTTGAAGCGCCATGCGGATTATTGTCACTGGCGGAAGCGGATTTCTCGGGTCGGCCTGTGTGCGGGCCGCCACGGCTGCTGGCCACTCGGTGGCCGTGCTGACCCGGTTCCCACGTCAGGGGAGCGCGGCGGAACAGTTGCTCGGCTCGGTGGAGCAACCGCCTTGGACGGCCATCCGTAACTTTGCTCCCGATGCCTGCGTGCATGCCGCATGGATCGCCACCCCGGGGCTTTATTTGGAATCACCCGAGAATGCCGACTGGGTGCGCTGGAGCCTGGCTTTTCTCAATGAGCTACCCGCCCTCGGGGTGCGCCATATCACGGTGTTGGGAACCGGGATTGAGTATCAGATTACCGGCCAGCGGTTGAGGGAAGACACAACGCCGCTGCAGCCGCTGTCGGGTTATGCGCGCAGCAAGTGCGAGCTACACGTGCAGTTGGCGGCCTGGCGGCAGGATGCGCGGTTGGCTGACCTCGGGCTTGCGTGGGCGAGAATTTTTTATCCCTACGGCGCGGGAGAACATCCGGCCCGCTTGGCCAGCTCGCTGATCGCCAAACTTCGACGGGGGGAACCGGTCCAGTTGAAAACACCGCACAGCACGAAGGATTACATCCATGTGGACGACGTGGCGACAGCGTTGCTAACGGTGCTGGAGCGGCGTTACTGCGGCGCGATCAACGTGGGCACTGGCGTGGGGGTAACGGTGGACACGGTGGCGCAAAAGCTCGGGCATTTGCTCGGCCGGGCAGACTTGGTTCAGCCGCCCACCAACGCCCCAGCGAATTCGCTGGATTACGTCGTGGCCGATGCCGGACGCTTGCACGCGCTGGGCTGGCGGCCGCAGGTGGCGCTTGAAGCCGGACTGCGTCGGCTGGTAGAGGTGAGTTGGAAATGATGCCATGTCCCATTGTATCGCCACGGACCCACGCCTGCTGTGCCTGGGCCTCATCGTCATTGCCAACTCCAACTCCGTCCGGGAGATTCGGGCCGTATTGCGACCGCGCGGCTACTCCAGCCACATCCAGACCCACTAGAATATGAAGCTAACTATCGACACCGAGCAGAAAACCCTCGTTTGCGAGACCGCGACGAGTCGAGAGCAACTGCCGCTCTACTCCGACCGCGCGTTCGATCTACTGGCCGAGCAATGGGTGAAAGTTGGCTGGAACCAGCGCTACCCCTACACGTTCTCCTGGCTTGGTCGGCCCATCATCCAGTTGCCGGAGGACATGGTGCGCACGCAAGAAGTAATCCACCGCGTGAAGCCAGATGTGATCTTGGAAACCGGCGTCGCGCATGGCGGCTCGTTGATCTTCTACGCGTCCCTCTGCAAAGCCTTGGGGCATGGGCGGGTGATCGGAATCGACATCGAAATCCGTCCCCATAACCGGCAGGCCATTGAGGCCCACGAGCTGGCTGCCCTAATCACGCTGATTGAAGGGAGTTCGACGGCGCCGGAAATTGTGGCCACGGCCAAGTCGCACATTCGCCCGGGGGAACGCGTGCTCGTGCTTTTGGATTCGAACCACACCCGGCAACATGTGCTGGACGAGTTGGAAGCGTATCACAGACTGGTCGGGCCAGGCTCCTACATCGTGGCGACCGACGGCATCATGAAAGACTTGACCGATGTGCCTCGGGGTCAAGCCGACTGGGACTTCAACAACCCGGCGGCAGCGGCCCAAGAGTTTGCCCGGCACCATCCTGAATTCGTGCTGGAACAGCCAGCCTGGCCCTTCAACGAGAGCAGCCTATCACGGAACATCACCCATTGGCCGAGCGCGTGGCTGCGCCGGGCATGAAGTAGCGACCATGCGCACCCCTCGCTTCAGCATCGTGCTGCCGACCAAAGGCCGCAGCTTTCTGGTCGGTCACGCCATCCGCAGCGTGCTGGCCCAGACGTTTGCAGACTTTGAACTGATCGCCACCGACAACGATGACGGAGATGCCACACGCCTTGCGGTGCAAACCTTTGGCGATCCCCGGCTCCGCTATGTCCGCACCGGCGGCCTGAACATGCAGGACAACTGGGAGCGCGGAGCCGCCGAAGCGACCGGGGAATACCTGCTCATCCTTGAAGACAAGCAGATGCTAAAATGCACGGCCCTCGCGCAACTGCTGGGGCACATCGATCGCTTCCAACCCGAGGTGCTGCGATGGACGAGCGACAGCTTCGACGACGAACTGGTCCCGGCACGGATCCGCCGTGGCAAAGGCGACGGCTCCGTGGCGATGGTCAGCTCGGATGCCTTGCTCGCTGGCTTCCTGGGAGACCTGCGGCAAAGCTACAAAAACACGCTACCTCTGCCACAACTTGCGTGCCTGCGCCGCTCCGTGCTCGATCGGATCAAGACCGGGCCAATGGGGCGCCTGTTCCACCCCGTGTCGCCGGATGTTGTGCTTGGCCTCCTGCTGCTCAACGAGACAGACCGCGTGTGCGTGATCCAGTCGTCACTGGTTTTGTATGTTTCCAGCAAGCACAGCAACGGGCGCAGCGTTACCCACAAGGGCTCAACCGGACAGCAGTTCCTCAAGCAACTACCCGGCGGACAGGGGGACACCTACGACCATGTGCCGGTGAAATGTGTGAACGTGCCCGGCTCTATATTCAACGACTTCCAACGGCTGCGCGGGAAGGTGGGGGGGCGGCTCATGCGCCACGAACTCAACTGGACCAAATATTTCGTGGAATGTTTCGGCGCTTTGCTCGGCCCGATGGCCGCAGGCGTGGACATGGCTCCGGAACTGGCCGAGTGGAAACGGGCCTTGGCCGAGCAGCCCGCGATGGTGCAGGAATCCGTGCGGGCGGCCATCGCGGCGCAGCGGCTCAAGGTGCCATCCAACTCCAGCCTCGCGCGCAAGAAACTTGCACGCGCATTGGGACTGCCCCGGCTGACCCGCACGATGAAGCATCTCATTCGCGGCCGCCTCAAGCACGATCCCGAGTGGCGCTTCACCGACCCCATCGCCTACTACGAGTGGGAGTGCGAGCAAGCCCGTGCTGCCGACCGTTCAGCCGCGCGCCAGTAAGCCCGGCTGCACGTAGAGGGCGTTCGTGTAGACCAAGTTTCCGTCCGGCCCTTTGCGGAACTCGTGGAAGGAGCGGAGTTTGAAACCCAGCGGCGTGAGCAGATTGTGCAGCTCGGGGAAGAGCGCCGCGCCGCGATAACATTCCTCGAACCACACCTCGACGAAGATCTGTCGCACCTGTGTCAGTGCCCGCTGGCCGCCGGCGATCAACAGCCGCTCCGCGCCTTGGATGTCCACCTTCATCAGGTCAATCACCGGCAACTGGTGCTGTTGGAACAGGTCATCCAGTGACAGGGCCGGCACGCGCACCGTGCGCGATTCAGCCATGGATTTTTTGGAAATTCCCTCCGTCTGCGCGGCGATGGGCACGATCGAACTCGAAGGCCGGTGTTCGTTCACGCGGAACTCCGCCGTGCCGGACCGGTCCGCCACCGCCGCCGCGATGACGTGGCAACACGGTTGAGCCGCGAACTTTTTCTGCAACGCCGCAGCTTGATCAGGATCCGCCTCCACGAGCCAGATGTGCTGGGGGGCGAAGTAAGCCAGCAAGCTATCCGTGAATTCGCCTTCGTAAGCGCCCACATCCAGAAAGTTCTGGTAAGGGCAGGCTGGGAACGAACGGAACAAGCGATGCGCGCGGCGGAGGCGGGATTGGAATGGTAACAAGATCCGCTTGTGCAGCGGCCATTGCGATAGCGGCGAGGAGTGCGTCTTCATCCGATAAAATCCGGCGCAAATTGACTACAATTGCCCCCTGCGCCGCAATGCTGGTCTGGAGGCTGGAAACAAAAACGCGTGCCGGCGGTTTTCCCCGAACCATTCCACTGGTAGCGGCGCAGTGGCCGGAGCATTGCGTCCAAGGCGGGGGTAACGCTGGATCATGCGCTTGGTTCAAGAGCCGCCGGCAACGTGGTCATCAAGCGGTGGAGCACGTGTGCCTGCCGCGCTAGATCATACCGAGCCTCGAAATGCGCGCGTCCCGCATGGCCCCGTTGCTTGCGCAGTTCGGCATCGCTCAACAGCGCACTGAGTTCCATCACCCACTCGTCCTGTCGCGTGGCAAAGGCCGCAGCGGAACTCCCGGCGAATAGTCCTCGAGTAGCCTCCAACGGAGTCGCCACGACAGGCAGGCCGCAGGCAAGATATTGCAGCCCCTTGATGGGTGATTTGCCAGCGGCGAATGGAGAATCTTCCAACGGCAGGAGGCCAATATCAAAACCAGCGACCGCGCCCTGCTCCGCACCTGGCTGCCACGGCACATGCTCGAACTCCAACCGCGCGAAACGCGGGCGTTCACCGCAGAGCACCACGAGCCGGGCTTGGGAATGCCGCTCCATCAACTTCGCCAACGCAGGTTCAATCGCTTCGAGATAGCGTAGGTTCGCAGGTGCCCCGGACCAGCCGAGGCGCACCAAGTCATCCGCCGGCCGCTGGCGCGGCTGCCACAATTGTCCATCCAAGGCCATGGGGAAAATTTCGAGCCGCCTCGACCAAGGGCGCAGATGTTGAGCCAGCACCTCATTGGCCGTAAGGCACAGGTCCGCCGCTGAAACGATGTGCTTCAAACGGCGGTTCGTCCGCCAGCGGGTGAACCAGTGGTGGCGGCGTTGATGCGGAAGCCAGATGGCGTCATCCACATCATAGATGAGGCGTCGCGCCTGCCGCCGGATCGCACGCACTCGCGATACGTTGAACAGTTTCTTTTGCACGATGACGCCATCGTATTTCGCCAGATCGTCCCATCGCTCGAACTGGTTTGCCTCCTCACATTCCACTGCCAAGCCCATGGCCTGCAGCGTGGGTTTGAAGGCGTGGATGCGATACCACGAACTCGCGCACTGGGCTCCGCCGAAATTGAGGCTTAGGAATCGCATCATCGGATCGCGGCCTCACTCCTCGTCGACGCCAGCATTTCCAGACACGCGGCGTAAACCTTTGCGGTCGGCACCCCATCGGTGCTCAAACTCGGCACGCGGCTCAGAAAGTCAGGCGTTTCTTGGGCCTCGTTCGCGCTCTCCGGCATCACCACCCGATGCGCCACGCGCCACGGCCGCCAAAAATGCAGCACAGACGGCCCGAACAGCGCCACCGTTGGACACTGACATGCTGCCGCCAGATGCATCGCCGCCGTGTCCACGCCCACGAACAGACGCGCTTTTCCCAGCAACCCGGCCAGTTGCGCCCAAGTGGTCTGCCCATCCGTGTTCAACACACTGGGACCCAGTTCCTGTTGCAAGCGCCGCGCCCCCTCGCGTTCTTCCGCATCGGGCCCCGAGCTGAGCACCAGCTTCAAGTTCCGGGCCTGAAGCATCCGCCCCAACTCAACCCATCGCTCGAACGGCCACCGCTTGCGCTGCCAGCGCGTCCCGGGATGCAGCACCACAAACTCGTCCGGCGTGGCGGCTGGCGACCACTCCGCCCTCCGCTCCCGGCTGAAGGCCAAAGGCGGCACCGGCGATCCCAACGAGATCGTCTCGTGCACCAGCGTAAAATCCTTCTCCACCCGGTGGCCTTGCAGCCAGTCAGTGTCTGAGAAACGGGTGATCGCCCGGCGTGCGAGCCAGCTTATCCTTGCGTAGAATCGGGTGGCGACGCGTTCTCGTGCCCCGCTCAACCACGCCAGCCAACGCCCTCGATCGCTGTCGCTAAACTCAAACGCATAATCAAAGTGTTGCCGCCGCAACTCCCTCACCAGCTTGACATCGTCCCGCAGCGCCGACAGCCCGCGTCTTTTTGCCTCCGGTGCCGCCGTGGTCACGATGCGATCGATGGCCGGACACCCCGCCAGGATGGATTCCGTGCCGCGCCGCACCAGCACCCAAATCATCGCGGCAGGATAACGCTCCCTCACCGCCATCAGTGTGGGCGTGAGCAGTAGCGCGTCACCGATGTGTTTGGGCTTGAGGAACAGCAAATGCACAAGCGGGACTTGTTTAGGCGGTGCCGTCCGGGTTGACGAACACATTCTCGGCCGAAGCATTTCCGCTTGCCGGTGCTTTTGAGCCGTCCGCACACTCCAGCAAATGGCTGTCCGATCAACCGCCCGCACCCGCGCCGCCGAAATCCAGCGCAAGCACCCGCAGGGCGTCGTGCCCCGTCTCACGGCTTGAGGCGCTCATCCAGATACTCGACGCCCGCCGCCTTCTTGAGTTTCTCCACGTAGGCGGGCAGTTGCTTGTCGGCCTCCTGCTGGCTGAGGAACTCGCGGATGTTCTCCTGCACGCGGTCGAACGCGGTTTTCCGGGCCGGGATGCGCTCGGCGACCTTGATGATGTGGAAGCCGACCTTGGTGGTGACGAGGTCGCTGACCTGGTTCGCGCCCAGCGTGAACGCCGCGGCCTCGAATTCGGCGGCCATCATCCCGCGCGGAAACACATACTCGCCGCCTTTGTCCTTCGAGGGGGCGTCGTCGCTGAAGTCCTTCACCAGTTTCGCGAAGTCCTCGCCCTTGCGTGCGCGCTCGAGCAATCCCTCGGCGACGCGCCGCTTTTCCGCCCGCTTTGCCTCGTTCAAGTCGAGCTGGCTCTGGGGGTCACGGGTGCTGATGAGGATGTGGCTGGCGCGGACCATCTCGGGCGTTTCAAATCGCGACGGGTTGTCGTCGTAGAATTTCTGCGCGGCCCCGGTGGTGATTTGAATCTTGTCCTTGATGTCGCGCGTGAGCACCTGCTTGGCGATGGCGGTCTCGAGGAGCCTGCCCTTGTAGACTTCGTAGATCGCGCCGGTGGACTCGACCTGCCGCCGCAGCGCCTCCTCGGAGCCGACGCGCTTGCGCATCTCATCGAGGAATGCCGTGACTTTCTCGCCGGCCTTCGCGCGGTCCGCGTCGTCGGCCTTGATGAGCAGCAGTTCGGTGACGATGAAGTGCTCGAGGATGCGCTTCTCGTAGGTGAGGCGCTCGGCCTCGCGGATGACCTTGCCCTGCGCCGCCATCGCCGAGCGCATCGCGGCGAATTCCTCCTCCACCTTGCTCGCCTTGATGGTGATGTTGGTCGAGCGGGCCAGGACTTTGTCGGGGAACAGATCGAGGGTCGAGACGGGTTTGGACTTCGGTTCCGCGGGCTTGGCTTGCGGCTCCGCGCCCGTGGACACGGCGGCTGCGAGGATCGCCGCGGCGGCCAGAAGTTTCGTCGGGCTCATGTTTCAACCGCGGAGCGTAGCGCTGTGCTACAGTTTCACAACCCGAACGTTTGTGATGTCGGGGTCCTTGCGGACTTCCTCGACGAGTTCCGCGGGAGGCAGGCTGTCCAGGTTCAGCACGGTGAGCGCCTGCCCGCCGGCGGTGTCGCGGTTGAGGCTCATGTTGGCGATGTTCACCTTGTATTTGGCCATGAGCGAGCCGATGAAGCCGACGATGCCGGGCCGGTCCTTGTTGGAGACGATGAAGAGGACGCCCTCGGGGACGATTTCGACGGGTTGCTTGTTGAACCGCACGATGCGCGGCAGGTGCCGCGAGCCGATGATCGTGCCGCCCGCGGAGAAGCGCTGTTCGCCCGCGAAGACCGCCACGTGCAGCCACTCGTTGTAATCCGATTCCTCGTTGGACTTGATTTCCTCGACGAGCAGGCCGAGCGATGTGGCGAGCGAGCGCACGTTGACCTGGTTGACGTCCTTGCCGCCCGCGTGCTCGAGGAATCCTTTGAGGACATAGCGCGAGATCGGGTCGGCCGGCACCTCCGTTGCCTTGCCGCCGTAGGTGATCACGATGCGGTCGCAGCGGTTGGGCGCCGTCTGGCCGAGCAGGCGGCCGAGTTTCTCGCCGAGGCCGAGATAGGGTTTCACGTGAGCGTAAGTCTTCGCGTCGAGGTTTGGCATGTTGACCGCGTTCCGGATCGCGCCGTTGGCGAGGTAATCGGTGATCGCCTCGGCGACCTCGATGCCGACGTTTTCCTGCGCCTCGTCCGTGCTCGCGCCGAGGTGGGGCGTCATGACGACGTTTGGATGCGCCCGCAGCGGCGAACCCGCGGGCAGCGGCTCCACCTCGTAAACATCCAGCGCGGCGCCGGCGACGTGGTTGATGTCCATCGCGACGAGCAGGTCGCGCTCGTTGACGATCCCGCCGCGGGCGCAGTTGAGAATCTTCACGCCGCGCTTCATGAGCGAGAAGGCGCGCGCGTCGAGCATGCCCTTGGTCTGGTCGGTCAGCGGCATGTGGACGGTGATGAAGTCGGCGAGCTTGTAAACCTCCTCGAGGCTTTCGAACAGCTCGACCTGCAGCGCCTTCGCGCGGGCGAGCGAGAGGAACGGATCGAACGCGAGCACGCGCATGCCGAACGCCTGAGCCCGCTTGGCGACCTCGGTGCCGATGCGTCCCATGCCGAGGATGGCGAGGACCTTCCCGTGCAGTTCGACGCCGGAGTAGGCCTTGCGGTTCCACTCGCCGGCCTTCATCGAGGCGTTCGCCTGCGGGATGTTGCGCGCGAGCGACATGAGCATCGCGAACGTCAGTTCCGCGGTGGAGACCGTGTTGCCGCTCGGCGTGTTCATCACCACGATGCCACGCTCGGTCGCCGCCTCCACGTCCACGTTGTCCACGCCCACGCCCGCGCGCCCGACGACGCGCAACCGCGTGGCCGCCTCGACGACCTTGCGGGTGATCTTGGTCTCGGAGCGGACGACGATGGCATCCATTTTCGCCACGACCGGGAGGAGTTCCGCCTCGGAGTGGCGCTTGTCGAGGATGGTGACCTTGAACTCAGTCCGGGCCTGGAAAGCCGCGATGCCGCGCGGCGATATCGGGTCGCAGATCAACACGTTCATAAACAGGGCGCGCAGTTTAGGGAGCGACCAGAGACTGGTCAAATGAACACAGCGGCGATGCTCACGCCGGGTGGAGAGGACAAGTTCCGACTCAAGTGTTCCTGCAAACAGCGCAGGCGCAAGTTTGGACTTGCGAACGCATTCCGCGGCGGCAAAGTCCACGGAGACCCAAGTTTGAGTCGTTATGCAGGCTAAAAACCATTCATCGCGGTCATGCGCCACGCGGCGACCCATCGCCGTCTCCGCCTTTACGCTCATCGAATTGCTCGTCGTCATCGCCATCATCGCGATTCTGGCCGGGATGCTCCTCCCGGCGCTCGCGAAGGCGAAGCAGAAGGCGGGCAACATCACCTGCCTGAACAACATGAAGCAGATGGCGGTTTCATGGCAGTTGTATTCCGGCGACAACGACCAGCGGCATGTCCACGGCCATTACAACTTGACCAACGCGACCGGCGGCACGGTGGCCTCCACTCTCAACACGCTGGCTTGGAGCCTTGGCGACCAGAGGGACACGCGGGCCAATCCGTATCCGCCCTATACAACGTTCCGCGACTCGATCACCAACAAGTGCCTCGAGGACGGCCTCCTGTATCGCCACGTCGGAAACGTGAAGAGCTACAAGTGCCCTGCCGATCGCCGCACGGAACCCACCACGACCCAGCCCCGAAACCGCAGCTACTCGATGAACAGTTGGGTGTCCGAAGTCCGCGTCGGAGGCACCGGCACCGGCCCGTGGGGCCAGAACAGCCAGTACGCGCTGTTCCGGCGTGAGGCGGATTTCAGCGCGACGTCTCCCGCCAATGTCTGGGTTTTGATTGACGAACATGACAACGGAATCAACGACTCGTGGTTTGCCGTGGACATGGGCGGCAGCCGGACGTGGCTCGACATCCCGTCAGCCCGGCACGGTGGCGCTTATGCGCTGAACTTCGCCGACGGCCATGCGGAGATCTTCAAGTTGCAACAGGTCGGGCTTTTTGAGAAATGGGGCATCGGTCCCAATCCGCCCAATTTCCTCAACGTGCAGTTCGCAGTCCAGATTGCCGCGCAGGACTGGCAGAAGCTCCGCGATGTGTCAGGTGGCCAGTGACATGACGCCATGAGGAACTCGTTCGCCATGGTAGTGGCAACCGCCAGCATCGCCCTTGGCGGTTGCGGCAAGCCGGCGACTTCCACGCCGCCACCGGTCGTGGCCCAACCACCGGGCCGGCACGCACCCCAACCGTCACAGGCGGCCCCGGCCGCGGCGGCGCAGCCGGGTTCCGCCGCCGAGCCATCCACGCCGTCTGCCGCGGCGTCCGGGGTGGCACTCAGCCCCGCGCAGGAGGCAGCCATCGTTTCGCCGGTTCAAGCCGCCCTCGACGCATTTCAGCGGGCCAAGAACAAGGTGCCGAACGACCTTAATGAAGTGATCGCCGCCGGGTATCTCCGGGGGATGCCGGTCGTTCCGGCTGGGACAAAGATATTCTACGATCCTATCACGGTGACGGTTTCCGTTGGCCCAGCGCGCTAGCTCCACGTTTCAAGGAGGAGCGAGCCTGCTGGTCCTTACCGGCGCTGTCTCGACTTGTGGACCTTCCGCGCCAGCCGAAAGGACAATGTTCTTCAACCATGCCGTGTCATTCGATTGCGGGAAGTCGGATCGGTAGTGCGCGCCGCGGCTTTCCTCGCGCAGCAATGCACTTCGCGCGATCAGTTCCGAGGCGGTCAGCAGGTTGTGCAAGTCGAGCGCCTGCTGCCACGCGAGGTTGAATGCGCGCGGGCCGGGCACACGGAGCTGCTCCACACGGGCTCGCAGCGCGGCAAGTCCCTCGAGCGCCGCGCGCAACCCGGCGCCGCTCCGGATGATGCCCGCCTTCTCCCACATCAACTTTCCGAGCTCATCGCGAAGCGCGAAGGGGCCTTCGGATTGTCGATTGAGGATTGAGGATTGGGGATTGAGGATCTTCCCGGCGGCGGCAACCGCCACGTCCACCTGCGCGGTTTCGATGTCACCGTGGCTTTGACCTTTCACCCACCGCGCCGCGGCTTCGCCCGCGCGCGCGCCGAACACCGTGCTCTCAGCCACGCCGTTGCCGCCGAGCCGGTTCGCGCCGTGGACGCCCGCGGCGTCCTCGCCCGCGGCGAACAGTCCGGCGAGGTTCGTGAAGCCGTCGCGGTTGATGCGCACGCCGCCCATGTTGAAGTGCGCCGTCGGCGCGACCTCGATGCGCTCGCGCGCGAGGTCCACGCCGAGGCGCAGGCACCGCTCGCGCATCCCGGCGAAGTTCGTCTCGACGAACTCCGCGCCCAGATGCGCCACGTCAATCCACACCGCGCCGTTCGCCGTGCCGCGGCCCTCGGCAATCTCGGTGAAGCACTCGCGCGACACGCGGTCGCGCGTGCTGCGCTCCTTGCGCCCGGGATCCGCGCGCTCCATGAAGCGCTCGCCGCGTCCGTTGAAGAGATGCGCGCCCGCGCCGCGCAAGCCTTCCTCGAGCAGCGCGCCGTTGAGCCGCGAGCCGGGCACGACCATCCCGGTCGGGTGGAACTGCACCATCTCCATGTCCATCAGGTGCGCGCCGGCGCGGAAAGCCGCTGCGAGGCCATCGCAGGTCTTTTCCTGCGCGCACGCGGCGCGTTGATACATGAGCGGCCCGGCGCCGGTGGCGAGCAGCACGGCCCTGGCGCGGACCGCGATGAACTCGCCGCTGCGCTGGTCGAGCAGCACCGCGCCACAGACGCGCGACCCGCCGGCGGAGGTGAGCAGTTCGAGCGCGCGCGTTTCTTCAAGACACGGGATTCCAAGCGCGAGCACCTGGTCGCGCAGGCGCGCCATGATTTCGATGCCGGTCAGGTCGCCGACGTGGACGGTGCGGTCGAAGGTCTGCGCCGCGAAGGCCTTTTGGTGGATGCGGCCGTCCGGCGCGCGGTCGAAGAGGCAGCCGATTTTGTTTTCCAGCTCGAGCACGACGCGCGGCGCGTCCTCGCAAAGCGTCCACGCGAGTTCCTGGTCGTTGAGGAAGCCGCCGCCGCGCACGGTGTCCTCGAAGTGCGCCTGCACGGAGTCGCGCGCGTCGAGGACGGCGTTGTAGCCGCCCTGCACCATGCGCGTGCAGCCGGACTTGCCGAGCAGTCCCTTGCTCACAAGCAGGATGCCGAGCGACGGGTCGAGCCAGCGCGCGTGCAGCGCGGCCATCAGCCCCGCGCCGCCGGTGCCGAGGATGAGCAGGTCGGTCGTCATTGCGCCGCCGCCTTGCCAAGCAATCTGGCCAGCCAGCGCCGCACCTGGGCGCCGAGCGCCAGCCGCTTCAGCCGCTCGATGGACTGCGTGGGCGAGATGCCGCGCGGACACGTCTCGCGGCAGTTGCCGAGCGTGTGGCAGCGGAACGCGCCGTCCTCGCCCGCGACTCGGGCGAGCCGTTCCTGCTTCGCACCGTCGCGCGGGTCCACGAGCAGCGAGAGGGCGCGGTTCAGCGCCATGGGCCCGAGGTAACGCGGGTTCATCGTGACGAGCGAGCAAGCGGACCAGCACGCGCCGCAGTCAATGCACTGTGGCTGGTGGTTGAGCGCCTGCCACTCCGCGGAGTCGTGCGGCAGACGATGGAAGTCCTCCAAATCTGCGCGCGGGTGGAAGTGCGGGAGCGAGCGTTGATACGCATCGAAGAACGGCGTCATGTCGGCCGCGAGGTCGCGCACGACGGGCAGGTTGCGGAGCGGTTCGACGCGGAGTTCGTTCCCGATGGTCCGCACGAGCGCGGCGCAGGCGAGGCGTTCGCGGCCGTTCACGACCACCGCGCACGAGCCGCACATGCCGACGCGGCAGGAGTAGCGGAACGCAAGGTCCGGCGCGGACTGGCGCTGCACGGCGAGGAGCGCGTCCAGCACGCTGGCTTGTCCGCCGACCTCGACTTCGTGCCGCTCGAACCGCGGCGCGCCCCCGCCCGTGCGGCGCAGGTGAAGCGTGACGGCGGGCATGTCGCGAGTATGCGCGGCTTCGGCCCGCGAGGCAACGGGGTGGTGGCGCGCCCCGGGGTTCCTTTGCCGGCGCGTCGCGGCAGGCGCTACTTCGCCTCGAGCTTTTTCTTCAAGTTATCGAGGCCGGCCTGCAAGTCGGGGCCCATCATCGAGTCCATCCGCAGCCCGAACCAGCGGTTCATCGGGTTGCCGCCGAGCTCGCCGTAATTCACCCACTTGACCTTCACCGCGTCGCCCTCGGGCGCGAAGGAAATCTCACCCTTGGACACATGCTTGCCCTGCTCGAAGTCGAGGTCGTAGACGATCAATTGCGCCGCCTCGGCCTTCGTGATCTGCAACTTGCCGCTGCCGCTCGACTTGCCGGACCACTGGTAGGTCGCGCCCGCGCCCGACCCGGGGCCGGAAAACTCAATCTTCATGTCCGGGAATCGCGCGACGGTCCAGGCCGTCCACTCCGGCCAGGTCTTGAGGTTGTTGACGATGGTGAAGGCGGCGTCGGGCTTGGCCGCGATGGTCTGCGAGCGCTCGACGCGATACGAGCCGGGCAACAAGAACCCGATGACCGCCAGCAATGCCACGACGATGACCAATCCGGGCACGATGTGCTTGAACCATTTCATGATGAGCGCGGAGGATGCCAGCGGGCGTGGTCGTGGCAAGCTTTGAACTTGGAAACGCCGTGTCCCTCCGCATAGTGCGCGCGTCATGAACATTTCCCGGATTCTCTCCGCGTGCGGCGTCGCCGTCTCGCTCGCCGCGCCGCTCCAAGCCGCCGATGACTATCAACTCGGCGAGGATTCGAAGCCCCAAGCCGGCGTGCCGCAAGGCGCGGTCGAGAAGTTCTCGTTCAAGGCGAGCAAGATTTTTCCCGGCACGGAGCGCGACGGGTGGGTTTATGTCCCGAAGCAATACGACGCGGCGAAACCCGCGTGCCTGATGGTGTTCCAGGACGGCGCGGGCTACATGGGCACCAACGGCCAGTTCCGCGCGACGGTGGTGATGGACAACCTCATCGCGAAAAAGGAAATGCCCGTGACCCTCGGCGTGTTCATCCAGCCCGGCACGGTGCCGGCGGCCGAGGCGGGGCAGAAGGCGCGCAGCAACCGAAGCTACGAATACGACTCGCTCGGCGACGCCTACGCGCGCTTCCTCATCGAGGAGCTGCTGCCCGGGGTGGAGAAGAAGTGGAACGTGACGAAGGATCCCGCGGGCCGCTGCGCCGTGGGCATCAGCTCGGGCGGCATCTGCGCGTTCACGGTGGCGTGGGAGCGGCCGGAGTCGTTCGGCAAGGTCATCAGCCACATCGGCAGCTTCACGAACATCCGCGGCGGGCACGCGTATCCATCGCTCATCCGCAAGTCCGCCGGCCCGCCGCCGCGCGACCTGTCCGACACGGACAAGGCGCGCTGGGACGCGCGCAAGAAACTGCGGGTGTTCCTGCAGGACGGCTCGAACGACCTGGACAACCTGCACGGCAACTGGCCGCTGGCCAACCAGGACATGGCCGCGGCGTTGAAGTGGGCGAAATACGATTCTGATTTCAAGCTCGGCGACGGCGGCCACAGCGGCAGGCACGGCGGGTCAATCCTGCCGGACACGATGCGCTGGATGTGGCGGGACCACGCGAAGTGATGCCGGCGCGCAAATGACGAATGACGAAATCCGAATGACGAAAGAAGCCCGAAGCCCAATTTTCAAAATGAACCCCCACTCACTCGCTCGCCGTATCGTGTCGTTCGTGCTTCGCCATTCCTTCGCCATTCCGACTTCGTCATTCGTCCTTGCGGGCTTTGCCGCCTCCGCCGCCGATGACTTCAAACCCACGCCGGACCATCAGTTCAATCCGGCCGTCCCGCACGGGCGCGTGATCGAGCACAAGGACTGGCAGAGCAAGGTGTTCACCAACACCATTCGCGACTGGTGGGTTTACGTGCCGGCGCAATACTCCGCCGACAAGCCCGCGAGCGTGATGGTCTTTCAGGACGGCCGCGGCTACGCCTCGACCAACGGCCCGTGGCGCGCGCCCATCGTCTTCGACAACCTCATCGCGCGCGGCGAGATGCCCGTGACCATCGGCATCTTCATCCAGCCCGGCGACAACCGCGCGCCCGGCACGCCGCCGCGCAAGGACAAGTCCGGCAAGGCCGCCGGCGCGAGCAACCGCAGCTTCGAATACGATTCGCTCGGCGACCGTTACGCGCGGATGCTCGTCGAGGAAATCCTGCCCGAGGTGGAGAAGGACTTCCGTCTGTCGAAAAATCCAGATGACCGCGCGATTTGCGGGGCGTCCAGCGGCGGCATCTGCGCGTTCACGGTGGCGTGGGAGCGGCCGGACCAGTTCCGCAAGGTGCTCTCGACCATCGGCAGCTTCGTGCATCTGCGCGGCGGATTCGATTACCAGGCGCTCATCCGAAAGACCGAGCGCAAGCCGTTGCGTGTGTATCTCGCGGACACGAGCGGCGACCTGGACAATCCCTTCGGCCACTGGCCGACGGCGAACCGGGCGATGCACGCGTCGCTCAAATACATGGGCTACGACGTGAAGTTCGAATGGGCCGAGGGCTACGGCCACAATCCGAACCACGGCGGCAGCCACTTCCCCGACGCGCTCCGCTGGCTCTGGCGCAAAGAAACGCACAAGCCGGAAATCAACACGAAGCAGGACCTCGGCGGCGACATGACGCTGCACCGCCTGCTCGTCGAGGGCGAAGGCTGGCGCGTGGTCGCCGACAACATTGCGTTTGCTGACGGCCTCACGCCGGACGCGGAGGGCAACCTGTGGTTTGCCGAGATGCGCTCGACGCCGCCCGCGGTGTGGAAGGTCTCGCCGGGCGGCGCGAAGACGAAGATGATCGAAGGCACGTCTTGCAGCGGGCTCAAGTTCGGTCCCGACGGCAGACTCTACGCCTGCGTCGGCAAGGACAAGCAGCTCGTGTCGTTCGAACTGCCGTCGGGCAAGAAGACCGTCGTGGCCGAGGACGTGCAGCCCAACGACCTTGTCGTTTCGCACAAGGGCCACATCTACTTCACCGAGACGGGCAAGAAGCAGGTCACGTTCGTCAACGCGAAGACGGGCGAGAAGCGCGCCGCCGACACGGGCATCACCGCGCCCAACGGCATCACGCTCTCGCCCGACCAGGGGACGCTCGCGGTGAGCGATTACCGCGGGCAGTTCACGTGGGTCTTCCGGATCGAGGCGGACGGCTCGCTGTCGGCGAAGGAGCCTTACATGACCATGCGCATGCCGGTTGACCCGAAGGGCGAGTGGAAGTTCAACGAACCGCCGCCGAAAAGCGCCGCGAGCGCCGGTGACGGCATGGTGAGCGACAGCCTCGGCCGCTACTACGTGACCAGCGCGCTCGGCGTGCAGGTGTTCGACCCGACGGGCCGCATGTGCGGCGTGCTGCCGAATCCCGGCGACAAAGGAATGACGAGCGTCACGATCGCGGGCGACAAGCTCGAATGGCTCTACGTGGCCTGCGGCGACAGGATTTTCCGCCGCAAGGTGCAGGCGACCGGAAATCTCTTCTTCAAATCACCCGTCGCCGAGGCGCCGGCGAAGAAGAAGTAGCCCTGTTCTCCACCAAGAATTGGTTGGCGTCCGACCCGGCCCTCCACCAACTTCTCCGCGAAGGTGCGGTCGCGCCGCACCGTCTGAAATCTCCGCATGAGCGCCATCGCCGTCCCCGTTGAGTTCGCCGATCCGCTGAACGCCCGCATCCTCGCGGTGAGCGAGGATCAGTTGCAGGGATTCCAGCGCGACCCGCTCGGCGAAATCGCGCGGCAGACCGGCCTGCCGCTGGACACCGTCATCGAGCGCATCCGCGCGATGCTCACCGCCGGCAACATCCGCCGCGTGCGCCAGACGCTGCTCGCCACGAACCTCGCGCAGGGCGCGCTCGTCGCCTGGCAGGTGCCGCAGGACAAACTCGACGCCGCGTTCGATTGGATGTTCCAGCAGGACCCGTTCAGCGGGCACGTTGTCACCCGCTCGACCGACGCGGCGACGCCGGGATCAAGTTACAAGCTGTGGACGACGCTGAAAGTCCCGCAGGGCTTCTCGCTGCGGAAGCACTGCGAGTTCCTCTGCACACGGACGGGCGCGGAGAAGTTCGTGCTGCTGCCTGCAAAGAAGCTGTTCGCGCTCGGTGTCGGCCATGTGCGGCGTCGCGGCATGGAACCCGGCAGCCGCGCCGACGTGCCCGCCGAGGCGACGGATGTTTCCGTGGTCGCGCTCAACGACCTCGAATGGCGCGTGCTCACCGCGCTCAAGCGCGAGTTTGAGCCGGAGGAACTCGTGCCGGACCTGTGGGCGGCGCGCGCGGCGGAAGCAGGCGTGCCGCCCGCCACGTTCATCGAGTTCGCCGAGGAGTTCGAGCGGCGCAAGATCATCGGGCGCTTCTCGACGTTCCTCGAACACGTCAAGCCGCAGAGCGACGGCGGGCGGGTGACGCGCTTCAACGCGCTCTTCCACTGGGCGGTGCCGCCGGGCCGCGAGATGGACGCGGGCCGCGAGGTGGGCCGGCATCACATCATGACCCACGCCTACTGGCGCGAGGGCGGGCCGGAATTCCGCAACGTGAACGTGATGGGCGTGGCGCACGGCACCGACAAGACGGTCGTGCTCGCGCACAAGTCGGCCATCGACGCGCACCTTCGTGAGGCGGGCATCGAGGTCGGCTACACGAACGTCTTTTGGGGCGGTCGCAGCGAAATCAAGCCCAGCGAAATCGCGCCGCAGGCGTATCGCGACTGGTGCGCGACGATGGGCCTCGAGGCTGAGCGGATGCGGGAGTAGCGAAGCCGGCCTTCCGTGGCATCAATCTGCGGCGGTCGGTCGTATCGGTTCCCTCCAACGGGACTCAGCCGTCCGCGCGGGTGCCCGCGCTTCTACACCGCCTGCAGCTTCAGGAAGTTCCGCATGATCTGCCTGCCGTTCTCCGTGAGGATGCTCTCGGGATGGAACTGCACGCCCCAGATCGGCCGCTCCTTGTGCCGCACGCCCATGATTTCACCCTCGTCCGTCTCGGCGGTCACTTCGAGGCACGCGGGCATCGAGTCGCGCCGGATCACGAGCGAGTGGTAGCGCGTGGCGTTAAAGGGATTCGCCATGCCCTCAAACAGATCGCGGCCGTCGTGGCGGATGGGCGAGGTCTTGCCGTGCATCATGCGGTGGTTCACCACCACGTCCGCGCCGAATGTGTGTCCGATGCACTGGTGCCCGAGGCACACGCCGAAGACCGGCACGCGCTGCCGCTCGCCGAACTCGCGGATGATCTCGTTCGAGAGCCCCGCCTCGCGCGGCGAGCATGGCCCCGGCGACACGAGCACGCGCTCCGGCCGCAACGCGCGCGCCTGCTCCACGGTAAGCTGGTCGTTGCGGTGGACCTGCATCGCCACGCCCAGTTCGCCGAGATACTGGACGAGGTTGTAGGTGAACGAATCGTAGTTGTCCAAGACCAGCACCATGCGTCGCGCGCGAACGTATCGCACGGGAGCGCGGGGGCAAGCGGCGAAATGCGGACTGGAGCCGAGGCGTGAGACGCGAGAGGTGAGAAGTGGCGGACCGGCAGCGCGGAGTGATTTAGTTTTGCCCGCAAACCGCACAGCCGCTACAGAAGGCCATGCCCGACCCGCTGCGCATCCGGAGGATGACTTCACAGGATGTGGGTTTTGGGATGGAACTCTGCGCGCTCGCGGGGTGGAACCAGACTCGGGACGACTGGATGAACTTGTTGCGTTGCGCCCAGGACGGCTGCTTCGTCGCCGAGTGGGAAGGCAAACCGGCAGGCACAGTCACGACGACGCGCTACGGCACCGACCTCGCGTGGATTGGCATGATGCTGGTGCATCCGTCGCAAAGGCGACAGGGCATCGGCCGCGCACTGATGCTCCACGCCCTTTCCCGCCTCCACGAACGTGGTGTGCGCTGCATCAAACTCGACGCCACGCCGGCCGGCCGGCCGCTCTATGAGAAGCTCGGTTTCCAAACGGAATGGACGTTTACCCGGTGTGTTCACGCGCGGCTCCCAGTGGTTGAGCCTCCTGCCAACTGCAAAGTCCGAAAGCTGCTGCCGTCAAGCTACGAGCCAGTTCAAGCCCTCGACTTGAAGGCGTTCGGAGCTGACAGGTTTTTCTTGGTGCGACGGATGCAGGACTTGGTGTCGCGCTCCCTTGTTGGCGCCACGATGAAGGCACGCGTGAACAGTTTCGGCTTCGTCCGAAGGGGGACCATTGCGTCCTATCTCGGGCCGATCGTTGCCGGGTCGCTTCCCGCCGCGGCGCCGGTGATCAAGTCCCTGCTGAACCCTCTCCAAGGTCGGGCTGTCCTTTGGGACATTCCCGACGCGCAGACAGGCGCGATCGAGTTCGCGAAGCGACTCGGCTTCGAGCCCGCGCGGCAGCTCACGCGAATGTTCCTCGGCGAAAACCTCTGTCCCGGCGTTCCGCGGATGATCTTTGCCCTCGCCGGCCCGGAGATTGGATGAACCACGAAGACACAAAGACACGAAGCGAAGGCGTTCTTCTTCGTGTCTTCGTGTCTTCGTGCCTTGGTGGTTGTCGTTGATTTCATGAACTCTCATCACGACGTTCTCCTTCTCGGCACCGGGCACAACGCGCTCGTGCTGCAGGCGTATCTCGCGCGGTGCGGGCTGCGCACACTCACGCTTGAGCGCGCCGCCGAACCCGGCGGCGGCTTGCTCACGATGGCGAACCCGCGGCTGCCCGGATTCACGCATCACCCGCACTCGTTCTTCCACCGTGCCATCACGCGGATGCCGTGGTTCCGCGACCTCGAACTTGCGCGCCACGGCGTGCGCTACATCGAGCCGGAGTTGAACGTGGCCATGCTGCTCCGCGATGGCAGTGCGTTGGAGTGGTGGACGGATTTCGAGCGCACCGCCGCGTCCTTCGCCGGATTCTCGCGCAAGGACGCCGAAGCCCTGCGCCGCTGGACCGAGGAGTTCCGCCCCATCGTCGAGCAAATCCTCGTGCCCGAAGCGCAGTCGCCGCCGCTGGAGCCGGAGCATCGCCGACAACTGCTCTCACGGAGCAAGCTTGGCCGTCGCCTGCTCGAAGTCTCCGCGCTCTCGCCAATCGAATTTGTCTCGCAGAACTTCGAGCACGACGCCCTCCGCGCCGGGCTGCTCTTCTTCAACGGCCTGCGCGAGGTGGACCTGCGTCAGCCCGGCTTCGGCCACGCCATCCCCGCGCTGCTCGCCTCACCCGCGAAGGCGCAGATGTGCGTGGGCGGCTCGGGCAACCTCGCGCGCGGGCTCGTCGCTGACATCGCGGAACACGGCGGCGAAGTGCGCTGCGGGGTGAACGTGGAGCGAATCGTCGTCCGTAACGGTCGCGCGTCCGGCGTGGCGCTCGACTCCGGCGAGATGCTGTCGGCGGACGCAATCGTGTCCGGGCTCAATCCACAGCAGACGTTCCTCCAATTGCTCGCGCCCGGGTCTGCACCCGAGGCGTTGCGCGAACGCGCGCGCAGGTTCCAATACAACCTGCTCGCCCCGCTCTTCGCGCTGAACGTCGCGCTCGACGAACCGCCGCGCTGGGCGGCATCCGCGCGGCGGCCGGAGCTCGGTCGCGCATTCATGTTCATCCTCGGACTCGAGCGGTTCGGGCAGTTTCACGACATCGTCTCGGCTCACGAGCGCGGTGAAATCCCGGCGACTGTCGCGTGGGGCGCGTGCCCGACGCTGTTCGACCCATCGCAATCGCCTGCCGGGAAACACACGGCGTTTCTGTGGGAGAAACTGCCCTTCGCGCTGCGCGGCGACGCCCGGGAGTGGGACCGCGAGGCCGCCGGGCACGGTTCGCGGCTGCTGAAGTTCTGGTCGCAGTTCGCGCCGAATCTCGCGGGGGGCGCGGTGCTCGACTGGTTCGCGCGCTCGCCGCTGGACACCGAGCGCACGCTGCCGAACATGACGGGTGGCGACTTGCTCGTCGGCTCGTTCGCGAACGGACAGGTGGGTTTCAACCGGCCGTTTCCCGGCGCGGGAAACTATCGCACGCCCATCGAGGGGCTTTACCTGTGCGGCGGTTCGACGCATCCGGGCGGCAACGTCACCGGCCTCTGCGGCTACAACGCGGCTCGCGTCATCGCCACCGACTGTGGCAAGCCGGTGTGGTGGAATCCGCCGGACATCGAGCCGCGACTCGCTGCGCTGGCTTGATCGTCGCGGCTTGCGTCAGCGGATTCCCGGCAGGCCGACGCTCGCCTCGATTTCCTGAAGCGGCCCGAGCGGGCGCTTCTTTTGGTCGTAGCGGTCGATGTTCGGCTGCCCGCTCCACAGTTTGTAAACCACCGTGCCGTCGTTCACGAGCACGAGCGCCTTGAACTGCCAGCCCGTCTCGTGGGTCTTGCGGTTGAAGCGGAACATGTCCATCACGAGATTCCCGTGGCGCCGGTTGCGCGTGACGGTGATGTCCATCTCGTAGCCCATCGCGCGGTCTTGGGCGGCGATGCACTGGCGCACCGGCACGGGCAGATCCTCGAGCCGGATGGAGTGGTTGGGCATGAAGCGCTGCATCAGTTCGAGGTGGTTCAGGATTTTCACGTTCGGGTTCGAGAACGGGTCGAAGCCCGACGTCTTGAGTTCGCACGCCGAGTCGGCGCCGAGCCCGATGCCGTCGAAGGCCGCCTTGGCGTCGTCGAAACTGCGCCACGGCGACTTGTCGGTGTGGCCACCGCTCGGGAACACACTGGCGCAACCCGCGCCCGTCAACAGCAACGCGGCGCACGCGGCCAGCCTGAGAGTCTGGATTTTCATGTGAAGTGGGGGTGAGATTCAAAAGAACCACAAACCGGGACAAAGCCGGTTCCGGCGCCTCAAACGGGTTCCTTGAAGCCCGTCCTCAATGCCGAGGCAAGGTAGCACGAATTGCCCGCACCTCAACCAGCCGGGGCTCAGGGAAAACACCGAGATTCGAGCGGCCTGTCGCCCCCCCCATGCTTTGAACCAAAACTTTGAACTTTGAACTTCCGTTCGCCTCCCTGCTACCGTCCCGCCCATGCGAATTTTGTCCGGCATCCAGCCCTCGGGCGCGCTGCACCTCGGCAACTACTTCGGCATGATGCGCCCGGCCATCGAACTGCAGGCGCGGGGCGAGTGCTTCTACTTCATCGCCGACTACCACTCGATGACGTCGCTGACGGACCCCGCCGGGCGCCGACGCAACACGCTCGACGTGGCGCTGGACTTCCTCGCGTGCGGACTCGACCCGGCGCGCTCGGTCTTCTTCCGCCAGTCGGATGTGCCCGAAGTCACCGAACTCACGTGGCTGCTCTCGAGCGTGACGCCGATGAGCCGGCTCGAACTCTGCCACAGCTACAAGGACAAGGTCGCCCACGGCCTCTCTCCGAACCACGGCCTCTTCGCCTATCCCGTGCTCATGGCGGCGGACATCCTCATCTACGACTCGAACCTCGTGCCCGTTGGGCGCGACCAGAAGCAGCACGTCGAAATCACCCGCGACATCGCCGCGAAGTGGAACGAACTCTACGGCCAGACCTTCGTCATCCCCGAGGCCGAAATCCGCGACGCCGTCGCCGCCGTGCCTGGCACCGACGGCCAGAAGATGAGCAAGAGCTACGGCAACACCATCGAGATTTTCGGCGACGAGAAGGCGCTGCGGAAAAAGATCATGTCCATCGTGATGGACAGCCGCGCGCCGCAGGAGCCCAAGCCGGACGCGGACAAGAATATCGCCGTGCAACTGCTCCAGCTTGTCGCGCCGCCGGACATTGCCAGCGGCTTCGAGCAACGCCTGCGCGCCGGCGGCCTCGGCTACGGCGACTTGAAGAAGGCGCTCTTCGAGCACTACTGGAACTGCTTTGCACCCGCCCGCGCGCGGCGGGCTGAATTGGAGAAAAACCTCGACCACGTCCACACCGTGCTCCGCAACGGCGCGGCGAAAGCGCGCGCGCTGGCGCAGACGGTGGTGAACCGCGCCAGGTCGGCGAGCGGGTTGACGTAGCCCGGCGGCACGAGAAGGACGTCGGGGCTAACCTCGCCCGTCCGCGGCTCGGTGCTCGATTTGTGCCGTTGCCCATCGTGCATGCTCCGCGATGAGCGGCTCTGGATCGCGGGTCGCCTTCAAGAGTGCAGGCCGTGCGTCTTCGTGCCCCGTGTTCCCGAGCGCGACGCAGACGTTGCGCAAGAGGCCGCGCCGTTTGGTCCGGAGGATCGGCGTGCCGGCGAAGCGCTGCTTGAATGCCGCGTCGTCGAGCGCGAGCAGTTCGAGCAAGTCGGACTGCGCGAGGTCCGCACGGGCGTGGGCTTTCATCATCCGGCCTTCGCGGGCAAACCTGTTCCAGGGGCAAACTTCGAGGCAGTCGTCGCAGCCGAAGATGCGCGCGCCCATCGCGGGACGGAGTTCGACGGGGATGCTGCCTTTCAACTCGATCGTGAGGTAGGAGATGCAGAGCCGCGCATCGAGTTCGAACGGCGCGGTGATGGCGCGCGTCGGGCACGCCGTGATGCAGCGCGTGCACGTGCCGCAGCGGTTGCGCTCGGACGCGTCGGGCTCCAGCTCCAGCGTGGTGAGGATTTCGGCGAGGAAGAACCAGTTGCCGAGGGCGCGGTTGATGAGGTTCGTGTGTTTGCCGATGAAGCCGGCGCCCGCGCGTTGCGCAAGGTCGCGTTCGAGCACGGGACCGGTGTCCACATACCACAGCGAGCGTGTGCCGGAGCCGCCGAGCGCGTCCACGAACGCGGCGAGTTCTCGCGACCGCTCGCCGAGCACGTCGTGGTAATCGCGGAACCGCGCGTAACGGGCGATGATGCCGGGCCTTGGGTCGCGGGTCTCGGGTTTCGGCTTGGCGCCGTCTGGCGCGGACTCCGCGCCCGAAACCTGAAACCGGGGCGACGAAACTGCGCCAGCGTAGCTGGCGACGAGACAGATCACGGACCGCGCGCCCTCGAGCACGCGCTGCGGCTCGACCCGTTTCGGCGCGTTGCGCGCGAGGTAGCCCATGTCGCCGTGGCGTCCGTCGGCGATCCACCGCTCGAAGTTCGGCGCGCTCGCGGGCGGTCGCGCCGTGGTGAAGCGGCAGTCGTCGAAGCCGAGTTCGAGCGCCCGCGTGCGAATGGCGTCCTTCATCCTGACTTCTCGCGCGCCTGGCGGAATTGCAACAGCACATGTTGCGCGACTTCGCGGATGGAGCGCGACTCGGTGTTGATGAGCAGGTCCGCCTGCTTGTAAGCCTTCTCGCGCTGCGCGAGGAGTTCGCGAATCTTCGACAGCGGGTCGGGGTCTTGCAGCAACGGCCGGTGGGTGTGCCCGCGCGTGCGCTCCAGGATGGTCGCGGGCGTCGCCCACAGGCAGGCGACAAGCGCGTGCGACTTGAGGCTCGCGAGGTTCGCGGGATTCACGATGAGGCCGCCGCCCGTGGAAATCACCATGTCGGCACGCGCCGCGAGCCCGTCGAGCACCTCGGTTTCGAGGCGCCGGAACAGGGCCTCGCCCGCCTCGGTGAAGATGTCGCCGATGTTGCGGCCTGTCCGCGCCTCGATCATCGCGTCCGTGTCCACGAATTCGAAGCCGAGCTCCTGCGCGACGAGCTGGCCGACGGACGACTTGCCCGTGCCCATGAAGCCCGCGAGGGCGAGGTTGCGGATGGTTCGGGGCTCGGCCATGTGGCGAGGATGCCGGACGCGGCGCGGCCCGTCACGTTTCCAGTTGGCAATTCGCGCGCGGCGTTCCCATCATTCGTGCGCGACGCATGGCCGACAACAAGAAGCACGTTTACGACGAGAGCAAGATCAAGACGCTCTCGAGCATCGAGCACATCCGCCTGCGCACGGGCATGTATATCGGGCGGCTCGGCGACGGCTCGCACTATGACGACGGCTGCTACATCCTCCTCAAGGAGGTCTTGGACAACGCGGTGGACGAATTCATCATGGGCCACGGGCGCGAGGTCCATATCGAACTCAAGGACGGCGTGGTGTCCGTGCGCGATTTCGGCCGCGGCATCCCCCTGGGCAAGGTGATTGACTGCGTGTCGCAGATCAACACGGGCGCGAAATACAACGACGACGTGTTTCAGTTCAGCGTCGGCCTCAACGGCGTGGGCACCAAGGCGGTCAACGCGCTGTCGCAGGCGTTCCTCGTGCGCAGCCATCGCGAGGGCGAGTTTGTCGAGGCGGCGTTCAAGCAGGGCCGGCTCAAGAAGGATGGGAAGGGCAAAACGAAGGAGGCGGACGGCACGTTCGTGCGGTTCACGCCGGACCCGGACATCTTCAAGGACATCCAGTGGCGCGACGAGTTCATCGAGAAACGCCTCCGCCACTACGCGTATCTGAACACGGGGCTGAAGCTCGTTTACAACGGCAAGCCCTTCGTCTCGCGCCACGGGTTGAGCGACCTGGTGATGGAGAACCTCGCCGCGGACAACGCCGAGCCGATCTACCCGCCGCTGCATTACACGAGCAAGATGCTCGAGTTCTGCTTCACGCACAGCAACAGCCGCTACGGCGAGGTGATCCTGTCGTTCGTGAACGGCCAATACACGAGCGACGGCGGCACGCACCTGTCGGCGTTCCGCGAGGGGTTGCTCAAGGCGGTGAACGAGTTCAGCAAGGGCGGCTTCGAGGGCGACGACGTGCGCGAGGGCATCGTGGGCGCGGTGGCGATCCGGTTGAAGGACCCCGTGTTCGAGTCGCAGACGAAGAACAAGCTCGGCAACACGGAAATCCGCACCGAGCTGGTGAACAACGTGCGGCAGGAACTGCTGCACTTCTTCAGCCGCAACAAGAACATCGCCGAGATGATCCTCGCAAAGGCCGAGGACAGCCGGCAGCTCCGCAAGGAATTGCAGGAGGTGAAGAAGCTCGCGCGCGAACGCGCCAAGGCCATCACGCTGCGCATCCCGCAGCTCAAGGACTGCAAGCGGCACTTCGACAAGGAGCGCGGCAAGGGCGGCGGCTCGATGATCTTCATCTGCGAGGGGCAGAGCGCCGCGGGCTCGATCGTGAGCTGCCGCAACGTGGACACGCAGGCCATCTTCACGCTCAAGGGCAAGCCGCTCAACGTGTGGGACCTCAAGCGCGACGCCGTCTACAAGAACGACGAGCTCTACAACCTCATGCGCGCGCTCGACATCGAGGACAGCATCGCCAACCTCCGCTACGAGAAGGTCATCCTCGCCACGGACGCCGACGTGGACGGGCTGCACATCCGCAACCTGATGATCACCTACTTCTTCCGCTTCTTCGACCCGCTCGCGCACGACGGGCACCTGTTCGTGCTGGAGACGCCGCTGTTCCGCGTGCGCACCAAGGAGCGCACCACCTACTGCTACAGCGAAGCCGAACGCGACGCCGCCGTTGCGGCGATGGGAAAGAGCGCCGAGATCACGCGCTTCAAGGGGCTCGGTGAAATCAGCCCGAAGGAATTCGCGCAGTTCATCGGCGACGACATGCGCCTGAGCCAGGTGGAATACGCGCCCAAGACCGAGGCGACAGGCATTCTGGGATTCTACATGGGCAAGAACACGCCCGAACGGCGCGACTACATCATGGAGAACCTCGTCGTGCCGGTGGAGGACTGACCGCATCCGCCCGTGGTTCCACCCTTGACCCCGCCCGCACACGGGACTAAGCAGGGCCGGTGAAATTTTCCCTCTTCGGCATCACTTCGATCACGCCCGGCCGGCATAATCTCAAGGACCCGCGACTCGACCAGGTGGACAAACTCGTCGAGGCGCAGAAGAAGGCTTGCGCGCAGGTGGACGTCGTCACCGACAAGGAACTGCTCACAGCCGACGCCATTCTCACAACGCGCGCCGCGCTGAGCGACCTGTTGATGAAGGACCTCGAAGCCGTCGAGACGCGCCTCGGCCGCGGGCCCGCCGCGGCGGAGAAGGCCGTGCTCGAAAAACTCGCCGAGGCGTTGATGAGCGAGAACCCCGTGTCCTCCGCCGGGCTCGCTCCGGAGGAACTCGCGGCCATCTCGGCGCACAACTTCATCTCCACCAAGCCGGTCGTCGCCGCCGACGCCGCGGAACTTGCGGAGCCGGACGCGCTGCTGTTGCGCGCGTTCGCGGAGAGCGGGTGGATCAGCTTCCTCACCGTCGGCGGGAAGGAGAACCGCGCGTGGCCCATCCGCGCCGGCTCGACCGCGTGGGAGGCCGCGGGCAGCATCCACACCGACATCCAGAAGGGGTTCATCCGCGCCGAGGTCATCAGCTTCGCGGACCTCGTCGAATGCGGCGGCGAGACGCAGGCCAAGCGCGCCGGCAAGCTGCGCCTCGAACTCAAGACCTACGTGATGCAGGACTGCGACGTGGTGAACTTCCGGTCGGGCAAGTAGCCGCCCATTGCTGCGCGCCGCCCAAACTTGCCTCGGCCTGTCCGCTCCGGTCTAATCCGCGTGACGATGAGCGCCGCCAGAAACAAGCCCGACGCCGCACAGCCCGAGCTTCCCATCGGGGGCGCACCGAAGCCCGCACCATCGAAGTCGCGACGCGACGGCAACGGCTCCGGCCGCATCGTCGCTGAATCCGTCACGTCGCCGCACGCGGCGGCGCGTCCGTTTGTGCCGGGCAAGATCGAGCTTCCGCTGCACCGTCGCATGGACCGCGGCTTCCTCGAATACGCCAGCTACGTCATCCGCGACCGCGCCATCCCGCACCTCGCCGACGGCCTCAAGCCTGTGCAGCGGCGCATCCTGTGGGCGCTGCACGAGAAGGACGACGGCAAGTTCATCAAGGTCGCCAACGTCACCGGCCACGCGATGCAGTATCACCCGCACGGCGACGCCTCCATCGGTGACGCGCTCGTGGTGCTCACGAACAAGCGCTACCTCATCGAGGGCCAGGGCAACTTCGGCAACGTCTTCACCGGCGACCTCGCCGCCGCGCCGCGTTACATCGAGTGCCGCCTCACCGAGCTCGCGCGCAACGAGCTGTTCAACGACGAGATCACCGCGTTCGTGCCGAGTTACGACGGGCGCAACCGCGAGCCCGTCACGCTCCCGTGCAAGCTGCCCCTGCTGCTCATGCTCGGCACCGAGGGCATCGCGGTCGGTTTGTCGGCGAAGATTCTTCCGCACAACTTCCCCGAGCTGCTCGCGGCGCAGATCGCGATCCTCAAGAAGGAATCGTTCAAGTGCCTGCCCGATTTCCCAACGGGCGGGCTGATGGACGCGCGTGATTATCGCGACGGCCGCGGCACGGTAAAGGTGCGCGCCAAGATCAAGGTCAAGGACGAGCAAACCGTCGTCATCAAGGAAATCCCGCCCGGCACGACGACCGACTCGCTCATCGCGTCCATCGAGGACGCCGCGCGCAAGGGCAAGATCAAGGTCAAGACGATCAACGACTTTACGTCCGAGGACGTCGAGATCGAGATCAAGGCGCCGGCGGGTGTGAGCGCGGCGCAGTTGGAGGACGCCCTCTACGCATTCACCGACTGCGAGGTCACCATCGCGAGCCGCATCGTGGTCATCCGCGAGAACCGCCCCGTCGAACTGACCGTCAGCGAGGTGTTGCGCGAGAACACCGGGCGCGTCGTCGCGCTGCTCAAGCACGAACTCGAACTCAAGCAGCGCCAGCTCGAGGACGAGCTGCACTTCCGCACGCTGGAGCGCATCTTCATCGAGGAACGCATCTACAAGCTCATCGAGAAATGCCGGACCCGCGACGCCGTGCTCGCGGCGGTGCGCGACGGCTTCAAGCCGTTCCGCCGCCAGTTGCTCCGCGAGTTGACCGACGCCGACGTCGAGCGCCTGCTGCAGGTGCGCATCCGGCGCATCTCGCTCTTTGACATCGCGCAGCACCGCGAGGAGATGGAGCAGACCAAGACCGGGCTCGGCGAGACGCGCCGGCACCTGAAGAACGTGGTGAAGTTCGCCCTCGCGCACCTTGAAGCGCTGCTGGAGAAATACGGCCCGCAGTATCCGCGGCTCTCGACGAAGTCCTCGCGGCACGAGGAGGTGGACGCGAAGGCCGTCGCGTTCAAGGCGTTCAAGGTCGCCTACGACCGCGAGAGCGGCTACGTGGGCCACAAGGTCAGCGGCGACGAGTTCAAACTCGAATGCACCAAGTTCGACAAGGTCCTCATCGTCTCGAAGGACGGCACCTACAAGGTCACGGAGCTGCCGGAGAAACTGTTCGTCGGGCCGGATCTGTTCTACTGCGGGCTGCCCGAGCGCGAGCGCGTGTTCACCTGCGTTTACACCGACCGTGAGGCGACCTATCTGAAGCGCTTCACCTTCGGCGGCTCGATCCTCAACAAGGTTTATCGCTGCATCCCCGACAAGGCGCGCATTTTGTTCTTCGCGCCCGACACGCCCAAGCTGCTTTACGTGCGCTACAAGCCCGCGTTGCATCAGAAGATCCACCAGCAAACGTGCAAGCCCGACCAGGTGGACGTGAAAAGCCCGAAAACCCGCGGCCGGATGATCTCGGTCAAGGCCATCGGCTCCGTGACCGCCGAGCCCACGCGCGGCTGGGACGAGCATGCGACGACGACCGAGATTCTGTTTGCGTGACGCTGCGCCGGACGTGACGCTCGGCGTTCGACCCGCGGAGCTGAATTGGGGCCGGTGACGGCCGGAAAGAAACGACCCGACTTATGCCAGACGACTATCAAATCGGCTCCGATGTGGAGTGGCTCAAGCACTCGAACGAGGAACTCGCGCGGCTGCTGAAGAAGCGCGACCGGCACATCGCGTTGCTTCGCATCACACTGCTGCTCGCGCTCGGCGCGCTCGGCTGGGCGGTGTGGAAGTTCAGCCGGAAGGCGCCGGTGAACGAGTTGTGGAACTTCTGAGCCGGGCGCGCGCGATCCGGGCGGAGGGGCACAGCCGCCGTCGTCAGTGATACTCCTGCACGGTGCGGACTTCGTAGCCGGACTTTTTCAGCGCGGCGATGCCGAGGGCGGCGGCGCGCGCGCCCGAGAGCGTCGTCATGATCGGCGTGTTGGTGTAAACGGCGGTGGTGCGAATCTTCACCTCGTCGGCGCGCGGCGTGGCGCCGCTGGGCGTGTTGATGACGAGTTGGATGTCCCGGTTCTTGAGCAGGTCAATGGCGTTGGGCCGGCCTTCGGACAGCTTGAAGACGCGTTCCACTTCCAGCCCGGCTTTTTCCAGCACCGATGCCGTGCCGCCGGTGGCGACGAGGTCGAACCCGAGACCGGCGAACTGTCGCGCGACTTCGGCCACGTCTTTCTTGTGGTGGTCGCTGACGCTGATGAAGACCCTGCCCTTGAGCGGCAACGGCGCGAGCGCGGCCATTTGCGACTTGGCGTAGGCGATGCCAAGGTCGGCGTCCAGACCCATGACCTCGCCGGTCGAGCGCATCTCGGGCGAGAGTAGAATGTCCTGCCCGTGAAAGCGGTTGAACGGGAATACGGACTCCTTCACGGCCCAATACTTCGGCCAAACTTCCTGGGTGAAGCCGAGTGCCTTGAGCGACTTGCCGGCCATGACTTTCGCGGCGAGTTTCGCGAGCGGGAATCCGATGGCCTTGCTGACGAACGGCACGGTGCGCGACGCGCGCGGGTTGACCTCGAGGCAATACACATCGTCGCCCTTCACGGCGTATTGCACGTTCATCAGGCCGATGACCTTGAGTTCGCGCGCCATCGCGTGCGTGTAATCGCGGATGGTGGCGATGACGTTCTCGGAAAGCGTGTGCGGCGGCAGCACCATCGCGGCGTCGCCCGAGTGGACGCCGGCGAACTCGATGTGCTCGAGCATCCCGCCGAGGATGATCGTGCCGTCAGCCGGGTTGTCGAAGTGCCCGACATCGGCGATGCAGTCCACGTCCACCTCGGTGGCGTCCTCGAGGAATTTGTCCACGAGCACGGGACGTTCGGGTGAAGCCTCGACGGCGAACCTCATGTAGTGCGACAGCTCCGCGTCGGAATAGACGATCTGCATCGCGCGACCGCCGAGCACAAAGCTCGGGCGCACGAGCACGGGATAGCCGAGTTTCTTCGAGGCCGCGAGCGCCTCGGCCTCGTTCACCGCAAGGCCGTTGGCCGGCTGCGGGATGTTGAGCTTGCGCAGCATCGCGGCGAAGAGCTTGCGGTCCTCGGCGGTCTCGATGCTCTGAGGCGAGGTGCCGATGATGTTGACGCCGTTCTTCTGGAGGCCGAGCGCGAGGTTGAGTGGCGTCTGCCCGCCGAATTGCGCGATGGCGCCCCAGCATTGCTCGCGCTCGTAAATGTGCAGCACGTCCTCGAGCGTGAGCGGCTCGAAGAAAAGTTTGTCGCTCGTGTCGTAGTCGGTCGAGACTGTCTCGGGATTGGAGTTGACCATCAGCGTCTCGAAGCCGTCCTCCTTGAGCGCGAAGGCGGCGTGGACGCAGCAGTAGTCGAACTCGATGCCCTGCCCGATGCGGTTCGGGCCGCCGCCGAGGATCATCACCTTCTTCTTCGGCGTGGCCTTCACTTCGTCGTCGCCGCGGTCGTAGGTCGAGTAGTAATAGGGCGTGTAAGCCTCGAACTCGGCCGCACAGGTGTCCACGAGGCGGTAGCTCGGCACAAGGCCGAGGTGCTTGCGTTGCGCGCGGATGTCGTCCTCGGTCCGGCCGGTAAGATGGGCGACCTGCCGGTCGGAGAAGCCGAGCGACTTGGCTTTGGCGAGTTGTTCGGGCGTCATCGGTTGTGGGCGGCGGAAAAAAAGTCCGGCGAAGTAAGCCTGACCCGGAGGGCGGCTGGCAAGCCTGTTGAGGCCTGCCCACGCTTCCTCATCTTCATCTTCATCCTAATCCCAATCTCTCCAGCGAGACGATGAGGATGAGGAACACGATCGTGGCTCGGGTGTTAAGGACGTTCCCCGAGTTTGGGCGGCGCGCCGGATCCGCCCTCCGCGAGGGGCACGTTCATCGCGCGGCGCAGTTCCGTGGCGAGCCATGCGAGTTCCTCGTTGGTGCGGCCGGTGAAGAAGCCGTGCTTTGTGCCGCCGGCGGCGATGACCTGCAGTTCCATCACGGGCACTGCATTGACGGTCATGCCGCTCGGGCCGACTTGGATGGACGTGATTTCGGCGCGCGTGGACTTGAAGGTCTTCGAGCCGAAGGGCGACTGTCGGACGATCATGAGGTCGGTTGGCGAGGCGCGCAGCGAGGCCTTTCGACGCGCGAGGTTGATGGCGCCGAGTAGCATGCCGATGCCGATGGCTTCGAATCCCGCGAGGAAGACGAAGATGAACCATGGCGGCTTGTCGCCTTTCACGCTGTCCGAGAGCCCAGCCACGGTGAACGCGGCGAGCACGACGCTGGAAAGCAGCAGCCAGAAAATCGAGAAGATCAACAGGAACCGCGCCTGGCCTTTGAAGCCCGTTGGTGGAAGCGTAGCGAGGATCGCGTCGCCTTGCGGCATGACCCGGATGTTGGTGCCGGTCGGCGGTTCGCGGCGTTCTTCGTTGACGAGCGCCTCGGCGGTGGATTCACCCGGCCCGAAAACCTTGGTTGCCTCAAGGGGAACGCCGGTTTCCTTGCCGAGCTTGGTGGAGAGTTCGCTGGCGAGCGCCTCGACGAGCGCTCGCGGGTAGCCGAGCACGATGAAGCGCGGCTTGCCGTCATCCATCTCGGCCATGAGCGTGCCGACGTCCGAAAGCGGTCCTGAGGTGACGGGCTGGTCGTTGATGCGCGCGGCGCCGGAGGAAGCCATGAAGCGCCGGATGGCGCCCGGCTTGAACCGGCGGGTCCAGTGGAACGGCCCGCCGCGCTCACGGGCGCGCAGCTCGCCTCCTTCGGACTCGATTTCGCAATGGCCGATCATGGATATGACGCCGAAACCGATGATGAAAAGGCCGGCGAGAATGAAGGGAATTCCGAACAGGGCGAACAACACGCCACCGATGCTGAAGGCGCTTTTCTGCGTTATCACCAGCGCCATGACGGTCCAGAAGACGGCAAAGCCGCCAAACAGGACGCCAAATGCGACGGCCACGCAACCGACCGCTTTCAGCTGGCCTGTCTGACGCCGTGGCAGCACGTAGCGTGTGCCGTGGCGAATGAGTTCAACGCGGATTTCGGGAGGCAGCGGCGATGCCATAACGTGACAAAAGACAATGGCCGCGCTGCAAGAGTTGCAAGCCGGATTTCAGAAATCCCAGCCGTCCTGGCTGTGGAAACTCCACCAGTCGTTCTCGCTGGGCAATCCCTTGTAGCGTCCGGCGTGGCCGTCCTTGTAAACGAGGTTGATGCCCATGTTGTGCGGCATGGTGCGGAAGTCCCAGTAGGGCATCTCCCAGATGAGCACGGCGTCCTGCGGGCGCACGGATGCGCTGTCGTGCCGGCCGCTCACGGGGCGGGGCAAGTCGTAGTTGTTGATCTGGCGGTTCCAGTAGATGTGGTTCCAGACGTAAGTGTTGGTGAAGTTGGCGACCACGCGCGTCCACAGCACGTCGTTGCGGAGTTGGATGCCCTTGATGCCGCCGGCGCATTGAAAGCTTTTCGACTGCACGTTGGTTTGGACACCGAGATGCATGGCGAGCAGTTCGGGCAGCCAGATGGCCTCGGTCCGAAGCGGAAAGGTGTTGCCCCAGTAGCGGCCCCAGTTGCGCGGGAGCGGCAGGCGTTCGTCCGCCTCCTGCGTGTAGAGCCCGATGGCCAGGCCGAGCTGGCGCTCGTTGTTGAGGCAGCTCGCCTCATGCCCCTTGGCCTTTGCCTTGGCCAGCGCCGGGAGAAGCATCCCCGCAAGAATTGCGATGATGGCGATGACGACGAGAAGTTCGATCAGCGTGAAGGCACGCGCGCCCCCGGTCGGGCCGAAGCAGATCCGGGTGGTGCGAAGGGTCGGTCTCATATCGGTAAGGCTGGAACGGTCGCGGGCAGTCGTGCCCAGAGTTGTGCGCACCCTACGAAGGCCGAGGAGGCGAGTCAACGACCACCCTGATGCCAGATGACTGCTGACAAATCGGGCCGGCGCGACTATTCCTCCATCAACACGATTCAGCCGTGAAGCCGTCCCTCCTTGCCGCAGCACTTCTCATTGCCATGCCTCGCGCCGCCTTGCCACAGGATCACCCGCTCGCGCCCGACCTGGTCGTCCTCAACGCCGACATCCGCACCCTGCACCCGCGCAATCCGCGCATGCAGGCGCTCGCCGTCCGGGACGGCCGGATTTTCCTGCTGGGCGACTCCGCGACGGTCCGGAAGCTCGCGATGAAGCAAACACGCGTCATCGACGCGAAAGGGATGCTCGCGCCCGGCATGCTCGCGGACTTTGTGATGCTCGACCGCAACCTCTTCACCGTGCCGCCCGACGAACTCCAGCATGCGCGGGTCGCCCTCACGGTCATGGACGGCCGCGTCGT
>Ga0194131_10001657_pt1 | contig 37888 bp, 57 predicted proteins | sample TA2KigO120mmetaG_FD_148631 | JGI IMG/M metagenome (GOLD analysis project Ga0194131, IMG submission 148631) | Freshwater microbial communities from Lake Tanganyika, Tanzania - TA2015053 Kigoma Offshore 120m | ecosystem: Environmental > Aquatic > Freshwater > Lake | place: Tanzania: Lake...
AACGGTAGAAGATTGGAATTGCCACCCCGATTGCCCTATTAAGATAATGGATGAGCAGAGTGGTGAAAGTAAAAGTACGGGCGGTAGAATTGGAAATAAAAATGGTGCATATAGTGGAATTGGGGAAGTTGGATTTACAACTGAATATAAAAAAGGAGATGCGGGATTTGGAGATGTTGGCGGTGCATCCCGTTTCTTTTATTGTGCAAAGGCAAGTAAATCAGAGAGAAATAAAGGATTAAAAGGGTTTGAAGAAAAAGATATGCCATACGGTTCTGGAGGTGGAGCAATGCCAAGTGGTAACGCAAATAATATAAAAACCCCAAATTCAAACTTTCACCCAACAGTCAAACCAGTAAAATTGATGCAATACCTTGTTAGGCTTGTAACCCCTCCGAATGGGAAAGTCCTTGACCCGTTTTGCGGTTCAGGAACAACTGGTGTTGCCTGTAAATTGGAAGGGGTTGAATTTGTAGGAATTGAGCAGGATGCCGAATACTGCAAAATAGCCGAAGCCAGAATTAGCAATTTTACGGAAGAACCCGAAGAAGTTTTTACCGATAATAAGGAAAGCCAAAATGAAGGTGAAAAACCCCGTTTTGGGAGACAAATGGAACTTTTCTCGTAAATAATTGATTTTTAGTATTTTATAGATTTAAAGGTTTTTCTTGAAAACTCATCATAAAATAATAAACGGAGACAGCAGACGAATGACTGAATTACCTGATAATTCGGTGCATTTGGCTATAACTTCGCCTCCCTATTGGCAACTAAAGGACTACGGCACAGACAACCAAATCGGCTTCCACGACAGTTACGAGAATTACATCAACAACCTGAATTTAGTTTGGAAAGAGTGCTACCGCACTCTTCACAACGGTTGCAGGCTGTGTGTAAATATTGGCGACCAGTTTGCAAGAGCAGTTTATTACGGGCGTTACAAAGTCATCCCTATTCGTGAAGAAATCATCAAGTTCTGTGAGAACATCGGCTTTGACTATATGGGTGCTATCATTTGGCAAAAGGTGACAACCTCCAACACAACAGGCGGTGGCGTTCAAATGGGTTCATATCCCTATCCACGAAACGGAATTTTGAAATTGGACTACGAGTTTATTCTTGTTTTCAAAAAATTAGGTGACAGTCCGAAACCCACCAAAGAACAAAAAGAACTATCCAAAATGACTGCCGAAGAATGGAACACATTTTTTGCGGGTCATTGGAATTTCGCAGGAGCAAGACAAGGCGGACATATTGCAATGTTCCCTGAAGAATTACCAAGACGACTAATTAAAATGTTTTCGTTTGTTGGCGAAACCATTCTTGACCCATTCGCAGGAAGTGGAACAACAGCTTTAGCAGCGAAAAATACAGACAGAAATTCGGTTGGTTATGAAATCAATCCTGAATTTATTCCAATCATCAAAGAAAAATTGGAAGTTCATCAGAAAGACCTAAACGGAACGACTTATGAGTTTCTGGAACAAGAACCGATAAAAACCGACTTTGAAAAAGAAATTCAAAAACTGCCATACATTTTCAAAGACCCACATACACTTGACAAAAAAATTGATGTAAAGAAACTTCAATTCGGCTCAAAGATTGACAAGGACAGTTCAACGAAACGAGAGGAATTGTTTACAGTCAAAGAAGTTATCAGTCCCGAAAAAATTCGGTTAAGCAACGACTTGACTATTAAACTTCTTGGAGTAAAAGAAGACCCTGTAATCAACGGTAAAGCAACTTCATTCCTGATTGAAAAAACAAAAGGGAAACGTGTGTTTCTTAAATACGACAATGTGAAGCACGATAGTGAAAATAATTTACTTTGCTATCTCTACCTTGAAAATAAGACATTTATCAATGCTCATTTAATCAAAAATGGTTTGGTGCAAGTGGACAGCGATATTGATTTCAAATACAAAGACAAATTTTTAAACCTTTTTGAATTAAGTAATGGCAAATAGTTACTGGTTAGAACAAGAAAAGGTTTTTCTTGAAGCGATAAAAGGTGTCGGAAAGTAATTAAAATAAAGTAATATGCTGACAAAAGCAAGGAGTTTAGGTATTACAGAGTTTCCTTACCGTGAATATAATAAAAAAGGTAAAATTTCCTATTACGAGCGGGAGGACGGTTATTGGTGGCGGGCAGAATACCACTCAAGCGGGTTTGAGACCTTTATAGAATTTTCAAATGGTCTTTTTTTAAAAAGGAAGTTTGATAAAAAAGGAAGGCAACTATACTGCGAGACTGCATGTGGGGTATTGCAAGATGACAGGAACTTAATAAAAAAAGCGGGTCGTACAAAAAAAAGTAAATTATGAGGCTTACTGTAAGTATACCTTGTTTTGGTAGACCAGAAAGAACCAGAAGAATGATAAATGCAATATGCTCACAAGATACTGATGGCTGGGAAGCCCTGATTGTAGGCGATTGCTGCCCCGTGATTCAAGGCATTATAGATACTGGGGAATTTAAAAAAGCCCAAGAAGAGCAATCCAAAAGGGGCAATATCCTAAAAATAGAAAACCTAGATAAGCAGCACTACGGCTACGGCTACTTCATAACCAATATGAATATCCAGCGTGCAACGGGTAAATACTTAATATTTGCTGCAAATGATGACCTAATACTTCCCAATCACTTAAGCAATTACCTAAACGGAATTGAAAGCACGGACTACGATTTTATGTACTTTAATTCATACGTTGAACCCTACGGTCGCAACCGTGTTCCAGAACTGTATGACGGGCTTGTTGGACACAGTGAACTTATTATCCGTTCCAGTTACGCCCAAAAAATGCCACCCCACACCGCAAAATATGGGCACGACTGGGAATTTATTAAAAGCCTTGTTAACGGAGGCGGAACGCACGCTAGAGCCAAATCTGACCTAGCCACCTACATAGTAAAAGGCGTTCCAGTAAAAAGAGAAGAGGGAATAGATTAATTTATGTAAATTACTTTTAAAATAGTATGATATTTATGGATAACTATACAATGTTTATGCGGGAAATGTACGACCCAAAAGATAGTTCTCATTTTCACGACTCAAATAATAACTTTATTCATGAAACCGCTAACGTTGGCTCTACTGTTAGATTAGGTAAAAACAATTACATAGGAGCTTTCTGCAATATTGTAGGCGATACAAAAATTGGTGATAACAACCATTTTGAAGCTTACTGCTCAATAGGAACATATCCAGAGCATAGAGAGTTTTTTGAAATGCAATCCAAAAAGGGCGTAGTAATCGGTAACAATAACGTTTTTAGAGAGTTTATCACAATTAACGCTGGAACGGTTAAGGACACGGTTTTAGAAAGTAATATATGGATGCTCCGTAACAGCCACATAGGTCATGACTCATTAATCAGGGAAAGCTGTACCATAAGCTGTAACGTTCTAATCGGGGGTCACTCAATTTTAGGTAAATGGGTAAATATGGGGCTAGGTTCTATTTGTCACCAGTTTTCGGTATTAGGTAGTGGCTCTATGCTGGGTATGGGCTGTATTATAACTAAAAAGACACCTATTAGACCCTTTGAAACGTATGTCGGTAATCCAGCAAAGCTTTTAAAAGCAAATGAACATAGGATAAGTAAAATGACCGAAGACCAGATATCTCACGGACATTCCCTTTATCAAGAAGACCTAATTACCATAAAAAAGCTGACCCAAAAATGAAATTCTTAAAAGAGGTTAGTGTCGTAACGTTACTACTTATAGCCCTACTGCCAGCGTTAATAATCTTTTACATAACCCTAAAGCTATTTGCCCCCGTTTCCAGCTTCCTTACCCACGTCAAAGACGAACTATACGAAATACACTACACCAAACAAAAGCTTTCCGAATACCAAGAACACTTTTTAAAGAAGATACTTGAAGTATGCTTGCACCTTTCTATGTTATTTTGGGTATGCTTTGTCGTATATTTGACACACTAATCAAATTAAATTAATTCGGAAATGAGCTTTTGCATATTGATTCCTACAATAAATAGGAAAGACCTCCTTATTGAAGCCCTTGACTTTTACACCACCCACATGCCTAATACAGAAATATTTATCTGGGATAATGGCTGTCAGGGTATACCCTCCTACGCTAAAACACGTATTTTTGAATCCCCCACCAATCTAGGGGTGGCAGCCTCTTGGAATGCCTTGATTGATATATCTTCCACCACACACCAGAACTTCCTGATATTAAATGACGATATCGTACTTCGTTGCGGGGAAGCTATTGTAAACCAAATGATACTGAAATGTGAAGAAAGCAAAGCCTTCCACAGATGTAGACCCTACTTTAACTGGTCTGCCTTTCTACTTCGCAAAAGCACTTTTGACTTGGTAGGGCGGTTTGATGAGAACTTTAAACGTTGCTACTTTGAAGACAATGACTACCATTACAGAATGAGGCTGGCGGGAATACCTATAATATATGAAGACCAACTAAACCCAGAAATATACCGAAACTCCCAGTCTATACTGAAAGCCCCGCTTTTAAGTAACTATATTGACAATCGGGATTACTTTGTAAAAAAATGGGGCGGTATGCCAGACTCCGAAACCTATAAAACACCATTTAACGAATGAAGAAGGCTTTGCTTTGGCTTATATTTCTAGCCCACACCCTTGCCTTCACTGGCTACGTAGGAATGGTAACGTTAGGATATTTAAAGTCAGATAAGTTGATTTTGATTCTTTTATCAATTAGTGGTATCTTGACTACGCTAACGTTTTTGGAATACATTCTAAAAGACGATTATAAGCACCTCACTCGCAAAAGATAATAAAATGATTACTAAACAGCATATTATAACGGGAATCACAGTAGTTCTTGCCATAGTGTTTTCACTATTCATAGTGGGTAAAAACACGAAACTTCATTCCAAAATATCTGTCCTAGAAGGTCAAAAGCAACAACTTGAAGAAAGGATTAAAGAACTGGCGGAAGAAAGGCTGGAAGTACTAGATAGCATAGCCACCACCCAGATTCAAATTGAAAACCTTTTATCTGAAGATATTAAGCTGAAGCAGAAAAATGAAAGGCTGGAAGCCCAAGTCAAAAACATAAAATTAAAATATGAAAAGGCTAATAATCACACTATTAACTACAATACTGATAGCATCAGAAGGTATTTCACAGACTTCAACTGACACTACTTGTTTACCTAATATGCAGCTCAAAAAGGTCATAAACCGTATTGAAGCATGTAAGGTTATAGAAGAAGAGCTTACCCTTTCTAAACAGCAACTAGCCCTTGCAACGGACAGAATAAACCTAAAGGATAGCACAATATCCAAATTTCAAGTTCAAGGGGCGAATTATGAAAGACTGATTGAAAACTATAAAAAGACCGAAACAACTTATAGAGCAGTTGTTGATACTCAAGAAAAACAACTAGTTTTACAAAAGAAATTAATACGTAGAAAAGGGTTCAGTAAATGGATTGTAGGAGCTCTTGGAATCGGACTTGGATATTTTATAGCTAAATAAATAAATAAAATGGAAAAAGAAACTGTATCAAAAAATGATAGCCTACTCGGTTTTGACGTTCAAACCGTGAGATTGCTAGACGTATTTTTTATTGCTCCCTTTTTAATATATGTAGGAAGTAATAAATCACTATCTATGCCAGTTAGAGCAACACTTTGGGGTATCGGGCTTGCAACGCTTTTCTATAACGGGCACTACTACATAAAAAACAAAAAATAACGACAATAAGTTGCGATAAAATAAAACAAAACCATAAAAAAGATGAGTCAAAAAACTTACCGAATACTTGCAACCTTTGATTACAACGCCCCCACTGGATTCGCAACCGTTTCAAAAAACCTAGTAAAAAACTGGAAAAAAATATTTGGCAATTCCTTAAAGCTGGACATTGTAGCTGTTAATTATTTCGGTGACGATTATACCGAAGGGGAAAATATTAGGGTTATTTCAGCAAAAAAGAAGGACGTAGCTCAAGACAATTGGGGTCGTTATGTGTTTATGCGTAGTCTAAAAGATATTGATTACGACCTGATATTCATGCTAGCAGACTTGGGAACCGTAGTACCTATGCTGCCATATCTAAAACAAATTAAAGAGGAAAAAAAGGCTGCAAACCGTAAACAGTTTAAAAGCATACTTTACTTCCCCGTAGACTTTGCTCTTACGCCCAATCTTGGAGTAGGGCTGGAGTTCTTTGATTCCCTAGCCACCTATACCGAATTTGGTAGGTTACATGCCTTGAGAGTAAATCCAGCTATTAATGGAAAAATAAGGGTAGTGCCACACGGTAACAACATGGAAAACTTCTACCCCCTACCCACCGAAGAAGCACAAGCCTTTAGAAAAGAATACTTTGGAGAAAACGCTGACAAGTTTATTGTAGGCTCCGTAAACAGAAATCAGTCTAGAAAAGATATTCCAACCACTATATTTGGCTTTTTAGAGTATTGGGAAAACCACAACTCCAATAGCTTACTGTATTTACACATGAATCCCAAAGACCCTATGGGATGGCATTTAAGGACTATACTTGCTCAAACTCCTCTTCGTGAAAGAAAAGACTTTATGTTTCCCTCTAAAGATGACTATAATAAAGGGGCAGACCTTGTAAAACTCAATAAGATATACAACTCCTTTGACTGCTTTTTAAGCACAGCAACGGGAGGGGGCTGGGAGCTTACAGTAACAGAAGCCATGAGTGCAAAGAAACCCGTTATTATCCCAAAACATACTTCTCTGGAGCACTTGGGGGGTGAGAAGGGGGAAAGGGCTTATTTTCTGGAAACGTTATACCCGATTGTAGCACAAGTAGATAACATAATTCGCTTTCAAGCCGACCTCTACGAAATATCAGATACTCTTGACCAAGTATTTAAAGACAAAAAAAGCAAAGCCCTAGACCAAACACTTAAAATTGAAAAAGCCTACAAATTCGTAGAATCCCTAAACTGGACAGATATATCAAAAACGTTTGCTGACGAAATAAAAAGATTGGGGTAAATAAAAAACCTATCAATCTCCCGAAAGATAGGTCTTCTAGGTAAAAATAACCCTCCTCCACAGAGAGGAAATTACTTTGACCACGCTTTGTACACTAGGTAATAAATACCAACTAGAGCAAGTGTATTGTGTACATTTACTCCACCTAGCCATTTATCACTGTTAATGTTGAAAAAATCTCCCATTTTGAGTAGATTGAATTGTGAGGAAATATTGTTGACGATTTCAAAGATAATGTTTATTTTTAATCTAAAATTTTCTCATTTTGAAAAGAGGCGATTTACCAGTAGGCAAATTAGCTAGGGGAATGTCCCTTTCTGAAGTTGCTGCAAAACATAACCTAACCGCTGACGATTTAAAATCAGAATTAGTGTTAGGTATTGAGACAGAAAAGGAGCACACAGACAATCCAGATATTGCCAGAGCTATTGCCCTTGACCACATTTTTGAAGACAAAAAATACTATACGAAGATGAAACAAATGGAAGGTATGGATTCACACCTTTCCGAAATTTCTGCTAAATATGCAAACGGGGGGGCTGTCATCCCTATTTTCCAATTTAACACCCCGACTGGGGAAAAGTCTATCCTAACGTATTTACAACAAGTATTAGTAAGGACAAAGGCTTTTAAATCATTTTTTGGGGACTGGGAAGCAGCAGCAAAATCTTTTCTTGCCGACAAAAAAGAAAACTTCGCCAAGCACTTTGCTGGCATTTCACTTGTTTTGGACTATAGAACTTATGAGCCTAGAGCCGTTTATCACGGGACTAGAAGCGAAAGTGAATTTTTCCGTTTTGATGTAAACAAAGACAAGGGCGTAGGCAGACCATACGGTTATTTTGCTCATAACAAAGAATACTCTCAAAACTTTACTACCAGCTCACAGCGGTCAGCAAGAAATTCAAAACCATACTTATATGAGGTTTTTTTGAATGTCAGAAAGCCCTTTTATGCAAATACCGACAACTTCGTGCTTAAAAACAAGGATGCAAACGGCTGGAAAGCAACGATAGCTTCAGCCATAGCCATCCAGAAATATGCACCGAATAAGCCAACGAAAGAGGAAACTATGGAGATTGATTTAGCCGTAGATAGCCAAATCGGTAAATACATTAAAAGCGTATACCAAAACAAGCCTGATTCTTTTTGGAAACTGATGGGTGCAGATGTGGAAAAAGACTTTAAATACTTTTTAATGTCCTACGGGTTTGACGGGGTATTCTATTCTGAAGAGTTTCAATCTTCATTTGACCCAGCTGACCGAGCACAATTTACTCTTGGGGTAACAATTTTTGACTCCAAGCAAGTCAAGCTCGCAGACGGGCGAAACCTGAATTTTGATGCCTTGATTGACGATATACGATATGAAGAGGGCGGAGATATTGAGCAAGAGCCAGTAGAAGACAAATCTTTACTTATGAATAAGAAAATGAAACTAGGTGCACTCCTTTTTGGGGACACCTATGCCGAAGGCGGAGAGGTAATTGACGCAAAAGGAAACAAGACTGATGACGGCAAAAAGGGTGGTTATTTTAAAGGTAGAAGCCACGCTGAAGGCGGAATTAAAGCCGTTAATGTTGACACGGGTCAGGTAATTGAGGTAGAGGGTAACGAAGTCATCATTGCCAAAGGTGCAGTAGCCGATGACACCCTCCGTGAATTTGAAGGGGAAATGCTTACTAATAGACAAATCTTATCTAAAATCAATCAGTCTGGGGGTGGCGTATCTTTTGAAGAGGGCGGAGAATTAAAAGAGGGTGGTCACACTTGCGGATGCAGTGGTAAGAAGTATAACTATGGTGGGGAGATATTAGAGGATTTCCATATCATAAGAAGGCTGAATGAGCCTTACGATTCTACAAAAGTAAGGATTAAAAAAGCTAGAACTTATGTGGATGACCTAATTTTTAAAATGCAATAAAATGGCAGAGAAAATTTACGATATTACTGAAATAGCCAAAAGGACAAGGGAGAGCTTAAAAAAAGAATTTCCAAACCTTACTTTTTCTGTAACAAAAGAATCATTTTCTGGTGGCTCTTCAATGAATGTAACTTTAATGAAAGGCGACTTTAATCCTTTTGAAAAAGAGGTAGAAGATGGCTATATACAATTAAATAAATATCACATTGATAGGGATGACCGTTTGACCGAAAAGGCAAAAAAGGTTATGATAAGAGTAAGGGAAATTGCTGAAACATACAACTGGGATAATAGTGACCCAATGACCGATTATTTTGATGTGAATTATTATTTGCACATGGGAATTGGAAAGTTTAGCAAGCCTTACGAAATGACTGCTTCAAAATCTGGTGCAAAAAAATCTGCTCCAGAAAAGTCAGCTCCAAGTAGCCCTAAAAAATCATATCCATTGGGTGAAGTTTTAAAAGACTGCTCTGGATGGACTATTTATAAAAAAACATTGCCAGATGGCAGAATTGTATACAACGCCAAGATTAAGCCAGAAACCCCTAAAAATAGAGGTGACTGGTCTGCAATAAGGGGTGAGATATATACTGAAACAGCATTCAAGTGGGGTAAATTTGGAGCATTTGAAAGGTGGGGAGAAATTTCTAACCAATCTGAAACAGTTGAAAAACTTTGTCAAATACTTGGTAAATATTATGAAGGTGGTGATAAGCCAGCTCCAGCACCTGAAGCTCCAACGCCTGAAACAGAAGATGAAAGCCTAGATGTTATTATTGATGGGGAATTCGCACAAAAAGTTAAAAGTGAGCATGATGCTTTTGTTTTACTTGTAAATAATTTTGGGGAAGATGAGCTCAAAAAAATGAGGGATAATCACCAAGTTTTTAATGATAGTGCTAACAAAAAACTTTATGTATTTAGAAATAGCTTTATTTACGGCAAAAAAAATGGAGTCCCAGAATTCTTTGGTAATGACTTACAGCTTGAATTAGCTGAAAGAGGATTTGAAGTATTCGTTACAAAAGGCGATAGCTTGAAAATTTATAAGCCAGCTGAAGAAGATTATCGTAATGTCTTAAAAATAATAGATGTTATTCCTAAAGCTAAATTTGATTTATTTGATAGCTCAACAACATTGATGGGGTCTGTGAATTATATCTATGAAAATACTCCTATAAGCACTCCCGCTATTGCAGATTTTATTGAAGGTGTTTATTATGAAAAATTTGAGAGTGATGAAGAGCAACAAACACCCGCACCAGAAGAAGATAAGTCAATCCCCGCAAACCCAAAGTTAGAATACTGTAGAATTGACTGGGCTGAAGGTTTCGTTGAATACACTGATAAGTTTCCAAAAGATTTTAGCTCATTCACAGAGCTTACAAAATATATCGCTAATAATATAGAAGAGCTGGAGACACGAGGTTACGATAAGCACGGGGTAGAATGGAAATGGAAATTTGAAGAGCAAGAGCATACGGACAGATGGGATGTAAGTGAAAGCGAAGCAAACCCTTTCAAATATCCTAACTTATTTGCTTCAGAGAAATTGCGAGGTTTATGTTATGATGCGTGGCGAATAGATAATGATATTATGTATGAGATAGTTGATGAATTTTACGCAGTTACGCTTGGTAAAGAAGGGTTGGAGTTAAATGATGAACAATTCAATGCTATTCTTAAATTATATCTAACTCTTTATAAACAAGATACCAATAGATTCAAATACAATACACCTGAAGAGAGGCTTGAAAGGTTTAAAGAGGTCTATCCCAAATTATATTCTTTATTTAATTCCCCAGCACAAAAGAAATCAAAAGCGGATATTGAAAAAGCAATAAAAGGGCTTCAATTCTTGGCTGATAAAGGAAATGATAAAGCGAAAAAAGCAATTATCGGATTAAAAATTTTATTAAATAAATAAAAATGGCTAGTAAAAAACAACTTGAAAAAAAGTTAGCTGACTTGAGAGATTCTCTTGATGCTGTCCCAGACGAATTTAAAGCTGATATTCAGAAAGAAATTGATGAGACAGAAAAAGAGCTTGCCACCGCTACTGACGATGACGGAGCAAAGGCGAAGCCCTCCAGAAAAGCACCCGAAAGCGGGGATGACTTTTTAAAAGCTATGCTTTCAACAATAGCTGCTCAAATGGCTGCTGGGGAAGGGTCTGGTGTGGATAGCCCTACAGTTAGAGCCATAATTAAAGAGTATTTAGGCTCTGATAAAGTAAAGCTAGATGAGCTTGATAAGTCAGTCCTTGAGGAAATCAAAAAGAATCAAACCCTGATACTTTCAATTCCCGCATTTGGTAAAAAAATTCAGGTAAGTAAGGATATTTCTATGATACCCAACTTCTTTGATATTATTGACGATGTATTCGCTGGAAACAACGTATACTTAATCGGAGAAGCGGGAGGGGGTAAGACCTACACGGCTGAAATGGTCGCTAAAACACTAGAAAGGGAATACGTTACGCTTAACTGCTCCCAATATACTTCCCCCCTTGAAATTTTGGGTGGTCAATCTATTGAGGGCTTCAAACAAGGTAAGCTAATTGACTGCTGGAAAAATGGTAAAGTCCTAATTCTGGACGAAATGCCCAAATTAGACGCAAATACAGCGGGTCTATTCAACGATGCCCTAGCAAAGAGTAGCAAGACAAAGTCCCCTTCAGAGGCTAAAATTAATTCTGCCAACGCTGAAGAGCCACCGATTGAAAGAAACGACACGTTTGCCGTTATTGCCACTGGTAACATTTATCCAAATGAGCCACCAGCACCGCAATATCGTGGTAACAATCAGCAAGACCTTTCTCTTTTAGACCGCTTCTCTGGTAGCGTTTACTATACCGAATTTGATAACAATACCGACCAGAGGACTTGTAGATTCCAATTCTTATATGATTCCCTTGTTGGAAACTATTATGAGTATATTGATGCTAAAAAGAAGGGCACTGCACTCCCCGCCCCTAGAGGATTGAGGACGGTTATTGAGTCTCTAAACTTAAAAAACCTTGCCCTTGTTTCTTACCGCACAAACATAGCCTTCAGAGTTGGCTTTGAATACCAGCTAGTAAGAGCTATAGCAAAAGCGGAGGGAGAAGAAGTTATGGATAGGGGTAAAACCTTATTGAAAACTTTTAAGAGCTATATGGTAGCGTTTAAGGAAGGGTCTGATGCCTATAATAACATTATTCGCACCACAAAGTATACTGATGACTATGTGACTAATCTTGCGAATACAGCAATTAGAGAAATTACTAAAAATAAGGACGGCTTCTTAAATTCCTTGACTAGAGTAGACAAGTCCCGTGCTAGTAATATCTTCGACAGATACAAAGATTTTTATGTAACTAACCCAAGCATTAAAGGAGAATAGTGAATCCAAATCCTTCATATTATAAAAGGGAGAAACTTCAGGGCAATAAAACAGCGTTTCTTTTTGATGGGCTTGACCTATACAATCGTTTTATTGACGAAGTAGACCAAGCTGCTCAAGGTAATGCTAGAAGAGGGTTTGACGATATAAACAGACCCAACTATGTGCAGAGTACTTCTGAAGTAAGCTGGTATGGGACTGCTGACACTAGCTGGGCTAATCAGCCTATTAGCACATTCTTATTTAATAGTCAATTAGACTCTTTTTTACAGTCATTTAGAAATCAAACTGTAAATGTTGATATAGTAGACATTGACCAGCAAAAGGCAATAAAATTTACCGAAAAAGAAATCGGTATTTTTTCATTTGACCTTGCGAGCTTGGGTCTTATTAAGGTTTTTGAATTTTATAGCCCTTTATTAGAAAAAATCGTCAATCCTGATTTTGTAAGAAGCTATAAAAATGATAAGGGAGAGTTAGTTTTTTATCACATATACACTCCGTATGTCCCTAGACACATATGCAAATATGACCTTAATAAAAATGGATATTACAGCAACATTTTGAAAAGGAATGTAAATAAGTCAGAATTAGTTGAGGAAATTACGGATAATGAAATTTATCTTGTTTTCCCAGAAAGGAAGGAAGTCCCCCAACACGATTTAATTAGGAGACAGCAAATTGGGGAAAATGGCAAGCCAAAATTTGCCACGACTTTCAAAAAATGTTTTATAGAAATACCCAAGATTGAAAAGCCCCTCCCTAGAATAGATATTATTGTCCCATCAAGTTTTTCTTCAGGAGTCAATGCTTCTACACAGATGCTTTATGCTTCAATGGCAGCTATTACTCTTGCTGAAAAGCTATCAAAATCTGGCGTTAATTACCGAATTATTGCTTGTTATGGTGTTGGGACGCTTGGGGCTGGGACAAAAAAGGAGGTTTATCCTTTTGTTACTCTAAAAAAAGAGGGAGAGCCACTTGACAAAAATAAAATAGCGGTTTTATTAAGTGACGGAAGACAATTTAGGTATCGTCAATTCAAAGGTTTCTATGCTGCTCAATTTGACGCTGGATATGATGCCAACATTGATGTTTCTAGGATAGGAATGCCGATAACTGATTCTCAAGCGATAAAACAAGCCTATTTAGAAATGCTTTCAAAGTCCCCAAATCCAGAAGATAGAGCTGCTGCTGAAAAGCCAAACAGTAAAATAGTTTTAAATTTAGCTTTGTCCCAACAACAAGCGGAAAATTCTTATAACAACATAATCACACAAATAGCAACTTTATGACACAAGACCAAAAAAAAACCATAGAAGAGTTAAGGGTGCAATTCAGCCAACATTGCAAAAGATTTGCCGAATACGGCAGTGACGAAATATGCAATTTTGAAGTCCTTATGAATGATAGTAACCCTGAAGACCAAAACATTACTGTAGCGGTAACGACTATTGACGGAATCAGTGATAGCTTCCAGCCATACGTTAAAATACTTAACTTAATGATTGAGCCAGATGGCACACAGTTTAATATGTCGGATATATTCCCTCAAAGTAAAGTAGTTGCTTATGTCCAAACATTGAAAAAAATATCTTAATGGGGAAATTATTGACCATATTAGGTGCTGACGAAAATATCCAAAAGACACTTCCAGCCGATTTATTTCAGGCTGAAAAGGTCATAGTTGGTCTTCAGGAGATATATTCAAAAGCCCCTGATAGCCCCAAAAAGAATCAATTAGCTATTGCCATATCTGAATCTGTAAGAATTATGATGGCTAGGCTAAACCCGTATTTAGTTAAGGAGGAAGTAGAGGGAAAGACAGAAGAAGAGAATAAAAAACTTCCAGATGAGGAAAAGCCAACTCCCAGAGTTAGAAGGGAGCAGCCGAAGCCTCCTATGCCCCCCGAAATTCCAGAAACCCCTAAAGACAAGCCTAAAGACAAGCCTAAAGACAAGCCAGAGCCAGAGGGAGAAGAGCCGAAGCAACAGCCCCCAGCTCCGCCACAGCCACCAACGCCTAGCCCCCACAAAAGGGACGAGGTAATGAGCTGCGGTGAAATAAAAGCAGCTATTAATGGCTTAACGCTTCTAGCAAAAATGGGAGATACTGAAGCAAAAGAAATTGTAAAGACTTTAAAAAATAAATACAAAACCCAAAATTGTAAATAAAATGGCAACTGCATTAAAACTTAAAATGGATATTAACAAGCTAAAAGCAGCCATAAGAAGTAGGGCTACTCCACAGAGCTATGTGCCTAAATTAAAAGCCCAGCTTGAAAAGGCTGAAGCTGATTATGAAAGCGTAAAATCTGGTAAAAAGTCAGCTCCGAAGGCTAGTAAGCAAGTAAAATCAACGCTGGATAAGCTGAAAGAAATTATTAAAAAGAAAAAATACGGGGCTTATCGTGCTCAACGTGTAGACCTTAAAAAAGATGCGGATAGACCCGCTTTACCTACTGGTAAGAGAAAATCAAAATCAGGAAATACCTACTACGAATACCGTGCTAACCGTATTGATGTGAAGCAGCCTCCGAAGCGTTACCCTAAGTTGGCTTACGGTGGATATATGGCAGAAGGCGGTAAAACATTAATTGGAAAAGAATTTAGACCATTTACGGCTACTTCAAGTAATGAGTACAACGTAGAAATAGTTGATATTGACCTTGACAATGTTACATACAAATACAAAGATGGAGAAGTTAAAAAAGCCAAAACATCTGATTTTTTAAATAGCTACATTCAAGTAAAAGAAAAAGGTGGATATATGGCTGATGGTGGCTACATGGCGAAGGGTGGGGTCATCGATTCTTTGCTCGTTGACCAAACAAATTTTTTGAACGAATTGACCGATATTAAATTGTCGGCAGATTTGGAAACTGAAGCTGGTGTGGCAAATTATAGAAGCAAGATAGCTCCAATAAAAGAAAAATTAAAAGCGATTGATTCTCAGCTTGAAGAGCTAGGATATGAGGCTTATGAAAAAGGTGGCTACATGGCGAAGGGTGGTTCTATTTGGACAGAAATAAGAGATGATTTTGAAGAAGATGGAGTCGTATATATTGATGCTTGGACGACAAGTGATGACAACGAAGAAGGCAAGGTGATTGCAAAAGTAAAAGAAAATGGTGAAGTTATTTACCTAGATGAAAGAGCAAAAAAAGACTCATTGGCTCAAGAGGTAATAAACGATGTTAAGAAGAGTATGATGGCTGAAGGTGGAGATACCGAGTATGCCAAAGGTGGTGAAACCCATAGAATAGAAGGAGAAGACTACTTCAAGTAAATAAATATTTATGATGCTATTTACAAAAGACATTGACAAAAAACTATTTGCTCAGTATCAAATGGGTGCTGATTTAGAAAATCAAATGGTTGTCGCCAAAATATTCAACCCCTATGGGCGTGGAACATGGTATTTGCTTAATTCTGACCCTTCAGACCCAGACTCTTATGGGCTATTGTTGACCTTTTTGAAGTAGAAACTGGAAGCGTCAGCCGAAGCGAGCTTGAGAGTATAAAAGTGCCTCCTTTTGGGCTACACCTTGAAAGAGACTCTGGCTTCACACCAATAAATGCAGCTGAATTGTATAAAGGGCTGATGGCTGGTAAACACTATGCCGAGGGTGGGGAGATAACAGAATATCAGGGAACAAAAGCATATACCGTTAATTTCAAAACCTATCGCAATTTCCCTGCTGCTTGGAGAGTAATTTTCTTTTGGGGTAATACCAAACCGTTTGTTGAAGTAACCAAGGTTACCAATAACCCATTTGGGGGCAGATTAGGAAAGGATTTTGATACATTGGATAAGGCAATCGCTCACTACAAAAGCCCCGAAATGAAAGTCCTGTTGTTGCAGGCGGGGGATGTGGCTAAGAAAGCCGGAGTTCCTATGGATATGTTTGCTAAAGGTGGCTATATGGCGAAGGGCGGTGAATTTAATGCAGGGGATAACTTATTATTAAATATAAGTGGCAAAGAAACCATCATTGTTTTGATGAAAAAACCAAAAGAAGGAAGGTTTGTAAACTATGTTGCATTAGACAAAGAAGGCAAGAGAATTTATGGTCATGCTACAATTATGGATTATGATATTTTCCTAAAATCAATAATAAAAAAAATGGAAGGCGGTGGCATGATGGCGAAGGGGGGTATGATAAAAGTAGGAGGAAAGGTTGGTTTTTTAAGACCCAATACGGGTAGATATGAATATGCAGAAGTTTTAGAAATAGATGGGGATAAAGTAAGTTTAGTTGTTAGGCATCCAAAAAGAAGTCAATGGGATAACTTTTTTACTGAATCAAAAGATAGATTAGTTGGTTTTACAAAAACTTCAAGCGAGGATTGGAAAGACGGAAGACCATTAGTAAAATTTATGGCTGACGGTGGAGAAATTTCAAGTTTTGAGAAAAAGATTAAAGATGCTCTGAAAGTAGAAAATAAGTGGCATTTTATCAATGAAGAGGTTGACGGTAAAAATGTTCAATTAAAAATGTTTGTTGGTAAAAAAGAGGTTGACGTACAGATATTTAGAATCAACGGGCTTGGAGCAAAAATGCCAAGAAACTATGTTGGAAAGCGGGAGACTTTGAAGATGATTATGGACAACTTTGAGCCTAAAATGTTATCTGAAGGTGGGAGTACATCTTCCCCAAACAGTGAATTTATGAAATGGTTTGTTGATTGGTCAAAGAGTGTTAATAAATACGTTTATGTATCAATAACCAAGCCAAATGAGTTTTCCTCTCCAATAAAAGATAATAATGATAAAATTGTTATACTAGACGTAATTGAGAAAAAAGGGGATGCCGATGCAAAAAAATACTTCAATGAAATATTGAAAAAAGCTGATGAATTTGGAGTGTCAATTTATTTGGAACCTATACCAAGAACACAAAATTTGAAGTCTGAAGAGCATAAAAAGAAAATCACCAAAGATTATCTGATAAAATACTATCAGAAATTCGGTTTTGAAAACACGGATGGTGGGTTTATGGTTAGAGCACCCAAAATGGAAGGCGGTGCAATGATGGCGAAGGGTGGGGCAACATTTGGCTCATTCGGAAGCGGTAGATTGAATAAAAATGCTTGGGTTGCCGCTAATTATATTGGTGATTCTAAAGTTGAATTAGGAGAATTGCAATCGTATTTGGAGCGTAATACTAACGAAGAGTTTGATAAAGATAAAATTTATACAATAACAAGAACATTATACAAATCGGGTGATTATGTAATAGATGATAATAAAGATTGGAAATTGAGTAAAATTTATAGGAAGAAAAAAATGACTGACGGTGGATGGATAGATGATGTTACTAGAGAAATGGAAGAATTGAAAAAGAAGTACCCAAAATCAAAAGTTACTTATTTTTTTGCCAAAAACCCCAATGGCAAAAATTATGTAATCGAAGTTAAAGAGGAGAATAAAGTCATTTATACAACTTATGACGACAAAAAAATGGCTATGGGCGGAGCCATAAAATTCAAGGACAAAGTAGCCTCAATCAAGGCGAGCCAACTGAAGCGTAAAAGAGTGCCAAAAGTCGTTCAAAAGGACTACGGCAAGACTTTCTCCCCAGCCGAAGCAGAAGATTCCGCTAAACGTATCGTAGGGGCTCAAACAGCAAAAGAAAGGCTTATGATGCGTATTAAGTCCAAAAAGAAAAAGTAATGGCAAAGAGTAACGACCAGATAATATACGAAGTAGCTATAAAACAAGGGTTTACCCCTACCGCTGCTAAATTGGTAGTAGCTCAAGCTAGATATGAAAGTGCCGACTACTCTTCACGGGTTTTTATGGCAAATAACAATACTAGCGGAATAAAGTTTGTGGGGCAGCCTTTGGCAACAAGGGGGACTCCAGCACCATCAAACGAGCAAAGATGTGCGGGCGGATGCGACAGTGACTACTATGCTAAATTTAAGTCAGTAGAAGATAGTGCAAAAGACAAAATAGTAAGAAACTACAGCATAACTAGAAAAGGGGTAACTCCCGACCAGCTTAAAAAAGTTACCGATGCGGATGAGTTTGCACGACTTTTGAAACAGCGTGGATATTATGGTGGGGTGGAAAGCTCCTATGCAGCTGGTCTAAAAGCAAAACTATTTAGAGTAGAAGTAATTGAATTTGTAAGCAAAAACAAGAATAAACTATTAATAGGTCTTGGTTTGCTGGCTATATCTGGAGCCTATTACCTCTACACAAAAAAATAATTTATGAAATTAAGAAACATAATATTCGTAGTTGTGCTGGCGGGAGCTGGTTTTGCCATTTATAAAATGATGCAAAAAAAGAAAAAAACAAAGCTGGTAAAAGACAGAGGGTTTGAGTTTGAGGTAGAAGAGGACGAAAATGAAGAAACAGAAGATTAATGGCACTTTACACAACCATAAGAGTCAAAATACCCGATTTGCAGACTTCTTTTAAGTCTGGTAAATATGATTATTCCGACCCATCAGTAAAGGATTCTAACATTAATACGATTAAAAGTATTAACCGAAAATACGGGGCAATAATAGATGTTTGGGGTGGTGTTTTTTTAATACCTAATTCAGTAATTATCGGGTTAATTGGGACTGAAAGTGGTGGAGAGATGACCAAGCCAAACAAGTTTAAAGCCACTGGACTTATGCAAGTAACGCCTCGTGCCGTTTGGGAGTCCGTTAGAAAATGGGACACTATTGTGGGAAGCCCTTTGCCTTCAGCAGCGGTAAACATTTTGAAAAAAAACACACCAGAGATTTTTACTTCTAAATCAGAGACAGTCCCGTCTTCAACAGAAAATAAAATGTTAACGCTACTTGAAAAAGATGCCAATTTCAACATTATGACTGGCACCCTTTTGCTTCGTTGGTTACTGGAAAGATTTAGCACACAATCTACTGGCGGGCAGCTAAATAAAGCTATGGTTGCCTACAATGCGGGTGCATACATTCGTGTATTGAATCCAAAAGGAGCTTTAATACCTAACAAAATACCAGTGGATACGGTCTCTCTGGCAACAAACAGAGCTGTGCCTAAAGAAAGTCGTGGATATTTATACAAAACGTTGGGAAAAGACGGGTTTCTGTCCTTAATAATTAAAGATAGAGTCATATAAATTTTATTCTATAAACAACAAAAACAAAAAAAATGAGCAAGCACCAAGACAAAATCAACGAGTTAGGCGGTATCAGTATGTTTAATGACAAAATCAAAATACTTGTCAAAGAGTACAATGATGCTGAAAAATACCTTGAAACACTAAATGAAAATTTGCAATCTGCTTCTGATGAAGAAAAAGAAGCTATTCAAACAGACATTCAAGAAACTCAACAAGCCCTTAAAGACGGGGATAAAGAAATTTTAAAAAAGGTTGAAAGCTATTGGAAAAATAGAGACGGCTATATTAAAAGAATGCAATCTATGCGTGACAAACTTGATGCTAAACGAGTAGCTCAAGGCAAAGAACCCGTTGCGTGGAAACAGAAGCCAGAACCAGCACCAGTAGTTGCAACTGCACCCGCACCTCAACCAAAAGTTCAAGAAGCGGTTGTTACGGAAGAGGCTGTAATTACAAAATCTGGCGGTGGGGAAACTCAAGTTGTAACAGCAACGCCCGCAGTAGAAGAGAAAAAAGCAGAGGGATTTGATAACTTAATTTTTTGGGGGGTGCTTGGGCTTGCGGGAGTATTAATTGGAGTAAATTTATATAAAAATAGAAACTAATGGCATATCGTATCAAGCCATACACCTACAGCCAAGCAAAGAAGCACGGGGTAGTTGTTAAACCCAGTAAAACAGAAGGCAAAAAAATTGATGTCTTCAACTCTAAAGGAGAGAAGCTTGCCTCAATAGGGGCTATTGGGTATGGTGACTACCCTACTTTTATGTCTCAAAAGGGTAAGGAATTCGCTGATGAAAAGCGAAAACTTTATAAAATGAGACACGCAAAAGATAGGATTGTAAGAGGGACGGCTGGCTGGTATGCCGATAAACTACTTTGGTAAAAATATTATATGAAACAAGCCGATAAAATAATAATTACTCTATTGATAGTAACAGCTATAATTAACATTTACTATCAACATAAATCTTTAAAATCAAGTGAAGATTTGAATAATAAACTAAAAAATAAATGAATTATATGAAAAAAGTAATTGTATGGTTAAGTGGATTTCTCTCAAGTAACGGGGATGCTTCTAGTAAAAGATTGGTAGGCATAGTTTGTGCTGGCTTTCTTTGTGGAGCTATGCTTCGTGAATATAACCCAGCTGACTCTTTGGTTTATGCAGTTAGTGCGTTAGCATTTGGCTGTTTGGGGTTGACCAGTGCTGAAAAAATATTTAAAAAGAAAGAAAATGCAACTTCAGGCTCTTAATGCAAAAATTCCTATAACCGTATTAGCAGAAATTGATACGCTGGTAGAAAAGTTTAACGTGACTTCAGCCCTTCGCCTTTCTCACTTTTTGGCTCAATGTGCCCACGAAAGCGGGAACTTCAAAGTATTAAATGAGAACTTAAACTACTCTGCTGATGGACTTTTAAAAATATTCCCAAAATATTTTAAGGACAAAGCTTCGGCTGACCTTTATGCTAGAAAACCTGAAAAAATAGCAAATAGAGTCTACGCTAACCGTATGGGTAACGGCGATGAAGCTTCTGGCGATGGCTATAAGTTCAGGGGTAGAGGCTATATTCAACTAACGGGTAAAAACAACTATAAAGCGTTTTCAACCTTTATCGGGGAAGATTGCGTGGCTACTCCAGATTTAATTTCAACTAAATATCCGCTTACTTCAGCTGCTTTTTTCTTTGAGAAAAACAAGCTCTGGGACATTTGTGATAAGGGCAATACTCCAGATATCGTTAAAGCAGTAACCAAAAGGGTAAACGGGGGAACACACGGACTTGAGGACAGATTAAGTAAATTCAATACCTTTAACTCAATTCTAGCTTAAAATAATTGAAATGGCATACAAATTCAATATATCACAAGGTGAGGAAATACTCTTAAAATTAGCAAGTATAGGGGCAGCTATTTTAGGGGTAGTTGCTGTTTACGGCTTTTATAAAAACAATATTTGGAAGCCCAAAGTAGTAATTAAAGACGTTGACTATGACAAGGGAATTGCAAACCTTGTTGTAAACGGTAAACCGTTTGTATTAAGAGGGGATTCTTCATATCTTATTGGTTTTGATTGGGGAATTAAATTCGGATATACACCCGTAGCAAATGCTAGAAAAGCTGATAGGATTGAAATTCTCAAGCGTGGAATGGTGCATAAGATTCTACGAAAAGCAGACGAAAAGCACGAAGCTGGATTTACTGGTTTTGACGAGCAAACCTTCTGGAACGATGCTTTTGAAGGCGGAAAAGGAAGTCTTACAGCGGTTGCTAGAAGCTTTACTGGGGACGAAAACTCAATCGTGAATGACGTTTGGGGGGTAAAATCTGGGGATGGTTTCTCAATTTTCAAGGATAAGTAATGCTGAAAACTTGGTATTACAAAAAAAATTTTGATTGTAAAAACGAATTAGTAATTTTATACACGAAATCAACTTTAACTTAAAAACGTAAAAAATGGGAGACCGTAAAAATCTTGTACCAGCTTTAGTAGGCTTCGCTGTAAGTCTTGTTGGTATTTATATCATTGTTCGTGTAGCTTCAGGTGCATGGGCAGCGGGACAAAAATAATTTTTAATCTTTAAATTTAATACAATGCAAAACGGTGGAAAACTTTTAGGATGGGCTTTAGGGCTCGCAGCACTTGGTGTAACAATTTATGTTGTTTCCAAGACTTGGAAAGCTGGTCAAAAGTAAAATAGCAATAAATGGCTAAAAGCACAAAAAAGGTAAGCGTAGCTGAAATTGCAAAACTTGCAAAGAAAATCAGAAAGCCAACCGAAAAATGGACGGATGCAATTAAGAGAGCAGCTGCCCAATTAAAGTAATAAAATGGCTAAAGAAAGTGTAATCGTCTTTGATGGCGAAGATAAATTTATTGCCAAAAAAGATAGAGACTTCAATAAGCAAACTGGGTTTTCAAACTTGGTTGGTGCTAATGGAGAATCTACTGCTTCTAACATTACACCCAATCCACTAACCCCTCCAGATAAAGTTGCCGTTCCTAGTCCTTTAGATTCTGACTTTTGCTCAAGAGCACAAGTATTTATAAGCACTAACGGAAACGGTACAGCGACTCCACAAGAGGTCATGCAAGTTTACAGCGATTTTCAAGCAAATTGCCAAAGACCGCAGCCTGATGTGGAGCCAGCACTTTTAACGGTTGACTGGGCTAGCCTTTCTTGTGACGAAATAGCCTCAAAAGCTAAAGAAATTGAAGACCTACTTTCTATTTCAAGAATGCCCCAAGAACAAAGAGCAAGATATGAAGCAGCGTTAGATAGGGCTCGTATGACCCAAACAGAGAAGTGTGGAGTAACGCCTCCCGCTTTACCTGATTTACCACCCCCTCCCCCAAAATTACCACCTACGGGTGTAGTTTTAAGTGGTCTTGGCGTTCCCCCCGCAAGAGGTGGAGCACCGAGTGGTGGCGGAGAAAAGAAAGTTGAAAAGAAGAGTAATTTATGGATTTGGCTGTTAATAGCAGCTGGAGCATATTTCCTCTTGTCAAGCGATAAAAAAAATTAAATGAAAGCAGCAACACCAGCGGTAGCAGATGTAGCAGCAGCGGGAGCAGCAGTAGCTCCTCCAGCACCAGCTGCCCCACCAGCACCGCCAGCTCCAAGCCCTCAATATACTCCACCCCCAGCACCAATGCCTAGCATGGCTGAAGGCGGAGACGTAGGAGCTGCACCAGCTAGAAAAAATCCATTCAAAGATTTCTTCGCTGACGTTAATGTTGTTGATGTGGCAATTTCTGCTTTTATCGTAGGAGCTGTTATTTACTCCATTCAATATCATAAGTTTATGATTATGATGGAAAAAACTGGTTATGCCGACCTTTCCACCCGTATTAATAGGGTTGAAAACGACATAGCAACAGCAAAAAGAAAGGCATCTGAAGCAAACGCATCTGGCAGCATGAAAATGCGTAGAAAGCGTGCTTTAGTTACTTTATAAAAAAAACCATAAAATATGTTAGACACAATCACTTGGGGTAATCCATCCCAAAAGCATTTGCCGTTTCTGGAACCTGACAAGTCCCCGTTAGAAAAACTGATTCCCCAATTTATTAAGTTTACTTTTCCCAAAAACTCCTCAAAAGCGTGTAGGGAAGAGCTAAATGAATTAGTTGATTGCGTTAATGCTCTAAAAAAGGACGAGCAAGCCCTGAAACGCTATATGGCTTACGATAAGAGCCTAACACAAGTGATGGCTCAAGTTATTATAGAGCAGAATTTAGGCGAAAAAGGGGCTGATATAGTAGATAAAATAATTGATGAGACCGTCCCTTTGATTATGAAGCTGAAATTCTACTTTCAGCGACCTAGACCCTATCAAATGGCGGAATACTACAAACTGAAGCTTTTCCCTTTTTATTCACGGTCAGCAGCTTCCCCCTCTTACCCTTCAGGTCATACCATTCAAGCACGCCTAATTTGCCACGTTTTAGGGAACCATTTCCCAGACAGATTTGAATATTTTGAGAGTTTAGCCACTGACGTACAACACAGCCGAATCTTTTTGGGTATTCACTATCCCTCTGATAATGATTACTCACTTTTCGTTGCTGATACAATAATTCGTGACAAGGAGTTTAAGGCTAAATTTCAACTTTAGTGCAAATACACTTAAAAAATGGCAAAGCCACTTGGAAACAAGATTGGGCTGAAATTGGTGGCAAACGAAACTTTTATCGTAGCCGTTGGGAGTACAGATATGCACTATACCTTGAATTCATGAAAAAGTATGGTCATATTCAAGAGTGGTTACATGAGCCAACTAGATTTTGGTTTGAAGGAATCAAGCGAGGAACGAATAATTATAAACCCGATTTTATGGTAACCTTTCCTTCTGGTGCCATAGAGTTCTTTGAAGTAAAAGGTTATATGGATGCAAAAAGCAAAACGAAGATTAAGCGTATGGCAAAGTATCACCCAAACATAGTATTGAGAATAATTGACAAAACATGGTTTAAGGACAAATCTGCTAAACTAAAAAAAATTATACCAAACTGGTAAAGTTCAACAGATTTCAATATATTTGGTATGTTAAACATTAGTAAATGCAGAACGAATCGTCAGCAATTATTCAAATACTTGAAGATTTAAATAAAAGTATAGAAGTCAGAGGGTTAAAAGCGACTTCCATGCTTTTGAGACTATATGACCCTAAAGATTTAGGGGATAATTTGAATACGTATGAAAAATATATTATAAGTGAGGTAGCAAAAGCTTTTAATATTGAATTTGAAGATTTATTTTTTGGACGATATAAAAGAGCAAACTATAAATATGCAATAGGATTATGCGTTTATTATTTATACAACGTAACAACACTTGGCGATATTCAAAAAAATATATTTAAATACAAAAACAAATCACTTTTAAGCAAGTATAGAAGAGAAGTAGAAAACTTTAAAGCCATAAATGAGGAGGACAAAAAGTTTTTGAAAATAAAAAAAGAGCTAGATAAAAAGATTAAAAATTTTAATATAGGAACTAACCATGAGTAATACAGAAAAAAATCAGCAAGAACAGCAACAACCACAAGCAAATCAAACTAGGAGTTACAACCCTTTTATGGATGTGGTTAATCAACAGCCGTATACTACCATGTCAGTTTCGGCAAATCCCTCTCAAGTTACTGCACCGATTCCAGAGCCCTCCTATCAGCCAAATACAGTAAGAGCAAATGAAAACCCTTACAGTATGCTAAACGAAGGTATGGGTGGCGGAATGGGCGGAGCTCAATCTTCTGCACCTCCCCCAATTAATCCAGCATTAAATAAAGTTCCAGATTCAGAATTGAAAATGGGAGCAGAAAACGTAGCAAAGCTGTTGGTTGACGGATATGAGCAATTACACGTTTTTGGAAATAAATGGCTACAGATATCTCAAAGAAAGTTACGCAAAATGGTAGCTAATGGGGAAATAGACTTATCAGTTCAAATACCATACGAGTACGGAAAAACTATTACTGCGGGAGAATTCATTCAAGAGTTCAATTCACAAAATCAAGATACATTAACAGTATCTAAAGAATTTAAAAAAGAGGTAACGCCAGTCCTAACTAGAGTTCTTCAAAAAAGAGGAGCTGCTATGACAGACGAACAATATCTTGGATTTTTGATTTTAAAAGATGTTGGTCTGAAAGCTATAATTGTTACTCAAGTGAGGTCTTCAATGAATGAAATGCTGAATGTAATTAAAGATTATACCCTTACTCTTAAAGAGAACGGTATGACAGCACCTCCTCCTCCGCCTTCTTCCACTCCAAAACCAAGTAAGCCAAAGCCAGCTGCTGACCCACAATTTGTAGAGCCAGAGCATACTTCTGAACGCTTTAATTTTGAAGATAATGAAACAGTAATGGCTGCAACGGTGCAAGCCCATATAGTTCCAGATTCTGGTCGTGCTAAAGCAATAGCAGCTAGAAAAAAGGATGAGCAAATGAAAGCTGCTTTTGAAAAAACGCAAGGAATAAGTGCTTATCAGCAAGCTGCTCAAAATAAAAAAACGGGTAAGCGTGGACGTAAGCCAAAAGATTATTTGAAAATGAATGAGGAGCAAATTGCAGAAGCAATTGTTTTAAGAGAAACAAAATAAGTAGACAGAATTTAAGGATTAGATTAATAACTTTTATTTATGAAAAAGGAATTAGAAGAAATATATGAATTTTTGAAATTCAACTACACTTATGGGGATTTATGCGAAATTTCGGAACCTAACAAGTGGGAAGATAAGCCCTACGTTGCGTGTGACGATAAAATAATTAATTACGAAGACGGATTTTATCACATTTCTGATTTGAGTAATATTCATAAAACCCTTTGCTTTAAAACAAAAGAAGAAGTTTTAGAATTTTATAATGGGCATAGCGAAGGCTATCAATTATACTTTAATACGCCAAGAGACACAGCCTTTGCCATAGGTAAGTTGACTACCATAATTAACCTTATGGGCGATAAGGAAACCCAAGATGCTTTTAATAATGCTATTTCTCAATTTCAAAAAACGTATAAGGTATCAGAAAATGCCGATGCGGATTAAAAGTAAAGAGTGGGTTGCTTTTAAGGAGCAATTTTTGGCTATGCTTTCTGTTTTAGGGGATGAAACAGAGAATTTTGATTTTCCTGAAGAGCCTGAAAATTTTGAAATATTTGTAAGGGAGTGTGAAGTGCACCCTATATTTATGAAAAAGCAAGATTCATTTAAGGTAGAGTATGATTTTACTCTTTGTGAAACAAAAATCAGAACTTTATCCTTTTCAATATATCGGGATTCAGCAAGAATAGAAATGACATTAAAATCTGGAGAATTAAAAATTGGCGAAGGAAAAGTAACATGGCAAGAGACCCTTTATTGATGGCTGCTTGCGGTAAGAAAGGCGTAGGCAAGAGCTATCAGCACATGATTTTAATGAACGGTTACGTAATGGGAGACCCCTATAAAGGCGTAAGGGGTAGAAAGTCATTGATAATGGACGTTAATGATGAATACGGGATGTATGGTGTTCCAGCACTTTCTTTAAATGACGTTCCTCTGTATACAGTCCACCCGCAAATAGAAATTAGAAGAATACGACCCTTTCACCCAGACGGGCGTAGAATGACTCTTGACGAGTGGGCAAATGCCCTTTTTTATGTTCTAAATAGATTCCAGAACGGTCTGCTACTAATTGAGGACATTAATAAATTTATTGGAGACCACCTTCCTCATGACCTTGTAGGTGCAATCGCCACCAACCGACACGCTGGACTTGATATTGTGCTTTCCTATCAATCTTTAGGGCGTATCAATACCAAACTATGGGGTAATATGAACCTCATGCGGTTTCATAAAAACGTAGAGAGTGTGGAAAGGCATAAACATAAATTCCCTGACAAATACGAAATGATGCGTATTGCGGAAATTATTGTTAACAATGAATATCACAATGGGAATAATCGTTTCTTCTTATACGTAGACATGGACGAAGGGAAAATAAGAGGTGAGTTAAACCAAGACCAAATGACGGCTGGTATTCAACAATACGTTAACGAAAACCATAACGAACTTACCAAGTCATATTTAGTACAAATAGAAAACGGTAAAAAGAAACATAACGCTGAAACTGCTAAAGCAGAGGTAATGAAGCGTTTACAAGCACAATATTTTCAATAGTTTTTCCTGACCAACCCTTACTAATCGCCCCTTTCAGTCTTGTTAGGGGCTTTTTTATTGAATTTTATACACAAATTCAACATACTCAAAGGTGTAGAAGAAAGTCAAAAAAAACACTTGAAAAAGTATGCACTCTATTGAAAACGAATACTAAATTTACAATGCTTTGATTCTGAAATCGGGCAAGCAAAACAAAATTTTTAACCTTAAATCGTTTAAAAATGGACTTTAAGAAATTAGTTGGAGACGTTTTAGTAGTTACCGCTGGTGTAGCTCTTTACATGCTGGCTGTAAAGCCAATGCTTGACAAAGCTAAAATCGGTAGCTAATTAGAAGACAATTGAATTGGTTTTGTAATCATATTCATCTAAAATTTAAAATTCAATAAAATGAGTTCAATCCAACGCTATCTTCAGATGGCAAATCGTTCAGTGAATGAACAGTTTGTCGGTGTTGACGGGTTTATTGACGATGACATGTATTTTGCTGGTGACATGAATAACTGGTTTGCTGCTGAAGGCGAAGGTGCTGTTGCACCCGCTGTTGCACCCGCTGTTATGCGTTCACAGCCTTACATTATCACCGTTTCTAATGCGTCTAACGCTGCGGTTACAATTGATATTTTCGGTGCTTACATTTATTTGAACAACTCTGGGTTCAGTAGTGGTTCTTTGACTGTTAGTAACGTAACAATCACTTCTAACCTCTCTAACGTTACTTATTACAACTTGTTGAATCAGTCTAGCATGAGTCCTTTCACAATCGGAAGCACACTGATTAGCTCTGTAAATGGAACTACAAGTCAAGTGCTTCAGCCAATTACACTGACTACACAAGATGCAAACGGTAACCAAGCGGTGAAAATCTTAACACCAGTAGTTGACCCATATCAGAATCAGTCTGGTATCGTTGACCTGAAGCAACCATTTAGAATTGACGGCTTCACAAAGCTGACTTTCCAAATCTACGCTTCTACCAGCGTTCAATTCCAGTTCTATCCTTCTGATACAATCAACGTTGCACGTGGATTGGGTGGAAACCCAGTTAGCAAGCAATACGGTAGTCCAAAGATTATCAGACCAGCTGCACGCTAATTTTAGCGGAAAAATAAACAAAAGGGGCTGAAGCGGGATTTTCTCTTGCTTCGCCCTTTTTTACATTCAATTAGTTAAATTTGTTGTATGTCAAATTCAAGAGTAAACATTTATAGTTATACTGCTGCTTCAAACCCATACTTTGTTAAGTCGCTGGTTCACAAATACGGGTATGAATATCAAAAAGACCAGTCTTTAGCGACTGTTTTGCAACAGCTAGTAAGTTATGAAGGAGAGCCAGTCTTGATGGAGATTATTGAGAATAGTCCCGATAAAGACCTTTTTATGGAATACTTTGAAAAAAAGTATGCCAAAAAAGAAGAAGACAAAAAAGTTTCACAGCCTAGTGAATTGACTTCATATATGAATTTTACGGGTCAGTTGGCTGCCGTTCAACAACTTCAGGAAAATAAAAAAATTACTACAGAGACTAGCTTGATGGTTCTTGCTGGTGCTGTATTGATTGCTTTTGCAATCGTAACTACTAAAAAGTAAATTATGGCACTAGATGCACTACAAATTACTAGAACCTTACTCGCATATCAAGTGGTTAACGATAAAGAATCGTTAGTAAAACTACTTAAAAGAAACGGAGTTGAGGCTCCTATAAACGCAACTGATACAGAAATTACTTCAGCTGCATTGTTTACCTCTGGTAAGAGTCCAAATTTCAAAAAAGAATTAGCTGCTCTTTTAGCTGGTAATGCAAAATCAGCTGGTCAAGAGTTTGCTTCATTTGTAGGTCAGGAAATGGACTTTACTGGACTTGACGATTTCTCTTTTACTGGAATGGAAGGTTTTGAAAATCAAATTGGTAAGCCAGCTGCACCACCAAGAATTAGTGCAACTCCCACTGCCGCAGTAACAACAGCAACTGCTGCTAAGAAAAAAGACAAAACGGGTGCTGGTAGAGCACTTGCATCCATAGGTGGTTTCTTTAAAGACAATATTTTAACAAGAGAAAATGTTGATACAGCCGTACAAATCGGTTTGACTAAAATAAATACAAAGACTCAAAATAAAGCGAATCAAGTAGCTCAAGAGGGTCTTGTAATTCAGCAATATCAAGACGATATTCGCAATCAACAAGGTTCAAAAGGGAAAGGTGGTCTTGGAACTGGTGCTTGGGTTGCTATTGGTTTAGGTGTAGCTGCTATTGTAGGAATCGGTATTTTCTTCGCAATTAGAAAAAAATAATTTATGAAGTCAAGAGATATTTTATTAATCGCTGTAATCGGACTTGCTGCTTACTACTTACTCATGGGTAAGAAGAAGCCATTAAAAAAAGAAGATTTGCCAGCGGGTTCTGGTGGTTCAAAAGCTCCAACCATGAAAGGTACGGGTGCTCCAACATCTCCAATTGGTAATGGTGGACAGAAATCCCCAGTAACGGTTGACGATTTGAGTAAAAGGGTAAAGCCAGCTTTCGTTCCTACAGATTACGTAATGCCTCAAATTGAAAAGCCAGCTTTAAGAAAACCCGTTGAAATACAAGCATTGAATGTAATACCAAGTGTATATGATAGAGGTGTAAACCAACCGTTGGCTAATAAAGACCAACACTATGCCAGCTTTGCTGGACAGTGCAGTGAGGACATTCAAACTGCTTGCAAATGTGCTTCTACAAAAAAAGAAAAATTTCAAATAGACATTCCAAAACTACCATAAATGTCAGAGGCTAAAGAAATACTAGATAAGCTAAAAAATCTTAAATCCACTTCTACTTCAATTGATATGAAGAGAAGAAAAGGATTAGTAAATGGAGGCTTAATAGGTATGGCTGGGGGCATATTGATTGGACTAACCCGAAACTACAATCTTATTTCTTCAGCGGTAGCGGGAGCACTAATTGGTGGTCTCGTTACTTCTGTCATACTTCCAAAATCTGATGACTAATGGCAAAAAACGTCACAAAAATAGTAGCTGGAGCACTTGCAGTAGTAGGTGCTTATTTTGTTTTTAAATACTTTCAAAAGCAAAAGACAGTAAAAAGAAGTTCAGAAAATAATACTGACACTACAAAAGATACTACTCCAAAGCCAACGAACGGATTCCCTTTAAAAAAAGGAAGTTCAGGTAGAATGGTTTCGTCCATTCAACAATGGATTTTAAAAATTGACCCTACACTACTACCTAAATATGGTGCAGACGGAAAATTTGGTAGTGAAACAGAATCGGCTCTAAACAAGCTTATTGGTAAAAAAACTGTTGATTCTAATTCAGATATTGATAAACTTATATTGAAATCCAATCAAAAAAATTTCCCTTTAGTAACTTCTCAAGCGGGGGGAGTTTTTCCAGTTTTTAAACCTTTTGGAACAATTTAAACAAAAAACAACCATAAAATGGAAAACACGGTTAAAGAAAAAGATTTAACTGCAAACCAATTGTATAAAACTTATAGAGATGAAGGAGGCACTTTAAAATTTTCAGACTGGTTGACAAGAGAAAAAACGAAAGGTATTTTTCCTATAAACTCAAATCTGAATGAAGAAGTGCAAGAAACACTCAAAAAAGTAAATGAAATGAAAAGAACTTATTTAGGATTTCCAGTTTCCACTTTGCTTATTGCGGGTGGTGTAATCATATTAGCTGTTGTGGCAGCAAAAATGTTTAAAAAGAAATAATTTATGAAATGCGGTCAATTACTTTTAGGAGTTGTACTTGGAGCTGTAGGAATGCACCTTTTACATGCTATGGGTTATATGGGTAAAAAAAAGGTAGAGTCTAAAGACCAGCCTACTGAAGAAAAAAATAATCCTGAAGATGCTTATTCTGACCCTTTGAGGAAAAAGTATGATATCGTGCTCAAGCCTAACGAGTATACCAAAAAAGTAGTGCAAAAGGCAAAAGACCTTACTAGAGGACGTTATGAAGTAGATTTAAATAAAGTAAAGCAACCCGTATCTATTTAATATGGTATTTACGCTTTGGACAAGATATGAGCCTATAATGATTAAGGTGGTCGTTCAAACAACCTCACCCCAAGATATGGTTTTGCGTGTTTACGACCCTAATCAAGCAAATACATTTTTTACTAATAGAGAAAAGACTGTTAACGGAGTAGAGGAACTTTTTGTAAGAATGCCACTTTCTCCAAATGTTACCAAACTTGAAGTTTACAACAAGAAAAATGGTAACCTTCCCGAAGGGCAAGACCCAACTTTTACGGTTTTAGGTATCAAAAAGGACGATTTGGATATTACACTTCCAAAGACAAAAATGGACACTTTTGCTGTTCGTAATTTTGTTGCCTTTGCTCAAAAATTTTCTTATAACGCTGGGTGGCTTTCAGCACCAAAAGATTATTTAAGCTCCGTAGGTGCTTTTAAGATTGAGTATTTACCACAAGTAATTAACTCAAAGGGAGAAAAAATGGCTACACCAGCCAGAGTAAGCACAAAAAACGGGCGTATTCAAGTATCTCAAGTTGCTTTTAGGGAATTCACTATCCCTATGCGTATGGCAATTTTGCTTCACGAATTCAGTCATTATTATTTGAACTCTGATATTTCGGATGAAACTGAAGCTGACCTCAATGGGCTTACCATTTATTTAGGGTTAGGCTATCCTATCCGTGAAGCATATCAGGCTTTTACTAGCACATTTGTTGGACACCCAACTGACCAAAACAAAAATCGTTACGATATTATTGATAAATTTATAAGAGATTACATTCAAGAGTATAAAATCAAGGATGTGTACGCTAAATAATAAAAAATGGCACAGAAATATAATTTTTATAAAGACTTACCATCATGGGCTAAAGGCGTTGTTGTAATTGGAATAGGTGTCGTTGGGTACATTGTGTTAAGCAAAGTTTATAAAGGAATAAAAGCAGCTTCCGATAAGTCAAAAGAGTCAAAAACAACAAAAGATATTACTCAAGAACTTAGAGACTTGCAATCACAAGGAGTAAAAAAATCATTTACAGACTCTCAATATAAAGCTTGGGCGGATATCATTCAACAGCAATTTGATGGTTGCGACTCAAAGCAAAACGTTTTTGATATGAGCGACCCACTGTTAGGGTGGGCTGGTAGTTTCAGCGGTAGTGGTAGAGTCGTAGCTGGGATATTCAATCAATTAAAAAACGACACTGATTTTGCTGCTTTAGTGGCTGCTTACGGTGTAAGAACCTATGACCAGTGTGGTTTATGGACTGGAGACGTAACTGGCAATTTATATAAAGCAATAGTAGATGAGTTAGACGAAGGAGAGAGAAAAGAACTTAATAAAAAGTTAGCAAGTAAAGCAATAACATACAGAGTTTAAAATAAAACTTTAATTTATGCCAGCACCAGCAGCAATTTTTTTAGCACCAACAGCGGGTGGAGTAGTTTTGTTAAGCAAGAAAAAACAAGCAAAAAGAGCTCAAGCAGCTTCCAATAAGTGGTCAACTCAATTTCCATTAGTTGACGATTTCGCTTCACAAAAAGCTATGCTTGATAAAGCTCAATTGCAATTAAAAACATTACAAGCTCAAGGTGGTAAGTCAAAACAAGTTAAAGCTGAAATTGCTCAATTATCCAAATGGATAGGAGTTATGAAAGCTCAAGCGAAGGATTTGAAGACGGGAATAGACATGGCTAGTACAAATATACAGAAAGCTCCTTCCCCTAACGCAATTTCTCAATCGCAACTGCCAGTAACTCAAGTGGGTTCTGGTGTTGAAAATGCTCCAACTGGCGTTACTACAAGTGATGTTGCTGAAAATGTAGCAAATGGCGATAATTTAGCAAAAGCTACAAAAAAACCTACTAATTGGTTACTAATTGGTGCACTTGCGGTAGGTGCTATCGTTGTATTTAGAATGTTAAAAAAATAAGTTTATGGCAATAGACATGATTGAAAATAATGAGTTAGGTGCTCTTGCTCCAAGTAGACTTGGTTTAAGAGAATTTGCTGATGATAATTGGGCGTATAAAAATTATACTGGGGGTGAAGATTTTTTCAATCTTTTCGGTAGTCGTAAAACTAAAAAAGAAAAATACAGCAGCTGGGCAAGAGCTAAATTTGAAAACCTCCCAACAGACTGTGACAATATTCAGAGAAGTATTGATATAATCAATAATGAACTTCAATTGCTTCTAAAGCAAAAGCAAACGCTGAATATTAAAAAACAAAGAAACGAGACCAATCAAATTTTAGCAGAATATAAGAGGGAGCAACTTCAACAAGATTGCGAAAAAAAATTAACTGAAGCTAAAACAGCTGCCGAAAGAGAGCAAACACTTGATACACTTACTAAATTGAGTGACGTTTCTGTTGGAAAAGCACAGCAAGAACTTGCTGGACTGCAAGCGGGTTTATCACCTGAAGAGGCTGCTTCTCAAGCAAAAATGAAAAACTACTTGCTTTATGGCGGTTTGGGTCTTGGAGCAATCCTTTTGTTTGCGTTAATTTCAAGAAGATGAAAGCGTTAAAAACCATATCAGTATTTGCTGGTTTGGGTTTAATCGGGTATGCTATTTACCGTTATTACCTAAAGCAAATTGATTTTATTAAGGATATCACCTATCAGGTTAGTGGTGTAAAAATTAGAGAATTTAAGAAAAATAACATTTCTCTTGATATTACGGCTTTGATTTTTAATGCTTCTAACGTGGAAGCGGTAGTAACGCAAATGTATCTGGACGTATTTATCAACGGTATCAAGGTTGGTAATGTAAACGAAATCAAAGACATACCAATAAAACCCAAGCAATCAACAACGATACAGTTCAACTTTTCTTTTGACCCTCAACTAATTGCCAAAAATATCGTAGATTTGGTGACGTTAAGTGTGGCTGCAAAAGATATCGTAATTGATATCAAGGGCTATATTCGGGTAAAGAGTGGCTTTTTGAGCACTCCTTTGCCATTTGAATATAGAAACAATTTAAAAAGCTACTTAAAATAACCCCAAATGGGAGCAACGAATGTACATACACAAACGCTATCCTCTGGTAGCTTAACTATATCATCCTCTGACAATGTTGTTAGGGTAAGTGTTATTTGTAGAAGTGGAACTGTAACTGCATTAGGTAGCACAAGTTTTCAAGGAACGGCTTCTTCGCCAGTTGAATTTACTACTGGAGAGGGAATCACTTTAACAGCACCTTCTATTACTCAACCTATTGATGGGTTCACGATAAGTGCAGCATCAGGTGTTGCAGAACTAGTAATTTCAACTCAATAAAAATAAAACTATGGAAACCTACACTGTATCAGAACCACAACGCAAAGAAGACGGGACTTTTTTAGTTAGCTTACTTTCAGAAGACGGAACAGTTCTTGCTGAAGGCGAAGGAGCTAGTCAAGAAGAAGCAGAAGCGGATGCGAAATCCAAACTTTAATTAAAACAAAAAAACCATAAAAATGCAAGACTTCATTACAAACGAAACCAAAAAAATCTTCAGCAAAGCCATCAAGCGATATGCAAAAAATGATGGTATAGAAGAGGAAAGTGTGTCCATTCTACTTCATTTATTTGACGAAGGAGAGGTGGACGAAAACGGAGATTTGGTTAGACATGTGGGTTACAAAATTTGTCATAATTATATGCCCGTAAAAAGCGTATCAATTATGGAAATTCTGGGGATAAAAATTGATTTAAAAAGGTATTCAGTTTTTGTCCCACCACAGATTAAAAATATTCTAGAAAACTTTGAAGCCGAAACTGGCTCAAAAGATATTGAAGTAGGAGTTTATTTAGACAGAGAAGATTCTGACGAGGTAACCTACTTCTTATTTAATAATGGTAAAAAAGTTAAAAATTTTAAATTAGAACAAGTCTTAAAATTAGAAGTAACATGATGGGATGCTGTGCTTTTGGATTTTATAGGTTATAACACCAAACAAATTACTCAAATTAATACGTTTGGTTTTTGCGTTTTAAGACTATCAGAAAAATAAAAATCCATGAGTACAACATTTCTAGGAGGAGAAGGATTCGGTTTTATAAGCGGAGGTGCTGGTGGTACTGGCTCTTCAGGAACTAGTGGAACAAGCTTCGGCAGTTCTGGTACTAGCGGTTCGGCTGGTACTTCAGGACTGACTGGTTCTTCTGGCACTTCAGGAGAAAGCGGAACCTCTGGACTTTCTGGCACTGCGGGTACAAGTGGATTTACTGGTACTTCTGGTACAAGTGGAGAAACTGGAACAAGCGGAACTAGTGGCGATAATGGCACTTCAGGAACTTCTGGCGAATCTGGTACCTCAGGCGAGGACGGTACTAGTGGCACCAGCGGGGATAGCGGAACAAGCGGAACCTCTGGTGAGACTGGAACAAGCGGTGAAAGCGGTACCTCTGGCGAAAGCGGAACCTCTGGTACTTCTGGCGAAAATGGAACTTCAGGATTGGATGGAACAAGTGGAACATCTGGTCAAAACGGAACTAGTGGCGAAAATGGCACAAGCGGAACCTCTGGTACAAGCGGAACACACGGTAGTGACGGTTCTAGTGGTACTTCAGGATTAACTGGTACTTCAGGCGAAACGGGAACTTCAGGAACGGACGGTTCCTCTGGTACTTCAGGACAAAATGGTACAGCGGGAACAGACGGCTCTTCAGGCACTTCTGGTTCTTCAGGAGAGAGTGGAACAGACGGCTCAAGCGGTACTTCAGGCACAAGTGGCTCTTCTGGTACTTCGGGCTCTTCAGGAACTTCAGCGAGTTCAGGTTCTTCAGGAACATCAGCGAGTTCAGGTTCTTCAGGTACATCTGCAACTTCAGGAAGTTCTGGTTCTTCAGGTACATCCGCAACTTCAGGTTCTTCTGGTACAAGTGCCAGTTCAGGTTCTTCTGGAACATCAGCAAGTAGCGGTTCTTCTGGTACTGACGGCTCAAGTGGCACATCTGCAACTTCAGGTTCTTCAGGCACATCCGCAACTTCAGGTTCTTCAGGAACATCAGCAAGTAGCGGTTCTTCTGGTACAAGTGCCAGTTCAGGTTCTTCTGGAACATCAGCGAGTTCAGGTTCTTCAGGTACATCTGCAACTTCAGGAAGTTCTGGTTCTTCAGGTACATCCGCAACTTCAGGTTCTTCTGGTACAAGTGCCAGTTCAGGTTCTTCAGGAACATCAGCAAGTAGCGGTTCTTCTGGTACTGACGGCTCAAGTGGCACATCTGCAACTTCTGGTTCTTCAGGCACATCCGCAACTTCAGGAAGTTCTGGTTCTTCAGGAACATCTGCAACTTCAGGTTCTTCTGGTACAAGTGCCAGTTCAGGTTCTTCTGGAACATCAGCGAGTTCAGGTTCTTCAGGTACATCTGCAACTTCAGGAAGTTCTGGTTCTTCAGGTACATCCGCAACTTCAGGTTCTTCTGGTACAAGTGCCAGTTCAGGTTCTTCAGGAACATCAGCAAGTAGCGGTTCTTCTGGTACTGACGGCTCAAGTGGCACATCTGCAACTTCTGGTTCTTCAGGCACATCCGCAACTTCAGGAAGTTCTGGTTCTTCAGGAACATCAGCAAGTAGCGGTTCTTCTGGTACAAGTGCCAGTTCAGGTTCTTCTGGAACATCAGCGAGTTCTGGTTCTTCTGGTACATCCGCAACATCAGGAAGTTCTGGTTCTTCAGGTACATCCGCAACTTCAGGTTCTTCTGGTACAAGTGCCAGTTCAGGTTCTTCTGGAACATCAGCGAGTTCTGGTTCTTCAGGTACATCCGCAACTTCAGGAAGTTCTGGTTCTTCAGGTACATCCGCAACTTCAGGTTCTTCTGGTACAAGTGCCAGTTCAGGTTCTTCAGGTACATCAGCGAGTTCAGGTTCTTCAGGCACATCCGCAACATCAGGAAGTTCGGGTTCTTCTGGTACATCTGCAACATCGGGTTCTTCTGGTACATCTGCAAGTAGTGGTTCTTCTGGTACAGACGGCTCAAGTGGTACATCAGCGAGTTCAGGTTCTTCTGGTACATCGGGTTCTTCTGGAACATCAGCGAGTTCAGGTTCTTCAGGCACATCCGCAACATCAGGAAGTTCTGGTAGCAGTGGTACATCCGCAACATCGGGTTCTTCTGGTACAAGTGCCAGTTCAGGTTCTTCTGGAACATCAGCGAGTTCAGGTTCTTCAGGCACATCCGCAACATCAGGAAGTTCTGGTAGCAGTGGTACATCCGCAACATCGGGTTCTTCTGGTACATCTGCAACATCGGGTTCTTCTGGTACATCTGCAAGTAGTGGTTCTTCTGGTACTGACGGCTCAAGTGGTACATCTGCGAG
>Ga0194131_10001658_pt1 | contig 37881 bp, 34 predicted proteins | sample TA2KigO120mmetaG_FD_148631 | JGI IMG/M metagenome (GOLD analysis project Ga0194131, IMG submission 148631) | Freshwater microbial communities from Lake Tanganyika, Tanzania - TA2015053 Kigoma Offshore 120m | ecosystem: Environmental > Aquatic > Freshwater > Lake | place: Tanzania: Lake...
GCCTCGAGAAGGACACGCAGCGATTGCAGCGACGGCGAATCCTCCAGGGCGTCCCAGGCGAAAAGTGGTTTGGTGATCGCGATTTTCATGACGGCCTCCAATGCCGAACGGGGAAGGTGGCGGGCGCTACCATTACAACACAATATATCCCCGTTTGGTTTGGAGGATGGTCGAAAAATTCTGAAAAAAACTGCAACCGCGGGCTTATTCTTACGAAGTCGAGAGTTCTGCGGGGGAAGAGATTTTTGCCCCTTGGTGAGAACCGAAAAAAGACTGGCTCGTCGTACATCGCAACGGGCTCTCACGAAGGAGAAGAAGTAGTTTCACACTCGCCGGGAAGGTACAATGGGGTCGCCCCATCGACTGATTCCGAATGTCTGTCCCCAACCACGAGGTTCGCGATGCGACGTATGTCCCTGTCCAGAACGATCGTTGGCCTGCTGCTGTTCTGCTTCGGCGGCATTGTCCTGGCTTCCGAGGGCGATGAACTGCGGGAGCGTGCCAAGGCCCTTCGGAAGGAAGCCGCCGTCCTGGCGGAGCGCGGCAACAAGGAACAGGCCGAGCGACTGACCAAGGAAGCCGCGCAACTGCTGGAAGCGGCGGAACGGCTGGAGCGGAAGGCCACCGAGGCCCACGACCTCGCCGCACAGCTGCTCGAGAGGGCCGCGGCAATGGAGCGAGAGGTGCAGGAAGGGAAACGACGACTGGCCGCCGCAATGCACAAGGCCCACGGCAAGGAACAAGGAGGCGGAGTCGTGCAGGAATTGCGTGCCGAGATCGAACGGCTGCGCGCGGAGGTCAAGGAACTTCGTCAAAGGCTCGAGAAGCGCTGATGCGCGTGAGGTTGCACTTTTCGGACAGCCTGTTATTGCGGCTGGTCTTTCGTCAGCTTGTTGTCGGCGACCACGCCGGCGGGTCCGTCGATGTCAACCATTCGGGCGTTGGCATCGGCGGAAGTTCCCGTGTTGCCGAAGACATGCGCCGGTTGGCGGCTGCCCTTGATGATGATTGCCGCCCCTTGAAACTGCTTGATGGTGTTGCCGGTCACGTGCACGGTTGCTTTCGTTGCATGCATGGCCGCCCGGTAGCCGGCAAAGGAATTGCTGGAGATCGCTGCCGTCGAATTCTCCCACACCCAGACGGCGTTACCCTGGCCCTTGCCGGCCCCGGTGAATATATTGCCGCTCAGCGAGGCCTTGCCCTGCACCAGAACTGCGGCCACGCCGCCGCCCGCGATGCGATTATCGCTGATGCTTGCGGTCGAGCCGTCCTTCACGGCGATGATCGGCGGCTTGCCGCCGCTGCGCGACAGCTCGTTGTCGGAGATCGTGGCCGTTGATTTGCCGATCACGCCGATGGCGACCAGCTGGTTGTCGAGGCACTTGTTGCCGCGGATGAGGGCCATCGCCCGCTGCTGCACGCCGATCCCTGCCTGGCGGTTTTCGCGACACTCATTGCCGACAATCAGCGGCTTGGCCCCGTCTCGGCAGCCGATGCCCGCCATCTTGTTCTTGCGGCAGAGGTTGTTTCGCAGGACCGGGCTGGCGCCATCGCGGCAACCGATGCCGGCCATATCGTTCTCGTAGCACTCGTTGGCCTCGACCAGCGGCGCCGTCCCCTCCATGCGGATGCCGATGCCGGCGCGGCGGTTCTTGAAGCACTTGTTGCCGCGCAAGACAGGCCTGGCCCCTTCCCGGCAGCCGATGCCCGCCCGGACATTCTGGAAGCAGACGTTGCCGGTAATGATCGGGTTCGCCTTGCGACAGCCGATGCCGGCGCGCAGATTCTCCCGGCAAGTGTTGCCGCGGATGATCGGCTCGGCTCCGTCCGCGACGCCGATCCCTCCGCCCATGTTGCGATACACGATATTGCCGGTGATGAGCGGTTCGGTCCTGGCCTTCGCCTTGCCGAGGATGCCGATACCGACATTGCCGTTGTGGTGGACGATGCAATTACTGACGGTGCAGCTGACGCCGTGAATCTGGACGGCTGGGAAAGTGCCTTCAGCCTGAACCGATCCTTCCTCGTCTCCCAGTTCTTCTCCTTGCGACTCAAAGTGCTTCTTCCAGATCGCGTCGTCGAATGTCCCGACACGGGTGATCGTGAAGCCATCCAGGATGCTGTCCTCGGCCATGACGATGCCCGGCAGTTTTCCTGTTCCAGCGCCGTCGATCACGGTCGCCTCGGCCCGCTTCAGGCCGTCGTTTCCCCTGGAGCTGTCGCCAGCGCTGCGCAGGACGATTCCCGGCTTGAGATGGATACGTTCCCGATACTTGCCGGGGGCAACGAGTATGGTGTCGCCTGGCTGACACCTGTCGAGCGCGGCTTGAATGCTCTTGCAGTCTTGCGGAACGCGGATGGTCGCAGCAGGAGCAGACCGGGGCGGCCAGACAACGCAAATCGCGACGATGATGTAACGCAGCATGGTGGAATCCTTCATCAAGACAGCAATCGCCCCTGACACGATGAAACCACGGATCACACGGCCCGGTCAAGCCTTGAACACCGTTTTCGGCATGGTGCGGCCCGGGCCTGGAGGTCCGACCTACAATCAAGAGATGGTGCACGATCCCTACGGCGTCTTTCGCATTCGTGATTATCGCTGCTTGCTGTCGGCAGGGGTGCTCGGCAGCATCGGCATGGAAGTGCAGGCGGTGGCCGTGGGCTGGGATCTGTACGTGCGGACCAGTTCGGCGGCGATGCTCGGTTACGCGGGGCTGGCGCAGTTCCTGCCCGTATTGCTGTTCTCGTTGCCTGCGGGCCACCTCGCCGATCGTTACAGCCGCAAGAGGTTGTACCAGATCGCGCAGGCCGCCGTTGCGGCCTGCTCGCTGGGGCTGGCGGGACTCACGCTAGGCGAAGGGCCGGTGCTGGTCGTCCTGGTGCTGCTGTTCTTGACGGGCATGGCCCGCGCCCTGAGCGTACCTTCGCGGGCGTCGCTGGTGCCGCAAGTGGTGCCGCTGGAGTTGCTGGCCAGCGCCATTACGTGGAACAGCAGCGGCTGGCAGATCGCCAACGTCGTGGGCCCGGCGGTGGGGGGCGCGGTGATCGCCCTGGCGGGTACTGCGGAGGCCTTTCATGTAGCGGCGGCCTGCTCCCTGGCCAGTGTCGCGCTGGCTGCCCCGATTCGGGTCACGCCCGGCAACCGGGCGCACACGTCGCCTTCGCTGGAGTCGTTGCTGGCGGGCGTGCGTTTCGTCTATCAGACGAGGCTGTTGCTGGCGGCCATCACGCTCGACCTGTTCGCCGTGCTGCTGGGCGGCGCGACGGCACTGTTGCCGATCTTCGCCCGCGACATTCTCGAGGTTGGCCCGACGGGTCTGGGCTGGCTTCGGGCCGCGCCCGCCGTCGGGGCGTTCGGCATGGCCATGCTGCTGGCGCATCGGCCGCCGCTGTCGCGGACCGGGATTGCCCTGCTGCTTGCCGTGGCCGGCTTCGGCGCCGCCACCATTGTCTTCGGCCTGTCGCAAGACCCGCTGCTGTCGTTCATCATGCTCGCGCTGACGGGGGCCTTCGATAACATCAGCGTCGTGGTGCGTCACACGCTGGTGCAGGTGCTGACTCCGGATGCCATGCGTGGCCGGGTCTCCGCGGTCAACCTGGTTTTCATCAGCTCGTCCAACGAGCTGGGTGCGTTTGAGTCGGGCGTGACCGCCGAGTGGTTCGGGCCCGTGCTGTCCGTGGTGGGCGGCGGCGTCGGCACCATCCTGGTAGTGCTGGCGGCGATGGCCTGGTGGCCGGAATTGCTGCGGCTGGGGCCGTTGCATCGCCTGCGGTCGCCGAGAGAGGATGAAGTGAAAGCCGGCCCCGACATGGCACAATCTTGACGCAGTCTGGGTAAACTCCGGTCATGCCAAGAGCTTCTCGACCAGCCGCGCCCAGTAGCTGGCGCCCAGCGGCAGGATCTCGTCATTGAAATCGTAACGCGGGTTGTGGAGCAGCCGGCCATTGTCGCTCGGGCCATTGCCGACCCAGATGTAGCAGCCCGGGCGTTTCTGCAACATGAAGGCGAAGTCCTCGCTTCCCATGCAGGGTTGAGGATCACGATTCACGTTTGCACTACCGACCACGTCGTCGGCCGCAGCCATCGACCAGTCCGTCTCGCGTGGCGAGTTCTGGGTGGCCGGGCAGCGGCGCTCGTAGCGCAGCGTGCCTGAGGCTCCGCAGGCAGCGCCGATGCCGCGCATGATGCGCGACATGGCCGCCTCGGTCGCATCCTGCACTTCCTTGCGAAATGTGCGAACGGTGCCGCGCAGGGTCGCGTGCGGCGGAATTACGTTCCAGGTGTCGCCGGCGTGGAACTGAGTCACGCTTAGGACGAGCTGATCCAGGGGATCGGTGTTGCGGCTGGCGATCGTCTGCAAGGCAGTAACCACCTGGGACGCGGCAACGATCGGATCGACACCGAGGTGCGGCATGGCGGCGTGCGTCCCGGAGCCAGTAATCTGCATCTCGAAGATGTCGAAGGCGGCCATGATAGGGCCGGGACGCGCGCCGAAGCGGCCGACTGCCATGCCGGGCCAGTTGTGCATGCCGAACACGGCATCCATGGGAAACTTCTCGAAGAGTCCCTCGTCAACCATGACGCGGCCTCCGCCCTCGTTTTCCTCGGCGGGCTGAAAGACGAAGTGCACGGTTCCGGAGAAGTTGCGCGTGGCCGCCAGGTATTTCGCGGCCCCCAGGAGCATCGTCGTGTGGCCGTCGTGGCCGCAGGCGTGCATCTTTCCCGGGAACTGCGATTTGTGGGCGAAATCATTTTGTTCGGTGATGTCGAGTGCGTCGATGTCGGCCCGCAACCCGAGGGCGGCGACAGGCCCGCGACCGCTTCGATTGCCTGGCAACGTTCCGACCACACCGGTCTTGGCGAGCCCGCGGTGGACCTGGATTCCCCAGCTTGCAAGCCGTTTGGCGATGAAGTCCGACGCGTAGGTTTCCTCGAACGCCGTTTGCGGGTGGGCGTGCAGGTCGCGTCGCCAGGCGGTCATCTCTTTGTGCTGGTCGCTGATGGCATCAAGGATCGGCATGAAGCCTCCGGTTGCTGACGCGTTCGAGGTTCCTTTTGACCTCATGCTAGTAGTCGACCCGGCAGGCCACAAGACCTACACTGAGAGCGGAGGCCACTTCCGGCACTCCGCGTTTCGTCGCGCCTTTGCCGCATTACCCACCGAACCTGCCAACGACTGGAGCGAGCAATGACTTTCCCGAAGATCAACGAGTGTAGACGCCGGCTTGTGGCCGGTCTCCTCCTTGCGGTAGCGCTGGCTTGCGGACAGGTGCAAGCGCAGGAGAAATACCGCGTGTACCTCGGCACCTACACCGACAAGGACAGCAAGGGCATTTACCAGTGCGAGATGAACCTCAAGGATGGTTCGCTGTCGCCGGCGACGCTGGCGGGAGAGACGAGCGACCCGTCCTTCATCGCGTTCCATCCGAACAAGAAGTTTCTCTACGCCGTCAACGAAGGGCAGGCGGCGGTCAGCGCTTTTGCCATCGACGAGAAGACCGGCAAGCTCACGTTCCTCAACAAGCAGCCGTCGCAGGGCGGGGCGCCGTGCCATCTCGTCGTCGATGCGACGGGCAAGAACGTGCTGGCTGCCAATTACTCGGGTGGCAGCTGCATCTGCCTTCCGATTGAAGCGGACGGCAAGCTGGGCAAGGCAACTTCCTTCCAGCAGCATGAGGGCAAGAAAAAGAACGGGCACTCAATCCACGTGGACAAGGCCAACAAGTTCGCACTGTGCTGCGATCTCGGCCTGGACAAGGTCATCATCTACGCTTTCGACGCCGGCAAGGGAACGCTGACCGCGCACGGCGCCTTCGACACGCCGAGGGGCGCCGGCCCGCGACATTTCGCCTGGCATCCCGATGGCAAGACGGCCTACATCAACGGCGAGTCCGACCTGACCATCATTGCCTGCGCGTACGACGCGGACAAGGGCATCCTGACACAGCGGCAGGTGCTTTCCACGCTGCCCAGGGATGTTGCTCGCAAGGGAGGCAGCACGGCGGAAACCGTGGTGCACCCTTCCGGAAAATTTGTCTACGTCTCCAACCGCGATCCTTACAACTCGATCGCGATCTTCTCGATCGATCCGAAGACGCGCAAGCTGACGGCCGTAGCACACCAGGGCATGGGCGTGAAGACGCCGCGCAACTTCGCCATCGAGCCGACCGGGCGATACATGCTCGTTGCCAACCAGTCGGGCGGCAACGTCATCGTCTTTCGCATCAACCAGTCCACCGGCGCACTGACGCCGACCGGGGCCAGCGTGCAGGTAGCCAACCCGGTATGCGTGCGCTTCATGGAGCTGAAATGACGAAGCGGCCACATTGAGGGTCTACTCACGCTGGACGCTGCCAAGTGTGCGGGTCCAATCACGCCAGGCAGCAACTAGACGCCCGGCTGGAATCGAAACCTCGGCTGGAATCGAAACCTCAGCGGTGCCGGTTCCACGCCAGGGCCAAGGGGGTCGCCGCCAGCCGTGCCATCGGCATGACGAAGACAACAGCGTACGCGAGATAGTAGATAGGCACGCGTTCCCTCGGCACGACCCATGCCAGGACGACGAACAGCGTCGATGCGAGCAACAACCACGCCGCCAGCCAGCGTGCCACCGTTTTCGGTCGCAGCAATCCTTGCCGAAAAACCTGCCGTAATGCCCACGCGACGAGCAGCAGCCTGCCCAGCAGCAGCGCGCCGAGTAACCACGGCAGGACACGCAGGACTACTTCGTGGATTTCGGGATGATTGACAATCCGTATCACCGCGATAAGCAAGGGCAAGGCGCCGAGTAAGTAAACGCAGAGAATAGCCAGCGAGACCCAAACGCGTCCCGTCAGACCGATGTACAGACCGTCCACCTTGCGCTTCCATGTCCAGACAAAGAGCCAGAGGGCGATCGCGACGATGCCCGCGGCGATTGCGCCGGGTGGATGCTCCCGTGCGATGTGATGCCAGCCGTCTGCCACGTCCTGGAATCTCCCGGTCAGCACCACTGCCGATGGGACCATCACCATGACAATCATCCACGCTGACAGCGTGCTCCACACTGCGGACTTGAGCATGGCGCCGATCATGTCGGCACTGTGCATGGGCAGGGTCGCGATGAACGGCATCATGACGACGCGGTCCTTGATCCAGCGATTCTTACCGGTGCCCGGCCAGCATCCCGAGAGACCGGCAAGAAACACGGGCAGCGCCAGGGCGGACAGCAGCGTGTGCGCGGTGGGAATGTGGTCGTTCTCGGGAAGCAGCAACGGCATGAGGACCACGACAAGCACCAGGCCCGTCGAGAAGGCGAGCGATTTGCCGGCCAGTCGCCACTCGAACCACAAATGCGCCCGCCCGGCCGACGTGAACGACTTGCGGGACTGCGGCAGCCAGCGGGCGAGCTTTCGCAAGGGCGCAAGGATCGCTCGCCAATCGGGGACGTGGCCGCAACGGGCGTGTGCGACACCGACATAAGCGATCGCCCAGGCCACCAGCGCAAGGCTCGCGTGCAAGCCGACGAGCCAAGGTTCGGCGACTCCCGAAACGGCACTGAACACTCCCAATGCGATCAGGATCTGAATCACGATTGCGAACAAGATTACGCGCAGCCAGGGGAGCCCGCACGGCGTCCAGACCAGCGCTTGCACCCACGCCAACGACGCCGCCATGAGAATGGCGGGCCACGCCAGCGGCACCTCGACGCGGGGCCGCAAGATGAGCCAGACCACAAGCCACAAGAGGCTCGCCGCTAGGGCTCCATAGAGCATCGGCCAAAAAACCAACGCACCGGTCGGCACCGGGAGCCGAAACAACCGCTGCGGAAAACAGGACTCACGCGCGAGCGTGTCACCGTCAAATCCATAGGCAAAAGCGCCCAGCAGGAATACGGGTATGGTGGCGAGGCCGATCACAATGAGACCGCCCACGACGTTTTCGATGAACTCCGGCGAGCCGTGCGTTGAGATGATTGCGGACGTGGTTCCCGCAAAGAGCAGATAGCCCAGGACCAAGATGAGGCCGTAGCGATGCTGGCGCCAGAGCAGCCAGGCAAATGCGAGCGAATGGGGCAGCATGGATCAATCCTCCGCCGCGGCCGGGATGCGTGTCCCGACGCGCGCGACAAAAATCTCATCCAAGGACGGCACGCGCTTGTCGAGCACTTGGGCCCCGCAACTCGCGGCGGCTGCCTGAAGCTCAGCGGCCTGGCCGTGGCAAACCGCGGTCCATTCGTGCCCGGCACCTTCCCACGTCAAGACGCCCGCAAGCTGCGGCGGCCGGACTCGTGCCTCAGCAAAGTGCAGTGTCAGACAGCGATGCGTCGCCTTGATCTCGTCAAGAGCAGCACTGAAGACGATCTTCCCCAGGTTGATCATCGTCACGTGATCGGATACGCGTTCCACTTCGTGAAGCAAATGGGACGAAAACAGAACGGTGCGTCCCTCGTCGGCAATGGCCCGAATGATCGCCTCGAGGATGTCTCGGCGCACGATCGGATCCAGTCCCGCGGACGGTTCGTCCAAGACGAGCAATTCAGGCCGATGAGCCAGCGCGACGAGGAGGCCGGCGCGGGCCCGCTGTCCCCTGGACAGGTGCTTGATCTTGGCGGCCGGATCGAGGTCGAAGCGGACGCGCAGTTCCTCCGCATACGTTGCGTCCCATTTCGGGAAGAACGCCTGCGTATAACGCATGAGTTCCCACACGCGCATCCAACCCGGCAAGTCGTGTTCTTCGGATACATAGCCGATGCGGGCCAGCACATCAGCGGGATCTGCCACGGGATCGCGTCCGAAGACGCGCACCGATCCCATCTCGGCTTTCAGTAAGCCGAGAACGTGCTTGATGAGTGTCGTCTTGCCCGCACCGTTGGCGCCGACGAGGCCGAAGACCATACCGCGCGGGATGGAGATGGACACGTTATCAAGCGCGGCCTTGGCGCCAAAATGTCGGGTCAGTGCCTTGACCTCGACGATCGGGTCAGCGACGGTGGATACGCTGGCAATCATGGCTTCATTTCTCCTCGACATGAGAGGGCGGCAGCATGGCCTTTTCGCGCTGACGCACGAGCTGGACGATTTCGTCGATGGCGACGTTCATCTGACGGGCCTCGGCGAGCAAGGCGTCGATGCGCTCGGTCAGAATCTTGAGGCGTTCGCGGCGTGCCAGCGGCGAGACGGAATCCGAAACAAAGGTGCCTGTCGTGCGGCGCTTGACGACAATGCCCGCTATCTCCAGCTCTCGATATGCACGCGCGACCGTGTTCGGATTGATGAGCAGGCGTTCGGCGAGTGCTCGAATGGGCAGCAATTCCGCTCCTGGCACAAGTCGACCTGACGCCACCAGATATCGTACCTGATTGACGATCTGCAGGTAAATCGGGACGCCATCAGTGGCGGAGATGTGAATATTCACGGGAGGTTGCCAAGAGTCTCTGGCGCCCGCTTGCCGAGCATTATTGTATTAGTTCAATATTACAACTGACGGATTTCGAAGTCAAAGCCGTTTCTGGCAGAAATGGGACGGCGGACACTCCGGGCTGACCAGCGGAGCGTCGTGATCGCGTTGGCGGTCTCGCTGCCGGTGGCCAAGAAAAGCGATTGTGCTCACTGTCGGAAGCGCAAGGCAACCAGCAGGCAAGGGCCGCCGGCGATGATGTTCATGCCGAGTTGCAGCGCCCGCTGAACGTTGTGCTCCGCTTCGGCGCCGGGCTGCAGCCAGATGTGCCTGATGCCAAGCCGGCCGGCCTGTTCGATGATCGAATCGGTCACGTGCGGAGGAGTGATGACGGAGACGCCGTGCACTGGCTCCGGCAATGATTCCAGGTCCGGATAGGATTTCAGGCCTTCGACGATATCGGCGTTGGGGTTCACTGGAAACACTGGCAGGTCATTCTGCACGTACGCGCGCAGGACCATGTTGCCGTACTTCGATGGATCCCGTGAGGCACCGACGACGGCGTGCGGCCCACCATCGAGGAAGGCACGAATGCGTTGCTGATCGGTCATGGGCCGTCTCCATGTTGCTGCTACTTGCAGCGATGATCGGGCGCGCGGCAAGAAGCGTCAGCGGATCGGCGAATAGTCGGTCGCCTTCATCATCACCGACTTGACACCGGTCTTCGGAACCGTCAGCGGCCCGCCGGCTTTCTCTTCGGAGGCCTTGCGCGCCGCCTGCCAGGCCGGGTCGTCGCGGAACGCGGCGAACGACTGCCTGGCGGCGTCCACGCTCTTGTGCGAAAGGAAGTAGATGAGCAAGTCGTCGGCGCCCTTTTCGCCCTTGAGGGGAACCCAGTAGCCGATGTTGGTCATGCCGTGCTTCTCGAAGAGCTTGACGGTGTGGTCGCGAAAGCGGGCGTTGAGGTTATCGAGGTTCTTCGGGGTCGCGATGTAGGTGCGCATCTCGAAGATGCGCTCGCCCTTCGCCGCCGGCCTGGGTGCGGGCGAATAATCGGTCGCTTGGAGGTATACCGATTCGACTTTCGCGACAATCTTTCCCTTCGCCTCTGTCTCCTTCTTGACGGCCAGCCATGCCGGGTCGGCGACGAACCTGGCCCACGACTTCTTGGCCGCCGCGCGACTGGGAAAGGCGAGGATGTAGACAAGCTTGTTGTCCTTGTTGTCGAGCGGCGTCCAGTAACCGACGCTGGTCATGCCGTGCTTGTCGAAGAGCTTGACGGTGTGGTCGCGAAAGCGGGCATGCAGATCGTCGAGCCGCCCGTCGGGAGCGTAGTAGGTCCGCATCTCGTAGATGCGCTCGGGCTTGTCGCGTTCGGCCTTGTCGCCGGCCCGGGTTATCCCCAGCATCGCGAGCAGGGCCACGGTCGTTGTCGCTGCCAGGCCGAAGGCTTTCATGTCGGTCTCCAGGAGGTTGGTGTTCACAGGGATGGTGGATCGAGTTGCAACAACGCAACCTGGTTAGATTAGGGAGTAGAAACTGGCCGCGCGGCAAAATAATCGATTAGGGCGTGTTGACAATTCCTAGGTAAGCAAGGAGGAATGGTGAATAAATTTCGGCGATTCTCTTCGTGGGGCAGGTTGCCAACCTGCCATCAGCGGCTATGGCAGGTCGGCGACCTGCCCCACGTTACCCAGTCTCTTGCCTACGTTCATCAGCTATTGTCAACACGCCCTAGACTCGCCGAGCGATCCGGCCGGCGATGCACCACAGCGCGGCCAAGCCGCCAAGCCAAGACACAATCATGTCACCACAGACTGAGGTGACATCATTGCGTCAGGGAAAGAATTTGCCAGCGTGTAAAGAATTCCCAACTGTCGGGGTTAGGTCCCGCTTTGCACCGCGAAGACGCGAAGAACGCGAAGAGAATCCAAACAAATGAAACGTCGGCGATTCTTCCTTGGCGCTCTTCGCGTCCTGGCGGTGCGCTCTTTATTGCTCCGCGGTGCCGCCTTGCCAGTTCAGCGAGCGGAAGGGGGACGCGGGGAGTCCGGCCCTGTTCATGAGGTTCGGGTTGGCGGTGTTGCGCCAGCCGAAGCGGACCTGGGCGGGTTCGGCCACGCCCGCGGCATGGACGACGACGGTCTTGCCGTCGATGGTTGCCTCGGCGGGGACGAACTTGCCGTCCTTGCCGGCGATCTCGAACTCGGTGAGGGGCTGGTCGTCGCGTGCCTGCAGGCCGCCGCCGGCGTGCGCGAAGGCGACGCGAATCTTGTTGCCTTCGACCTTCATGCCCTTGTAGAGCGGGCCGGAATGGACGAGGTCCTTCTTGCCGTAGTCCCTGGCGAGGGCCCAGAGGGCGAGGCGGTCGCCGTAAGGCTGCTTGTTGCCGGGATGGATGTCCTTGATGTTGTCCACGAGATCGGTGCAGACAACCATGCCGGTGCCGGGGATCTTCAGGCTGGCGACCTGGGCCTCCCAGAGCGGCGGCAGCATGTCGAGCTTGTAGCCAGAAAACGGGGCGATCTGCACGTGGTAGAACGGCAGGTTGGCGCCCCAGACGCGCCGCCAGCCCTTGATGAGCGACTCCATCTTGTCGCGATACTTCATGCCTTCGCCGACGTTGCTCTCACCCTGGTACCAGGTGATGCCGCGCAAGGCGAAGGGCGACACCGGAGCGATCATGCCGTTGTACATGCCGCCGGACGTCTTCTCCTCGACAATCCACGGCTCGATGCGCGACCCGCCCCAGGAGGCGTTGATCAGGCCGACGGGGACATCCAGATCCTTGTGCAGGCGGGCGCCGAAATGGTAGAGCACGGCCGAGAACGACCCGACCGTCTTGGGTGAGCAGACGGCCCACTTCGCCTTGACATCGTCGGCGGGCTTGCTGTTCTGCACCAGCGGGACGTTGAAGAGGCGGATGAGCGGCCTGTCGGCGGCGGCGGTGTGCTCTTCCCTCTTTTGCGACTGATTGATCGACCATTGCATGTTGGACTGACCGGAACCGAGCCAGACCTCGCCGATGAGGATATCGTCGAGGACGATCTTGTTCTTGCCGGCGATGGTCATGGTGTGCGGCTTGCCGTCGGCCTTCACCGGCTTGAGCGTGACCATCCAGCGTCCCTTGTCGTCGGCCGTGGCGCTGGCCTTCTGGGCATCGAGCGTGACGGTGACTTCCTCGCCCGGGTCGGCCCAGCCCCAGATGGGCAGCGGGCGCTCGCGCTGCAACACCATGTGGCTGTCGATCACGGCCGGCAACTTGACTTCTGCGCGAGCCGTCGCCGCGAGGCTCATGGCCAGCGCGGCGATCCAGACGGACAGTAGAGGTCTTCTCATGATGGTCCTTTCAGCAATGTCCCTGAGGTGTTCGAGGCTTCCTGCCAGTGAGTATATGCACGCGGTCCCACCGTGTCGGCAGGGACGGGGCGCGGAGGCCAGGGTCCCGTGAACTTTTTGCTCGTGCGCATATCGAAACCACAACGCACGCAGAGCACCGCACGCGGCGGCAAGACCGCCTGGCAAGAAGGACACGCCTTCTCAACCGGGGAAAGCTGGGGCGCCGGTTCCTTCGCCTGTTCTTTCGACGGCGTCTTGGCAACCGGCGGAGATGGATCGAACAATCCCTTCACCCGCTCCGCCCAGAGCCACTTGCCGTCAGCGCCATTGCGAACATACGTGTCCGTGGCAATTCTCCCTTCCTGGGCATACTTGCGCAGCGTGTTCGCCGAAACCGGCCCAACTTCTTCGCCCATTTCCTTGAAGTACCAGTCCGCAGCCATGTATCACCGCAGCATCGAACCCACCGGCCTTCGCTATTTTTCTTTCCGTTTCAAAATCATGGACACGTTACCATCCGTCCCGTCGAAATTGGGCGCGAGCTTCCCGCCCTGCTTACCAAAGGCAACAGCTTGTTGCCGACGGTGACATCCGCGCTAACGATTTGGCCTTCGATACCGCCGCCAAAAAGGACAACGCTCGCGCGGTTCGACTCAGCTTTCGCGGGCTTCTGCTTGGCGGGCATGGGAAACCTCGATCCTATCGCTTCCGTTTTTGCTCGGCCATTATCGCCTGCCACACGGCCGCATCCAGGTCCGCGGTTCGTGACATCGGGTTGTCACAAACGCGTCGCCCGGCGAAACGCTGGCCATCACGACCGACACAACGATTGTAAGAGCGGTCCTTCTTTCGGCCACAGCGGCTGGAACCGTACATCGCATAGCCGCACAAGCCGCACACGGCCAGGCCTTGCAAGAAATAGGATGACCCGCCGGCAGTCCGCTGCGCCTGCTGCGCCCGCAAGCACCGGCGGTTCTCTTCGAGCCGTTCCTGCACCACGGCGAACAAGTCGTCGTCGATCAACGCAGGCACGGGGATGAAGATCTGCTCGCTGGGCGGTCGCCGTTCGCGGCCGTGCGGTTTCTTCGGCACTTCCGCAGCGCCACGCCGCGGACGCAAACGCCGGCGTTCCCCCTGCCGTGTCTTGCCATAGGCGGCCTGCCCGCGATAGGCAGAGTTCTTGAGCAGCGCGCTGAGGGTCGATGTCGTCCAGTGCGTAAGTCCGCGGCAGGTGCGTACGCCCTGGTTTTTCAGCCGTCGCCCGACTTCACGCAGCGAACATCCCTCCCTGCCAACCCAGTCAAATATCTGCCGCACCACGCGCGCCTCGTCCTCGAGCACTTCATAGGCTGCCACTCCCGGGCCCGCCAAGCCCGTGTGCTTGGCAAGATACCGATAGCCGTAGGGCGCGCGTCCCAGCACGCTGATGCGGCCACAGCGCGCCGCATGCACGCGCCCACGCCGCGTCCGCTCCAAAATCTTGGCCCGTTCGTATTCGGCGATCACCCCTTGCACCTGCAACAGCAACTGATCTTCCGGCGTGTCGCTCACCGGCCGATTCACGAACACCACCTCAACGCCGCTGGCCTGCAGTTCCTCGACCAGCACCAACTGGTGCACGTGTCGTCGCGCCAGGCGATCCGGCGCCAACACATAGAGCCGATCCATGCCCCCCGCGGCCGCCTGGTCGCGCAGACGTTCCAGGCCAGGCCGCACCAAGGTCGCGCCGCTGACGCCATCGTCCAGAAAAGACAAGGCGGGCTCCACCCTGCCTCCGTCCGCCGCGATGCGCTCACGGAGGAGTGACACCTGACTGTCAATGGTCATCTCGTGCGCCTGCGTCTCCGAGGAAACCCGCGCGTACAAGGCGCAGCGAGCACCGCTCGGCAGCTTCCCGTCCCCATTCATGGTCAGCGTGATCATGCCGCGACTCCTTTCGCGATGAGTTGTTCCGTGATGATGCCTTCGATGCCTTTCGCTGTCTCCGGATCGTGGCAGTGGTCCGTCGCCACGGTCGCTGCCGTGTGCTTCGCCCTGGCCGTTGATCGACTCACGGTCGGCAGCGCACACAGATAGGCTTGTCTTTGGTTATCCTTGGCGAGCCGATTCGCTTCAAACCGCCGCTGCACAGCAACGCCTGGTGACTCCGCGCCCACTCCAAGCATGGCCCACTCCTTGGGCCGGGCTTACCTAGTCGCCGCCCTTGCCCCCGGCTTCCTCATCAACCCCGGCCTCCTCGCCGACGAAAAACCCGCGGAACCACCCGATTAAACTCAAAACCTACCCCGGGTGCAACATTGTTCGTGCTCCGAAAGAGACATATACCCCCTCGGCAAATCGTTTACAAAGTATGACGATTGGGTAGTCGGCAGACCACTGCGTGCGTGTCGAGGGAGGCAGCCTCGCTACTGCCACCAAGAGTCAATTAATGAGCTGCGCCCACTTTTTTTCCCCTGATGCTTTCACCCTCGACTATTCTTGTATAAGCATGATGGCTGCTTGCCTTGGGTAAGCGTCGATTTGCTTTGCTCGCTCATTTATGGCCTCTGGCCGCAAAGCACGCAGGCGCTCAAGTAAGCGCTCAGATTCTCTCGGTCGGAAGGTATCCTCTTTGAAAAGCGACTCCAATTGAATCAGAAAGCCGATCGTGTAGTTATCGCGCACACTATCGTCCAAAGGCTCAAGCACTTTGTTTAGTTCTTCCTTCCACCTCTGGACAGATTCCTGAGGTAAGACCTTAAACCTTAAGTCTCTTGATGTACCGATGGAGCCGGACCCCTTCAAATCGGTCGTTTTCCCAAAGGGCGTCGACCAGGGTCGCGAACAAGAGCAAAGCTATATTGCTATCGCCCCTGTTGAAGCTAATATCAGTTATTGAAGCCCTCAACCCAGCTTCCCATTCGTCCAAGTAGGGCTTAAGATCGTCCTTACCAATCTGCTTCATGCGGCGGCTGAATGTCTTGCTCTCGGATTCTTTAAGAATCCCCAAGCCGGGCTGGAGTCAATCTGTCTGTTGAGCGTTCCTCAACAGACCCCAGCAGGCAGGCCGCAGTTCCACTGTCGCGGTCCAGAGGTTATACAGAATTCTTTCGAACCATTTGAACGGCTCGGGGACGGCGTGTCGCCACGACCGGTGTTCAACGCCTTCAAGCTCTCGGCATCTTCGGATAACATGAACAGGCAGAACGAATGCGTGTTGGGGAACATTCATGGTCAGTTTCGATCCCGGCCAGATTGGCAGGGCCATCTTCGAAGAATCAGGAGATGCCCTGTTCCTGTTCGATCCGGAAAATGATCGGCTCATCGAGGTCAACGCCATGGCCGAACGGCTCACCGGCGTTGCCCGCAAGAATCTCCTCGAGCAGCCGGCCACCTACTGGGTGCGATTCTCCGGAGAAGAGCGGCAAGGGATGCAGCGGCTGCGGCAGGCAGCCAATCAGAGCAGTGTCTTCCTGTCGCAAGATGGCTTCTACCTGCGCACTGCCAGTGACGGTGTCTGGATTCCTGTCAACCTGACGATCGCTCGTCTGCACCTGAAGCCCAAGACGCTGGCGCTCATGACCGCCCGCGACATTCGCGAGCAGCGCGCGGCGCGCACGCCGCTCAAGGAAAAGGAAGCGGAGCTGCGCGAGCGCGAAATTCGCTTGCAGGCGATCATGGACAACAGCCCGGCCATCATCGCGGTCAAGGACCGCACGGGCCGTTATCTCATCGCCAATCGCCGCTTGCAGGAGCTGTTTCCGGGTCAGCAATTGCGAGGCAAGACACCTTTCGACCTGTTGCCACGTGAAACGGCCCAGATGCTTCAGGACCACGATCAAAAGGTGCTGGAAACCAAGCGGGCCATGGAATTCGAGGAGGTCATCGCAAACGGCAGCGAGTCACGCGTGTATTGCTCGGTGAAGTTTCCGTTCCGTGACGCCGCCGGCCGCATTTACGCCCTTGGCACGATCTCCACGGATATCACCGAGCGCAAGCGCGCCGAGGAGGACCGCAATCGCTTCTTCACCCTGTCCGTGGATATGCTGTGCACGGCCGGTTACGACGGCTACTTCAAGCGACTCAATCAGTCCTGGCAACAGGTGCTGGGCTGGTCGCTAGAGGAATTGCTGGGCCGGCCATACATCGAGTTCATTCATCCCGACGACCGCGCCGCCACCATTGCCGAGGCCGAGAAGATCTCCCAGGGATATACGACCATTTCCTTCGAGAATCGCTACCGCTGCGCCGACGGCAGTTACAAGTGGCTGTCGTGGACGGCGATCCCGGACCAAGACCAGAATCTCGTTTACGCCGCGGCCCGCGACATCACGCAGCGCAAGAAAACCGAGCAAGAGCTGGCCAAGAGCGCCGGCGACCTGGCCATGGCCTACCAGGAAGCCCAGCTTCTGGCCAAGGAGCTGGAGAAGGCCGTCGCCTCCGAGCGGCAGGCGCATCACCAGCTCAAGAAAACGCAAAGCCGGCTCGTGCAATCGGAGAAGCTGGTCGCCCTGGGTCAAATGGTCGCCGGCGTGGCGCACGAGATCAACAACCCGCTCACGTTCCTGTCCAACAATTTCACGGTGCTGGAGCGCGACGTGCTGGCCCTGCGCGACCTGATGAAGCGCTTCGCGGAGGCCGACACGGTCCTGAAGCAGCATCAGCCCGAGCTGTTTCGCGCCATTCAGGAGTATGGCGAGGCCATTGACCTGGGCTACATCCTCAACAGCCTGGGCGGCATTTTTGCCCGTTCGCGCGAGGGCTTGCGCCGTATCCAGCAGATCGTCACGGACTTGCGCAGCTTCGCCCGCATGGATGAGGGTGACCTGCACGAGGTCAATCTCAACACCGGCGTGGAATCGACCATCAACATCGTTCGCGGTCACGCCCTCAAGAAAAGGATCAACCTCAAAGTCGAGCCGGGCAAGCTGCCGCTGGTAACCTGTTATCCGGCCAAGATCAACCAGGTGGTGATGAACCTTGTCGCCAACGCCATCGACGCATGTCCCGAGAACGGCGAGGTCGTGGTGCGCACGACCTCGACAGCCGATGGTGTAGAGCTACACGTCAGCGACAACGGCCCAGGCATCCCGGCGGCAATTCGCGACCGCATTTTTGATCCATTCTTCACGACCAAGCCGCCCGGCAAGGGCACCGGACTGGGCCTCAGCATCAGCCACGGCATTGTCGAAGATCACGGCGGCCGCATCGACTTCGAATCCGATCCCCAGCAAGGAACGCATTTCATCGTAACCCTGCCGCTGAAACCTCCGGCACGCTGAGGATTTATCAAGGACCGAGCTGATGGACCCATTGCAACTGAGCGGGCGGCGGGCGTTGGTGACCGGCGGCAGCCGCGGCATCGGTCTGGCCATCGCGCGTGCCCTGGCACAACGAAGCGCCGAAGTGGTCATCACGGGCCGCAGGAGCGATGTGCTGACGGCAGCGGCCAACGCCCTGCGAGCCGAGAAGTTGCGTGTCGATTCACTCGTCTGCCATCAAGGCAATTGCGACGACATCCGCAGTCTATTCGCGCAGCTTGACGAGCGCGGCTGGACACCGGACGTGGCGGTGATCAACGCCGCGACCAATCCCGTCATGGGCCCGCTGATCGACATCGACACGGCGGCCTGGGAGAAGATCCTGGCCGTGAACCTGACCGGCGCGCTCGTCACCATGCAGGAGGCGGCGCGGCGCATGCAACGCCTCAAGAAAGGGTCATTGATCGCCGTGGCGTCGATTGCCGGCATCGATCCGTTGCCGGGACTGGGAGCGTATAGCGTCAGCAAGGCGGGACTGATCGGCATGGTCAAGGTGTTGGCGAAGGAGCTGGGTTCATGCGGGATTCGAGTGAACGCCATCGCGCCAGGCCTGGTGGAGACGCGTTTTTCCGCGGCGCTGCTGGAAGACCGCGCGACGTATGAAAAGCTGATGGCCCACGTCCCCCTGGGCCGGCACGGCCAGCCGGAGGACGTCGCCGGCGCGGCGGTCTACCTGGCCGGCGATGACTCCGCTTACGTCACGGGGCAGGTACTGGTGGTCGATGGCGGCGGCCGTGTATGACCTGTATTACCAGCAAATCGCCTGCGTTCGAAACCTTGGCAATACAGGCAATCGACGAATATACTGAGCGATGACCAAACCCCGGCAACGAATACGCCACGTCGCGTGGATATGCGATGTGGTGCCACATCTCAAGTTACGGCAACGGCGCTGGCTGACGAATTCGTTGCCGGGGTGTAGAGACGGGGGTGGCAACACAACGAATCCGAACCCGTATCGAGGCCGTCCATCAAGAGAATAAAGAAATAAAGAACCATCACCATGAGACTCGCCGACGGCACAACCTTGATCCACAATGCCCAGCTCATCGATGGCACGGGAAAAAGCGTGGTCGCCGATGCGGCGGTCTTGGTCCGCGATGGCCGCATCGCGTACGCCGGCCCGAAGTCGCAAGCACCATCGGCGCCGCCCGAGGCGCGGCACATCGACGCACGCGGCGGCACCGTCATGCCGGGGCTGGTTGAGGCGCACTATCATCCCACTTATTTCAACGTCGCCGAGCTGGCCGACCTCGACGTCAAGTATCCGGTGGAGTACGTCACGCTGCTGGCGGCGGCCAACTGCCGGCTGGCGCTGGAATGCGGCTACACTGCGGCACGCTCGGGCGGCAGCCTGCACAACATCGATGTCTGGCTCAAGAAAGCCATCGATGAGGACCTGTTTGTCGGCCCGCGGCTGGCAGCCAGCGGCCGTGAAATCTGCGGCTCCGGCGGCCTCATGGACTGGAATCCCGACTATCTCAAGCTCGGCATGGAAGGGCTGATCCTGCTCGTCAACGGCCCGACGGAGGCCCGCGCCGCTGCCCGCAAGCTTGTCAAGGACGGCGTCGAGTGGATCAAGACCTATCCCACCGGCGACGCCGCCAGCCGCCATGCCGACCATCACAGTCTTTGCATGACCGAGGAGGAGATGAAGGCCGTCGTGGCCGAGGCGCACAACTACAAGGTCAAGGTCACCGGCCATTGCCGGGCGAACCTTGGCATCAAGAATGCCCTGCGCGCCGGCTTCGACTGCCTGGAGCACGGCACGTTCATGGATGCCGAGGCGCTCGACATGCTCATGGAGCGGAAGACGCCGGTCGTGCCGGCGCTGCAGTTCGAACACGCCAGCGTGGTGCGCGGTCCCGAGTTCAAGATGCCGGACTGGATGATCGACGGCCACAAGGAGACGCTGGAAGGCGGCGCTGACAGCGCCCGCATGATTCTCAAGGCGGGAGGCCGGCTTGGCCTGGGCGGTGATTACGGCTTCGCCTGGAACCCGCATGGCGACTATGCCAAGGAGATCAGCTTCTTCGTCAACTACGTCGGCTTCACGCCGCTCGAAGCCATCATGTGCGCCACCAGATCAGGGGCGGAGATCATGGGCTGTGGCGACAAGTTCGGCACCGTCGAGCCCGGCAAGCTGGCCGATCTACTCATCGTCGATGGCGACGTCGTCAAGGACATCACGCTTCTCGAGAATCGCAAGCGCTTCATCGCGGTGATGCAGGGGGGCGTGATCAAGGCGGGGCAACTTCTGGCGCCGCTTGCGGCATAGGGTGAGAGGTTCCCGGCGCGAATCCGCAAGCGGCGACTCATTTCTTCTCGGAGGGTCGTCATGTTCATCAAGTCTCTCGGTGTGGTCTTGATCGTGGGCGTGGTCCTGGCAGGCGATCTGCCTTCCGGGCCGCAGGTCGGCCAGAAGCTGACGCCCTTCAAGGTGCTCGCCTTCTCGGGGCCGGACGCCGGCAAGGAGCTGGAGTTATTGAAGAAGGACAAGGGACCGACGCTCTTGATCTTTGTCCACAAGATCACCCGGCCGGCGCTCAAATTTCTCCGGCCGGTGGACAAGTTCGTTGCCGAGCTGGAGGAGGGCAAGCTGCACGCCCGCATCGTCTGGCTCAGCGAGGACAAGGACAAAGCCAAGGAGTTTCTGGACCGGGCCAAGAATTCGCTGAACCTGGAGACACCCATCGTCATCTCGCTCGACGGCAAGGACGGCCCCGGTGCCTACGGCCTCAACGACCAGGTCGCGCTCACCGTGCTCATTGCCAAGGGCAGCAAGGTCGAGGCCAACTTCGCCCTCATCGACCCCAACGCCAACGACGCTCCCAAGGTGATCCGGGCGCTGGGGAAGGTGACCGGCAAGAAGTGAGCATCATTTTCGCGGCCTTCAAATGGATGGGGTAGTTTGCCCGAGTGGATTCCAGCTACGGCGTAGCGCTTGCTGGAATGCTCGTTCTTGGTCCCGATTCGACGGGACAAGGAGATATCGGATGGCAAGCTGCATCCGGAGCGAAAATGGCGGTGGCTCAATGAAGGGCTGTTTGAGCTGTTTGGCGGCCACACCCTTGCACCAGGATTCTATCAGGGCCAATGGTTGAATCCGAAGAGCGGAGTTCCGATAGCCGACGAATCACGAAAGTACATCGTGGCCGTTCCGCGGAAGCGCGTCGATGAACTGCGGCAACTGTTGGCCGAAGCCTGCACCGCCTTTCAGCAACAGGCAATCTACCTGAGCGTTGCAGGGCACGTCGAACTGATTGAGGCAAATACATGATTCGCGCCAAGACCTACGTGGACCTGAACGGCCGTGAATTTGTCGTAGACGACCTGGACGCGGACGAGCGCCGTCTGCTGCAGAACATCAGGCGGCAAGCACAGCGCGGGCCCGACTGGAATGCCTTCGACAACAACTGGCTGCCGCAAGTTGCCGAATTCTATCGACGCCGCGGCTTGAGGCGCCGCCAGACGATCGAAACTGCCATCTTTCAGATCGCCCAGGACCTGAGCAGCCGCCTCGGCATCGACCAGGGCAAGACGCGCCGCGCCGACTATCGTGACGAGCTGGCTGATTTGATCCAAGCCAGGTTCAAGAGCCAGGGAGAGTTCTGCAAGGCCACCGGCTTGTCCACCGATATGCTCAGCCACGTGCTGGCCAGGCGCAAGCACCTGGGCATCGACACGCTGCAAAGTGCTCTCGAACGCATCGGCTTCACCCTGCGCATCGTGCCACGGACCAAGGCTGCAAAGCGGAACGGCACACACGCCTCCAGCCCACGGCCTTCATAAATGAGTCATTCAATAACTTACCTGCACGGCTCGCGTAACTTTGGCCGGCCGCGCTGATTGCTACTTGGAAGAGGAGTTGCCATCACCATAGAGCCAGTGCACCTCGAAGATCGCGGCCTTCAGATGAATGGGGTAGTTGGACATGAAACCGTTCTTCTGGTAGAGGCAAGCCCAGTAGTTGACGATGGCAGTCCCCTTGCTGGTGAAGGTGAGGCCGGGGTTCGAGTAGGCCCAGCCCGGATCGTCCTCGATATGTCGCGGCTTGCTCCAGGTGCGGCCGTCGTCCTTCGAGATGGCCGCACTCAGCGGCGTGCGCTTGCCGAAGTGTGAGCGCCACTTCGGGTCATACCTGGCGGCGTTCCAGATGAGGACGAGGTCGCCGGTCTTCGGAATCCTGGCCAGCTCGGGGCAGGACTCCGGCGCCTCGACGCCGAGTGATTCGGATTTCGACCAGGTGACGCCGCCATCGGCGGAGATCGACTTGTAGACGCTGCCCAGCTGGGTGCGCATGACCATGAGCAGCTTCTTGTCGCGCAGCTCCTCAACGTGCGGCTCCATGGCGCCGCGCTTGGCGGCCGTCACCCATGTTTCGCCCTCCTTCCAGGTTTTGCCATGGTCGTCGCTGTAGTAGATTCCCGCTTCCCAGCGATCCGGTTCCCCTTTCTTGCTCGGGTCGCGATTGACCGGGATGAGGAGCCGTCCCGTCGAGAGGCGTTTCAGAGTGTGGCTGGTCAGCGTGATCGGCTTTTCCTTCCACAACGTCGCCAGCGGCTGAAACGACTTGCCCTCGTCCTTGGAGATCCAGGCGTAGGCCGACGCCGGCGGATAGCGGTTGATGGCCTTGTCGAAGGTGTGGTAGCGCATGAAGCAGAACAGGATATCGCCGCTGGGCAAGCGAATCAGGCTCGGCGAGAAGACGTTGATGTCCTCCTTGGTCGGCGTGACCAGCACACGATGTCCGCCCCAGGTGCGCCCGCCGTCGCGCGAGGTCATCGACACCAGCCGGCCGGGAAAGAAATCGGAGTCCCCCTTGCCCAGCGTGAATTCCTGGTAGATGATCAGCAGCTTGCCATCCTTGAGCTCGATGATCGAGCCCTCGGAGTTACGGACGACCTTGCCCTTGGCCTCGGCGAGCATGACGATCTCAGGCTTGGCGGGAACGACGTTGGCGCGAGCGAGCAGGACCGGACTCAGGAAAAGAGCGATTGCCAAGATTCGGACCACGACGTGCTCCTCTATGGGTTTGGAGTAAATCCGGGCGGTGCGATGATCTCTGCAAGAATAGGTGGATCGGTGAACCAGCAATCGCACCAGTCGTAGACTTCGATAGTCCACCTGCCGTTCCGTTCGATCCAGGGCGTGTTCAGCAATAGTTGGTGGATCTCGGCGAACTCGCCAATGAATCCGAGGGCCTTTCCCACGGTCGTCGCTCTTGCCGTCACGTGCTGAATGCCAAAACAGACTCCGTCAGCCATTTCAATCGTGAACATGTCAACTCATTAAATAGCACAGAACACTCCAACAAGGTCTCCGCGCACTCCGATGGCGATGGGCCTTTCCGACCCTTGAGCCTGAATTCCTAAACCAAACTCGCCGCTGGCGGGGTCATACCATTCCAGATATCCGTTTCCGGCGTCGGCCACGACCCACAGCTCAGCGAAGCTTGGGTCAACCTGCCGCACTTGTTCGTAGGTCTCTCGCAATTCGAAGCGTTGGATGTATGGCTCGACCAATGATCGCTTCAGTCTTTCGACATAACTGTCAACCTTCTCGCGCGACCACGGCACGCCGATAGTGGTACCTTGCGGCGGGTGAGCATAGTGGTAGCCAGCGAGAGTGTCCCGGACCAAGATCGAAATTGATTCTGAATTCATCGTGGCGTCAGTGAGTTCAAGTTGGCTCGCAATCCGCTTCGAAAACATGACCCAGCGCGTGAATGACTTCTCGCATCTTCACATCGTCCAAAGTACCGATCAATCCAGCAGCAGTGTCGAGGTCTTGCTTGTCGATGAACGTTACCGTTTCGCATTGCGCCACGCATTGTTGAGGCAGCCCGAAGTCCCCGGCATCGAAAGGAACACAGTCAAGTAGACTTGATCGAATGAGAGGTTGGCAGTCGTCAGCAAGACGGCAACCACATAATTGCCGCGGTTCAATTCTTCTCTTGAGACGACTAGCAGCGGGCGTCTGCCGGCGTCGAGGTCGGCCCAGTACAATTCGCCTGGCCTCATCAGTAAGGATTCTCCTTCGCCCAGCGCCTGGTCGCTTGGCGCGCCGCGCGAGTCCAGGCGGCTTTCTCGCGATCATCTTGCAGAAGAGCCTGGATCCGCTCGAAATCCTCGCCGCGAAGCAGCACGATCCCTTCATTCATGTTGGATGCCGGTACATGCACCGCCTCGCCGTTTTGCAAGGCCAGTCTCTGAGTCTCGGATAGCTCGATCATCGCTCCCTCCATTGTGTCGATGGTATCGCACCCCTTGGCGTCGTGCAAGAGGCTCACGATTTGACATTCCAACCGTCATCGACTACCATTTCAGAAGGTTGGGACACAGATGATGCTGCCGTTCACTTACACCACGACGCCCTCGATTCAACCACGGATCGTGGCTCGGGTCCGCATTATTATTATCGCCGCCGGAGGATGAAGCCAGGGCAGCCGCGATTTCGGAGCGACACGATGGCCCTGGATGAGTTCCAGGGCCTTTTCTTTTTGATTGCAGACGGAGAACAAGATGCCGCGCATCCACATCTACGACACCACGTTGCGCGACGGCAGCCAGGGGGAGGGCATCAACTTCTCCTTGCAGGACAAGCTGCTCATCACGCGGCGGCTCGATGAACTGGGGGTGGACTTTATCGAAGGGGGTTATCCGCTCTCCAATCCCAAGGACTTCGAGTACTTTCAGGAGGTCCGCAAGCTGCCGCTGAAACATGCTCGAGTAACGGCATTCGGCATGACCCGGCGCAAGAACGTAGTGCCGGCAGAGGATACTTGCCTGAAAGCCCTGCTCGATTCGCAGGCCGACGTCATCACGCTGGTCGGCAAGACCTGGGACCTGCATGTCCGCGAGGTGCTGGGCGCCTCGCTGGAGGAGAATCTGCGGATGATCGGTGACTCGGTGAGGCACTGCAAGGAACATGGCCGCGAGGTGCTCTACGACGCCGAGCATTTCTTCGACGGCTTCAAGAACAACCCCGAGTACGCGCTGCAAACGTTGCGGGCGGCGAAGATGGCTGGGGCGAGCGTCCTCATCCTGTGCGACACCAACGGCGGGACGCTGCCGGATGATCTCGCCCGAACCGTGCGGCGGGTCGTGGAAGCGCTGCCGGATGTCGAGATCGGCATCCACTGCCATAACGATAGCGACGTGGCCGTCGCCAACACGCTGGCGGCCGTCACCTGTGGCGCTCGCCACGTGCAGGGAACGATCAACGGCATCGGCGAACGCTGCGGCAATGTCGATCTCGTCACCACCATCGCCAATCTATCTCTCAAGATGGGGCATGACGTGCTGCAACCGGGGAGCGTGGGCCGGCTCACGGAACTGTCGCGCTACGTTTACGAAATCGCCAACATGAACTTCCGCGGCAACCAGCCGTTTGTAGGCGTCAGCGCATTCGCGCACAAGGGAGGCATGCACGCCCACGGCATTGCCCGCACCACCGCCAGCTACGAGCACATCGACCCGGCCCTGATCGGCAACGAACGCCGCATCCTCATCAGCGAGCTATCCGGCCAGGCGAGCGTGCTGGCCAAGACCGCGAAGTACCAGGTCGGCGACAGGGCCCTCATGAGCAAGATCCTGAACCAGATTCAGGACATGGAGCACCAGGGCTACGAGTTCGAGGCGGCCGAGGCTTCCTTCGACCTGCTTGTCAAGAAGGCCGTCGGCAAGTATCAGCCGAAGTTTGAACGGCTTTCTTATCGCGTCAACGTCGAGACCGACCGCGATGGCAAGACCGTCACCGAGGCGACGGTCAAGGTCCGCGTCGATGGCAAGATCGAGCACACGGTGAGCGAGGGGGACGGACCGGTGAACGCGCTGGACGGCGCGCTACGCAAGGCGCTGCGGCCCTTTTATCCGAGCCTTGACCAGATGCATCTCGCCGATTACAAGGTCCGCGTGGTCAATGCCCGGGCCGAGTCGGCTGCCCGCGTCCGCGTCGTCATCGAGTGGCGCGACGGCGGCCAGGTGTGGGGTACCGTCGGCGTCAGCGAAAACATCATCGAGGCCAGCTGGCTGGCGCTGGTGGACAGCTTCGAGTACAAGCTCTTCCAGGACGAGCAGAAGTAGATCCAGATCTGGCCATGCACGCATCACTGGCACACATGCTCGCACATTGGGCATCCGCTGATCGACAGCGTCGTTGCAGCCGATCCACATATCGCATTTTACCAATGACTTGCGTCTACTGTTCTGGAAACATCAGCGCTTGGCATAGATCGTGCTAAACCGGGTAATCTCAAAAAATGTCGGTTCCTCTCCGTGGTTGTGGTGCGCGCCAGGGCGCCACGAGAGGGCGCTTGCGATGAGAACGATGCGGTTTCTTGGGTGTCACCTTCTGGTCTGGCTCATCCTGTTTGTGCCGACATCGTCCGCGCTGGCCCAGGAATCAACGGGCCAATTGCAGCCGGAGAGCGAAGGCAAGCTCGCCGAGCTGCAGAAGGGCATCGATGAGGCCAAGGTGAAAGGGGATACGGCCTGGATGCTGGTCTCCAGCGGTCTGGTCATGCTCATGGTCCCCGGGCTGGCACTCTTCTACGGCGGCATGGTGCGACGCAAGAACGTACTCGCCACCATGATGCAGAGCATGGTCGCGCTTGCGGTCGTCGGCGTTTACTGGGTCGCCGTCGGCTATTGCCTCGCCTTCGGCGAATCACACGGCGGCTTGTTCGGCTGGAGTTCACGACTACTTTTCCTGGCCGGCGTGCAGCCAGACGAGTTGTTGCTCAATACCAACATGCCCATCTATGTTCATGTCATGTTTCAGGGCATGTTCGCCATCATCACACCGGCGCTCATCAGTGGGGCGGTGGCGGAGCGGATTCGCTTCGCGCCTTATTGCCTGTTCATACTTCTCTGGGTGACGCTGGTGTACTGTCCGCTGGCCCACTGGGTGTGGGGCATGAACTGGTTTGGTCCGGGAGCGACAGGCAAGGATATGGTCGGCTGGCTGGGCAAGCTCGGCGCTCTCGATTTTGCGGGAGGCACCGTGGTACACATTGCGGCCGGCATGTCCGGGCTGGCGGCCTGCCTGCTGCTGCGGAAACGGCTCGGCTACCCCGAACACGCCATGCATCCGAACAGCATGGTGCTGACGCTCACCGGCGCTGGTTTGCTCTGGTTCGGTTGGTTTGGCTTCAACGGAGGCAGCGCGGCGGGCAGTGGAGCGCTGGCAGCATCCGCCTTCGCCGCCACGCAGGCCGCGGCCGCCGCAGCCGCGCTGAGCTGGCTGGTTGTCGAGTGGTTGCATCGCGGCAAGCCGACGGCACTGGGTCTTGCCTCGGGTCTGGTCGCCGGGCTGGTCGCGGTCACGCCCGGCTCCGGTTATATTTATCCGTGGGGCGGCCTGGTCATCGGCCTGGGTGCCGGCGTCGTCTGCTACATCTCCGTGGCTATGGTCAAGCCGGCGCTTGGCTACGATGATTCGCTCGATGCTTTTGGTGTCCACGGCGTCGGCGGGTTTCTCGGAGCCGTCCTCGCGGGGGTCTTCTGTTTCAAGGCGGTCAACGACGCCGGCGCCGACGGCTTCGTTGTCGATGGCAGCATGGGGCAGGTTGTCAAGCAGGTGATTGGGGCTGTCGTTGCGCTGGTTTATGCTTTCGGCAGCAGTCTCGTGCTTATCAAGTTGCTTGACATGTGCATGGGATTCGCGGCCAAGCCGGAGGCGGAGACCGAGGGGCTCGATCAGACCGAGCACGGTGAGACGGGCTTCGACCTGGGCCCCGCGCTCGAACAAGCTACTATCATAAACGGCGTGGAGCCGCGGCCGGCCAAGAAGCCGCCCAACGGCGACAAGCGTTTCAGCGTCGTCGTCGCCGGCGTTGAGAACGGCGAGCTGATGCATTCCTGGTCCGAGCTGTGCCAGCCCAGCGAGGAACCACCGTCGCCGGAGTTCATGGCCGTGTATCCGTATGTGACTACCGTGCAGGGCAATCGTTTCCGTTTCCGCGGTGGTGAACCGGAAGTGCTACGCGCCAACCTCGAACGCTTGCTACAAAAAGACTTGCCCAAGCTTTCCTTGCGCGCACGCGTGGAGCCCTGAGCATGAAAATGATCGTGGCCATCATCCGGCCCGAAAAGCTGGAGGCCGTGCAGAAAGCACTGCACGAGCGCGAGGTTTATCTCATGACGGTTTCCGATGTGCGCGGCTGCGGCAGACAGCGCGGACACACCGAGGTCTATCGCGGTGCGGAATTCCACGTCCGTCTCTTGCCCAAGCTGAAGCTGGAGATCGCCATCAATGAGCCTTTCGTCGAGGCCACCCTGGAAGCGATCGTCCATGCCTCGCGCAGCGGCGACACCGGGCAGATCGGCGACGGCAAGATCTTCGTCCTACCCATGGACGACTGCGTACGCATCCGCACCGGCGAGCGCGGCGAACTGGCCATCGGTCCATGACATGAGCAAGCGCCAGGCCCGGACACCCCGGACACTAACCAAACACCGCCCGCCTCACGAGATTACTTGAGACCACCACAGGAGTACGTTGAACATGGCTAATCCACGTCAAGTGGCGATCCAGACCATTGCCACCGCCAAGCATCAGCTCAATCGCGTCGATTTTCGCAAGGCTCACGTGAAGGATCTGTTCGGCATTCACGTATTCAACGAAGAAGCACAGCGACAACGCCTGCCGAAGTCCGTTTTCAAGGCCTTGCAGAAGACCTTGCGCCAGGGCCAGCCGCTGGATCCCACGGTCGCCGATGCCATTGCCACGGCCATGAAGGACTGGGCCATGGAGAAAGGCGCCACGCATTTCACGCATCTGTTCCAGCCCATGACCGGGCTGACCGCCGAGAAGCACGACAGCTTCCTTGTGCCCAGGGACGGGGGCGGTGCCATCGCCGAGTTCAGCGGCCGCGAGTTGATCAAGGGCGAGCCGGACGCCAGTTCATTCCCCTCCGGCGGCCTGCGCGCCACCTTCGAGGCCCGCGGCTACACGGCCTGGGATCCCACCAGCCCCGCCTTCATCATGGAGCATGCCAACGGTTCTACGCTGGTCATTCCCTCCGCCTTTCTGAGCTGGACCGGTGAAGCACTGGACAAGAAGACCCCCTTGCTGCGCTCCATGGAGGCTCTGTCGATTCAGGCTCTGCGCATCGTGAGGCTGTTTGGCAACTCGGCGCCGAAGAAGGTGTTCACGACTGTCGGTCCCGAGCAGGAGTACTTCCTGATCGACAAGAACTTCTTCTACTGCCGGCCCGACCTGATCAACACCGGCCGTACGCTGTTCGGAGCGCGTCCGCCCAAGGGCCAGGAAATGGAGGACCAGTATTTCGGGTCGATTCCGGAACGTGTGCTGGCGTGCATGGCCGAGGCGGAGAGCGAGCTGTTCAAGCTCGGAGTTCCGGTCAAGACGCGGCACAACGAGGTTGCCCCCAGTCAGTACGAGATCGCGCCCATCTTCGAAGAGTCGAACCTGGCCACGGATCATCAGATGCTGGTCATGGAAGTGCTGCGCAAGACGGCGGACAAGTACGGCCTGGCCTGTCTGCTCCATGAGAAGCCGTTCGCCGGCATCAACGGCTCGGGCAAGCACAACAACTGGTCCATGTCAACTGACACCGGCGAGAACCTGCTCAATCCGGGAGACACGCCGCACGACAACGCCCAGTTCTTGGTCTTTTGTTGCGCCGTCATCCGGGCGGTGGACAAGTACGCGGAAATCCTGCGTCTGTCCATCGCCACTGCTCACAACGATCACCGGCTGGGAGCCAACGAAGCGCCACCGGCCATCATCTCGATCTTCCTCGGCGATCAGCTCAATGACATCATCGAGCAGATTGAGAAAGGGGGAGCCAAGAGCACCAAGCAGGGCGGCCTGTTCGAGACGGGGGTATCGATCCTGCCCAAACTTCCCAAGGACGCCGGCGACCGTAATCGCACGTCACCGTTCGCCTTCACGGGCAACAAGTTCGAGTTCCGCGCCGTGGGCAGCAGCCAGAACATCGCCGGACCGAACACGATTCTCAACACGATCGTGGCAGAGTCGCTCGACCACATCGCCAGCGCCCTGGAAGCGGACGTCAAGTCCGGCAAGTCGCTCACGGCCGCCGTTCAGGCTCTGTTGCCGACCCTGATCAAGGAGCACAAGCGCATCATCTTCAATGGCGACAACTACACGGAGGAATGGCACTGCGAAGCCGAGAAGCGCGGACTGCCGAACATCAAGAACACCGTCGATTGCTTGCCGGTCATCCTCAAGAAGGAGACCATCAGCCTGTTCACCAAGTATCGCGTGTACACGGAAAAGGAACTGCAGAGCCGCTACAACATCCTGTCGGAGAATTATGTCAAGACGGTCAACATCGAGGGACAGATGACCGCCTACATGGCCAAGGTTTTGCTTTTGCCGGCCGCCCTCCGCTATCAGGGAGAAGTGGCCACGACCGTCAACGCCACCAATGCCGCCGGCATCGACAACTCCGATCAGCTCGATTTCCTCAAGAAGCTGACCGCCGCCATCAGCCCGTTGCAGCGCAGCACCAACGACCTGGAAAAGGCGCTGGCCCACCTCGCCAATGGCGATGCCTACGCCCACGCCAAGCACATGCGCGACAAGGTCATTCCAGCGATGAATGACGTTCGCAAGGCCGGCGACACCCTGGAGACAATGGTCGCCGAGGACCTGTGGCCATTGCCGAGCTACCGGGAAATGCTGTTCATCAAATAGCGTGCTGTATGACGCGGCATGTCGAATGGACCGACCGCGGTCTTTCGCGGCCGCGAACGGCAGGACGCAGGTTTGTTAGCCTGCACTCGCGTTCGCGCGCCGTTCGGCAATGTTTGAGCATCGTTCAGGCTTGATTGCCGTCCACGACCGGTCTCGTCAAGACTCATCGGCCACCTCCATTCCATCACGCGCCGTTTACATTTCCCATCACGCTGCTACGATTCCTTGGAAAGGAAATCATGCTGATGGAACTCCCCAAGCAGTACGATCCGCACGAATCCCAGCGGCGCTGGCTCGATTGGTGGCAGCAGCACGGCTTCTTCCATAGCCGGCCCGATCCGAACCGGCAGCCGTTCTGCATCGTCATCCCGCCGCCGAACGTGACCGGGGCGCTGCACCTCGGGCACGCGCTCAACAACACGCTGCAGGACATCCTCATTCGCTGGCGGCGGATGCAGGGCTACAACGCCATGTGGATGCCGGGGACCGATCACGCCGGCATCGCCACGCAGGCCGTGGTGGAGCGGCGGCTGCGCGAGGAGGAAGGCAAGACCCGCCACGACCTCGGCCGCGAGGAACTCGTCCGCCGCATCTGGCAATGGAAAGACCAGTACGAGGCCCGCATTCTCAATCAACTTCGCGAGCTGGGCTGTAGCTGCGACTGGGAACGCACCCGCTTCACGCTCGACCCGATCTGCGCCAAGGCGGTGCGGCGGACCTTCTTCAACTTCTTCCGCGACCGGCTCATCTTCCGCGGCAAACGGCTGGTCAACTGGGATACTCACCTGCAAACTGCCGTCGCCGACGATGAGATTTTTCACGAGACGGTGAAAGGCGGCTTCTGGACGTTTCGCTATCCAGTGAAAAAGCCCCCCTCTCCCTCCGGGAGAGGGGCCAGGGGTGAGGGTCTCAGCCCCACGCCGGAACCACATCTTGCATCAGGATCAGGATCCATACCCCCCCTCACCCCAACCCCTCTCCCAGAGGGAGAGGGGCAAGAATTCATCCGCTTCTCCACCACGCGCCCCGAGACCATGCTCGGCGACACCGCCGTCGCGGTGCATCCCGACGACCCGCGCTACCAGCACCTCATCGGCAAGCAAGTGACAGTGCCGCTGGTCGGCCGCGATATTCCCATCATCGCCGACAAGGATTTGGTGGACCCGACACTCGGCACCGGGGCCGTCAAGGTCACGCCCGCGCACGATCCAAACGATTACGCCTGTGGCTTGCGCCACAACCTGCCGATGATCAACATCCTGAACCCTGACGGCACCATCAACGCCAACGGCGGCCCGTTCGCCGGGCTTGACCGTCTCAAGGCCCGCGAGCGCGTCACCGAGGAGATGGAGAAGCTCGGCCTGTTCGATGGCCGGGAGGACCGCGACATCGACCTGGCCCACAGCGACCGAAGCAAGACGCCCATCGAACCGTACCTCTCCGACCAGTGGTTCGTGAAGATGGCGGCACCCTCACCCCAACCCCTCTCCCAGGGGGAGAGGGGCAGCGAGGGCCTGGCTCAGATGGCGATGGATGCCGTCAGCGATGGCCGGGTGCGCTTCTTCCCGCCGCGCTATGCAAAGACGTATCTCGACTGGCTGGGCGAGAAGCGCGACTGGTGCATCAGCCGGCAACTGTGGTGGGGGCACCGCATTCCGGTGTGGGAAGTCACATTTCCCCACGACGAGACCTTTAGAACAAAGATCCGTGAATGGGATGAGATTGCAGAAGAGATCATTAAATCCGGCGCTCCGGAAGAGACGAAGCAAAAGCTTCGCGAAAAAAGGCAAGCGTTCTTCAGTGACAGCACAGGCGGCCTCTCGAATGAGATATTCAAGCGCTACGGAGACAAAGTGGAGCTGCAATTCCGGCCAAACGAGGATGGCACGTTCTCGTTTCTGGCTTGCGTTCAGCCAGACTGCGAATCAATCGAAAGGGAACTTGAGGATGTGTTTGGCTTCAAGCAAGACCCCGATGTTCTCGACACCTGGTTCAGCTCCGCCCTGTGGCCGCACTCCACGCTCGGCTGGCCCGAGATGACACCGGAGCTGGCCTATTACTATCCAACCAGCGTGCTCGTCACGAGCCGCGGCATCATCACGCTGTGGGTGGCGCGGATGGTGCTTACCGGCCTTTACAATCTGGGGAAGATCCCGTTCCAGCACGTGTACATCCATCCGACCATCCTCGACGGCTTCGGCGAGACGATGAGCAAGTCGAAGGGCAACGGTGTCGATCCGCTCGACATCATCGCCAGCTATGGCTGCGACGCACTGCGCTTCGGCATGGCCCAGCTTGCCACCGAGACGCAGGACAGCCGGATGCCGGTGGCGAATGTCTGCCCGCATTGCAGCACGCTGGTGCCGCAGAAGCGCGAGCACATGAACATGCGGACGCGCAAGGTCACCTGCCCGAGCTGCAAGGAGCCGTTCCGCCCCGGCGGGCCCTGGTCCGGCGAGGATGCCGAGTTCAAGACCGCCAAGCAGGCGTCGGAGCGTTTCGAGGCGGGTCGCAATTTTGCCAACAAGATCTGGAACGCCGCCCGCTTCCTGCTCATGAACCTGGATGGGTACACGCCGGCCGCCGTCCGCGTGCAGGAGTTGCCGATCGAGGATCGCTGGATCCTGAGCCGGCTGGCGACGACGACGGTGGCCGTCACCGAGAGCCTCGAGGGCTATCACTTCAGCGAGGCGGCCAAGCTCATCTACGAGTTCACCTGGTCGGAGTTCTGCGACTGGTACGTGGAGATGAGCAAGGGCCGGCTCAAGGACGCCGCCGCCCGTCCTGCCGCCCAGCGCATCCTGGTCGGCGTGCTCGATGGCATCGTCCGGCTGGTGCATCCGATCATGCCATTCGTGGCCGAGTCGCTGTGGCAGGCGCTCCACGAAGCCGCCTTCGAGCGCGGCTTGCCGAATCCCGACCCGGCCATGGAGAGCGTCGTCATCTCCCCCTGGCCCGCCTATCCCGCGGAGTGGCAAGACGCCGCCATGGAGAAGCGGCTCGCTCACATGCAGGAGCTGATTCGCGCCGTCCGGGAGGTTCGCAACCGCTACATGATCGACCAGCGCAGGCCGCTGGACGCCAACGTGAAGTGCGCTCCGCCCATCGCCGCCGACTTCGAGCAGCTTCGGCCTTTCATCCTCCAGCTCGCCGGCATCGGCAAACTTGAGCTGGGTCCCGATGTCGGCAAGCCGCCGCAGTCCGCCGGCCACGTCGATCCCGATTTCGAGGTGTTCGTGTCGCTGGAAGGCCTCATCGACGTCGCGGCCGAGCTGAAACGCCTCGACAAGCAGATCGCCGAGAAGCAGAAGCACCTGCAGAGTGCCCAGGCCAAACTCGCCAACTCCAGCTTTGCCGACAAGGCGCCTCCCGAGGTGGTGCAGCAACAACGCGACCTTGTCGATGAACTCGGCAAGCAGCTTCGCACGCTCGAGAGCAATCGCAAGGAGCTGGGCTAGTCGCTGCACCCGGCCGGCTGCTGGCCGGCTTTCACTTTTTCGGCGTCTCCGGTTCTTCCTTGAAGTCCCCGGTGTAGGGCGTGCCATCGATCGCGCCGCTGATGGTGCCGGCAAACTCTTGCTCGACGCCTAAATTTTTGTGTTTGCCGGCGAAGCGCGAGGACGTACCCGCCGGGTCTCCCTTCTGGGGTTTGGCTTTCAAAACGACCTCGAAGGCCGGCTCCTTGATGGTCAACAGCAGCTGATTATCCTTGGCCTTTATTGGCGCTGCAGTCTTGTGATCGCTCCCCAGCACAAAGATCGTTGCCTCCTGGTCGGGGTGGCTGACCGTGAACTCGACGTGGAACTCGCCGCCGCCCCAGCCAGCGACGGCGCCGCCGTTCGGTCCTTTCCCGTGTGCGTGAGCATGCTTGCCTTTCGAGCGCTTCTGGGAGTCCTTGCCGGCCTGGTTGTCGGGGATTTCCCGCTGCGTACAGCCGGAGACCAGGGTCAAGGCAGCCGTCACGGTCAAGCCGGCGGACAGGATTCGCATGCAATTCATACTTCGTCCTCCCAGATCAATGTTACGTTTCGGACAATCGTCTTCATGCGGGCAGGTCGCTCAGGCGCTCTTCCTCCAGGTTTGCCGCGGTAGCCAGGCGTACGGCGTCCTGGCCGCTGAAGCGCCAGAACAGGCCGGGGTGGATCAGGAATTCACAAAAGGTCGCGGTCACCAGGCCGCCGAGGATGACCGTGGCGACGGGATAAAGGATCTCGCGTCCTGGCTGCTGGCCGCCAACGACCAGTGGCACCAGGCCGATCCCGGCGGTCAGCGCCGTCATCAGTACCGGAGACAGTCGCTCCAGGCTGCCGCGCAGTACCATCTCTGTGGTAAAGCCCTCGCCCTCTACTTTCATCAGATGAAGATAGTGCGTCATGAGCAGGATGCCGTTGCGGACGGCAATGCCTCCCAGCGAGATGAAGCCGACTAGGCTGGCGACCGTGAGCGACTGCCCGGTCAGAACCAGTGCCAGCACGCCGCCGATGAACGCCGTCGGCAGCGCGTTGAGGATCTGCAAGGTGATCCGCACCGATGGGAAGAGAATCATCAACACCACGAACATGCCCACGACCGACACGGCGGCCAGGACAATGATCAGCGTCGTCGCCCGCTGCTGGCTCTCGAACTGGCCACCGTACTCGACGAAGTAACCTTCGGGCAGCGTCACGCGCTCGCGGACGCGTTTCTGGATGTCGGCCACGGCGCCGGCGAGGTCGCGATGCTGGGTATTGCAACGAAGGACGATCCGCCGCCGGGCATTCTCGCGGTTGACGGCGTTGGGGCCGGTGCCCGTTTCGATCTCGGCCAGCTCGCGCAGCTCGACCTGGCCGCGGCTCCGGGGCAGGTCGATCCGTAGCCGACCCAGGTTGGCGTAATCGGTGCGGTAGGCGTCCTCGAGTCGCACCAGCAGATCGAAGCGCCGCTGTCCCTGAAGCACTTGCGAGACCACTTCGCCCTGCAATGCGGTTTGAAGAATCTGCGCGACATAGGCGCGGGTCACGCCGTAGCGGGCCAGGTCGTCGGGCCTGAGGCGGATGTGCAACTCGTCGGTTTGCCGGATCGACTCGACGACCGGCGGCGTCAGCCCGGGAACGTCTTGAATGGCGGCCCTGGTCTGCTCGGCGAGGCGGACCAGTGTATCCAGGTCGTCGCCGTGGATCTTCACGGCAATTTGCGCGTAGACTCCGGAGACCATGTGGCTGATCAGGTGTGCCAGCGGCTGCTCGACTTCGATGTCCACGCCGGGTACTTCTTCACGCAACTCGGCGAGTAGCTGCTTGAGGATGTCTTCGCGCCCGCGGCCGCACACGGGATTGATGCTCAGGATGTACTCGCCGGCATTGACCGGCTGGGCGTGCTCATCGAGCTCCGCTCGACCCGTGCGGCGGACGAAGTGCAGGATTTCGCCATCGGGGTTGCTTGCCGACTTCTGCAGCTGCTGGAACTTCGCATCGATGATACCCGACACCTTGCTTGACGCCTCCAGCGACGAGCCGGGCGGCAAGGTCACATTGACTTGCACGCTCCCCTCGTCGAACTGAGGCAAAAAGTCGCGGCCAAGATGCGCCAGCCGCCAGCCGGCAACGCCGACCATCAGCCAGGCGCCGAGCAGCAGCCAGCCCGGCCGGGCCATGCTGAAGCGGATCAGGTAGCCGGCGGCCCACTTGAAGGCGCCGAGCAGCGGACCGTCTCCCGTGCGGTGCGTGGCCTTCGAGTGCGGCAGCAGATAGTACGACAGCACCGGCGTCACCGTCAACGACACCGTCAGTGACGCCAGGATCGACACGATGTAGGCGATGCCGAGCGGCGCGAACAGCCGGCCCTCGACGCCGGACAACGCGAACAGCGGGATAAAAACGAGAATGACAACCGCCGTGCCGAAGACGATGGCGCTACGGATCTCCTTGCTTGCTTCATAGACCACGCGCAGCGCCGGTCTGGGAGCTGGCAGGGCGTTGTTCTCCTTGAGCCGGCGAAAGATGTTCTCCACGTCAACGATGGCGTCGTCCACCAGTTCGCCCATGGCGACAGCGATGCCTCCCAGCGTCATCACGTTGATCGACAGTCCCGTTCCCGTGAACTTGCTCAGCAGCCGGAAGACCAGCGTCGTGATGACCAGCGACAGCGGGATGGCCGTGAGGGTAATGAACGTGGTGCGGAAGTTGAGCAGGAACAGGAACAGGACGATGAGCACGAGCACGGCGCCGATGACCAGAGCCTCGCCGACGTTGAAGATGCCGCGATCGATGAAATTCTTGAGGCGGAACAGCTCCGAGTTGATGATCAGGTCCGCGGGCAGCGACGTCTCGACCTCGTGCAGGGCGGCGGCGATCTGGTCGGTCAAGGCCCGGGTATCGACATGGGGCTGCTTGGCGATGGTGAAGACCACAGCCGACCGGCCGTTGACGCTGCCGTCGCCGCGCTTGAACTGTGGGCCTTCAGCCACGCGGGCCACTTGCTCCAGCAACACGGGTCGTATCACGTCGCCCTTGATGGGCACTTTGCGCAAATCCTCCAGCACTACCTTTGAATCAGGTCCGAGCCGGCCCAGCACGCGAATGGGCCGCTCCGACTCTCCCTGGACCGCGAAGCCGCCACTGGTGTTGATGTTGCTTTCCTTCAGGGCATGTTCGACCTGCTGAAGCGTTACGCCATATTCGAGCAAGGCGGCGGCATCGACGAGGATCTGGTACTGCTTGCGCTCGCCGCCCTGGACGAAGACCTCGGCAACGCCGGGAATCTTGCGCAGCCGCGGACGAACGACCCAATCGGCAGTGGTCCGCAGCGCCATCTGCTGCCCGTCGGCGGTTGGAAACACGACCTCGTGCCTTTTGCCGGCGATGGTCAGCACCGCATTCTTCAGATCTGCAGTCTGCAATCTGCCATCTGCAACTTCGACCGGCTCCCACGACGCCGGCCGATGCCGGTCCACGGGCCGCCAGGCCAGGACGTGCGCTGGCTTACCGGCCGGCCTGACCAGTTCGGCGACGTAACCGGTCGTGCCGATTGGCGCCAGCTCGCCGCCCCGCGGGCCCTGCTGGCGATATGGCCCGTCGCAATAAATCTGCAACATCTCTATTGACACATAGAGCCTGTCTATTGTCTAGTTTGCGGTTATGGAAAGCAGTAACCAAGGAAGGTACTCGACCCTTGATGTACGGGTGCGAGCTG
>Ga0194131_10001659_pt1 | contig 37881 bp, 33 predicted proteins | sample TA2KigO120mmetaG_FD_148631 | JGI IMG/M metagenome (GOLD analysis project Ga0194131, IMG submission 148631) | Freshwater microbial communities from Lake Tanganyika, Tanzania - TA2015053 Kigoma Offshore 120m | ecosystem: Environmental > Aquatic > Freshwater > Lake | place: Tanzania: Lake...
CATGGGTATACAGAACAAGGCAAAAAACGCGCAACCCACGCTGTCTGAGAACCTTGCGGTGAAAACTACTGCTTATCGGCGGGGGAACTTCGGGTTAGTCAGTACGACCGAGATTTGTTGCGCTACCGGCACGTCGGGCCACGCGGCGAATGTCCCTTCGATGGTAACTTGAGCCCCAATTGGTTGATTGAGGTGGAAAGTGCCGAGCGCCGCCGTTTCCGGATTGAGATTCGACGAATGGCCGGCGAACGGACCCCACTGTTCGTAGATAACGGCGGCCGGAAGCGTGGGCAGCACACCGAGCGCGAGCGCCAACGTCCGGCGGCTTCGAAACGCGGCCAACCCGGCTAACGCCAGAGCGGCAAGGGCGCCGCTCGCCGGTTCTGGAACGTCTGCGGAAGGGGGCGGCGGGGGATCGATCTCGCCTGTGGCGATTCGAAAGCCAAACGCCGGACCGTTGACGCCGAAAAACGTAGACGAAGGCGGGTCGTTGGGATCGAAGCCGACGCCGTTCACGTCGGTCACTAAGAATCCTGTGAATCCGATCGACGGATCGGCCGAACTCGAATAGGGAAAGAAACCCTGCCAAACGGCGTTGTTAGAGGCAGTGAATAAGATCAGATAGTGCGGGCCTACTTCCAGCTATGGAACCGTGAGCGCCGTCACGGGCGTGACCGCGGTGTTGTTGGGATCGGCTATGGCGGCGGACTGAAACGTGCCCGCCATCAAGTTGAGACTTGGATCGTACGGGTTGATCTGCGACGTCAGAATCGCGTTGATCGCCTGAGGCGCCAGCGAGGCGACTTGCACTTCGAGCCTGACCGGGCCGGCAATGGGTTGCAATACATCGAAGTAGACACCGGCAGCGGACTGCGCTGTCAGGTTCCAAGAATAGACCGGGTCGACCGGACCGGTGAAGTTGAGATAAGTCGCCGCCGGGCAGAGCGATGCCGCCGCGAGCGTGATTGAAAGCAGTTTCAAGAAGAGTTCCTCCGAACAGATCCATAGTGCGCGGGCGAAAGATAGAAATGGAGCTTTTTACGTGGTTGCTAACCGTTACTAACCCATTGGGCACTGGCAACTTCCGGAGTTTTGCGCGGGAATGGTAGGATGGCGACTGTGGCGGAACCAACGCCGGAGCTGATTCGCGAAGAATTGGCGAAGATCCTAATCAGCCCCCCCTTCGCGCGCGGAGAGAAGCTGTGCCGCTTCTTGCGTTTTGTCGTTGAGGAAACACTTGCCGGACGCGCTGAAACGCTAAAGGAGTACAACGTCGGGGTGACTGTGTATGAGCGCCGGCCGGACTACGATACACGGAGCGACTCGACGGTCCGTGTCGAGGCGGGCCGACTGCGGACGAAATTGATCGAGTACTACGCGGGGCCCGGCGCGGCTAGTCCGATCCGGATCGAACTGCCGAAAGCAGCTACGTGCCGAGATTCGTGGACCTGGGTCCACCCCCCTCGAACCCGGCCGGAAAAACGCGGAAACATTCCTGGGCGACAATGGCGGCCGCGGTCGCCGTAATCGGAGGCGCATTGGCGTACTGGACATCCGGCACGCCGGAGACGACATTGGCGATCGCCCCGGTGGTGCCGCTCGATGGAAACAGCGCGGCGGCGCAAGAGCTGGAACAGAGGCTGACGGAACTGATCCCGAAGCGGGCAGGATGGAGAGTCGCCCTGATCTCGGGCGCCCACGACACCGACATCCACGCCAACGCAAGAAAAGCCAAGGCGACATACCTGCTTGTGAGTTCCATAAATCGAGGGCGGGTTACTGCCTCCCTCTCCAGCGCGGCAAGCGGGTACCGGTTGTGGAGCCGCGTGTTTGAAAATCCGGAACCATTGGCGATCGCCGATGCGCTACGTCAACCGCGAGAGCGAACGGCCGGACCGGGCACGTCGAACGCCGAAGCGGCGCGAGTCTACCTGGAAGGATACAGACTGCTGCGCACCGATCCGCCGCGCACGACGAAACCACAGGAGTGGCCGCCGCATCTGGCGAACAGTCTGAAGGCATTCGAGAAGGCAGTGGAACTGGACCCGCAATTCGGACGCGCTTGGGCCGGCATGGCGAAGGCGCTTGAGGGGCTCTCGGAATGGGACGACGCACGCGGCGCCGAACTGGCGCAGCGATCGCTGGATTCAGCCAGGAAGGCGCTGGAGATCGACGACACGATCGCCGAAGCACATCGCATGCTTGGCTCGGTGGCGCTATACCGGACTTGGAATCAACGCGAAGCGATGGTACACCTATCGCGCAGTGCGGAGTTGGAACCGGCCAACCCGGAAATGATCCGTATGTACGCGGCGGTGCTCAGTCTATTGGGGCGCCATGACGACGCGATCCGGCAGGCCTCGCGAGCGGAGATTATGGAGCCAAACGTTGCCGCCGTGAGTGCGGCCGTCGGCGACCCATATTTTCTTGCCCGCCGCCACTCCGAAGCCCGCAAAGCCGCGCGGAGGGCGATCGCACTCGACCCGAATCATGCGTTTTCGCATTGGTTGCTGGCGGTGAATGCGCAACTCGACAACGACTTCGTTGAAGCGGAACGAGAGTATAAATGGTGCTTGGTTAAGTACGATTTGGACTCGAGGGCGATCACTGGCCTCGCCCACTTGCGCGTCCAGCAGTGGCGAGCCGCCGAAGGCAAGAAACTTCTCGAGGACGCGGTAAGGCGATGGAAGTCCGAGCGTGGCTGGCAAGTGAGCCGCGCGATCGTACTCGCGGCGGCCGGAGAGATCGACGCTGCGCGCGAGGCGCTGCGCAAAAGCGCGGAGTTCCACGAAGGCGGCACGCCGTATGTCCTGGTCGATCCGCGCTTCGACCTCCTGCGCAACACGCCGGAATATCGGGAGATCGAAAAGCGAATGATCCGCTAGCCGTGACAGAATAGCGTTGATGCGAATTTCACTCATGTTTGTTTGCGGCGTCTTGTTCGCCGCCGAACCAAATAGACTCTCGCCGGACGAGAAAAAACAAGGGTGGAAGCTTTTGTTTGATGGGAAGTCGATGAAGGGCTGGCGCGATCCGTCGAAAAAATCGCCGGCGGGCGATTCGTGGTCGATCGACAAAGGTGCGCTCAAGGCCGCGAAGAGTCCTAAGTTGCGAGAAGACCTGTTCACACTGGCCGAATACGGTGATTTCGAACTGGCCTTCGAATGGAAGATCTCGCCCGGCGGAAACAGTGGATTGAAGTATCAAGTGCAGGACCGGTTCTTCGTTGATGACAGGCAAGTGAAGAAGTACGGCAAATTCGAGACCATGGCCAATGACGCCATCAAAACGCGGGCAATCACGCGGACCGCGGCAACGCAGGAGTACGTCGTCGGTTTCGAATTTCAAGTAATCGACGACAGCGGGCACTCCGATGCGCGGCGCGGAGCGTTGTATCAGGCGGGCGCGTTGTACTCGATGTTGCCGGCGGCGAAACCGATGGCCAAGCCGGTGGGCGAATACAATCAGGCGCGGGTGATCGTGCGCGGCGACAAGATCGAACACTGGTTGAACGGCGTGAAGGTGGTCGACGGTTCGCTGGCCGATGAGTCGATCAAGGCGAAGGCCGCGGCGCGATGGACGACGGACTCGCTGGTCTACAAGGGCTTGGCGGAGCGTCCGAAACGGAAGACTCCAATCACGTTGCAGAATCACGGCGACGAGGCGTGGTTTCGCAATATCAAGATCCGGCCGCTATGAGACTCGCATGGCTGTTTTGCGCCGCGTTACAAGCGGCCGATTACGACGTTCTGATCCGCGGCGCGCGCGTTGTTGATGGCACGGGCAATCCCTGGTATCGCGCAGATATTGGTGTGCGCGGCGGGCGGATCGCCAAGATCGGCGCGCTAAACAACGCAACGGCCGATCGTGTCATCGACGCGGCCGATCGCATCGTGACGCCCGGTTTCATTGACGTTCACACACATATCGAACAAGGCATCTTTCGCGTACCGCGCGCCGACTCGTATCTGATGGATGGCGTGACGACGCTGGTGACCGGGAATTGCGGATCATCCGCGACGGACATGGGCGAGTGGTTTGGGCGATTAACGACAACGAAGATCGGTCCGAACATTGCCGCGTTGATCGGACATAATAGCGTTCGCACCGAGGCCATGGGAACGGCCAATCGCGCCGCCACGCCCGAGGAACTTGCGAAAATGCGCGGCCTTGTCGAACAGGCGATGCGCGACGGCGCGATCGGTTTCGCGACGGGGCTTTGGTATGTTCCGGGTACGTATGCGAAGACGGACGAGGTTGTGGATTTGGCGAAGGCCGCGGCGCGGTTTGGCGGCGTCTACGCGACGCATATGCGCGATGAGGGAATGACGGTGGAAGCGGCGATCGATGAAGCGTTGCACATCGCACGGGCGTCGGGGCTGCGCGTGCAAATTTCGCATTTCAAGATCATCGACAAACGGCGATGGAGCAATTCGACGAAGACCTTGGCGAAAGTGGAACAGGCGCGGCGCGAGGGCTTGGATGTTGTCGTCGATCAGTATCCGTACACGGCGGCGTCGGCCTCGATCGACATCTTCTTTCCGCGCGATGTGCTGGCCGATGGGCCGTCGGCGATTCACGAGCGATTGACTTCGCCGGCGTCGCGAAAGCGCGTGGCGGCCGAGATGAAACGCAACGCGACGCTGCGGCAAGGGCAGAACGACTACGCGTTCGCGGTGATTGCGAATTTCCCCGAAGACCGCGCGCTGGAAGGCAAATCGATCAGCGAGATCAACGTGGCGAAAGGCCGGCCGCGCAACGTCGACGCCGAGATTGAAACGTTGATCGAGATGCGGTTGACAGGACGGCCGTCGATCGTTTATCACACGATGAGCGATGAAGACGTCGACCGCATCATGGCGCATCCGGTTACGGCGATCGCTTCCGATGGCGGTCTGATGCCGTTTGGCGAAGGCATTCCGCATCCGCGCACATATGGAACAAACGCCCGCGTATTCGCCAAGTATGTGCGCGAGAAGCGGTTGCTGACGCTCGAAGACGCAGTGCGCAAGATGACTTCGTTGCCCGCGCGGACGTTTGGGATGAAGGATCGGGGCGAGATCCGCGAGGGGTTCGCCGCGGATCTGGTGATATTCGATCCGTCGAAAGTCGCCGACCGTGCGGTGTTCGACAAACCGCATCAATACAGCACCGGGTTTGATTACGTGCTGGTGAATGGCGTGCCGGTGGTTGAGGCTGGCGTGGCGAACGAAGCACGGCCGGGGCAAGTTGTGCGCGGGCAGTAGCTATTTGCCCGGATACGGTTTATCAAAACCCTTGGCGTCCCACCACAGGATTCGATTGAGCACTTCGCTGGGCACGTCGTCGAGGTCGTCCCAGTTCATCTTGGCCGACTCGACCGCCGCCCATTTTTCCTTGCCGTTGAGCGCGGCGGCGGGCGGGTTCATGTCGTCGAGTTTGATCTTGGGCTCAATCGCCGTGTAGGCGTCGAGCTTCGCATCGGACGTAAAGACGCTGGTCATCGCGCGCGAGTTGGCGAGGTACATCGTCTTCGGTGGGATTCGGAAGATGTCTTGAATGGTGCGGACCATCGAAATGTGCGTGTAGTGGTTCGAATCGAGTTCGCCGCGCTTGATGTGCGGGCCGATGGCGAGCGCGATAGTCCGGCGTCCGCTGACGTGATCGAGGCCGTCCTGCGCGTCGTCTTCCACAACGAGGATCAGACTCTTCGCCCACAGCTTCGACTTCGAAATCTTCTCGACGACGAGGCCGAGCGCGTAGTCGTTATCGGCGACCATAGAACGCGGGCGCGGCGCGTTCGGATTGCGGCCCTCGGTGTGATCGGACGTCATCGTCATGATGACCAAATTCGGCGTCGATTTTGTTTTTTCCCAGCTGTCGAAGCGCTCTTCGAACGCGGCGGCGCGGATTTGATCCGGCACCTTCATGCTCGAAGGCGGGAATTTTTCGTCAAAGATCGGCTTGAGCGCGGGCACGACGCAACGCGAACCGATTACACTGCGCCAAGTGCCTTTCTTGTAATGATCCCAGTATTCGCCCCACTTGAGCATCTCCGTTTCGTTGATGTCGCGCATGAGGCCGTCGGGACCCGGCCTTGCGGGTTCCGACACTGGGCCAAGCAAGCGAACACTGAGCGGGCGTTTTTGATCCTGCCAGAAAAAGCCGGTGGGCGAAATGGTGAGCGAATCGCCCATGTTCCAGGCGTAGCCGCGCGGCGCGGCCTGCAGCGCGCGCTCGACGTGATCGGAGACGAAGCCCATCATCAGCCACTGGTGGCCTTCAAACGAGATGGCGCCGCTCGAGTAGAAGTTGTCGAGCAGCACGTACTTCTCCGCAAGCGCATGGTGATTTGGCGTGACTTCGCGGCCGTACATCAGAAGCGATTCGTCGCGCTTTCCCTTCGGGATGTCGGAGAAAACCTGATCGTAGGTGCGGTTTTCCTTGACGATGAAAAACACGTGTTCGATGCCGAGTTTGGCGATGTTCTTCACGCCGCCTTGCGCGGTGAAGTTGGCGTTACGCGCGGCGTTGACTTCGCGCATGCCGGCGGCCAGTTGCGCCGGAGCGGGGTCGGGGATGCTGGACAGCGTGCCCTCGTATACCCTGCTGCTGCGCTTTCCCGGCGACTGTTCGTCGTTGCCGATACCCTTGACGCTGGCGATGTGAATCGTGTTGGAGCTATCAACCGCGAGCGCGGTGGGGAACCAGCCGGTGGGAAGTTTGCCCGCACGCTTCCACGACGCGCCGCTCTTTTCGAACACAACAACCGAGTTCTCGCCGCTGCACGCGATGTATAGCCGGGCGCCGTCGGGACGGAAGGCCGCGAAATTGGGCAGCAGGCCGGGAAGGTTCGTTTCGCGATCTATATCGACGGTCGACATACGGCGCGCCTTTGTATCGAAGATCGAGAGTGTGTCGGCGTGCGCGTTGGCGATGACGAGTTGATCGCCCGCGGGGCTGAGTGCGATGCCCGCGGGCGCGAGACCGGCGTCGAAGGATTCGGCCTTGCCGGTCGCAGTGTCAAAGACCTGCAGCGTGCCGTTCAACACCGATCCGGCATCGTCGGTGGGAAGATCCTGTTTACCGCTGGGCGCCTGTTTGGCGGTCGCGCGCGCCTTGCCCGCGCGATTGGAAACATAAAGCGTCTGATCGCGAAGCGCGAGCGCGAACGGCGCAAGATCGGTGCTCCAGCGTGCGCCGAGTTCCTTCGTGCGCGCGTCGATCTTCAAGATTTGGTTGTCGTGATGAAGCGCGGCAAAGAGCGTGGCTCCGTCTTTTGTGAATGCAAGGCCGGCGGGAATCGGATGGCCTTGCAGTTCGATGCGATCGACCGCGCCGAGTTTGCCGTCGTTCGAGTAAGGAATGCGAAGGATCGCGTCGGGGCCATTGCGCGTGGCTTCGCTCGCCCAAACTTCATTGACGCCGGGCCGGAAGGCGATGCCGAGATACGAGGTCGTTTTCGTTGTCGCGCGGCTGATTTCGGCGCCGGAAGCGAGATCGATCATCACGACGCTTGTGCCGTTGAGCAGGGCCGCGAATCGATTCGCGGGATCGATGGCGATGTCGGCGGGCCGGCCTTTGATCTGCGCTCTCAATCGCCATGGACGGATGAGTTGCTCGCTTGCCACCAAGAAGCCGTCGTTGGATTGCTTCCCGGCGTAAGAGTTGCTGGGCAGCAGATCCCAGAGTTCCGCTTTCTTGACAGCGAACGCGGCGGCGACGGCGATCGCCAGGACGAACAATTTGCGCGGCATCAGCGGTTAGGATATCGCGTTACGGTTGCGGAAGGATGTCGGCCCAGTGAAAGTAAAGAAAGTTCTTGGGGCCACTGTTCATCGTGACCATCAGGCCTTTGGGGAATCGCGGACCAAGCGCGCGCGAGGTGATTTCGATGCCGTCGGTTCCGTCGGCGCCGCCGCGGACGACGCGCACCGGATTTGAGTGATCGTGCGGATTTCCGGGCTCGCCCTCGCGGCGGAAGATGTGATACTCGGAGTTGCCTTGAATCTGGTCGGTGCAGACGACGTAGCCCTTTCCGCCGGGCTGGGTGTAGATCGCAATACCTTCGCGATCGCCGCGAAATCCCTCGCGCCCGAAGTGTGCCAGTTGCGCGCCCGCGTTGGGGATGTCGGGATCGGCGGCGTACTTGTGGATGCCGTCGCCTTCGTCGGCATAATAGATCGCGCCAAGTTCGTCGTCGACGGCGACAGCTTCGATCTCGCTCGTTCCGCTGAACACGCCGAAGTAACGGACAAAAGTCGCCTTGACTCGGCCCTGGCCGTCATCGGTTAATCGATACTGGCCGAGATATCTTTCGCGCGGGCCATTCTTTGGTGCGACGATCGCGAAGATGGCGCCGTCGCGCGGACGCTTATACAACGACACGCCCATCGGCGCGGCCTGTTCGCCGGTGCGATCGGCGAAGACGCGCGTGTTGCCGGCGGACGTGATATCGGCGAGGCCCTCGGCGCTCACTTTGAAGATGCGCAACTGGCTCTTCAATCGCTCGGCGGCAACGGCGATGTCGACCGCGCCGTCCGTGAGCGGCAAGCCGTATTCGATGTCCACGTTGTTTGGGCGATCAAGACCCGTGACGGTCTGGCGGATCTTGCCGTCGAGATCGAAGACGACCAGCGCGCCTTTCGGCGCCGCGACTTTATTGGTGCCGACGACCAGGCTGCGCGCGGGATCGGCGGGTTTGATCCAGATGGCGGGATCGTCGGGATCGTCGGTGACGCTCTCGGTAGCAAGCGCCGGTTGGACATCGAAGACGGGGCTTTGCCGCTTCACGCCGCAGGAGCACAAGAACAAAAGCGCTGCCGCAAGTTTTCGCATTTAGAAGTTGAGACGGAGGGCCAGTTGCAGTTGCCGCGAAGTCCCCGTTCCGATCGTACGATTTAGGCCGGTTGTCACGAGCCCGAAGCTGACCGGTGACGTGAGTGTGGACCCCGGGTTGTTGGCTTGAACGCGATTGGAAAGATTGAAGGATTCGACGCGGAAAACGAGCGCCTTCTTTTCGGCCAACGGGAACTGCTTCTGGAGCGTCACGTCGACTTGCGCCAAACCGGGTCCGACGCCAATCATACGGCCCGCGTTGCCCCATGTACCACGGGCGGGAATGGAGAAAGCCGCCGGATTAAGCCAGTTGGAAAACGTCCTGTTGGGCGCGTAGATCGACACGCCGGGGACCAGATTCGGGCGTTGCCCCGAGGTGTTGCCGTCGGGAGCGTCCGCCGTGGCGCGCGCGATTCCGATAGTCATCCTACGGCCGGTACGCGCGGTCCAGATGCCGGAGCTTTCCCATCCGCCGAATATTTTCGCCGCGGCGCCGGAATTCAGAAAACGCTGGCCCTTGCCGAACGGCAGCGCGTACATCCAGTTGCTGGTGATGGTGTGGCGAATGTCTTGCGCGCTGTTACCTCGGTCGCAGCGGCGGCAACTGGCGATCTGCGGCTGCGAGCCTTCGCCGCCCCCGAGATTGCCATCGTTGATCGAATGCGACCACATATACTCCGTGCCCCAGGTGACACCCTTGCCGAGACGCCGATGGAGCGAGACTTGCAGCGCGTGGAAGTTGCTCTTGCCATCCTGTCGCTTTTCGTCGAGCCGGCCGAACGCTGGCAGCGGCCGAACGCGCGTGACGGGATCGAGGTTGTTGATGTATTGCCGCGAGAACAGCTTCACGCCGCTGCTGGCGTTGTAGCCGATTTGCGTCAGGAAACCGGCGATGAGTTTCTGCTGGATCGATAGGCCCCATTGCGCGCTATAGAGATCGCGGCGATCGCGTTGCAGCGACCTCGGAGTGACGCCTTGCGAACGGGCCTGCGAGACGAACGACGAAACCGGGAATGACAGATTCGGCGCTTCGGCGGCCGTGAGCGACAGGCGCTCGGCTACGTTGTCGAGCGCGGTGTTCACATCGTCGATCTGACCGGGCCCGTGATAAATGCCGGCGCCGCCGCGAATCACGGTGCGGCCCTTCAGCGCCGCGGGCGACCACGCAAAACCGAGGCGCGGATCGAAGTTGTTGCGATCGGGGAAGTACCAGGGCGTCCCCGCCGGGCAGAAACCGCGGCATTCGTTAAGATCGAACACGCGGTAACGGTTGTTCACTTCGCGGTTGACGCCGTAGTATTCGTAGCGCAGCCCCATGTTCAATGTGAGCGTGGGCGTGATCTTGTAGTCGTCCTGCACATAGGCGAAGTAGTAGGTCTTGCGCGTGCCGAGCACGGCGCTGCCTCCGGTGATGCCGACGGAGTCGACGCGGTTGGCGAGGAGTGCATTGCGATCGGCGTAGGTGGCGCTGACGGTGTCGATGGCGGGGTCGGCGACGTTCACGCGAGCACGGCGAATCTCGCCGCCGAACTTGAGCGTGTGATTGCCACGCGTGATGGCGAGATTGTCGATGATCGCTATCGAGGTGCCGGCTTCAATCAAGAGGCTAGGCTGATTGATCGTCGTAAATCCGGCGACCGCGATGCTGGCGGGAATAGGCCCGAAGCTGTCGCGGCGCAGAACGGAGCGGTTTACGCCCGCTTTTAATTCGTTCACCACCGTTGGAGAGAAAACGCGCTGATATTGAACGGCAGTGTTCGACGGACGGAACTGGCTGTCTTGCCGGTCGTTCGCCGTCAGCGTGCGTGGCGCGACGATGGTGCCGTCGTCGACGTTGTAGCGGAAGTAGAAAGTGTTCGCGTCGTTGAGACGATGATCGAGGCGCAGCGTGCCGGCGTCTTCGCGCCACTGCTGGCTGCGGTCGCCCTGCACGCGGTCGATGTCAGCATTACTGGTGCGGATGGTGCCGAGCGGATAGGCATCGATAATCGGACGGATCGCGGCGTTGGTGGCGCGGGCGCGGTAGGCGGCGCTCGGCACGTCGTTGGTGAACGTCTGGCTCACGCGCTGACGAAGACCTTCGTAGTTGCCGAAGAAGAACGTGCGGTTGCGGATGATTGGGCCGCCGAAGTTTCCGCCGAATTGGTTCAAGCGGAAGGGTTGCTTCGAGTTATCGAACGGATTGCGCGCGTCGAGTTTGTCGTTGCGGAAGAACTCGAAAACGCTGCCATGAAATTCGTTGCTGCCCGAGCGCGAGACAAGGTTCACCTGGCCGCCCGCACCGCCGCCGGATTCGGCGGAATAGAGCGTTGTGTTAACGCGGAACTCGGCGATCGAGTCGGTGCTGATGACGAGGCGAAGCGCGGCTTCCTGACGTGGGTCTTTCACGCCGGTGGAGTCGACCCCATCGAAGGTCCAATTGTTGTCGTCGCGCGCGCGGCCGACGAAACGGATCGATTGCTGGCTGCCGTCGCCGGTGTTGATCGCACCCGGAGCGAGCGCCATCAGACTCGCCCAGTGCCGGCCGTTCAGCGGCATCTCTCGCACCTGATTGGCGCCGATGACCGTGCCGACGACCGCGGAGGTGCTGTCTAGCGGCGCGATGACGCTTTCGACCGTCACCGACGATTCGACATTGCTCAACTCAAGTTGGAGATTCAGCGTGCGGTTGTCGCCGACTCCGAGACGGACATCCTTCACCGCCACGCTGCGGAAACCGGTGTGAGAGGCCGTGACCGTATACACGCCAATCGGCATCTGCGAAAACGCGTAGGAACCGGCGCCGCCCGTGAGCGCCTCGCGGCGCAGGCCTGTGTCTTTTGAGACGGCCTCCACCTTTGCGCCGGCGACGATCGCGCCGCTGGCATCGGTCACGGTACCGGAAATTCCTGCGCGGTCAACCTGTGCAAATGCGGCGACGGCGGCGAGAATAGCACAAGACAAACGGTACGGCATGCGGCCCCCCAGCGAAGCGATATGGAAGCAGGTACCGAGTATATCCGCCTTTGCCGTCTAAATCAACAAAGGGATGGTGGGCCCGACAGAACTCGAATCTGTGACCTCTACCGTGTCAAGGTAGCGCTCTAACCAACTGAGCTACGGGCCCGTTCAAAACCGCTGAAGTTTGATTTTAGCATAGCGGGGGTAGAATAGAGAAATCAGCACCATGCCCGCGCCAGCACTCTCGATCGTCATTCCAATTCACAACGAAGAGCCCGCGATTCTGCCGCTCTACGACAGGCTCACCGCGGTGCTCGAAAACATCGGCCGCACTTACGAGATCATCTTCATCGACGATGCGTCGACGGACCGTTCCTTCGACCTGCTCGCCAATCTCGTTGAGACCGACCATCGGCTGAAGGTCATCCGTCTGCGCCGCAACTTCGGGCAGACGGCGGCTTTGGCGGCTGGTTTTGACGAGTCAATCGGCCAAGTCGTGATTTCGCTCGACGGCGATTTGCAGCACGAACCCGAGGACATTCCGAATCTGCTCGCCAAGATCGACGAAGGCTACGACCTAGCCAGCGGCTGGCGCAAGAATCGTATCGACAACGCCGTGACGCGAAAGATTCCGTCGCGAATCGCGAACTGGATGATGAAGAAAGCGAGCGGCGTCGACCTGCACGACTTCGGAACGACCTTCAAAGCGTATCGTGCCGAAATTTTGAAGGACGTCAATCTTTACGGCGAACTGCACCGCTTTATCCCAGCGCTGGCGAGTTTCTATGGCGCGCGTATCGTCGAGGTGCCGATCAAAAACGTGCCCCGCGGCGCGGGAAAATCGCACTACGGCCTCGGTCGCACTTTCAAAGTCTTCTTCGATATCCTGACGATCCGCTTTCTGCTGACCTACGTCACGCGGCCGATGCATTTCTTCGGCAAGTACGGCCTGATTGGCGTTGGAAGCGGCGGCGCGATCCTGGCGTACCTGTTCGTGTACAAGGTGCTGCACATGGACCGCGACCTTGTGACCCAACACGGCCCGCTGATGATGGCCGGGGGACTGTTGCTTCTTGCGGGCCTGATTCTATTCTGTACGGGTATCGTCAGCGAGCTGCTGGCCCGCACCTACTTTGAGAGCCAAAACCGGCGCATCTACGCCGTGCGCGAAGTGCGCAGCCGGAAGGACAAGGAAAAGGCGAAGAGAGTCTAACTCCTCGCAATCGGCATCGGAATCGATCGCCGCCAGTAGTCCTCAAACAGCCCGTTCATCGCTTCGGAAAGGCCGTTGTGATCGAAGACCACCGCCGTCCATGCAGGGCGTGTGATAACAGGATCGAGCAGCGCGATCAGCCCTTTCTTGCCGTCGAACAGCGCCAACTTCAAAGGCAGCGACGGCACTTGATTCACCTCGACGCCGATGTCGATGAACTCCTGCAAGCGTCTGCGATGTTCGGTATCCAGCGTGCCGACCTCGATCAGCAACCGGCATCGCACGCCACGCTTCCGCGCTTCGCGGACAAGGTCGTCGTTCAACGGATCAACCGCGTACGGCGGGCGCGAGAACTCAAGATACTCGACGCGCGACTCGCTCATCATGCGGCGATACTCCGCGGCCGTTTGCAGAGGCTCGCTGACGATCCGCAGAAAGTCCAGCGTGCCGCGTCCGCCTTGCCCTTCCGAGTACGCCGCGTTCAATTCTTCGACCAGATCGGACGCGAATCGCGATTGCTCGGTCAGTTCGTGCTGCAGTTGCTGCGACCGGCGAGCGAAGTAAGCCGGGATCGCCAGCGACGGCTCAACGGCGGAGAACAGCTTGGTCTTTTCTCGAACGACCTGGGCGAATCCTTTCTCGACGAGTGAGTCGAGCACTTCATAAATTTTCTGGCGCGGCACATGGGCGCGCGCGGCCAGTTCTAACGCTTTGAACTTTGGGTGGCCTACCAGAACGAGATAGGAGCGCGACTCATAGGCGTTGAGGCCAATTTGCTGGAGTCGCTTCCAGAGCCGCTGATATTCCACTTCGGGGAGGTCGTTGGGCATTCGGTAAGTTTGATCCGCTACGAGGGTATGAGCCGGAGTCTATCAAGAAAATGGCCACCGGTGTGCGCATGCTTCCGCTTGGTACAATTTCGTCGGGGGTGCGATGACGATGTCGAAACGGCCGGAGACGTTGGGAGCATGGAAAGCGAGCGGAGTCGGTGCGCCGCGCGGCGTGAAGGACGAGTTGCGCGAAAATCTGGTCGCGCGGCTGAGGGAAGGCGGCGAGTTGTTCCCGGGAATTCACGGCTACGGCGACACGGTGATTCCGCAGGTTGTCAACGCGGTGCTCTCGCGTCACAACTTTATCCTGCTGGGGCTTCGCGGACAAGCCAAGACAAGGCTCATTCGTATGCTGACGGCGCTGCTTGATGAGTGGACGCCGTACGTCGCGGGCTCGGAAATACGCGATCATCCGCTCGCGCCGGTGTCAGCCTACGCGCGGCAACAACTCGCCGGCATGGGCGACGACACGCCGATCGCGTGGCTGCATCGCGAGGAACGCTATGTCGAAAAACTCGCGACGCCAGACGTGACGATCGCCGACATGATCGGCGATATCGACCCGATCCGCGCCGCCAAACGAGGCGCGAGCATCAGCGATGAATTGAATATTCACTACGGTCTGTTGCCCCGCGCCAACCGCGGCATCTTCGCCATCAACGAACTGCCCGATCTGGCGGGCAAGATTCAAGTAGGCCTGTTCAACATCATGCAGGAAGGCGATGTGCAGATCAAAGGCTTTCCCGTGCGATTGCCGCTCGATCTGCTGCTCGTGTTCACGGCGAATCCGGAGGACTACACCGCGAGGGGGAAAATCATCACGCCGCTGAAGGACCGCATCGGCAGCGAGATCCGCACGCACTATCCGGCAACCGTCGAGCTTGGCATGGAAATCACATCGAACGAAGCGTGGACCACGCGGTCGAACGCCGCGCGCGTGACCGTGCCGAAGTACATTCGCGAAGTCGTCGAAGCGATCGCGTTCCTGGCTCGCGACGACAAACGCGTTGACAAGCGTTCGGGCGTGTCGCAGCGCATGCCGATCACGGTGATGGAGAACGTTGTGTCGAACGCCGAACGCCGCGCGCTGGCCAACGCCGAGGCCGACGCCGTTCCACGCATCTCCGATATCTACGCCGCGCTGCCATCGATTACGGGCAAGATCGAACTGGAATACGAAGGCGAGTTGAAGGGCGGGGAAGCGGTGGCGCGCGATCTGATCCGCATGGCCGTCGGCCGCGTCTACAGCAGCTACTTCGAAGGCATCAATGTTGCGATGACCGTGAAGTACTTCGAGCGTGGCGGCGCCGTGCGTTTCGATGCGTCGACGGGCGCGGCGGCGATGATCGAGCAGTTGATCATGGTCGATGGCTTGATGGAAAAGACGCGCGCACTGGGCCTGGGCGCGTCGGAATCGGACGCGATGTGCGCCTCGGCCGGCGAGTTCGTTCTCGAAGGATTGTATGCGCACCGCCGCATCAGCCGCAGTGAAGAGCTGGGCTTCCACGGTCCCGAACAACGGCGGCGTCCGGAGCCCGAACCGGAACCCGAAGACGAACCGCGGCCGCAGCGCCGCAGGCAGTTTAACTGATGCGCTGGATACGCTACGGACAGTTCGTTGAGCACGACTTCGGCATCTCGTCGGAAGACTTAATGCGCGCTCTGTCGGAGTTCTTTTTGCAAAGCGGCTTTCACGATCCCTACGGCTGGTACAACTACGCCGACGGCACGATGGAGATGCTGCGCGAAGCGATTCGGCAGGCGCTGGAGAGCGGCGAGATGATGGACCTCGACGAGTTCTTCAAACTATCGCCTGAGCAGATCGATGCTTTGATCGACCGGTTGATCGAAAAGCTGAAAAAGGACGGCTACGTCACGCAGCCGGGCAACGATCGCGAGAGCGGCGAGATCCGCGTCGATACGACAGACAAGGCGCTCGACTTCCTCGGCTTCAAAACGCTGAAGGATCTTCTCGGTTCGCTGGGCCGTGCCAGCTTCGGCGCGCATGACACGCGGGAAATGTCGACCGGCATTGAGTCGTCGGGTTCTTCGAAACCCTACGAATTCGGCGACACGTTGAACATCGACGTGAACGAAACGCTCGGCCACGCCTTGCGCCGCGGCGCGCAAATCGATGGACTCGATTATGAAGACATCCACGTGCATCAGAGCGAGTATCAGAGTTCGTGCGCGACTGTGTTGATGCTCGATTGCAGCCACAGCATGATCCTCTATGGCGAGGATCGCTTTACGCCCGCCAAGCGTGTAGCGCTTGCGCTTGCGCATCTGATTCGTACGCAGTATCCGGGAGATTCGCTGCGCTGCGTGCTGTTTCACGACACCGCCGAAGAACTGCGCATGGCCGATCTTGCACGAGTGCAAGTTGGGCCCTATCACACCAACACCCGCGATGGCCTGATTCTCGCGCAGCGGCTGCTCCAGCAAGAGAAGAAGGACATGAAGCAGATCATCATGATCACCGATGGAAAACCGTCGGCGCTCACGCTCGAAAACGGCGAGGTGTACAAGAACCCGTTCGGGCTCGATCCGCTCGTCATCGCGCGCACGCTCGACGAGGTGGGCCGCTGCAAACGTCAAGGCATATTAATCAACACGTTCATGCTGGCGCAGGACTGGGCGTTGGTCGACTTCGTGAAGAAGGTGACGGAGCTGTGCCGCGGCAAGGCCTACTTCACCTCCACGCAGTCGCTGGGACAGTATCTGCTCATGGACTACATGAACAGAAAGACGCGGACCGTGCATTGATGAGATGTTGCCCGGCTTTCCACGCCGGCGAATCGATGCGGAGTGCCTGCTCGATAGCACAAGCGATCTAAGCTGGCGCCAGTGTGGCGGACGGCAACGGAAGAGCAGTTCATGGAGTGGCTGCGTGAACTTTTCTAGCGGCCGAACGGCCGCTCGTATTTCTTCACGGCGCGAATCTTGCCGTCGATCCATTTGGCCGGATCGGCCGGCGGAAGAAATTTATTCGTGTCGAACAGAGCGTAATCGTTCGAGCCCGGCATCGCGACATCAAGCACTAGCGCGACGAGTGTGCGCGGCCCTTGAAAGTACGTCACCCGAAATTTGTGAACGCCGCGGGTCAGTTCGGCGCTGCCGGTACGGGACTCGGGCGGATGATGGCCGTCGTTGTCGATCAGCGTCTTGCCGTTTACCGAGAAAATAGCGCCGTCGTCGGAGAGAAGCCGGAAGTGATAACGGCCTTCGGCTTCGATCCAGACGCGCGCATTGTAGTCGATCGCGAACCACTCGAAGCGGCTGGTGACGCCCGGAAAACCGGACTCGAACGGGCGAGGCGTTACGTTGAGTGCTGTCGTATATATTTTGCCGACGGACTTCTTAGGGTTGAGTTTGGGCAGCCACTCGGTGCCTTCGGGAAGATTGTAGATCGCGCCTTCAAAGCTCGTGGTGCTGACCACTGTGGTGCCAAAGGTGTACTCGGGCTGCCGTTGTTGTCCGTTCGAGACAACCGCAAACACAAGCGCCAGCCTACAGGCCGAACACATAAAGCACTCGTTCCGACGCGATCGCCATGTGCTGCTTGCCCTCGATATGGAACGAAATCGGATTGCCTGTCACCGGCCCGCCGGAATGAAAGTTCCAAAGCGGCTTACCGTTCTTGGCATCGAGTGCAAAAATGTTGCCTTCGTTGGCGCCGGAGAATACGAGGCCGCCCGCCGTTGAGAGCACGCTCGACCACGGCGCCGAAACGAGCCGATATTCCCAAGCCAGCTTGCCGGTTGTCGCGTCGAGCGCGCGCACCGCGCCCCACTGTTGATCGTTTGGTATGCGCTGCTCGCCACCGCCGGCGAAGAATGTGCCGGGCTTGAACTCGGCCTCTCGGTTGAAATAGGTCGATCCCACTTCACGCGCCGAAACATAAACAAGCCCCGTCTTCGGACTGTACGAGGGACTCGCCCATACGGTTGCACCATTTAGATTCGGATAAACGAGTACTCCCTCTTCGCTCGGGTCCATGCCAGGCACCAGAATCGGACGGCCTTTATCGTCGAGGCCCTTCGCCCACGTCTGCTTGACGTATTGCATCGCGCCAAGGAACTCGCCATTGGTGCGGTCGAGAACGTAGTAGAACGCATTGCGATTTGGATTGACGATCAGCTTTCGCATGCGGCCGTGCACTTCGGCATCGACCAGCACCGGAACGTGTGCCGAGTCCCAATCATGCGTGTCGTGCGGCGTGAACTGAAAGTGCCAGCGCAGCTTGCCCGTGTCGGCTTCGAGTGCGATGAACGAGCACGTGTAGAGATTGTCGCCCTGGCGATTGTCGCCGTTCCAATCGGGGCCGGGATTGCCGACGCCCCAGTACACGAGGTTTAGCTCGGGATCGTAAGAGCCGGTGACCCAGGTTGACCCGGCGCCATACTTCCAACTCTCGCCAGACCAAGTTTCTCCGCCCTTTTCATGCGGCTGTGGAATGGTGTGGAAGCGCCACGCCTGTTTTCCGGTGGCGGAGTCGTACGCATCGACGAATCCGCGGATTCCCGCTTCGCCGCCGCTCACGCCGACGAGCACTTTCCCCTTGATGGCCAGGGGGGCGAGCGTCATTGAATAGCCCGGTTTGTAGTCCTCCACCTTGACCGACCAGCGTTCCTGACCGCTCTTCAAATCGAGCGCGATCAAATAACAATCGAGCGTCGCGACGAACAACTTATCGTCGAGAATCGCCGGCCCGCGATTCACGCGGCCGAAGCCGATCGACTGATAGTCGCGGGGGATCGGCCGCTCCCACACCCACAACCCGCGTCCGGTACGTAGATCGAGCGCGGCAACGCGGTGCGGCGAGGTGACATACATGACGCCATCGGCGACAAGCGGCGAAGTCTGCCCTCGGCCATCGCGGAGCTGATAGGCCCACTTCACGCGCAGATTGGCGACGTTGGCGGGCGTAAGTTCGGTAAGCGGCGAATGGCGGTGTCCTTGCAAGTTGCCCGAATACGTCAGCCAACTTCCGGGCTCTTTTGTCGCTGCGTCGCGGATGCGTTCGAACGGAACTTGTGCGATGGCCAGTGTCGCAGTGAGTGCGGCGATTACGAGTCTCATTCGGACCCCTTGAGCGACGCAAGATACGCGACGAGGTCTTCGATATCATTGGCGGGAAGATTCGCGTACGCAGGCATCGTGCTCTGGCCCGCGAGCCGTTTGAGATCTTTCAAGGCGAGCTTATCGAGGCTGTGCCGCTTGCCATCGGCGGACCCGATTTGAATTGAAAAATTATCTTCGTTCAGCTTCACGCCGCGGATAACGCTTCCCGTCGATGTCGTCGCCTCGACGACCAGAAAGCCGTCGGGCAGAAACGCCGCCGGTTTCATGATCGACTCTCGCAGAAACGCCGCATTGCGCCGCGCGCCGGCCGCCGTCAACTCAGGACCGTTCGCGCTGCCTTTCCCCGCGACGATGTGGCAATTGACGCACCCGCGCGATCGAAATAGTTCCTCGCCGTGAATCGTATTGCCGGGCACGAACTCCACCGCCATGCGGCCAAGCGATGCCACATAGCCCGCTACACTCGCGACCTCGCGCACCGAAAGCTGCCACGCGCCGGGCATATCCGCTCCGAGGCCTTCGGCGATCACTTTACGAAGTGCTTCGGGCGTCGGCGCGCTCTTCAGTTTTGGACGCCGCAAGTCGGGCCCGCGTCCGCCCGCTCTATTCTGCCCATGACACAGCGCGCACTGCGATTCGAATACGCGGCGGCCGATATTCAGATCGACCGTTGGCTCATGCGCGCCGGTTTGGCACCAGAGACTGGTTGTTGCAAGGAGGATACGCTACACGATCGTTAGTATACCGAGCGCAGGCGAGCCGCGATCAACGCGATCAACTCGCGCGACCGCGCCAGCTTGGTCTGCGTGAAGAAACCGTGATGCATGTCGGGGTAATGGACATGTTCGGCGGCTCGCAGCGTGAGCGCTTCGTCGAGCAGAGCGTCGTGACCAGCGGTGATCAACAACGTTTCCGCGTCGACAACGGGAAATGGCGGCTCGCCCGCCCACAACTGCCACCCGCGATGCATGTCGAAACCGTTAGGCAGCGGGCTTTGCCAGAAGTCTTTATACGACTGCGAGGAACACGTCGCGTCAAGCATCGGATAAATCAACACCGCCAGCTTCGCTGCATCGGCAACCCGCGCGGCCAGATAGCCTCCCGCGCTATCACCCATCACAACCGAAGGCTGCAACGCATCACGAACGGCGAGCGCATCGTCGACCGCGGCGGGATAAGGATGCTCCGGCGCGAGGCGATAATCAACCGCGCAGATTCGCGCGTCGGACAACGCCGCAAGATCGCGCAGCGGCCAATCGTGCGATTCCAGGTCGCCCGAGAAGAATCGTCCGCCGTGAAAATACAACACCGTCAACGCGCCCGTCGGGTTATAGATCCGAACGGGCACGCCGTTGATGACTGCGTCTTCCGAATCGACATCGGCCGGCGCTTGCTGCCAGCGCCGCCCCGCGCGCATCGCCTCGCGCGTTTCGGCCACATCCATATCGGCGCGCGACTTCCCGCCCGCTTGCGCGGCGAGCATCTCCACCACCTCCGGATGCAACGGCGCTATGAGCGCAGACACGCCATCACTTCCCGATAGAACTCCGGGTGCGACTCCCAAGTCTGAGCCGTGACGATTCGCCCGTCGCGCACCGCCTGCGGCTTCAACCACTCACCGCCGCACTGATCGACCTCCGAGCGCACGTGTTCATAACACGTCACCTTGCGGCCCTTCACAGCACCGGCGGCATTAAGGACCTGAATGCCGTGGCAGATGGAAAACAGCCACTTTTCTTGCTCGTCGAAGGCGCGGATCAGCGCGATGACGTGTGCGTTATGCCGCAGATACTCCGGCGCGCGCCCGCCGATTACAAGCACCGCGTCGAAGTTGTCCGCCGACACTTCGGCGACCGTCGCATCGGCGACGACCCCATAACCCGGCTTCTCGATATAGGTGTCCCAGCCCTCTTCGAAATCGTGCAGGACCATATGCAGCCGCCGTTTCGACGGCGCGGCGACGACGGGCTCGAAGCCCTCTTCGCGAAACCGGTGAATCGCGTACCAGGCTTCGTAACCCTCGCCGCCGTCACCGGTCAAGATCAAAATTCGCTTCACTTCGTCGCGCCCTTTTTCGGTGAGGTGTTTTCGAACAGAAACGCGCCGGACTTTCCCCCGACCGCGAAGTCGAGATCGCCATCGCCATCGTAATCGGCGACCGCGATCTGCATGCCCGCTCCCGCCGCCGAGGAGTAGTCGATCACGTGCCGAATCCATTCCACGGCGCCATTCGTCTTGCGCCACTCATACCAGTAGAGGCCGAGAGGCTCTTGCGCACCGGGATCGTGCTCGTGCGCCCAGAAGCGTTTGCCGGCGAGCAAATCTTTCTGCCCGTCGCCGTTGATGTCGACGAAAAAGGTCGCGTGAACCTGACTCCACGCGTCGTCGATTTTATTGCTCTTCCATTTGCCGTCAGGGAGCTGTTTGAGCCAGAAGACGCCGTAGTCGTGCGCGTGTGGATAGAGAATGTCGTTCTTGCCGTCGCCATCGATATCGACCGCATAGAGGAAGCCCGTGTGTTTTTCGGCGGCGTAGTCGGCGTGCAGATTCCACGGAACCTGATGCGGATCGGCGGGCGCTTCCAGCCAGCCCTTCGGCGTAATGATGTCGGTGCGGCCGTCGCCGTTGATATCGCCCGCGCCGATACCGTGCCCGAAGTTGTTTCCATGGACGATGTAGCGCGTGAACTTGCCGTCCTTGAGTTCATACCATGCGGTAGGGCCCTTGCCGCCGAACTGCGGCAGCAACTCCTGCGCCTTACCGTCGCCGTTGATGTCGACGAGGAACATGAACTCCACATTCCATTGATCTTCGACCACGTGCTCTTTCCACGCGGCGCCAATCTTGCCCGGATTTTCGTACCAGGAAATCTTCTTGGCGAACCACGTGCACGAGACGATGTCGATCTTGCCGTCACCGTTGACGTCGAGAGGAAGATCGCTGAACGCGTCGATGTAATTGTTTAAGAAGTTCAAGTCGCGAAAATGGTGCTTCTTCCATTCGGCGCCCTTCACGCGCGGCTGTTCGTACCAGTTCTCGCCGTTGACGATGTCGAGCTTGCCGTCGCCATTGATGTCGGCCCAGGCCGCGGTTTCATTGGGCCCGGCGTCGAGATGGTGTTTCTTGAAGGGGACATCGGGCGGGCGCGGCGCGGCAAAGGCGAGCGCGGTGGCAAGAACGAGAAGGAATCGCATCGAATCGATTGTATCCCGTGTTATAGTGATTTTGAATAGGCGTGGCGCTATCGTCTAAGGGTTAGGACAAGGCCCTCTCAAGGCTTAAATAGGGGTTCGAATCCCCTTAGCGCTACCAGATCATACTTCCTGTGAGTCGTGTACAATCATCGCAGGAGATCACTCGAATGGAACGGAAGACCGACGCGGAACTCTTCAAGGGTATTCCGCCGCGAACGTGGGTGGCGCTTTCGGCGGACCAATCTCGCGTAGTTGGAACCGGGGCGAGTTACGGGGAAGCCGTCGACGCTGCTGCGGCCGCCGGTGAAAACGATCCGGTACTGTGGATCACTCAACCGCAAGACGGGATTCGAATTTCCTATTTCGTGTGAGGACTGAGTGTTTCAGCCTTACAGCATTAACACGCTTGCCCGCGACCGATGTTGGCGAACACTGAGCGCCGGCAAGACCTGGGAACCGCTCTTGGAAGCCTCAATCCTGCACGCTGGCTTTGAGTCACGTCGATTTCGCGCGATCGTAGATACCGGCGCGGAGGTGTCGTCGTTCGAAGCATCCATGGGCGCGCAGCTTGGTCTGCGGATTAAAGAGGGGCCGATGGAGTCGTTGCAAGTCGCCTCAAGCGCCGGCGGAGCCGCCGTCTACTTCCATCGAGTTCGATTGAACATCGCGGGACACGCCCTCGAAATATGGGGTGGCTTTTGTTACGATCTCGCAGTGCCCGCACTTCTCGGCCGGCACGGGTTCTTCGAGAATTTCAAAGTAACGTTCGATCCGAACCGCAAAGGGATGCAGGTTGATCGGGTGAGTGCGGAATAATTGCACGTTGCCGAAATGCGCAGAAAGGCTTTCTGTCATAGGTCTCAATACACACTCGCTTCGCTTGATCGAATGGGAGTTGCGCGATGGCGCTGCAATCGGTCGTTGAGGTGGTTGACTCGTCCGACGGTCACTTCTTGTACTCTGATGGGGAGATTACGGATGTCCAAATTTCCACCCCTTCCGCCCAGCCCACATCGAGAGCCATTGGAAGCAGATCCAACTCTTTTTGAGTTGTCAAAGCTTCAGACGTTTTTCGAGACATCTCCGCTCTATACGAAGTTCACGCTCGAAGGGCAGCACCCGGAATTTTTACCTTTGGGGCCTAGACACTTCGTAGAACTCCCTGTGCCCGAACTGAGTCTGGCCTGCACTTCGGAGGTCTGCAAGAACAATCCAAGCACTCGCTGGCGGAGCGGGATACAGTTTGGTCGGCCAACAATTCGTGCGTCGGATGCTAATCCGCAGTGCCTTGTGTTCCAGTGTAAGCAGTGCGATGCCAGAACGGTGTTCTTTATCTTGGCGACGTTGGATCACTCGCTCCCATGCATCACCCTTCAGAAAATCGGGCAGAACCCGGCGCAGTTGTTCGAACCGCCAAGAGAAATTGTCTCCAAATGGAACAGAGACGAAGTTGCGTCTTACAAGAACGCGATTAACCTGCGAAACTTTGGGCTTGGTATCGGCGCGATGGCTTACATGAGAAGAGTGGTCGAAACCCATATCGACGATGCCATTTCACTTCTAATCGACGAGCGCGCAGAATCCCCCATACCTGATTTTGACGAAGGGCAAATGCGATCGCTAATCGGATCCTATCGATTTGACGACAAAGCGAAAGCGATCGCACCGTTCGTCGAATCAGTACAAGTCTCTGGACACGGCAACCTTGCTACACTCCTCCATACCAATTTTAGCGATGGGCTGCACAATCTTTCGGACGAGCAATGCGTCGAGAAATTTGATACGGTTCAAGCCTTGTTTGAATGTTTGATCAGTTCGCTGCTGGATAGGAAGAAGCGCAAGAGCAAGCTTGATGCCTCGCTAAACAAGCTCAAACGGAAGTAGCCTTCGACGCAAGACCTGATCCAGCCACGCCGGCCGACATGTTTTAGGCGCTGCCACCCCCTAAAACCTTAACCAAACCCCCAGCGGCTTCTGCTGCTCCACGCCCGGCTTACCCCAATCGCAGACACCACCAGCAAAGATCGCCCGCAGCCGCCGCTTGTCGCCATCGGTCAGCGCCACCTTGTACTCGCCGAAGTCGACAGGCTTCAAAGTACACTTCAGGACATTATTCGTAATCGGCCCGCCCGCCACCATGCGCGGTGAAGGCGTCGCCGGGTAAAGTTTGTTGCACTCGCCGCCTTCAAACGTCTGCGTTTCGACAATGCGCTCTCCGCTCGCCGTGTAGCAGGAGTCGACAAGATCCTTCGGCTTCGCCGCCGCGATCTTCTCCATCGTCGGCGATTTCTCGTGCCCAAGCGCCGTCAACCACTCGTCCATCTTCTCGATCGCGTAAGCCTGCACGCGCCCCGCCACCGGGCCGCCGGGCGCCGACACAAGCATCACCTGATTCGCAATCGTGCCGTTAGCAGCGCGCAGCCGTTCCCGGTACGCAAACGAATGAAACTTCAAATGCACGTCACCCTTCGGCGAGGCGTCCTGATAGCCACGATAGTCGATGATCGGCACCCGCGCGAGACCATTGCCGCCGAAAGTGATACGCCCCGTCTGATACGCCGCACGTAACGCCTGCCGATCGGCAACCGTGCGATTCGCGACAATCCCACCGTCGTTGTCATGCCCGCCGATCTTCTCGTTCAAGTCCAAAAACTGCGCCACAGTGATCTTGCCGCTGTTGAGCGCATGCAGCCCGTACTGCACGCCGGCGTTGTCAATCACGCGCCGCGCGAAACCGGTGACGGGATCGCGGCCATAGATGTTGACGGCGTGATCGAAGATGTCGCAGCGCGCGCCGTCCTTGTTCAGCACGGGGTGATACCGCAATTCGGGCGCCAACTCCGGCGGACAGTTCCGCGTCGGGTTGATCCGATCCGCGCCTGCCGCATTGCCCGTGATGTTGGGCACGGTGACGCCGGCGATCGCGTGCTTCTGCTCATCGGTCAACCCCGCGCCATGATGGCTGAAGTAATTATTAAGCAACTGCGCGTCGGTTAGAAACTGCGCGTTCTCAAGCAACTCCGGAAACGTCGCGCTCGGGATGATGCCGTCGAGCAACCCCGGGTAATTATCGGCGATCTGGTTCTGCTGATATGACCCGCCCGATCCCCCGCGCCCAAACGTAAACGCCGGCGGCCCGTACGCCTCGATGAACCGCTCCTTCACCATCATCATCGTTTCCGCGGCGACCAAATCATGGCAATTATTGCCAAACACATTCAACGTCGACACCGCTTCGGCGTAGCCCTTGCCGACAATGCCATCGCTCAAAACATTCGGCGTCGACGCACCCTGCCGGTACCATCCGCCGCCGCACCCGCCGCCGAACGTGTACAGCAGCCGCTTGTTCCACGCCGTGGGCGGAGCATGCGGCGCGGGCGCCGGATCGCTCGGATCATGCAGCACGGCGATCTGATAAATTGCACGATTGATTGTCCCCGTCTCAACCCGGACAATGTACGGAACTAACCGGCCCGTCGTAACGGCCGTCATCGCGATATCGTTCGGGCGCTCCATGGGCCACGATCGAAAGCGCCCATCCGCCGTCGACTTGTACATATACGTGACCACCGTCTTCGCCGAGCAATTCTCGTCGACCGGTGCACCGAGTGCCGAACCATCCGGCAGCTTGAAGGCAGCGGTTTGACACACAAACGGCCGCTGATGCGGCCCTGAAAAGATTGGGCCCGTGATCGCGTGATTGACGAGCGAGATCTGGGTAGCCGGAATGTTGAAGCCGGTAAAGACCTCCACAGTGTTCTGTCCCAAACGCAATCCCCCAACCAGGCCAACCAGCGCGTGGCGCTCAGGATCGCGGTGAAACGATGCGGTGACGGCTACTCCGTTGCGCTTCACCGTGACCCGGTTGAGCGGCATGCGTTCCGGTACATCCACGCGGAGCAGCGCATCGCCGCCGCTGATGCGGCCGGGGTCGTTGGAGACGGAGACGATCTGTGAATACGCCGCGAGCGCGCCGGCGCCGATCAGAAGAAGCAACATTTCTCTATTCTTGCTGAAAATTTTCCAGGGCAAATCCGCTCGAGCGGCTAGAGGTCCAAATATGAATCTAAAAAAGATCGCAGCGTCCGTCGGAACCGGCGACGCGAATCGAAGCGTCGATGTCGCGACCGTCCAGTTTCTATTGAACTGTGTGCCCGCCGTCCGAGGTGGTCCGGCGCAAGAACTCAAGATCGACGGCAAGATCGGCGGGTCGACCATTGAGGCGATCCGCGGCTTTCAGCGAAAACGATTGAACGGCTTCGCCGACGGCCGCGTCGACCCCAACGGTCAAACGCTGATGCATCTTTGGAGCTTCGATCCGACATCGGGCTTCAGCATTCCAAAAGGCGGCCAACCAGTGTCGTTCGACTGGTACGGCGCTTTATCGGACGCGGTGGCCTGGTACAACAGCCTCCCGGCGGGAACCAAGGGTTCCGTGAAACAGGTGGCCAGCAGCTACTCGGATAAACAGGGCGGCACTAGCGGCATTAAAGGATGATCGAAACAACCGCGTTTGTGAAAGAGGTGTTGCTCCCCTGCATGCAGCGAAATCCGCGGATCGACGACCGCTATTCCTGCTTCGCACTGCGAGTGGCGGATTCGCCGATTCATGGCCTTGGCGTCTTTGCCGCCGAAGATATCCCCGCCGGCAGAAAAGTGATTGAGTATACCGGAGAACGAATCGGCCCCGCCGAAAAAATCCGCCGCTCAATTCGGCCGATCCAATTTCTCTTTCGCCTGAACGACGACGTATACATCGACGGCGGCGTCAACGGCAGCGGCGCCGAAATAATCAATCATTCCTGCGGCCCAAATCTCGTCACCCGTCGTGCGCGCGGCGACCATGTCCTGTATTTCAGCGCCCGTGCCATCCGCGAAGGAGAAGAGCTTACGGTCGACTATCGCTTTGCCCCCAACGGTCCGCGTTACGAATGCCGCTGCGGCGCACCCAACTGCCGCGGCACAATCAATCGCCTTCCGGAACCAGTTCAAATTGATGGCGCGACGCGCTCGCGAATCCGCGCCACCCACTCATAGTGATGAATCGGAACGAACAACTATCGCGGTGCTGCGCGACCAGGCAAATATCGCGCGGGACTACTGTAAGGCGCGCCGCGCCATCACCCAAACATCCGGAAAACGCATCATCACACTCGCCGGATCGTTCTCCAAGGCGCGTAACCCTTCGATCATCGTTCGGACCTCTTCGGCGGAGAGAATCCCTTTCGCCTCGGCCGCCACGCCGGTCGCCTCGGCCGTCAGTCGATACGTTCGCTTCAAGGTCGATTCGTCGTGCTCCAATTGCATAAACGCGCCCGCCTGAATGTTCGACGCACCCGCCTGTTTGAACAGCGGCACAAGCCGGCGTCCAATCGAGGGATTCTGAAAAACTCCCTGCCAGACTTTGTTCATCAGTGCGGTCGCGGCCGTCACCGGATAGCTGATGTCGATCGCGAAGTCCGCCTCGAAAGCGACGACATACCCGCCCGGTTTCACGACGCGCAACATCTCGCCAATGACGTGTAACGGATCCGCCATGTGAATCAGCAAAAAGCGGCAGAACACGATGTCGAAGGTTCCATCCGCGAATGTCAACCGCGTGGCGTCGCCTTGTTCAAATCGGACGCACGGCGGACTCTCGGCCTGCGCGGCGTACTCCACCAGCGCGTTGTCGTATTCAATTCCGACGACTTCCGCGGGCTTGATCACCTCGGCCAGCAATCGCGTCGTGTTGCCTTGTCCGCAGCCGAGATCCAGGCATTTGGCATTCGGAACCTCCGGCAGCTTCGCCAGCACCTCGCGCGTCGGCGGCTCCAGAATCGCGGCCAGCAGTTGTTGGCGCTCGGCGTTGCGTTCGTCAATGGTATAGCTCATGGCGTCGTGACAGAATACGGCGCCACACCGGAATCGGATCTATTTCGCCGCCGCCAATTTCTCCACAACCTCGTAGTGGAACCGCACAAACGTATACAGTGACGATTCCAAAATTCGCTCCTGATCGCTGTGTGCGCCGAACCCCTTCGGCCCGTCCTCGGTATCGATCATCGGCCCGACGCCGTAACACTGCACTCCCTTCGATCGCAGAAACGCCATGTCCGTCGCGCCGGTCGACATCGTCGGCAAAACCGGAACGCCTTGATAGTGGTTCTTCGCCACCGCCTCGATCGTTTGAAACGCCTCGTTGGAAATGCTCGAAGGCGCGGCGGGCGGCCGCGCTGAGTTCGGTAACGCCGTCAGTTTCACGGCCGGATCGTTGATCACGCTCTTCAACATCTCCATGAATTTCGGCATGTCTTCATCGGGCAGCGCGCGGATGTCCAGTCTCGCTTCGGCCTCCGACGGAATCACGTTGATGCGATACCCCGCCGTCATGATGTTCGGCGAAATCGACGTGCGCAACATCGAGTTGTGCCGCGGTTCATGTACGGCGAAGTATTCCTGAATCGCGTCCGTCTTCTCGGGATTCACAATGTTCAGATAGCGCTCTTTCTCCTCCGGGCTCGACACGGACGCCAGCCGTTCGAAGTAAGCGCGCGTTGTATCGTTCAGCCGCATCGGCGGCTGCCAAGCGGCAACCTTCGCCACCGCGTTCGCCATGTGCACAACCGGGTTCGAACGCAGCGGCACCGAGCCATGCCCGGCCACACCCGTCGCGACGTGTCGCACGCTGCGCGGCAACTTCTCCGTCGTCTGCACCGTCACTGAGCGCACTCGCCCGCCCATTCGATTCACGCTGCCGCCTTCGGCCAGGCAGTACTCGGCGTCGATCTCCTTGAAGTGTTCACTCACCAGAAACGCAATGCCCACCGACGTCGCGCCCTCTTCGCCGTCTTCGGCCAGAAAGATCACATCTCGGTCGAGCTTCAAATTCAGCCGCTTCACCAGAAGGATCGACATCAGCGCCGCCGTGAGATTGTCTTTGTCGTCGACCGTCCCGCGCCCATAAATATAACCGCCCTCGCGATGCGCTGAAAACGGCCCATGCGTCCATTTTTTCGGATCGATGTTGACCGTATCGGTATGGCCCACGATCAACAGGGGCTTCTTCGAGCCGTTGCCTTTTATGCGCGCAACGAGGTTCGGCCGCTTGATCGATTCGTTCGCGAAATTGGGCCGCATGAAGATCTTCGACTCGATGCCTTCTTTGTCCAGCACCGACTTCAAGTAGTTGACGACGGGCTCCTCACTCCCGCCGGGATCGGTCGAATCGATCTGCACCAGAGCCGTGAAGTGCTTCAGCGTCTCCTTGTCGATCGCGGCCCAATCCTGGGCGCCCATGGCAGCGGCCAGTACAAAGATGAATCTCTTCATGGATGCCAGGGTAACAGGTGTTCGATAGAATGCGGCTGATGCGCATACTCATGACCTTCCTCGCCGCCTCCGCGCTTTATGCGCAGGCGCCAGCCGAGATCAAGCTCCGCCCCGATCTCCCCGCCGGCGAGGAACTGTACTCGCCCGAAGCCAACAACGTTCATGTAAAGCACCCGGACGAAAAGTGGGTGCGCAAAGTAAAGAGCCCAACGCTCGAAGTCTACCCGGTCAAGAATCCGAACGGCACGGCCGTTATCATCGCGCCCGGCGGCGGATTCACGATCCTCGCCATTGAGCACGAGGGCCGCGATGTCGCCAAGTGGATGAACCAGCGCGGCGTCACAGCGTTCGTGTTGCGCTACCGCGTTGGCCTCGAATCGGGAGCGATTCAACCGATGGACCGCGCCGCCAGCATGAAGGCTGGGATCGAGGACGGGCTGCTCGCGATCAAGACTGTGCGCGAGCGCGCCGCCGAATGGAAAATAGACCCCAAGAAAATCGGCATAATGGGTTTCTCCGCGGGAGGCTACGTCACCATCGGCGCGGCCACGCAGTACGAAGCCGCCAGCCGCCCCGACTTCGCCATGCCGATTTACGCCGTTGCACCCGCCTACAAAGTCCCTGCCGGCGCGCCGCCCGTCTTTATAGCCGTCTCTTTCGACGACAACGAACGCATGACCTCGGCGGCAACCGCGCTCGCTGACAACTGGAAGAAGGCCAAGCTGCCGGCCGAACTGCATATCTTCGCCGACGGCGGCCACGGCTTCGGCATGAACCGCAAGGGCAAAGCGTGCGACGCCTGGACCGGAATGATGGAATCGTGGATGATTCGCCGGGGCCTTCTGCCACAATGAAACTCGTCCAGATCTTCGGCGTCAAAAACAGCTCCGCCGCCCGCGCCGCCGAGCGGTTCTTCAAGGAACGCGGCGTGCCAATCCAATACGTCGACCTCAAGCAAAAGGCTCTCGCGCCGGGCGAGATCAAGCGCTTCATCGACAAATACAAGCTCTCCGGCATGTTCGACGCGGAGAGCAAAGAGTACGAGGCCTCGGGACTCAAGTACATGCGCATGAGCGAATCCGATCTCCTCACCAAGATCGAAAAGGAGCCAAAGTTGCTGAAGCTCCCACTGGTGCGCCACGCAAATCTCGTTTCCATCGGACACGACGAAGAGTCGTGGAAATCGATGGCCGCCGCCGTCAAAGACGCCGCGCGAAAGTAGACTAAACTAAGGGTTCGCCATGCCTGACGCCTCATGCCCGATTTGCCGCGGAAGCGGTTGGAAGGTGGAAGAACGCAACGGAATTTCCGCCGCCGCGCGCTGTGAGTGTACGCGCGCCGACGTGCGGAATCAGATCAACGAGGCCAGCGGAATTCCGGCGCTCTATCAATCGTCGTCGCTCGACAACTTCGACGCACAAGGCATCCCATCCCTGCAATCGGTCATGCTGATCGTCCGCAGCTACGCCCGCGAATATCCGGTTTGCGACAAGCCTGGCCTTCTGCTGATCGGCGAACCGGGGACCGGCAAAACGCATTTGGCCGTCAGCGCATTGCGCATGTTGATCGCCCGCGGTTTCGGCGGCGTGTTTTACGACTACCAGAACCTGCTGCAGCGCATCCGCTCCAGCTACGATCCCGCTTCCGGAGGCGGCGACCGCGAGGCCTATTCCACCGCGCTCGACGCCGAAATACTGCTCCTCGACGACCTCGGCGCGCATCGCATTTCCGACTGGGTCGAGGATACCGTCACCAGTCTCATCACCTACCGTTGCAACAACCGTAAGCCCATCATCGCAACAACCAATCTTCCCGATATCGAGATGGCCGGCGGCGAGCGCAGATCGCTCTCGGCCGGCGGCACGGACTACAAACGCACGCTGATCGACCAAATAGGAATGCGGGCACGCTCGCGGCTATTTGAGATGTGCCGCGTAATTCGCATGCCCGCGCAAGTTGAAGACTACCGGATTCGCAAAGCGCGAATCAGCTAGGCATCTGGAACGGTTCGTCGGCCGAACCGCCGTAGATCGACGGCACCTTGCCGCCCATCGAGCGCAGATACGCCGACAGTTGACCGCGATGATGAATCGAGTGAATGTTGGCCCAGTTCAAGTAAACGACGGCCGGGAAGTTGAACGCGCCGAAGAAGTTGCGCTCCGAGGCCAGCGCCTCGCCCGACATCGCTTCGACCGCCGCGATCGCCGCCGCGCGGTGCGCGTTCCGTTAAGCAATGACGTCCGAGCCGGACTTAATGTCGTCCGGCATCGGAGCCATGAACTTGTCCATCGCGCCTGTCGCGCAGAATTCGAAGAACGCAATCTCGCTCGACACGATGTGATAGGCGAGCTTCAACGCCGGCGTCGACTTTGAGTCCGGCGAGTGTTCCATCTGGCCGTCCGGCATCGCGAGGACGACTCTTTCGGTGGCGGTAACTTCACCGTTGCAAGCCTGTAGCAGAAAGCTGCGTAGGCCCGCTGCAAATTCGGGATTCATGATACAAATGCTCCTGGAGGAAAGGGTGGAACTGCTATGCATCCACGCTAACTCATCTCGTTCGCAAACGCGAGCGAAACTTTGTTAATAATTTCGGGTTCTCATAGCGTGGCAGCAGTACTTGAGGCGCAAGGACGCGTATATCAGTTGACCTTTTACAAGGCGGGGAGCTAGTGGGTGCGCGATGTGCCGGCCGATCCCCGCGTCCTTGGAGCGGTGGGATTTCGCCTCGGTGCTGGGGGCGCCGATGTCCCGTCGGAGCCCTGGCCCGCGCTACAGCCCGGCGAAATCGCGGCGCCGCTGTATTGCGCCACGCCGCAAGATAGGGCGTCTCACGCCGCGGACTCCGATCGCGCAATCATTGTCCTTCGCGATCCACGCGACATTGTCGTATCTCTGGCGGCTTCCTATCGAGCCAGCCATGCGCCCAGCAACACAACGCGGTTGCTTCGCGGCCCAATCAATGCGGCATCTCCGCGACACCGTCTGCTGCTCGCTATGTTCGCGTTTTCATCGTGGAGCGAACGGCTGCGCAGTTGGGCGAATCCGCAAGGCATCGACAACGCTCTGGTTACGACGTACTGCAAGCTCGTCGCCGATTAGTTCGGAGAGTTCGGGCGCATCTTCGATTTTCTCGACTGGAAAATCCCCGCCGCGACTTTGCGAGAGGTCGTCTCCGAGAACGATTTCGCCTCTCGCACCGGCCGCGCACCCGGTGAGGAAAACACCTTTAGCCACCGCCGCAAAGGACAGCCGGGCGATTGGCGCAATCACTTCGACTTGGAAACCGGGCGAGCGTTCGAGGAATTGTTTCCGCGGCTATTGATTGATCTCGGCTATGAGCAATCGACCGGCTGGTGGCAAGCGCTCGACGCGCCGTGCGAGCAGCCGCCGCCGCCGGAAGAACTTGAACGCAAACAATGGCTCACGGTATTGGAAGAGTTCAACACTGAGTTGAACGTGGTTCGAATCGCCGTCACCGCGCGCATCGCCCTCGAACAGCGTTGGAATTATAAGCTCGGCTTCCTCCCGTTGCGCCGCCTGTTCGGCCTGTTCAAAGATGGAAGTCGATGAAGTACGCGCTGTTCGTTCTCTCCGCCATCCTCGCTTCGGCGCAACTGAAGCACGAAATGGTCCCGATGCGCGACGGCGTCAAACTGTCGACGTTTATCACGCTCCCACCGGGCAAAGGGCCCTTCCCGACAATCCTTGTGCGCACGCCTTACGAAATCCGCAATCAACGCAATGGCTTCGTCGATGTCGGCTACGCCGTGGTCGAACAGAATTTCCGCGGGCTATTCAAGAGCGAAGGCAAATGGCCGGTCTTCGGCGCGGAGATGAACGACGGCTACGATGCGGTGGAATGGATCGCTGAACAGCCGTGGTCGAACGGAAAGGTCGGCATTCTCGGCGGCAGCGCTCCCGGCATGGCCGCGCTTCTGGCGATGATGAGCGGCGCGCCGCATCTCACCGCCGGCTTCATTCAAGTCGCGCACGCCGATCCCTATCACACCGTTACATATCCAGGCGGGGTCTACCAGGCCGGCCTCATGGATAGTTGGGTCAAAGCGCGCGGCGCGGAAATTCCGCCGCCCTTTCCGCGCCCGATTTTCCGTCGCTTCGACGATGAGTACAAGCGCCAAACCATCGGCAACTTCGCGTCGAACGTAAAGATTCCCGTGCTGCATCAATCCGGCTGGTTCGACATCTTCACGCAAGGTTCGATCGACGCGTTTAATACCATTCAGAAGTTCGGTTCCGAAAAAGCCAAGGGCAATCAGAAGCTCATCGTTCACCCGCGCGGCCACGGCGGCAAACTCCCCGGTGAACTCCAATGGCCCGGCGAGTTTCCCAACGCCGACAGCCTCCATCGCAAGTGGTTCGACTACTGGATGCGCGACATCGACACCGGCGTTCGCGCCATGCCCGCAGTGCAGTATTACGTCATGGGCGATCCGCGCGCCCCGCAAGGCCCCGGCAACACATGAAAGAGCTTGGCGGGTTGGCCGCCCGTCACCGCTGCGACGTCCTACTACCTCCAGCCGAGCGGCGCGTTGCGTCCCATCGTACCGAAAGACAAGACCGGCAGCCAGAGCTACGAATACGATCCGCGCAATCCAGTCCCCTCGATTCAATCGCGTGCCGGCGATTGGCTGAATCGGCCTCCGCTCGATCAGCGCGCCGCGAAGGATCGCGCCGACATTCTTCGCTTCCGTACGATGCCGCTCTCCGAACCCGTCGAAATCGCCGGACGCGCCTCCGCCGAGCTCTTCGTTTCGACCACGGCCAAGGACACCGACTTCTTCGTGCGGCTGATCGACATTCATCCCGATGGCTTCGAAGCGGTGCTGGCTTCCCAACCGCTGCGCCTGCGTTTCCGCGAAGGCTTCGACAAAATGCTGCCGGCCGCGAAGAATAAGGTGTATCGCATCGAGATCGACATGTGGTCGACCGCCGCCGTCTTCGCCAAAGGCCATCGCATCGGCGTGCAGATCACCTCAAGCGATTCGCCTCGCTTCGACAAACACTCGAACACGTGGGAACCCGTCAAGTCCTACGATGCCGCCGTTGTTGCCACCAACACCGTGCATTACTCCGCCGACCGCGCGTCCCGTGTCATCCTGCCCATAGTCGCCGTCAAGAAGTGAAGCTACAATGCTCCTATGCTGCTTGGAGCCGTTACCTACAACGTCCTGAAAGACTGGGATCTCGAAAAGCTGATCACCGAACTGGAGAAGGCGGGCTTCGCCGGTGTCGAACTCCGCACCTCGCACGCCCACAAAGTGGAGCCCTCGCTCCCGGCCGCCGAACGCGAACGGGTCAAGCGCCGCTTCGAACGCAGTAAGATCCGGCTGGTGAGTTTCGGTTCCGTCGCCGAGTTCCATTCGCCCGACCCGGCGGTCCGCAAGAAACACATCGACGACGCCAAAGCCTTCATCGACCTCGCTCACGACACGGGCGCCTGGGGCGTCAAGGTCCGCCCCAACGGCCTTCCCAAAGAGGTCTCGCCCGAGCAAACGATCGCCACCATCGGCGGCGCGCTGCGCGAACTCGGCGAATATGGCATGGGCCGCGGTGTTGAAATCTGGATGGAAGTGCATGGCCGCGACACGCAAGTGCCAGCGGTTTCGGCGAAGATCATGCAAGCCGCCAAACACTCCAACGTCGGCGTGTGCTGGAACTCAAATCCAACCGATGTTGAAAACGGCAGCGTGAAGCAGTCGTTCGCGCTCCTGCGGCCATGGATCAAGAACGTCCACATCAACGAACTCGCCAGCGACTACCCTTATCGCGAACTCTTCAAGCTCCTGCGCGAATCCAAGTACGATCGCTACACGCTCTGCGAGGCGCAAGAGAGCAAGGAGCCCGAGCGATTCCTTCGCTGGTACGCTGCCCTCTGGCGTGAGTTGAACCGCGCATGAGATTCGCACTTGCGTTTATCGCGGCCGCCTCGCTGGCGGCCGCGCCGGTTACTCCCGAGTCGCACTTCGGCCATCGCATGGGCGCCGATTTCAAAGTCCTCGACTGGGACAAAGTCGTCGGCTATTTTGGCGCGCTCGAAAAATCGTCCGATCGCGTTCGGGTGCGCGAATACGGTAAGACCGCTTACGGTCGGCCGATGATCGTCGCCACCATCGCCGCGCCCGAAACGCTTCGGAATCTGCCCAAGTATCAGCAGATCCAGAAGAAACTCGCCGACCCGCGCCTTACTCCCGCCGAGGAGGCCGCGCGCCTCATGGAGGAAGGCAAGACCGTCGTGCTCATTACCTGTACGATTCACGCCACGGAGATCGCATCGACGCACACTGCCGTCGAATTCGCTTACAAAATGGCCACGGCGACGGACCCGAAATCGCTCGGCATCTTGAACAACACGATCGTAATGCTTGTGCCGTCGCTCAATCCCGACGGTCTCGACATCGTCACCAAGTGGTATCGGTCGACGTTGAACACGCCGTATGAAGGAACGTCGCCGCCCGAGCTCTATCAGAAGTACACCGGTCACGACAACAACCGCGACTGGTACATCTTTTCGCAGCCCGAGACGCGCGCGACCGTCTCACAACTCCATAACGCGTGGCATCCGCAGATCGTCTACGACGTTCATCAACAGGGCTCCAATTCCTCGCGCATGTTTGTCCCGCCATGGATGGACCCCATCGATCCCAACATCGATCCGATCATCGCGCAGTGGTGCAACGCCATTGGCGCGTCCATGGCCGCCGATATGACTTCGGCCGGCCTCAAGAGCATCGCGCTCAACGCCGTCTACGATTACTGGACGCCCGCGCGTCACTATCAGAGCTATCACGGCGGTGTGCGCATTTTGAGCGAAGCCGCGTCGGCGCGCCTGGCATCGCCGATCACGATCCGCCCCGATGCGCTCCGCGCCGAAGCGCAAGGTTATTCGCCCGCGCGATCGTCGTGGAACCATCTCGAAACTTGGCCTGGCGGAACATGGCGCCTCCGCGATATCGTTGACTACCAACTGGTCGCCTTCGAAAGCCTGCTCAATCAGGCCGCAACGCGCCGCGCCGATCTGTTGCAGAGTTTCTACCGCATCAATGACCGCTCCGCCAAACGCATGGATCCGTTCGCCTTTATCGTTCCTGTCGACCAGGCCGATCCGGGCTCGACCGGGCGATTGCTCGAAACTCTGCGCTTCGGCGCCGTTGAGATCGATGTCGCCAAGGCGTCTTTCTCCGCCGATGGCAAACAGTACAACGCCGGCGACTATATCGTCCGCATGCAGCAGCCGTTCAGCAGCTTCGCGAAGACTCTGCTCGAAAAGCAGAATTATCCCGATCTGCGCCTTTATCCCGGCGGACCGCCAAAGCGCCCCTACGACGTGACCGCGCAAACGCTGCCGCTACTGATGGGCGTTCGCGTCGATACGGTTCGCGATTCGTTCGCCGCCAGCGCGGAGCGCGCTACGGCTCTGACCGCGCGCGGGGAATCGATGAGCGCCGCCGATGTCAACACCTACAAGCGCGTGAACGCTCTATGGAAGGACGGCAAACCCGTCTATCGCGACCGCACGACCGGCAAGTTTTTCCTGGAACCCGGTGAAGGCCGCGCTGCCATCGCGCGCCCGCGGATCGGCCTCTTTAAGAGCCACACTCCGCAAATGGACGAAGGCTGGACGCGCTGGCTCTTCGACGAATTCGGCTGGCAATACGTCTTGCTGAAAAACGATGACATCAAAGCCGGCAATCTCAACGCCAACTACGACGTCATTGTTTTCCCCGACCAATCGAGCGGCACGATTCACGCCGGGTACTTCAAGGGATCGATGCCGGACAACGTGACCGGCGGTGTCGGCGAAGACGGCGCCAAGGCGTTGCGAGCATTCGCCGAAAGCGGCGGCACGCTGGTGTTCCTGAACAAGTCGTCGGAGTACGCCGCCCAGCGGCTCGGCATCGAAGCGAAGAACGTCTTGAGCGGAGTCTCCAACCGTGATTTCTATTGCCCGGGGTCGCTATTGAATGTTCGTATGAAGCAAGGCCACCCGCTCAGCTACGGATTGCCCGCCGAGTTCGCCATCTGGGCTGAAGCCTCGCCCGCGTGGGACAGTCCGCACAGCGCCGCCAACTACGCCGCGACGAAGGTCCTCGCATCGGGCTGGCTATTGGGTGAACAACATATCGCTGGAAAATCGGCTCTCCTCGATGTCCCCGTGGGCAAAGGGCGCGCGATCCTGTTCGGGATGCGCCCGCAATACCGTGCGCAGAGTTATCTTACCTTTAAGTTGCTGTTTAACGCGCTGCTTTACCGCTGATTGCCCCGCGCTGCGGCCAGCAGTCGGATCCACATTTTCGATTCCCAGGTTTGCCACCTCATTTAGAAGTCGGTGTCGAAGATCGCATCGGCGTCCTCCTGACTTACTAGCCCGAAGTTCCCCTTGGCAAAACGGGGCAATCGACACACTCCAAACGAGTTAGACGAAGAGGAGGGTGTGCGGCGCTGGGAACAAAGTGTTAGGGTGTGACGCCGA
>Ga0194131_10001662_pt1 | contig 37801 bp, 49 predicted proteins | sample TA2KigO120mmetaG_FD_148631 | JGI IMG/M metagenome (GOLD analysis project Ga0194131, IMG submission 148631) | Freshwater microbial communities from Lake Tanganyika, Tanzania - TA2015053 Kigoma Offshore 120m | ecosystem: Environmental > Aquatic > Freshwater > Lake | place: Tanzania: Lake...
CGCAACATCAGGTTCTTCTGGTAGCAGTGGTACATCCGCAACATCGGGTTCTTCTGGTACAAGTGCCAGTTCAGGTTCTTCTGGAACATCAGCGAGTTCAGGTTCTTCAGGTACATCTGGTTCTTCAGGAAGTTCAGGTTCTTCAGGAAGCAGTGGTACATCCGCAACATCAGGTTCTTCTGGTACAAGTGCCAGTTCAGGTTCTTCAGGAACATCGGGTTCTTCTGGAAGTTCAGGTAGCAGTGGAAGTTCTGGTTCTTCAGGAAGTTCTGGTTCTTCTGGTACATCGGGTTCTTCTGGTACAAGTGCCAGTTCAGGTTCTTCAGGAACATCAGCGAGTTCTGGTTCTTCAGGTACATCCGCAACATCAGGAAGTTCTGGTTCTTCAGGAACATCAGCAAGTAGCGGTTCTTCTGGTACAAGTGCCAGTTCAGGTTCTTCAGGAAGTTCAGGTTCTTCTGGTACTAACGGCTCAAGTGGCACATCTGCAACTTCAGGTTCTTCAGGTACATCTGCAACTTCAGGAAGTTCAGGTTCTTCAGGTACATCCGCAACTTCAGGTTCTTCAGGTACATCGGGTTCTTCAGGAAGTTCAGGTTCTTCTGGTACTAACGGCTCAAGTGGCACATCTGCAACTTCTGGTTCTTCAGGCACATCCGCAACTTCAGGTTCTTCAGGTAGCAGTGGTACCTCTGGCTCATCAGGGTCAAGTGGTTCATCTGGAACTTCTGGAACATCAGCTACTTCTGGGTCAAGTGGTTCAAGCGGTAGCTCTGGAACGTCAGCTTCAAGCGGTTCTAGTGGAACGAGTGGTACGTCAGGCTCCTCTGGAACATCAGGAACTGCGGGTAGTTCAGGTACGGCTGCAACAAGCGGAAGTGCTGGAACTTCAGGAAATACAGCTGAATTTTCTGGAACAAGTAGCACGTCAATCACGTTACCTTTGACTTAATTAAATGTGCTGTAATTCTAGAAATATAGATGCCCAGTTATTCAAACATAACGCTAACCACTAATACGGGTCTTGCCTATAAAGCAAACGACTTCGTACAGTTAAGCAATAGTTCTAGTAACTATATCATAGCTAGAGTAGTCAGCTATAATGCTACCAATGGTCAGCTTGTTGTAACTCCACTATATTTTAACGGTAGTGGTACATATACAAACTGGGAAGTAAATCTTACGGGTGCTTTTGGAACCAGCGGAACAGCTGGCACTGCGGGAGCATCTGCCACCTCTGGCTCTAGTGCTTCTTCGGGAACTTCAGGAAATGCTGGTTCAAGGGGCACTTCTGGCTCAAACGCAACTTCAGGAACATCTGGTCAAGCTGGCTCTGCTGGGAACAGTGGGGCTAGTGCCTTGTCTGGAGCTGACGGCTCAAAAGGGTCTTCAGGAACTTCTGGAACAGCGGGCTCTAGCGGAACAAATGGTCAGTCTGGTTCAAACGGAACTGCTGGGCAAAGCGGAGAGAGCGGTGGAACAAACGGAACTTCTGGCTCCAACGGAGCTTCAGCCTCTTCAGGTACCTCTGGTGCATCGGGTTCTAATGGAACTGCGGGTCTATCTGGTGGTACTTCTGGTACGTCAGGCTCTTCTGGCTCTAGCGGAACTTCAGGAGCAACAGCTTCTAGCGGTACTTCAGGAACAAGCACGGGAACAAGCGGTGCTTCTGGCACTTCAGGTTCTTCAGGTACTTCCGCAACAGCGGGTTCATCTGGCACTTCGGGAACCTCTGGTGTAAGCACAAATGCGACTGCGGGTACTAGCGGTACTTCAGGCTCTAGTGCTACCTCTGGTTCAAGCGGAACTTCCGCAACAGCTGGCTCCTCTGGAAGTTCTGGTTCTTCTGGAGCTGCGGGTGGTTCTGGGTTGAGCCGTACTTCAGGCTCTTCAGGAACTTCGGGCACCAACGGAGCAACTCCAACACAAGGAGCAAGTGGTAGCTCTGGAACAGCTGGCTCGTCTGGTACTTCTGGCTCTACGGGGGCTGCCCCAAGTCAAGGCACAAGTGGCAGTTCTGGTACTGGTGGTTCAAGTGGAACTTCTGGTTCTAGTGGTGCAACTCCTTCGGCTGGTGCAAAAGGAAGTAGTGGTAGCTCGGCTGTCGGAGGTACTAACGGTTCAAATGGAGCTGCGGGTGCTTCTGGTGGTAGTGGTGTTTCTGGTACTGCTGGTTCAAACGGAACTTCTGGCTCTAGTGGTGTGTCAGGAGCAAGCGGATTAAGTAATATTTCTGGCACTTCAGGTGTTTCTGGTACTTCAGGGTCTAGCGGTGTAGGTCAGTCTAGTGGCGGTTCAGGTACTTCAGGCTCTACTGGTACAAACGGAACTACGGGTTCTAGTGGTGCAGCACGTTCCAGTGGTGGTTCTGGTACTTCTGGTTCAAACGGCTCTACGGGTACGTCAGGCTCATCAGGGGCAAGTGGTGCTAGTGGTGGTTCAGGAACGTCAGGGTCAAATGGTGGTAGCGGTGCTTCTGGAACAAGTGGCTCTAGTGGAGTAAATGGTGGTAGCGGTGCTTCTGGTACTTCTGGCTCTTCAGGAACTTCAGGCTCAAGTGGTTCAACCCCGTCTGCGGGTGGTTCTGGTGGTTCAGGAACTTCTGGTTCTTCTGGAACATCAGGCTCTACGGGTGCCAACGGAAATGTGGGGTCAAATGGAGTAAATGGAGCAAACGGTTCTTCAGGAACTTCTGGCTCTAGCGGTGCTGCGAGAACGTCAGGCTCTTCAGGAACTTCAGGCTCATCAGGAGCGAACGGTGCTACTGGTGCTAGCGGTTCTTCAGGTGTCAGTGGAGTAAATGGTGCTACTGGTGCGGGCGGAACGTCAGGTACTTCAGGTTCTTCAGGTTCTATTACCAATACTCAAATGGTCTTTAGCGGTAACGGTTGTAGGTCAGTATATAACTGCTGCTACCTTGACTGGACTTGCGGGGCTGCTTGTTCGCTTCTTCCTATGGGTTGTGGTTTTTTTGGCGATATTTCATTATGTGCGGGAATTAGTAATGCCCTTTTAGCAAGTGCTGGAGAGACAAAAATTTGTTGCTCTAGTCATAGTGTTATTGGTGGTGGGGACGGTAGTCAAATTGGTGGCACTGGGGTTGCAAATTGTAATAATGCAATTTTTGGCGGGTTTAAAGGCATGATTGTAAGTGGCTGCTTCAACGTAATTGGAGCTGGAGACCGTAATACTACTATAAATTCTTGCTTTACTTTCACCACTGGTTCAAGTGGAGCATATTTTTACGGTAATTGTTTTTCTGCTTTTTTAGGATTAGCTGGAGGTACTCCCGCTAATAACACAACTTCTGTTGGAACTCTATATAAAACAAGTGGAACCTTTACTATTAACCACCCAAATCCAAACAAACCTCATGAAACACTTTCTCACTCGTTTGTAGAAACACCAACTGTTGGAGATAATATTTACAAGTACAGAGTAAAAGCAATAAACTGTCAAGCTTCTATTTACCTACCAGATTATTACAAACATTTAAATTGTAATGACCACGCACATGTCAGCCCCGTAAATAATTTAGGTACTGCTTATGCAATTGTTAATGAAGAGCAAACAACAGTAACGATTTGTACAACAGCAGACGGGGACTATGACGTAATTTTACTAGGAACTAGAAAAGATAAAGATGCTTTAAACCAAAGATTTAATCAAGTTGGTGCAGAAAGAATAGTTAGCACACACCCATATTCATTAATTAAATTTGTATAAAATGCTAGTAGCAACAATTAACCCACCCGCAAAAAAGGTCGTGCAAAGCACTCCCTTCACAACTGATGAATTCACAGCCAGTCAAATGATTGCCAAGTGCACAAAACTTGTAATCGGAGGTGATTCATCAAATGGAAATAACAAAATTGAATTTGATGTTCGCTTTGGGAATGTCTATTATGAAACTAAACCAGACGGAACTCAAGGAAGACCTATGTTTCAAATTTTAGTTCACTATAATACTCAATTTACTCAAGCAGAACTATCTGATTGGGGAACAGATGACAGTATTGTATATGAAAAAATTGCAACAAAACTTGGTTTTCAAGTTGTAAGCACTCAAATTATTTCTGACCTTTCCTTTGGTAACTAATGCCGTATTCTAATATAAGTTTAACCGCTAGCACAGGGCTAACATACTTGGCTGGGGATTTCGTGCAAATTAGCAACGATGCAAATAATTATATCGTAGCTAAAGTTGTTTCGTACAATCCCACCACTGGTGCTATGGTAGTAACTCCAACTACTTTTGTTGGAAGTGGAACTTATACTAGCTGGAATTTAAATTTATCTGGTTCCAACGGTACAGCGGGAACAGTAGGTACTTCTGCAACAAGCGGAAGCGGTGGCGTTAGTGGAACAAACGGTTCTTCGGGAACTTCAGGAACAAATGGAACTTCAGGAAGCTCTGGACTTTCAGGGTCAAGTGCAAGCACGGGTACTTCAGGAACAAGCGGGTCTGCTGGGACTGCGGGTTCTTCAGGAACGAATGGCACATCAGGCTCTTCAGCTACTAGCGGAGCAAGTGCTACTTCAGGAAGCACGGGCACTTCAGGAACGTCTGCTTCTTCAGGAACAAACGGATTATTAAATGGTACTTCAGGTACCTCTGGTACTTCTGGCTCAAATGGATTAAGTGGCTCTACGGGAACGGGAGGTACTTCTGGCACATCTGGTTTAAATAATGGAACAGCTGGAGTAAGCGGTTCTTCTGGAACGTCAGCAAGCTCTGGTTCAAATGGAACAAGCGGTTCAAGTAATAATGCAAATGGCTCTACGGGAACGGGGGGTACTTCTGGTTCATCTGCTTCTAACGGCTCTAGCGGAGTTTCTAATATTTCAGGAACAAGCGGTCTTGCTGGCTCTTCTGGTGCTTCGTCCTCAAGCGGTTCTTCAGGAACAAGTGGTTTGAGTAATACTGCTGGCTCTAACGGTACTTCAGGTTCTTCAGGAACTTCTGGAACAGCGGGTACTTCTGGCTCAAACGGAGTAAGTGGAGCCTCTGGTACTTCTGCTACGTCAGGCTCTAACGGTACAGCGGGTGCTTCTGGAAGTAGCGGTGCAAACGGCACATCAGGCTCTTCGGGGACTACTGGTACCAACGGAACTTCTGGTTCAAGTGGAACAAGCGGTGCAAACGGCACGTCAGGGTCTTCAGGAACGTCTGGCTCAAACGGTACAAACGGTACTTCAGGGTCTTCAGGTACTACGGGTACTTCAGGTTCTTCAGGAACGTCAGGCTCAAACGGAACCTCTGGCTCTTCAGGAACTGCGGGTTCTTCAGGAACTTCGGGTTCTTCAGGAACTTCGGGTTCTTCAGGCTCTTCAGGAAACGCTGGAGCAAAAGGAACCTCTGGCTCTTCAGGAACTAGCGGTACTTCAGGCTCCTCTGGTACGTCAGGGTCTTCAGGAACGTCTGGTGTTTCAGGAACTTCAGGTAGCTCTGGAACTTCTGGGTCAAATGGAACGTCTGGCTCTTCAGGCACTTCTGGAGCTTCGGGCACGTCAGGCTCGTCTGGAAGTAGTGGTACAAACGGTACTTCTGGTTCATCAGGCTCTTCGGGAACGGGTGGTACTTCGGGCTCTTCAGGAACTTCTGGTTCATCTGGTACTACGGGTACTTCGGGTTCAAGTGGCGGTTCAGGAACATCAGGGTCTAGTGGAACATCAGGTTCAAGCGGTACAAACGGTACTTCTGGCTCCAGTGGTGTTTCAGGGACATCTGGTTCTTCGGGAACAAATGGTTCTTCAGGAACAAATGGTACGTCTGGTTCCTCTGGTACAAACGGTACGTCAGGGTCTAGTGGTACTTCAGGAAGTAATGGTGTAAGCGGAACAAGTGGTTCATCTGGAACAAGTGGTGCTGCGGGAGCAAACGGTAGCTCTGGTACTTCTGGTTCTTCAGGGGCTACGGGGGCAGCTGGAGCAAAAGGTACTTCAGGGTCTTCAGGTAAATCTTGTGGCTCTCCTTTCCTAACGGGTCAAGGAAATAACGCTTGCCCTGATGGATATGCACATTCCATAGCTAATAGTAACTGGAGTGTTATCATGTCAGGTTATGAAAACACTATTACAAATAACTGTTCGGTAGCTACTAGCGAATCTAATTTTATTGCGGGCGGAACGCTAAATTTAATTCGTGTTGCGATGAGTGCTGGAGCAACTGGTGAATTAGGTTTTGCCTGTAATAATTTTATTGGTGGTGGAAATACTAATTTGATATGTGTAAACCAAAATTCTGGTACTACTTCATGGGCAAGTAGAAATGCAATAGTCGGTGGTCTTCAAAATCACATTTGTTCATTTAACAGTGGTGGAAAAAGCACAACATCTGGAATAGTTGAAGCCAGTTTTATTGGTGGAGGTTTTCAAAATAGGATTTATCCCAACTCAAGTGGTAATATGGGTAGCTGTAATGGAATTTTAGGTAGTAGAAGTAATTATCTTTCGGGCTATGAATTTACCGTTATAGGGGGTAACAACATTTCTCTTTCAAATGTTTATTCACAGCAAGCTCACTTTAATGCAATCTCAAAAGTTACAAACAACTTTAAAATAAGCCACCCTGACCCTACAAAATGTAGCACTTACTTTTTGACTCACTCTACTATGGAAACTCCAACTGCTGGAGATAACATATATAGATATGAGGTAGAAACGGTAAGTTGCCAAGCATCTTTTGAACTTCCTTCATATTATAAATTTTTAAATGAGAACGACCAAGTGTGGATTACGCCAAAAGACCATCATGGAAAAGCTTGGGCATGCGTTACAAATGACCAAACAAAAGTTTGTGTAAATTCAGACACGGACGGAAAATATTATGTGCTAGTTATTGGAACAAGAAAAGATGAGTGTGCGGTAGGTAGCTGGCAAGGAGTAGAACGATATAAAATACCAACCCATATAGTTGACTATAAATAATGCCATTTAGTGATTTAAATATAACCGTCAGTACGGGTCTTGATTATAAAGTCAATGACTTCTTTACGCTGCAATATGATGCTAACACTATTATATATGGTAGAGTAGTTTCATACAATGCAAACACGGGAGCTATGGTACTTACGCCTTTGTCTTTTGCGGGGGCAAATGGCTCATATAACGCATGGGACGTACAACTATCTGGTCAACACGGCTCTTCTGCAACAAGCGGAACAGCGGGAACTTCAGGAACTTCTGGCTCCAGTGGCTCTAGTGGTAATGCAAACATAAATGGTACTAGTGGTGTAAGTGGTACAACTGGTGCAATAGGCTCTTCAGGAACTTCCGCTTCTTCGGGTTCCTCTGGTACTAGTGGCACTTCAGCTGTTTCTGGAACAAGCGGTGTAAGTGGAACGGGCGGTGCGAACGGTGTCGCTGGTTCAAACGGAACAAGTGCCGTAAGTGCTTCTTCAGGAACTTCAGGAACATCTGGTTCTAGGGGTGCTTCGGCTTCCTCTGGTACTTCAGGGACATCAGGCTCAAACGCCACAAGCGGTGCTTCCGCTTCCTCTGGTACCTCTGGTACTTCTGGTACAAATGGAACCAACGGCTCCAGTGCTTCGTCTACTCAATCAGGAACATCAGGCTCTTCAGGAACAGCAGCAACCTCTGGCTCTTCAGGAACTTCGGGGTCAAGCGGTACTTCAGGCACAAGTGGCTCTTCTGGTACTGCGGGCTCAAAAGGTACTACGGGAACTTCAGGTACTTCAGGCTCTGGTGGTACTTCAGGAACTTCAGGGTCTACGGGAACAGCGGGAGCAAACGGCTCTTCAGGAAGTAGTGGTGCTTCTGCAACCAGTGGTTCAAATGGTACTTCTGGTACTTCGGGGTCTACGGGAGCAAATGGTAATTCAACGCAATCAGCAACTAGTGGTAGTAACGGTACTAGCGGAACAAACGGTTCCTCTGGCGTTTCAGGTACTTCAACTGCAAATGCTACAAGTGGCTCTTCTGGTGTTAGCGGAACGAACGGTTCCTCTGGCGGTTCTGGTACCTCAACTACAAGTCAGGTAAGCGGAACTTCAGGTACCTCTGGCTCATCTGGTACTAGTGGAGTTTCTGGGGTTTCAAATACATCAGGTTCCTCTGGTTCTTCGGGTACTTCAGGTACAAATGGAGTAAGTGGTGGCTCTGGTACGTCAGGCTCTTCAGGAACTTCTGCAAGTAGTGGAACAAATGGTACCTCTGGTTCTAGTGGACTTTCTGGTGCTTCAACTGGTTCTGGTACATCAGGCTCTTCAGGAACTTCTGGTGGAAATGGAGCAAGTGGTGGTAGCGGTACCTCTACAGCTTCTGGTACTTCTGGGTCAAGCGGAACTTCTGGTGTAAACGGTGGTTCAGGAGCAAGCGGTGGAAGTGGAGCTTCTGGCACCTCTGGTAGTTCAGGCGTTAGTGGTGGCTCTGGTACATCTGGTTCTTCAGGTGTTTCTGGGGGAAGTGGTGTCTCTGGAACTTCAGGCTCCTCTGGAACCTCTGGTTCAAGTGGTGGGTCTGGTGTATCTACTGGCTCTCAAGTTTCTGGTACTTCAGGTTCAAGCGGTACATCGGGTTCTTCTGGAAATAGTGGTCAAAGTGGGTTAAGCAGAGTATCAGGTACTTCAGGAGTAAGTGGTGTTTCAGGTGCAAGCGGTGGCTCTGGCGTTTCAACGGGTTCAGGTACTTCAGGTTCCTCTGGCGTTAGTGGTGGTAGTGGTGTTAACGGTGGTGCGGGTGCAAACGGAACTTCAGGTTCTAGTGGTGTCAACGGTGCATCTGGCTCTGCTGGCACTTCTGGCTCTTCTGGTAGTACGTTTTGTGCAGCTCTTGCCTATACGGGTGGTGGAGACACTAGTTTAATGCTTTCATGTGCAAGCAACTGTATTGTTGGTGGCAATCAAAACGGTATTATCGCTGGTTGTGCTAACATAATGTGCGATGGGTGTCAAACCGTAATTTCTGGTTCTAATCACTGCATGTGTGTTGCAGACGTATATTACGGAACTCAACTTGGTGGTCAGTGTAATAATTGGAACTGTTCAGTAGCATTTTCTGTGGGTGCTGCTGATTGTTTGAGTGCACAATCGGGAAGATATTCTGTTATTATGGCTTCTGGTTCAAGCTGTACGGGGACGAATAGTGCAGTTTACAACTACTCATACATCTACGCTTCATGTATTGCTTGTTTAGCTGACTATTGTTGCTCTGGAATTATTGCTAGAACTTCTTTTGCTGCTACTGCAAATAATACTACGTATTTTAATATTATTAATAAAATAACCAGTTTATTTAAAATACCACACCCCAATCCAGAGTATAGATATAATAGAATATTATTACACAGTTTTGTTGAAAGCCCAACAAGAGGTGAAACGCTTTATAGATTTTCAGCTGTAACTACTAATAAAACAAAAAGGGTTCAGTTGCCAGATTATTTTAAATATCTAAATGAAAATGTAATTGCTAAAGTATCTCCAGTTGGTCACTTTGGAGTTGGATATGTGACTTTTGATGCTGACCACAATTACTTTGACCTAACAAGCGATATTGAAGGAGAATATAATATCCTACTAATAGGAACTAGAAAAGATAGGGATGCAATAGAGAACTGGTCAGGAGTTGAAACAGTAAAGCCACCTCATCCTACAAGAATTTAAAGCGAATCAATAGAAGCTAAAACTTTATCAACATTAAATATTTCTGATTCAGTTTGATATGGAAATTCGTGAAGAGTTCCAGTTATATTATATTTTGCTAAAAAAGCGTGCCGTAAATCAGGTTTTTTCGTTTCAGGGTTTGCAAGAATATTGTCGTGAATATTATAACCAAATTGGTCAGGGCTATTTGCAATCCATAAAACAGTTGATTTTAAATTCATAGCTCCAGCTAGATGCTGGCAGAAACTATCCATAAATAGTCTTTTTTGACTCCTTGCTATCAAAGTAGCTATGCTTTTATAACTTTCATAAATAGGTATCGTGTTTTCAAAACCGAATTGGTCTTCCCTTCTGATGTGATATATAGTGTATTTGTGAAAATATTGTTCAATGACTGCTTTAGTTACAACATTTGGTATATCTCTAGCCCAACTATATTTAAACTCTTGTTGAGCAGCTCCCCCGTTTGTTTGCAGAATCATAATTGGCTTTTCGGAGCTGTACTTGAATGAATAAAACGTAAATTCCCTTTCATTTAAGCTCACTTCAGGAAGTTCACCATTATAATTTATTCCATTCATCTTACACCAAGTCTCTATGGTGTGCTCTCTTCTTAAAACATGCTCTGTTTGAACATAAGGCTCATTAGAAAAAATTAATGTATTAGGTCTGTCTTGTATATATTTTTCATAAAAATAAAACTCTTGACCATGATGGTAACACATATCAACATAATCAAGGTTTAGAAAAACATCCTGATATCCAGTTACAACTATCAGTTTTGAATTAGGATATTGCTTCTTAATCGCTTTACAAACAGCTGTGCCCATAATGGACTTACCAAGTCCCCCTTGTATAGAAAAAATTATATTCATTACTTAAAAAATATTCCGTAAGGAGTTATTAAATAGTCAATGATTCCGTTTCGTAAATGATTAAAAGCATTTTCTGGAGTTTCTACTATCGGTTCGTTATGTATATTAAAGGACGTATTTACTAAAATGCCAGCTCCAGACACTTTTTTATAGTTTTTCAAAATCTCGTAGAATAGCAAGTTATTCTGTTTAGTAACTATTTGAATCCTTGCTGTTTTGTCTACGGGATGCACAACTGTAGGTATTTTATCCCTCCATTCTGGTTTTGTATCAACCAGTAAGGTCATGAATTCGGCTGTATATTTTGACTTTTTAAGCTCAAAAATCATGTCTACGTCTTCGTCCAAAACAGCTGGAGCAAACGGCATGTAGTCGTTTCTCTCAAGTTTACTATTCAAAATATCGTAGGTTTCAGGGTGCGTAGGGTCGCAAATGATACTTCTGTTACCAAGTGCTCTTGCTCCGTGTTCACTGTTTCCTTGATAAAGGGCTAAAATCTTTTTATCTTTTAATAATCTTGAAATAGTTTCAAAATCAAATTCTATTCTGTTAAATCCAGATGCAGCCCTTAAAACCTCTTCTGAAGAATAATAGTTTCCTAAATACATATTAGGAATTCTAAAAGGAACAAAATCTGGGTGTATCTTTTTAAGTGTACCTAAACAGCAGCCAAAGGCAAGTCCTTCGTCACCCATAGGCGGTAAAACAAAAATCTCGTCAAACTCTTCTAGTTCATTTATCTTTTTATTGAGCTTTACGTTGGCAAAAATACCGCCACTCAAAGCCAACTTCCTTGTATGGGGAACTCTAGCATGCAAATTTTTTATGAGTTCAATTACTTTTTCCTCAAATATGGTTTGACCAGTGCAAGCAATATCTTCTATTGCTCCTTTATTTTTCCAATATTTAGAGCCTACTAATTCATAAAAGCTTCTAAATAAATCATAGTAAACCCCACCAGACTCAACTGTATGCGTATCGTCATCTGTTTGAGTTCCCTCAATTTTCACTACATTTTTCCAAACGTTATATAAGTTTGTCCATACCCTACCATGTCCAGATAGTGCTAGCACTTTGCCTTCGTCTTTTAATCTTTTAAAACCTACAAACTCTGTTATGGCAGCATAAAAATGCCCCAAAGATTTCTTTTTAGTGGTAATTCCGTCAATATATTCCATTCTACCTCTTGTGCCCAAGTAAGTTCTAGAGCTATGCCCGTTTACCCCACCGCTAGCATCCGCACAAAATACCAGAGTGTCCTCTTGGAATCCAGATAAATAATATGATAGTATTGCATGGGATTCATGGTGGTCAATAAAAACATATTTTTCTTCGGGAATCTCGTATAAAAAAGCAGCTTTAAAAATGCCTTTTGCTGTTTCGTAAGGGAAAAAGGAAGTGAAATAATCCATTTCTTCATACTTCACCCCACATTTGTTTCTCAAGCACTCCATGCTTTTGATAGGATATCTCTCAAAGCTGTTCTCAAAGTCAACATAAGGTTTTATCCTAGTTAGCCTTTCTTCTTCAATAACGGCAATTATGTTACCGTCCTCTACATAACAAGTTCCGCATGAGTGTGCTCCCGCAATAAATCCTAAAATTTTAGATTTTTTCATTTTCTTTAATTGTGTGTATTACTTGTTCGCTGGTTATTTTTTTATGACATTCAAAGTGTCGGGGGGTGTCTTCATGACGGGGGCACCAATTCCAGTTTGACTTATCAAATCTAAATTTTAAATCGTGCCAACATGAATTACATACAGATTCATTTACTATTCTTATGGTATTATGATTAAACTCATGTTCTTTATTTGTGAAATTTGATATCATGTATACCCTCTTTCTCAAAGACCAAGCGAGCCAAGACAGCCCACTTGATAAGCCTATGTAAAACTCACTGTAAAATATGTGATTCATAGTGCTCTCTAATGACTTATCCTTCATTTCAATAAGATTATTAAATGAGTCAGTTCGCTGTGACATCATTTCATTTTCTTTTGATATTTCTATAACCTTATATCCATTTTCAGTAAGAAAATCAATTATATCTTGCCAGTAGTACCAAAGTTTACACTGTGAAGTAGAATAAATTGACATACAAACATACTTTTCCTGATAGGGACGTTCCGTAGGTGTGAAATCAATATCTGCCAACACTTCTTCATACGGAAGATTAAGAATATTAGTTGCAGTTTGCTGAAGCGGAATCAATATTGGATTAACTGGCTCTTTTTCTTTTTCCCAATACCAGCCAATTTCTAACATGGCAATCAAGTTCGGAACAGATACGCCTCTATCAACAAACTCTAAATCAGGATATTTTTTCTCAAATAAAAAATTCTTAAATGTTGATACAATTACTTTACAGTCATAATGTTTTGCAAATTCACGGCAGTAAGGAAGCCATGCCAGCGTATCTCCCAAAGCTTTACTCTCAAAGGATATGAATACACGTTTACCCATAATTAAATCTAAAATATTTACTTGCGTGATAGCCCTTCCTTCAAAGCGAACAATAACGCAAATGTCAGACAGATATTTTCTACTTAATTGAGCCCAATGACCAACTTTCATTTTTGATTTGTATACTTCTTTATTGTTAGCCCTATCTACGAAAGAAACATCATATTCTCTGTTTTTACCTTCGTCATCAGTGATTTGGAAATATAAACCCTTAATGTGGTGTATATTATATTTTATCATAGTCTGGTTGTCTTGTTGTAAACGTTAACGTATTTAGCTTTTATGGTTTCTGTATCTAAATGATGAAATTGGCTTACCGCATGATACATATTAGATAGTGTTTGAGCAACTTCAATCCAGTCATAAGTCAATCTACAAGTTTTCATTTCAGCTTTAACAGTATCATAATTGTTTATTATTTCATTTACTTTGGATATTACTTCAGTTGTAGTAATTTCTTTTAGTTTGAAAAGTCCTTTTATTTCTCTGGAACCTCTGTAAGTGGCAGCCATAGGTAAGCAACAACTAGCTGATTCAAGCAAAGTCAAATTTGGGTGTCCAGCCTCAAGCATAGACGGGTGTAAAAAAATAGTATGGTCGTTATAGATTGTCAAAAGTTCGTTTTCCGTAGGATTTCTAGCCACAATATTTAAAAGTGGATATTCTTTTAAGTCTTTGTGTATTTCAAAAAACTTATGATTTGCCTCTGTACCTACCACTGTAATTGGAAGCCCAAGTTCTTTTGCAGCTTCTATGCCATATCTAAATCCTTTTCGGTCAAACCCATAATCGCCCGCAAGTCCATTATTGGCAACCATTAATAATTTGTGCTGAAAGTGAATATTATCAGTTGGCTTAAAAAAACTTGTGTTAACAGCATGAGTAAGATAAAATAATTTATCTGTTGCATCAAAGTAATCAACAAGATATTCGGCATGCGTGATTGAAAAAATAGACTTTTTCATAGCCTCTAGATTATGGCGGAAGCAATAACTGTCTTTTCCATAATGCTCGGTATGGTGGTCATGTAATGAAAAAATATAAGGAATATTCTTGGCAGAGAGTTCCAAAGCTAAATTTCCCATGTGGCAGTGAATAAAATCATATTGTTGCCAGATTCCGTCTATTTCTCCTAAATGTTTAATATCAACCGTATGCCCTAGTTTCTCAAGAGAAATTTTATACTCTCTTACAATTTTTTCTACAGCACCCCAACCCATTTCTCCAACGGGTCTTACGGGTATCATTCCAGTAGTAACTTGACAAATATTCATATTTTAAATTTTAGTCCAACCATTTCTCCAATAACCATCTCCATAGCTTATACAGATTTCTTCATCTTTTAATATTTCTCTTTTTGTAATAATTCCAAAACCAATATCACAAGTAATCCAATAAGCATTATTATTGTCATCATGATTGTAAATAGAAATGTAGCCTAAAGCGATTACATAGTTGTTGGTATTTTGAGGAAATGAAAAAACCAGTTTTTTTAAATGATAGGGAGTGTTTTCCCATTCTGATTTCCAGCAACTACTATTAGGAGAAAGTTCAAGCATAACGTTGGCGGGTATATTGTTTTTGGCATATACCCCTAACCCTTTCGCACCTTGCTTTAAGTACATTTCTGGACTTATAAAATACATCAGTTGAACTGCTTATTTTGTTTATCAATAAGAGAAAAGCCGTCAAATTGTGAAGTAATTCTATTATTTAAAATACCCATACGGTAAAATGAGGTTTTAAATATTTGATTGAAAAACATGTCACTGGCATCCCATTTTTCGTAACGCAACTTTGCCTTTAGCCATGACTTAACAAATTTGGGGAACATAATACATTGAAGACCAATTATGTGATTTGTAACGAACAGTAAGGTTTGATTTGGGATATCTAGAATTTTAGGGGACTGTAACCACCCGTGTTCAAGTGTTCTAGTATCACCGAAACTAAAATACCCAATATTATTATCTTCACATATTCTAGCTGATTCAAAAACTTTAGCTGCAAACTCGTTCAAAGGCACCTCTATCTTACAATCACCTTCGCATACAATTAAGAAATCGCAATCGTCAAACTCACTTAAAATAGCATTTTTAAAAGCTTCAAAACAACCGTAATGAGCTGGTGTTAATGCCGTTCCTAAACGTTGTACTTCTTCCTCCGTAAACAGTGTAGGTGAAACACATTGAGGACGTTGACAATTAAATTTAGGGGGTAAATCCTTATAAGGGTGGTTCGTGTGTAAATTGTATTCTATACCATGATTTGATAATTCTTTGAGCTGATTCCTACTTTGCTCTTCCCTTTCGTCATTAAATGTTGTCTGCATGTGAACTAGCTTGATTTTAGGCTTTTTGTTTACCCATTTGAAAAAACCAGTGTTTTTATATTTCTCCAAATTACTAGAGTTGATTTCGTATACTTCTTTCTTATATCTTGTTTCCCCGTCATAAAAGTCTATTGTAACTTCTATCGGCTTGTTATTGTATACGATTTCTTTTCTAAACTCTCTACTTTTACTGATTTGAAAGCTACCATTGTAAAATTCAGCTCCATCTTCCTTCATAACAACCTTTACAATTCTATCGTCAACGTTGTATGTAAAGAAGTAAAACATAAAGTGGTTTTCTTCCTTAACTATGGGCAATATTGAAAAGTATTCTGAATTTGAAGCTACCCCAAGTCCACTATGCTTTAAGAAAGTTTCCTCTTCGTTATGAACCAACCATAGATTTTCGTGCCCTTTTATTTTCTTCATCAAATAGTCTTCAAGAAAATTTTGAGCTCCAGCCCTCTCACAAGCTGAATTGTACTCATTAGCTGTCTTAACGTCATCAAAAGCACGAAGAAAAAAGTCAATATCAAAGGTCATTCCATTGCTTTGAATGCCTTTCTCAAACGGGGTTTTGTTAGTTGCTAAATAAGCTGTTTTTGAATTAGATACAAAATCAAATGATTCATTAACAACTGGAACGTCATTTGAATTCAAAACAACATCATACGTAGTATAAAAAAATCTTTTAAAGCCTAAATTCTTTGCAAATTTCGCTGCGGTAAATAAATTAACTAAAACAGTAAGGGATTGATTACTGTGCTTCAGTCCGTTTATATTCATATCTGCATGATACTCGTTGGTATGTCTATAAAATTTAGTATAGTAAGAGTGATGACAAAGCGGATTGTAAATATCAAAAATGTAATAGTCAACCATTCTTTGAATATCAGCATCCACTGGGTAGTGTGAAATCAGTATTATTTTTCTTCCAATCGCTTTAAGGCTCTCAATTGTATCTTTTGTTAATTGAACCCGACTTTTAAGATTTGGGTATGTACCTAGCACCACGACCTCTTCTGCCAAAAGCTGTTTTTTGGGGTTTGTAACTTTTAATATAGTATCAGCATCAATATCTAAATTGCCAGTCAAATAGTGCATGTTCGGTTCTTTGTGATACCGATTCAAATAAACGTCCAAATTGTACATCAGTTTAGGAAGGTCTTGATACTCTAGTGCTTCTTTAATTACAATTGGATTTAGCTCTTTATTACCCCTATCCCCTTTTGACGGAAAAAAGAAAAGGTCAGCAGCTTTCATGAAGTCTTCTGTATCAGACCTTTCCCCCCAAATAACAACATTTTTCAAGTTTTCGTTCTCTTCCTTCCATTCCATAAGAGGTTTCCAATAACTCTGGAAATTATCAGCTTGATTGCCCAAAAAGTGAAACTTGATTTTGTATTCAAAAAGTTTGTCACACAGTTCAAAACCATATTTCTGATTTTTTCTAGGAGTGAATAGACCAACAATTATAACATGCTTATAGTCTTCTTCTAAACCTAACTTTTTTCTAATCTCTTGTTTTAACTGCTGCTTTTTGTCTACTGGATATTCTATAATCTCATAAGGGGTAGACAAATGAGTATACTTCAATGCGTTGTACGGACTAACAAATACAAACTTATCGGGGTGATACTTTTTATTTTTAGGATTAAAACTGCTGTCGTGGGTTGTCTCTACGATTGTGTAGTTCCTTGTTTCACTGTAAAGCCATTCAGCGGTTTCCTCGTTCATAAACATTTCAGGAAACTCCTCCATGCAAACCACATCTGGATTAAAAGAATCAACGATATTTTGTAATTCTTTTTTTTTGTTTTCTCCTAAACTCACAAACTTATCTTCCCCTACACTGTTTACAATTCTGTTTCTCTGCACTACAAACTTCCACGCAACAAAAGCATGTTCTACAACCATCAAATCAAAACTATCCTTGAGCAAATCAACCTTGTTAGCTGTTACTTGAGGAGCCCCTCCCGTGCTTAAATGAGGGGTAATTACAAGCATTTTTTTCATATCAAAGATTTGATTTTTTCAAAAACTTGGTCAACGCTTGGATGACACTCAAAGGTTTCCTTTTTTTCCAAACATTTAATAAGGGGTGCAACGCCTTGAATATTACCCCACTCTTTAATTCCATACTTTGCGTTTGAACCACATTCTAAACCACAACCACCTCTGACATAAGCATACTTATAGTCTTGCCTTCCGTTTCTGTATGGGATTCTAAATTCAGGTTTTATTGAAGACCCTAAATGAACAATTGGAGTATCGGTAGTTCCAGCTAGGTGCAAAAGCCCACTGTCCATACTTACAAAGCATCTTGCCCTTGATATCAGATTCCAACAATCGCTTATGTTTGTCTTATTCATAAGGTTCAAACCCTTTTCAATCTCAAAATTAAAAACGGGTTTTTGTACATTAAAAAAGCCAGTCTCACCAGAATCTTTACCTATTGATATTACGCTTAACCCTATTTCATTCAGCATTTTAGTTAAAGTCATCCAATTAATTGAAGCCCATGTTCTTACTGCCCATGAATTAACGGAATGAATTAAAATATATTCTTTTGGAACTTCAATTGTAAAATCATGAGTAGGTCGGTAATAGCACTCTAGTTCATCTTTTGCAAGCATAAATCCTAAATGGATTGCATGAAATTGTCGGATATCGCACATATTGTGCTTATACTCAATACCATATTCATTCTTCTTACCAACATTGTAAAAGGAATTGTGCATCAAATAATTTTCTTTAAAATAATCCATCTCTACAGAAGTAACTTTTAAGCTTTCTTCAACGTAAGGATTCATTTTAAATATCTCTGGAACTCTTGACAGAATAGTAACTTTCCTCTCATAATAGTCATAGAGTTTTTTTATAGTTGGGGTAGCACAAATCAAATCACCCAAGCCATTACAATCACCCAAATTTAAACAGATGGGTTTCATTTTCTATATTGAAAAATGTCAAAATACCATTGGTATCGGTCGTATATCCAATTACAAACATGTAAACCCAATAATTGCACAGCATCAGATTGGAGCATTTCAAGTTTATTTCTTATAATATGGTCTCCAAATCCGTCATGAATTGAATCTTCTTCGTGAGTAATTTGTGGTATAAAATCAAAATTGTGTTGGAAAAAAGGAATTTCCAGATAGTCATAAATCCTTTTTATTTCAATGTGTGGTATCAAGCATAAATTTTCATATTTAATAAATAGAAAATTTTCTGCATAATTCATTTGAAATATTGCTTCCATTCTATCTATTGCAATACCAACTGGGGGATTAGCACACCAAAAATCTATTCTTTTAGGAAGTGTGGTGTTCACTCCTTGCCCCCAGTTTATTAAATATTCTTTATTGGGGTCTTTCCTGAACGCCTTCTCCATACTTGCAAATATGTCACGAAGGTCTCTGACCAGACAGATTATTTTTGGCTGATATGGCATAAAAGATTTCAGCCAATTATAATAGTAGCCCCATGACCTTCCTTTATCTAAATAATATTTTTTATCTGTTGTGGCATTTACAAAAGCATGAATCCCTTTATCACAAAAAGCTGAAAACCCTTTGCTCATGAGTTCAGGCTCTAAATGGTGTTTAAATTCTGGGGTCTCACTGAAATTTTTTCTTGCTCCATAAATTAACTCCATAAGACCACTAGTTGGAGTGACATAAAAATCAGGGTTTTGCCCCATTATATTTTGAAGCAGAGTAGAGCCAGCTCTGGGCATGCTGGACTGGAAAAAAATCTTTGCCATGCGTTAAAATTAGTGTATTTTCAATATACTCTGTATATTTACATTAAAGAATTTCACATGAAAAACATAGAAATTCCTATTAGTATTGGAGAAGCTATAGACAGATTAACTATCCTTAAAATAAAAGTTTCTCAAATCAAAAATAACGATAAGTTAGTTAACATAAGAAATGACCATGACCTACTTGAAAAAGCCATTTACAAATACTATCCAGAGGCTCCCATTTTTCCTTTGAAAGTAGATTCTCACATTTTTGGGGAATTGTACAAAGTCAACAAAGAACTTTGGGACGTTGAAGACAAATTGAGAGTTCTTGAGAGAGGTAAAGATTTTGGCTCGGAGTTTATAGAGCTAGCCAGAAGTGTTTATTATTTGAATGACAAGAGGGCAGAGGTAAAGAAAAGAATTAATATTGAATATAAATCACGGCTGATTGAGGAAAAGTCTTATGAAGCATATTGATTAAGAATACAAAATCATGATTATTGTTTTATTTGGTCAGCCAGCTTCTGGTAAAACTACTTTAGCAGAAAGCGTGCAAAAGGAACTTTTTATTAAAGAGCATGCTTCTTATCCAATTATTGACGGGGATGAAATAAGAGAAATTTTTAAAAACAAAGATTACAGTAGAGAAGGTCGCATAAAGAATCTCAATAGGATTTCTGATATTTCAATATTCCTAGCCCATAAGTATAAAACCGTACTAGTAAGTGCAGTATACCCATATAACGAAGCCAGACTATATCTTGAAAGCGTTTACAAAAACGTAATCTGGATATATCTTAACTATCAGGGCGAAAGAGGAAGAGAGCAATTCCACGTAACCGATTTTGAATTACCCCTTGCAAAAAATAATATATTACCCATAAACACATCAAGAAATGACATTGAATTCTCAACCCAGAAAATATGCTCTTTTTATTGGCAGATATCAAACCTTACATGAGGGGCATAAGTATTTATTTCGTAAAAAAATTGACGAAGGTATACCAGTTCTAGTTGCTATTAGGGAAATGCCCAAAGACGAGAAAAACCCATACACGCCTACTCAAGTAATGGATATGTTTATTGCTGACGATGAGTGTCAACAATGGTTCAAAGATGCTATGATGGCACTTATGGTAATTCCAAATATTGAAGGTGTATATTATGGCAGAGACGTAGGATATAAAATTGAACAACTTGAAGTGCCAATTGAAATATCTAGTATTTCAGCAACTCAAATTAGAGAAGAACAAAAAAGATTGGGGAATTTATGATTGTCCAGAAGAAAAGGCATATAGCAAAAACTGTAAGCTATAGAATTATCAGTACGGGAATTGGCTTCTTGATTATGTATGCGGTTTCAGGTAGTATTAAAGTGGGAGCAGCTTTCAGTATTGTAGAGCTATTTTACAAGCCTATACAATACTACATTCACGAAAGGATTTGGTACCGATGGATAAAGTATGGTCTCAAGGATGGAAAGTAAAAATTTTCATGTAAGCTAAATACTGTTCCATCCCCTCGTGTAATTGATATTTTGGAGTCCACCCTTCCATGAAGTGCTCTTTATTAGCTTCAGTGAAAAATTGATAATTTTCTGGAATTTCACTCTCTTCAGTGTACTCGTAAGGTATTTTTAGGCAGTCTAAAACTTCCTCAAACGTGTTTGCTTTTCCGCTTCCGACATGGTAATACTTGCCAAAAAGTTTTTCATAATGGTTCCATGCGTGAATATTTGCTTCTACAACATCAGAAATATACACAAAGTCTCTTTTAGGGCTTTTGGGGAAAAGCTTAACTGTTTCTCCCCATTTATATTTTTGATAAGCTTGTAAAGCGATAGAAGCCATTTTCCCTTTATGTAGTTCCTCAAGCCCATATACGTTAAAGTATCTTAAAGCCAATCCACCGTTAGCTAGAATATACTTCTCGGCAATATATTTACTCCAAGCATAAAGGGTTTCTGGTAGCCCGTTATTCCCTTCTACAGAGGCTGAAGAGCTAAATATTATTGGAACATTATTTGTTTTAGACCAATCAGAAATGATAAAAGTAGATGCAACATTCAGCCTCATCATTTCTTCCAAATTTTTATTTTGAGTATCAGAACAAGCCCCTACATGAAATATCACATCTGGATTTATTTTACATAGGTAGTCATTAAGGTTCAATCTCCAATCTCCCCTTTGAAATATCCACGTATCAATACCTAAAACAATAAAACCTTGTTTTTTTAATTCCATTTGAAGAGCTTTACCAATAAAGCCCCTATTTCCAGTTACACAAATTTTCATACTAAATTATTCTAAAACGCAAAGGTACATTATCTTCTTCCATCATTTTGTTGCATGCAGCTATATTTTTATTGTAAAATGTTGATTTATCGTAGTCGAAATACTTTGTTAATTTTTCAATATTACAAATCAACGGTCTATTTTCATAAACACAGCATTTGTTATCGGGCAATAAATTTTCACACACCCCTTTAGAGTCCCAGCTGTATGGAAAAAAAAGAGGGGTACTCTTGTCTTTTAAATTAAGTAATTCAACAACAGATTTTATTCTTTTGCAGCAGCAACCACAGCCAGAGCAAGGGAATTTCATATTGTGCTGACTCCTTTTTTTGTAACAACTTGAGCAGCAATAGAATTTGCAAATTTGATAGCTTGTGGAATACTTCTATTTATTGTGTAATGATATGCCAAAGCAGCCGTAAACGTATCACCAGCACCGCTTACGTCATAAGTCGTTTGTGGATTTTCTTGTTTGAATAAGATATCTAAATACTTGGCACCAACTTCGCCTAAAGTAACTATAATCTTATCATAATTCATCAACTTCAAGGGAACACTCAAATTTTCATTAAATTCTTTTTCATTCAATTTAATAAATGAAACAAAATTAAAAACCTCTGGAGAGACTTTCTTTTTAGTGTCAAGAAATATACAAGTATCTTCCTTTACCAAAGACCGAATTCTTTTCATGTCATCTTCAGTAATGAATCCCTTATCATAGTCGGAAATAATAATGCAATTAGCGTTAGCAATTTTTTTTAATTCAGAATCTGTAAATTCTATTCTTTTAAATGAATCATTTTCGTCAACTCTTAAAAAATAATGATTTGTTTTTATGTCAACATATCTAGTCTTTTCACATGTAGCATTAGGCAAAATGCTATAAATATTATGATTTTCAAAATCATGCCTAATTATTGCTAAAAGGTTGTTCAAAACGTTACCCGCCATACCGTCATTAAATACTGTTTTTATAGGGGTAAAAACTGGAACTGGAGCCTCTGGAGAGAGTCTATCAGTTTTCCCATAAACGAATCTATCTACGCACTTTTCCCCTATTACTAAAAAATTATATTGCATATTAGTTTCCTTTTTCTATTCTATATGAGTCCGAATCAAAATGCTCGGTGGATATTTCAAATATTTCTCCTTCTGTCAAAGCTAAAAGTTGATGAGGCAATCCCCTTGTTATCGTAACCGTGTCCCCAACCGTCAATGTTTTATTGAATTTTTTCGCTGTAGAGGTTTCTATCCAATAGAATTCAAACTCCCCTTTGTTTACATACCACGTTTCTTGCTTTTTTATATGGTAGTGCATAGAGAATTTGCATCCTTCTTTGAAGTAAAGTATTTTACCACAGTATTCACTTGAATTGTGTATTACTAATTCATGTCCCCAACCTTTGGGTATTTTACAACATTGTGTGAGTTTTGGGTGTTTAGCCATTTTTTATAGTTTTAATTATATTAGTAGAGGAAAAATCGCCTATTCTGTGTATAAAGGTAATTTTTTGACAAAATTGAGCTCCAATAATCCTTTTCCCCCTGTACTCTTCCCCAATTACCATGTGAGAGGGACTTACTATTTCAATATATTTCTCAAGTTGATAGTCGGTATCAAAAACGTATACTTTATCAACCCACCTTAAAGATTCTAACATATATCTACGGAAATATTGGTCATTGATAGGTCGGTGTTTTCCTTTCATTTTTTTTACCCTTGCATCAGAATCAATTCCCACGCACAATCTATCCCCTAATGAAGCCGCAAATTTTAGCAACTCTAAATGCCCAAAATGTAAAACGTCAAAACAGCCGTTCACCCAGATATTTGTCATGAACCAAAACTAACTAAATAATTTAGATATTTCAACATACCTTATATGTATTTTTTTATTAAAATTTAGTTTTTCATATAAATCTGTAAACTTATTCAAAATTTACATACTTTTATATACAAATAACACCTCAAATGGATATCGCCATGTCTGATACCAATACTAACAGTAGATTAGATTCGATTGAGAAGAGGTTGAATTCAATTGAAAGCTCATTACAAAACGTAGTTCAAAACTTCCATAAATTGTATGTTGCCGTTGTTGGTAATGAAACTTTTGACCAAGAGGGAATTGTACACCGCCTGAAAAAAATGGAAAAAGAAATAGACGGGCTTACAAAAGTTAAACTGAAATTAGTAGGTGTTTTCATAGGTAGTGGAGCTGTTTGGGCAATAGTTTGGGAATTTTTAAGAAAATTTATTGTAAAATAATGCCACCGAAACCACCAAGTTCAGCTGTACAGAAAGGAGCTGGAGCAGCAAATGTTGCCTCCGCCATAGGCGATGTAGGTAGCGTTGCCATTTCAGCTATTTCTCAAATTAATGACACTAACAAGAGAAGGAAATTTGAACAAAATTTTGCTCAACTAACTCTAGAACAGCAAAAAGGTCTTGAGATAAAACTTATTGAAGCAAAATCGCAAACAGAGAAATTATCTGTTTTAAGTCAATATTTAACACAACTAAATACTCAAAGAATTGCAAATCTTGCAAACTTCTATTCAGACAAAGAAAAATCTAAAAGAACCATGCTTTTAGTGTTGGCTGGGGGAGTTGCTCTTTTAGGTATTATAACTCTAATCGTAATAAAAAGAAGATAAGATGCCTTTACCATTAATGGCGATTGCAGCGGTAGTTTCAGCAGCAGCTTCAGTAGGAGGAGCAGTCAAAGGAGGCGTTGATGCGGACAAAAAAAGATTTTTAGAGCAACAACTTGCTTTTTTAAATAATGAACAAAAGCAAAAGTTGGAGAGGGATTTGAGAGCTGCAAAATCTGAAGAGGAAAGGCAAAAAATTTTAGCCTCAACAATTGAAGGAATTGCTTCTGCTAGAGTTAAGGGTCTTTCTACGGTTCAAGTAGAAAAGGAAAAGACAAAAAAGCAATTGATGTTGGTAGGTATTGTTGCTGTGTCGCTGGTTTTAGTAACTTTATTGGTTGTATCAAGAAAAAAATAAAATGACTATAGAAAAGGACAAAGCACTAACTCCTGATAAGAAACAAATACTTATCGGTCAGGTTGAACTTGAAATTGAAAACATAAACAAGGCTATTCGTCAAGGCGGGTTGCCTTCTGGTGTTTTAGAGGCTGTTAAAGCAAATAGAGATTCCTTACAAGGTGTTTTAAATCGTCTTTTTGAAAAGAAAGGCGTAATTACCCCGCAAGAAACTAATAAAACAATATTTTCTCTTGATAAGTCAAAAAACGACAGATTGCAAATTGATTTTCAAAGGAATATGAAACGAGTAGCAATCTTTGTTGGATTATTATTAGCTTTAGTTATCGGATATACCTTATATACGAAGTCAAAAAACAGACAATGAATACTACTTGGAAAAAAATATTATTAATTTTTGGTGGAGGCTACCTAATTTATTGGACTTTCACGAAAATTAGACCTTTTGCTGGTAGTACCAAAACTCCAAAAAGCATGAAGTCAGAGTCATCTGAAAAATCGTTTTCAGGTGGCGAAGACCAAAAGCGTAATGCCATGATGGTTTTAAGAGCCTACAAAATGGCAAAAAATAATGGTGAATCACGTGAATTTTTAGCTGAACTTAATCAAGAAACTGTAAAAGAATTTGGACTAAAAGTAATGAACGACAAAGGTAATGGTCAGTGTTTTGTTGTTGACATGAGTGGAAATAAAGTATTATAAAAATGGCTGTACCACCAGTAACTTCTACTATATCGCCAACAATCTCTATTGCTTTCCCTTTAGGAATTTCTGGAGTGGGCATCACTTATAGTCAGTTTTTAAACAGCTTGGGAAAGTATAACTATGGAGTAGAATTCTTTTACTTATCTTCTTCTACTTATACGCAGATTGGACAGCCCGTATACTATAATCATTTTGATGCAAATGGTAACTCAATAACTACATTTATTCCATTTGCTGTAGACCCTTATCAGTCCCAACCTTCTATATTTTATGAAGTAAATTCAGACAAAATAATCATTACTAATTTAAGTTCAATGCAATTAATAGTGGAGGCTGGAACTACCCTTTACTTTAAGTTTTTTGCTACGATTACCTATTTAGGCAACGAGCTAGACGATAAAAATGATGAGTCAGGATTTGATTTGTTTACAGAAATTGAAAAGAGAGAAGCGGTTGACTTTTTCTCTGGTTATTGTGATTACTTAATTGATGAAGATTTGAATTATGGCAATTAAAAGGGAACTAGTACAATTTGTTGTTGTTAACAGTACAGGATGTGGATTTGACATGCCACTATTTCAACAGAATGTTTATTCAATTAATGCTACCACAAAATATTCATGGGATATAACGGCTCAAGACATTAGTTGCGGAACTGGTAGTTTGGTAATTAATGGGGTTACCTACAATTTTACTTATACTGCTTCAAGCCTTACTTCCTTACTTGAGAGCCTGAATCTGCTTGGATTCGGTTTTTTCTGTTCTGAAGTAATAGGTGCTAATACTTACATATATACCACTGACGATACTAATACATACGGTATATTAACTCTTTGTGGAGAAAGCCCAACCACTACTACGACTACAACGACTACTACGGCAGCTCCAACTACTACGACCACTACGACTTCAACTACTACGGAAGCTCCGACTACGACAACCACTACGACTACCACGACTACGGAAGCTCCGACTACGACAACCACTACGACTACCACGACTACGGAAGCTCCGACTACGACCACTACAACAACTTCAACAACTACCGAAGCTCCGACTACGACCACTACAACAACTTCAACAACTACCGAAGCTCCGACTACGACTACCACGACTTCAACTACAACTTTATCGGGAAGTTGTACTACATATACTATAACGGGCACACCTTCAATAAGTGTAGAATGGTTTGATTGTGGAGGTGGATTTTTTACACAAACTGTATTTTCAAGTCCTTTAGTTGTATGTGCCGAGACTGGTACTGTGAATCAGACGGGTGGAAGTGGTTCAATTGTCGCTGGAGCTGCTTGTCCATAATAGTAAATAAAACCATAAAAATGTTAAGATTAAATGAACACAAAAAAACCACTCACGCTAATATGCGTGCAACCTTGCATTCAATACTATGCTTGGCAGATTGAAGTAATGCTAACCAACTTTGAAGCGTTTAAACTTCATGAAGAATTCAATATAGTCTGTCTCTTTGCCTACAATAAAAGAGAGAAAAACTGGAAAGAGGACGTTTCCGTAATTAAGAAAGTAGAGTTTCGCTTCAGTGATGTTGCGAATTTTTATTATTATCAAGATACTAGGAAATATCCAATCAGCTACATAAGTTCAATAAGACCTAATATACTCAAACAATACTTTAAAGAATATCCTGAAGTAGCTAAAAATCCAGTCTTATATCACGACTGCGATATCATATTTACGCAACACCCTTTCTTTTTATATAATCTTTTAGAAAACGATAGGACTTGGTACGTTTCTGATACAAAATCCTATTTAGGGTATGAATACATTGTATCAAAGGGTCATGACGTTTTAGATAAAATGTGCCAGATTATGGGTCTGCACCCTTTTTACATTAAAGAAAGGCAAGACCAATCTGGGGGAGCACAATATTTAATGAAAGGAATTGACTGGCAGTTTTTTGATAAAATGGAGGCTGACTCCGAAAATTTATTTAAACAGCTTACCGAACTAAACACTAAAAAAAAGCAGTTAAATCCCTCTTACCATGAGCTACAAATTTGGTGTGCTGACATGTGGGCTATACTTTGGGGTGCTTGGGCGAGGGGGTATGAAACCAAAATAATTGAAGAACTAGATTTTACTTGGGCTACTGACACAAAAGAAAATCTTCATAAAAGGCACATATTTCATAATGCTGGCATAACCCACGAAATGGCAAAAACTCATTTTTATAAAGCTGACTTCAGGACTAAATTGCCGTACGAAGAATTTGAAAACGAATACAAAAAAGATACAGCTGGTTACGTTTATTTTGAAATTATTCAAGCAATAGGTAAAAATTCATGTCTTTATGAATAAAATAAGAGAGATAGTACAATCTTATGCTAGAATGGTAAATCCAACAGAGGAACAGAAAAAGATTGCCGAAATACGCTTGCATACTTGCATAGGCTGTGAAGAATTCGCCAAAAATGCCGTTGGAATGCACTACTGCAAAAAGTGTGGTTGTGTTACCAAAGCAAAAGTGTTTTCCCCAAGAGGTATGCAAGCTTGCCCACTCAATAAATGGTTTGTATAAAAATTAAAATATGCCATACAGTTATTCCCTATTTAAAGACCAAGTAAGAAATCATATTGTTGACAATTTTCCTAAACACACTAAAATATTAGATGTCGGTGCTGGTAGTGGAACTTATGGGAGAATGTTAAGACCACATTATAATAGAATTGATGCTGTTGAAATTTTTCCAGAGTATATAAAGATGTTTAATCTAAAAGAAATCTATGACAGAATACATATTGCAGATATTCTTGAATTTAGCTTTATTGAATATCAATACATAATCATGGGTGATATTTTGGAGCATATCCCTACCGAAAAAGCTCAAGGATTACTTCGGGCTATGCACTATTGTGGAAAAAATTTATTGATTGCCGTGCCGTATAATTATGAGCAAGGCGAAGAGTTTGGCAATATTCATGAGACACACCACCAGCCAGACTTAACCGTAGCTGTTATGTATCAACGTTACCCCATGCTTCGCTTACTTTTTGGGGATGACAAGTATGGGTATTTCATTAATTACATTCCACCTATTAAGTGAAAATACCTATTATCATAAATAATAGAAATAGGCTCACTGCCACAAAAAATATGGTAGATAAACTTATTTCGCTAAATGCAAATGAAGAAATTATAATACTGGATAATGGTTCTACCTATCCACCACTTCTGGAATGGTACCAAAAGGTTCAAGGCACCGTAGATGTCAGGATGCTTGAAAATGAAGGGCATTTAGCACTATGGGGTATTGGTTTATACCAGCAACTGGGCGATTTTTTTGTTTACACAGATTCTGACCTAGAGCTCAATCAAAGTTTTCCCAAAGACTGGAAGGAGCAAATGCTTGACTTGATTAATAAATACGAAATCAATAAGGTAGCCCTAGCTATAAGAATTGACGATTTGCCCGACCATTATAGGTATAAGAATCAGGTTAAAAGAAATGAGGGTCGTTGGTGGCTAGAGGAAGTGGAAGAAGGTGTATTTAAAGCCGATACGGACACAACGTTTGCTTTGATGCGTAATATCCATGACAACTGCTTTCCAAGCTTGAGAGTGGCTAGAAACGGATTTATTTGCCGTCACGTGCCATTTTACATTGATTTAGACAATCTTGAACCTGAAGAGCAGTATTATCTGAACAATCACGATTCAAGGAAAACAACCCAATACACGAAACAGCACATAAACCCACAAATTTATGGCGATATCTGATATACGGACTATCCTAGAGAGACCTCAAGTTTCAGCTATAATATGTACTTATGGTCGCTTTTCTTGCGTTGAAAGGGCTGTAAACTGCTTTTTGGCTCAAACCTATCCCAATAAGTTTCTTTATATATACAACACTGACGTAGAAAGCCCATATAGTAGAACTTGGTTGACTGAATTTTGTGAAATAGGCGTTTATTTTCTTAATAATAATATAGACTACGAAACCAAACTTCCCTACACAAATGTGGGGGCTATACGTAGAGATGCGTTGAGGTGGGCAAATAACATAAGAGGAAGAATTACCGTAGACAGCAAGTTAAGGGATGAGGTTTCATGGCATTTTTATGATAAAAGTTATGTAGTTACTTGGGATGACGATGACATATTTTTACCTCATTTCATGCAACAAGCCGTTGACCGCATGCAACAGACGGGACTTCCTTCATTTAAGCCAGAAAAATCATTTTTTTATAGCGGTGATAATTTAAGATTAGTAAAAAACACTCTGGAAGCATCAGTAGTAGCACTTTATAAAAAAGTAGAAGAGTATGGATATTTACTAGAAACTGGAAAAGAAGGACTGTGCTGGTATACTAAAATGAGAGACAATAAAGAGCTGGACGAAAATGACCCTTACTACGTGCCTAGTTACTGTTTTAATTGGAATGACGGTCAGCAAATGAAAGCCCCACACAAACATTCAGGGGACATAAACAATCCAGATAATTTTGAAAATCATAAAAAGCAGTCCCTAGATAGGGTAGGGGGTAGAATTATTTCAATATGGGACGAAAAAAAAATGAGGGAAACCTATCAGCCCTATATTGAGTACTTCAATAATAAGATAGACGATTTCCCTCCAGAGTTGGTAGAAAAATACCTGACCCCGTTTATAAAACGATAGACTCTAACTCTTCGGCTACCCGTAAGGCTTTTACTTGGACAGCACCGTTGATAATATCGTTTATAAATTCCCTGAAGTTTTTATTGTTTAGGTAATACTCTTGTAGTTTTTTCATACCTAATTGAGAATTTCCCTTAATCTCAAGAATAGCTCTCCTTTCTTCGTTACCGTCACTCATTCTGAAAGTAAAATTAAAGCTTAGCTCTAAATAGTTCTCAATGACCTCTTCGCTTACTTGACTAAAGGCTTGTTGTAATGTATATTGGTTTGCACCAGTTGTAATGTCATAAACTTCTACGGTTTTTTCTTTTTTGGGTCTTCCTCTTTTACCCTTTGGTTTTTTTATTACTGTTGTTTCTGTTTTTCTGGGTCTTCCACGACCTCTTTTTTTTGTTTCCATTTTACTTGTTTTAATTATAAATATAGCTTCTTATTGGGAGTCTTCTGGAATATCTGGTAGGGCATTAAATGTATTTATTGCAGATGCTTGCTTGGTGGCTGCTATTTTTTTGCCGTCAACAATTTTTATGGTATTGTCTTCGTCAAGCTGTAGGATAGCTCCTCCCTCAAACCTATTATCCATTTCAATAGCCTTGTTACCGTAGTAATCTTTAGGAAGCATTTTAGAAAGCTGCATGAGAGCTGTTTTCTTGACCATCCACATATTGGGGTCTTTCTTATCATTGAAATACAGCTCATTATTATATCTTGATAACGCTTGAATCTTAATAATATCCCCTTTTGAAAGCACGCAAAATTGGTAATCCCCCGACTTGAGCTTGGCGACCGCATAAACGAACTTCAGGGTTTCAGCGTTTCTAGGCACTGTAAAATTGGGCTTGTGAATGATATTTGGTTCTAGCCCATAAATCGGTTCAAACTCATCCCCCTCATATACGCACTCGGTATGGACTTTTGTAACCTCTCCAGACCGAAGGATAATATTTACTAGCCCCTTGTAGCCAATCATGGGGGTCACTGTCATTCTGTTATCAATCTTACGGGGGATAAGATAAAACTGCCCCAGCATATCGGAAGGGATAAGCCCTATTTCAGCCCCAGCAAGGATTGAGGCAAACATGGAGCTAGGGTTCTCTTGAAAGGCTATCTGAAGCTTTTCATTCTTTTTGATTTCAGAAAGTACAATCTGAACAAATTGAGCTGGGTCTATATTGTGTTTTTTCAAAAGGTCAGGCAATACACTTTGCTTGTAATTTTCTAAATACTGCCCAAATCGCTGTGAAGGAGTAAGTGGTTTAGCTTTTTCTGGAGCTGGTTTCTTTTCTTCTTCTTGTACTAGCGGGAGTGTGGTTTGGGATTCTTTTGATGGTTTATTTTCTGGTTTCATATTATTTGTTGGTTCTATAAAGTTTTGTGTAGCATCCCCTCACGTCACAATAGTATCTTACTGAATATACATTGTATGGAAGGTAAACTACCTTTTGACATAAATAGCAGCGGTATCTGTATTTATACGTCATTTAATATTTTTTTTAATTCATATTTAGTCAGTCTGCTTGTAATATCAATCGGCTCCTCTTTAATCAATAAAATATGAACTGATTCAATTTCTCTGTTTATTTCCTCGTCCTCATTAAATTCATGATATCCGTGACATTCTTCAACTCTAGGAGGATTTCTCTTATAAGTATACGTTACGGTTACGTTAGTTTCAAAGTTAAAGTTATAATTTTCTTGGTATTTTTCCGACATAAAATTCTATTTTAAATGAATTATTATTTTATTTTTTATCAGTTTTGGTTTTGCTAATCCTTCAAACAAAGGTATATTGTCATAAAGTTCAGGGCTTAAGAATTCGTCTACCATTTCAACCTCAATTGCTATATCATTATTCAAGATAAATTCAATATCGCTTGGTGTTACTAAATCATAAATGAAGTCAGTTGGCTTAATTCCCCAACCATGAGCAATATATCCTATTTGCTTGTGCTCAAAGATGGTTCCGTCTTCTAATTCAACTTGAGGTTTTCCGTCTACAATTGTAAGACTAGCTGGGCTTCTCATTAATAGTGTATTTGTTCAATTAAGGGAACGGTAGCTTTCTTATCGCAACCGTCAGCATAAGGACATTCTTTGCACCGTAGGTAGTTTGGTCTTGCTTCTAGTGCATCTGGCTTTTTAAAATGGTGGTCAACATACTTTAGCATTTTAGGAACTGTTATGGAACCATGCAGATTAATGTGCTCTTCTTGAATATTTACTTTTATTATTTTGGCTTTTTCTGGATGCTTGGCAGAAAATATAAAAAAGTAGAACGGCATATTTTCAACACCAGACAATTTACTCATCAAATATTTGTAATGTATGGGCTGTAAGAGAAGCTTGGATTTATAGACCAAAGATTCTGTATGCCATCCGTATTCATTGAACTTGTCATCAAAAAGGCTAGTGTACTTAATGTCAATAATACACTCCTCTTCGCCCCATTCGGCACGGATATCTGATATACCGCTAACCCCGTTGTGAAGCATGTATTCTCCATACTTAATAACTTTTATGTTATGTTCTACTAACATTTTTTTGAAAAGCTGGGCAGACTCCGTAGCCCTCTCATAATCTACCGCCATTTTCTCTTTAGCTGTACCTTTGTATACCATTTCTGGTTCTGGAATCGGGTCACCTTGACTAATAAATCCCGTACACATGTACTCAAAGTAAACCCCTAATTTTTGAGTATCACTCTGTGGTGTTGGTATTTTTTGGAAATACTTTTTGTGTAGAGCAAGCCCACACCCTTTAACATTCTCATCATAATAATCAAGGTACTCTTTGAGAAGGCTTTGACTTAAATTTGGTTTTTCCATTTTTTAATTTGGTTTTTGCATTTTTTATGGTTTTTTTTTATATATCTAGTGGAATCTCTAATAAAAAATGATACGTGAACTAAAACATAAATAATTAAAAATAAAGGTAGGCAGACAAATACTAAATAAAAAAAAGAAATTATATAAGTTAACAATTTCATTTTAGGTTCCTTGTAGAGTGGTACCTCATAATTCTTCAGCACCTCCGAAGTATGATTTTCTGACATCTTTTAAAACTTTGGATTTCTTAATTACTGCCATAGCTTCTTCAATAGTTGCAAATTCCACCACAATTGCCTCGTCTTTTAAAATATCTTCATTTTTAAATTTATGTTTTTCACAGTACAAGTTGTCGCCAGTTGTAAGAAATATATTTTTAGAATAATCGTATGCACTGGTCACTTTAATAATGCTGCAACTACGGAACTCTTTGTGGAAGAAACGGCAATTACCGCATTTCCTAATCATGGGTAAGCTTTTCTGGTTTAAATAAAATTCCATTATTTGTTGATTTACAATGTAAGATATTAAAAAAGTGTTGTTTGAATAGTATAATCCTTGTCCTCTTCTATTTTGTATACGTTTTCATAGAAGCTCATAATCAGTGAATTAAGTTTATTTAAAAAAGCAACCATTTCCGCTGCAACCGCACTTCTAGGTTTAAGCATAGGTTTTCTAGTTTTGGGGTCAATTTCTAAACTGATTATTCCGTGTCTTTTAAAAGCTTCCATTAACCCTTTACTATCCTTTTGCATGGATTCAATATGGTCTTTAAACAATTTTTTATGGCTTTCCATTTCTATAACTGTTTCAGAGTAGGTTTTGGAAATGCCGTCCATGTTTTCCAGAAGTATTTCTAGCGATATGCCTTGAATCAAGCTGGCTAGCTTTCGTCTATCTGTTTCGGGCATCTCTGGATATGACTCGTCTAGCTTTTTTTCTATCGCCTCAAAAAGTTTGTTTTTAAGATTGTTTTTCATAGCTTTACGTCAGATTCGTTGTCTTCTACCACGATTTAGGAAGAGCAGTCGGTTTGTGCCCTCTGCTTTTCTTTTTTTATGGGGTTGCTGAAACTTTGGTTTTTCTTCTTTTTTCATGAGTATAATTTATGGGTTGGTATTTTTCTGGTGGGCTGGGTTCTACGAGTTGCTTCCACTCTAGTCCGAAAATGTCAAGGTACTCTTGTACCATTTTTCTATTTTCTGGCTTATCCACATAGTAAATGCAATCCGTCTTATAGCATATAAAGTCTTTGCCAAGCATTTTAGCCATAGTCATCATATAGCTATAGCAAGTGTATCGGATATTATTATATATTTTTTGAAGAATCGGGTCATACTTCATGACTATTGTCCTACCCGTTAGTTTACCGTCTTTAATAACCTGATACTCTTTAGAGCTGGCTAAATTGGCTAGGGCAGCAAGCCGTAAAGCTTTATCCTTAATTAAAAGTCCTTTTTTGTAAGTTTTTTCACTTATCGCTCCTTTCATAAAGGCTATCCGCCAGTAAGCATGATTTACGTCAGTAGCCGTGATGCTACCCTGATAATCCATTAGCTTATCATTCCAAAAGTTGACTGGTAACCTATCTAATGCTTTAATACGTTTATCGGAAATAAATTCCCTAACGTCATTCATAACTGACCTAAATACCCACATGCCAGCCATGATTTTCTTCTTTTTTGAGGGAAAAATGAACTTTCTGTTTTGCCAGATTATCTCGTCCGAAAAGGAGCCTTGCCGAAAGTATGCTATCCCTTTTTTTCCTTTCAGCCTATCTAATACTACATTTTTTTGCTCATTCCGCAAAATGGTAAATCCATGCTGGTTAGACATTTTTATGGTTATTTTTTAAGTTGCATCAATGATTTTTTTTGTGCTTCAAACTCCTCCTTCGTAATTAATTTGGCTTTATATAATCTTCTTACTGCGTTTATTGAATTTCTTAACTCTTGTGCTAGCTTTCTTTTCCTTGCTGCTGGTTTTTGTTCAGCCTCTTTCTTCGCTGCCCTTTTCCTTTTTCTTTTTTCTTTAAGTAATTTATTAAATCTCTCGGCAAGTATTTCTCGTACCTTTTCTACTTTCTTTTCTTCCTTTTTAGGTAAAGAAAAATCAGCTGGGGTATTATCAGCTTCAGCCTTATTGTTAATAGAGAGAACAAACTCAACATAATAGTTTTCAGCTTGCCCATCGTTTGGTCTTTTTGGTTTTACTTTTACGACACCACTAAATTCAGCCATTCCAGATTTATTGTCGCCCAATTCTTTTCTAATATTTTCAATTATTTTCTTTACTCCACTGGAATAGTAACTATAATTTTTGGTATTAAATATTTGTGTTTTTCCTAAATATCCAGCGTTTATTCTTACGTCCAAACAATCTGCAAGAACGGTTCTTATGTGGTTATCAATTTCATAATATTCAATGAACGCTAAATAAGCTTCCGATAAATATAAAGGGTTGCATATTTCTTTAGGAGCCAGCCCTCTTATTACAATCGTTACTTCTTTTTTTACTGATAGCCCCTGACCGTATTTGAACTTTGGATAAAGTTTTTCCGAAACTATTTTTCGCTTTCCAGCAATACTTAATTTCTGCTTGGTCTTACTCTGCTTATTTTGCTCCGAAAGTTTCTTTAATAAAAAGTTGTAGAGTTGTAACCCTTTTAGGTCGCTTACGGGAACTCTTTTCTTTTTATTGGGCATGGGAAAAAATCAATTTGGGAAGACAAACTTAATCAATCTAGTCCAATGAATTTTTATACTGCATAACTATTTCCGCTAATCTAGCACCAAGCAAATGCACCCTATCTTCTGGGGTCATTTTAAAGCGTATTTTGAGCCACTTATCAATTAGGATAGCACATATACACAAATGACTAAAACTCTCAAAATTGTAATGAGTTTTGGCGTTATAAACATCTTTCCACTGTCTACCTATTGAAGCACTAACATTTATAAATACCGCCTCAAAAATTTTATATGGATTGTCAACTGTATTGAGCCCCAATTGATAGCCTTTGTATTCATCTCTTATCCACATACTTTCTTTAATCGTCCGAAGGACTTGTTGGGTCAGAGCTGTCTTTCTTGTCATTGTTTGGGTTTCTTGGTATTTTAGAATATCGTTTTATTAAGTCAAACGACATAAACTTTTGCAGCTCAAATCCTTGCTGTTTGAAATTAAGAAATTGCCCGTAATCTTTTATAAGTGTAATAGGAAACTGGTAATGCTCACTATCATCTACAATTATGTATACATTTTCAACTGATAGAAAAGCATCATTCAAAATAGTCCAGTTAAACCCAAACGACTTGCTTTTCCTATGTAGGTGCTTCGCTTTATTTCGCTTACAGTAAAAAGTCCTTGTTTGGAAGTCAAAGGTTCCTAGCATACGAGGATTACTTTCTTTTTGAAGCTTTAAATGTATGTTAGCACTCTGCCTTCTATCTTTTTCGTCAAAAAAAATACGCATGTAGACCCTATTGCCAGCGTTGTCTTCGTTGGCGAAGGTTTTTGTATACAAATTCATGGTTTGTAATTTTTTTGGTTATGTAAGGAAAAAATGAATCTCATTCCATTTACGAGTGCGTAATAATTGAAGTTCAAGCGTTTTATCCGCATCCTTTACTTTTTCGTCATAAAGCTTAATAAGGTTATCTACGGCTTCAAAATGGAAGTCATGATAGCAAGTATCAATGATTGTGCTTATCCATTTAAATAGGTCTCGTTCCTTTTCCATAGCCCAATTTAATAATTTTCTTGGATATTTTTTCCTAAAAGAATGTACTTGATAGCCTCTTTTACGGATTCTATCTTGGAGAGGGGCACCCGAAAGGTCAAGACCTTAGTAGTTTCTCCATACTTTTTTTTACGACCCGCATTACTTCTAGCACCACCCCAGTTGGGGTTTTTTGGTTTTGTAGTTGTCATTTTTATGGTTTTATTTGTTTTCAAAATGTTTTTTGTGACGTTGGTTTAAAAAGTCATACACCTTCTGCATTGTCTCAATGTAGAGGTCTGGGTGGATAAAAGAATTCTTGTTGGCATCCCTGAACTCCTCTTTGTTATTGATTAAATCTTTGCTGGAGGAATAAATCCTTTCTTTTAAAATAGCAACCTCTATTTCATCTAAATTGTTAATTAGAGCATAAAGGTCACTGTGATTTTTGGAAACATTATTTTTCATTTTTTTAATTTTTATGGTTTTAATTCATAGAAAATCTTCGTTAGTTATCCATCCAATCATGTATTCATTAATCATTCGCAAGTCTTCATCCGATGGGCTTGTATAAATACTTACCCCACCTATATCAGTTACGTTAAAACACTTACATAAATTTTCTACTTGCTCTTGGGATGCCGAATCTTTGATTATAGCCTGATATATAACGAAACGGTCAGTAAGTTTACGGACACCGCAGAAGGCTAAAGCCGTCTTTAATGATGTTCCTTTTCCCCATTTGCCCTTGTATGGAGCCTCTTTAAAGCTTGATACCGCTATGTAAAAAGTCTTAAAATTAGTTGACATTGATTTCATTGGTGGTTTTTTTAAATGGTTTTTTTTGTTTCGCTCATCAAACATTTAACAACTGCCGATGCCCATATTTTCAAATCAATTTTATTCCACAAATGCACATCTAATTCACCTTTCCGCATCGACTTGGCGATTGCTGTTGTTTCTTGCTTGGTCAATTTTTTTTGACTTACTTTGTCTCTGCCAACTGGAGTGATGGCTGTTGATTCCCATTTCTGTTTCATGATTTTTTATTTTAATGGTTTTGAAAACGATTACGCAAACATTTTACGACCCATAGCTATAAAGTGATTGTAGTGGGCATCACCCATTTCATCAATCAATTCATGTTGGATGCGGATGTACTCATCATTGAGTCTAAAGAAATCAGAACTGTGTCTGTTCTCTTTCATTGCCCAATTAATGTCAACTAATTGGCTAAATAATTTTGAGGCTTTCTCAGATAACGGAGGGTAGTTTTGACTTTTCATGGTTTGTTATTTTTATGGTTTTGAAAACGATTACAATGCAATATAGACCGATTTTGTATACGAAACAAATATTTTTACAAAATTCAACATATTTTCCACATATACAAATGTGTATATTTATTGTAAATCAATGAGTTAGACCTGATTTCGTACACATAAAAAAAGTTTGTATCTTGTGCACGGCTAGGAAATATACTGGTGATACATACCCATATTTTAGAGGAACGTAAAATAATTAAAATTAGTTAG
>Ga0194131_10001663_pt1 | contig 37794 bp, 28 predicted proteins | sample TA2KigO120mmetaG_FD_148631 | JGI IMG/M metagenome (GOLD analysis project Ga0194131, IMG submission 148631) | Freshwater microbial communities from Lake Tanganyika, Tanzania - TA2015053 Kigoma Offshore 120m | ecosystem: Environmental > Aquatic > Freshwater > Lake | place: Tanzania: Lake...
CCGGTCTCAAAGTGACCGCGTTGCGCAATGACCGCCAATACGAAAAAGGCAAGACCGTCCCTGATCACCTGTTCAAAGAGATTCCATTGTCAAACCACTCCGAACTTCCCGCGTGGAATTACACAATTAGCCCGAACTAAATACTTGCCAAAATGCCGAATTATTTATGCGCAGCCCCCTAGGATGCGTTCATGGGATTAACGAAGGTGACCACCAAGCTCAGCAACCCTGCCGCGCCGGAACAGAGTTATGAAGCGCTGTTCCTCGTGGACACTGGAGCAACGGACTCTGTGGCGCCTGCTGATGAACTGCGGAAGATCGGGGTTCGCGAAGAAGGCCGGATGGCCTACGAACTTGCGGACGGCACTGTAAAGGAATACGGCTACGGTTTGGCGCGGATCGAGTTCATGGGCGAGATCACCGCCGGCCGAGTCATTTTCGGCGAGCCGGAGGTCGAGCCAATCCTCGGCGTCACCGCGCTCGAATCCGTCGGCATCATGGCCGATCCAGCGAACAAAACGCTCCGGCGATTGCCGGCGATCCCGCTCAAGACCGTGGGTTTCACGTGGAGGTAATCGTGTTTCCCCTGGATCGGGAGGAGGTGCGGAACATATCACAAATTGTGATATGTTCGACGCTCAAGCATGCGCGCAACGTTTTTGCGTTTACAGAACAGAGCGTCGCCATGCTGTCGAGTGTCCTGCACAGTCCGCGTGCCGTGCAGGTAAACATCGAGAGGAGAAAGTTGTGAGGCACTGGGTGGAACGGGCTACCAGCCCGTTTTCGGCGGCAACTTGCCGCCGAACATTGCGGCAGGGTGGTAGCCTGCCGCAACAGGCCAGTGGCCTGTTCCACCCAAAAGGCATTTTCAAAACGCGCTCTAAAACTCTGCTTGGCAATTGGGCCGTTGAAGGGCTAAATTCTGCGATGTAGCCAGTTCAGTTCTTAGCTCTTTACTCTGGATGAAACGCATCGCTTTCTTGGTCTGCGCTCTGGTGGCCGCAACTCGATTTCAATTCGCTGCCCCCGCAGACAAACCCACCGCTGGAACCGACGCTCGCGTCAGTTTCTACAAACAGATTCGCCCCATCCTTCAGGCCAATTGCCAGGGCTGCCACCAGCCCGCCAAATCCAAGGGCGGGTACGTCATGACCGAGTTCGAGCGCCTGCTCGCGCCGGGTGACAGCGGCGAAAAGCCGGTCGTGGCAGGCCAACCCACGGCCAGCCATCTCGTCAAACAGATCACCCCGGTCAAAGGCGAAGCAGAAATGCCCAAAGGCAAGCCGCCTTTAAGTGAGCCCGAGATCGATCTGATTCGCCGGTGGATTGCGGAAGGCGCGAAGGACGACACGCCGCCGAATGCGCGCGAGCGCTTCGACAACGAACATCCCCCGGTCTATACGCGGCCGCCCGTCATCACTTCGCTGGACTATTCTCCCGATGGCTCCCTGATTGCCGTTGCGGGCTTCCATGAAGTCTTGCTGCACAAGGCCGATGGATCGGGTTTGGCCGGACGATTGGTCGGACTATCCGACCGGCTCCAGACCGTCCGGTTTTCGCCCGACGGCAAATTGCTGGCCGTCGCCGGTGGCCAACCCGCGCGCATGGGCGAGGTGCAAATCTGGGACGTGGCAAACAAGAAGCTCGTGGTGTCTGTCCCGATCAGCTACGACACGGTCTATGGCGTGAATTGGTCGCCGGACGGCAAACTCGTGTCGCTCGGCTGTCCGGATAACACGGTCCGCGCGATCGATGCCGCCACGGGCAAACTGGTCCTCCAACAAGGTTCCCACAACGATTGGGTGCTCGACACGGTGTTTTCCAAGGACGGTTCGCACGTCATTTCCGTCGGGCGCGACATGAGCGCCAAGTTGACGGAAACGGCCTCGCAGCGGTTCATCGACAACATCACCTCGATTACTCCGGGCGCGCTGCGCGGCGGCATCCAGAGCGTGGCACGGCATCCTGCAAAAGATGAAATTCTCGTTGGCGGCTCGGACGGGATTCCCCAAATCTATCGGGTCTTCCGCCAGACCGCGCGCAAGATCGGCGACAACGCCGCGTTAATCCGCCGGTTCCCCGCGATGGAAGGACGCCTCTTCAGCGTCGATTACAGCGCAGATGGGAAACGCATCGCCGCCGGCGCCAGCCTCGACGCGCACGGCGCCGTCAATATTTATGACGCCGTCTTCGATTCGACGATTCCGACCAATCTGGTGAAGTCGCTGGAGAAGGAAGTCTTCGCCCAAAGCGCCGAAGAAAAGGCCGCCATTGAGAAATATGTCACGTCCGACGTGAAGCTCGTGGCCTCCGCGACTTTCACCAACGCCGCGATCTATGCGATCAGTTTCAGTCCCGACGGCAAGCGGGTGGCGGCAGGCGGCAACGACGGTCTCGTTCGGCTGATCGAAGCCGAATCGGGAAAAGTGCTGCAAGAATTCGCCGCCGCACCGATCACTGCGACAACGGCGACGCCCGCGGAAGCTGAAAAACTCGAAACCCGAAACCCGAAACCCGAAACTGCTCATACCACCTCGGCTCAGCCTGAGACCACGAAAGAGTCCCTGCCGAAAGGCGCTGAAGTCGCCGCTCTGGAAGTCGAGCCGTCGCAGATACGGCTCCCACGGCGCAATGAACATGTCCAGCTCATCGTTGTGGCGAAACTCGCTTCGGGTGACACGGCGGATGCCACCCGGCTTGCCTCCTATTCGGTGAGCAACGATCTGGGCGAGGTTTCCGAACGAGGCCGGTTCACCGTTCGGAAAAATGGATCGGGCTCGATCCAGGTTGCGCTCGCGGGAAAAACCGCGACGGTTCCGGTGGAAGTGTCTGGATTGAAGGAGACGTTTGAAGCGGACTTCGTGCGAGACGTGAACCCCGTTCTCTCGAAATTGGGCTGCAACGCCGGCACCTGCCATGGCTCCAAGGATGGCAAGAACGGCTTCAAGCTTTCCCTGCGCGGTTACGATCCAATCTTCGACGTGCGGGCGTTTGCGGACGATTTGGCGGCGCGCCGCGTCAACCTCGCTTCGCCGGACGACAGTTTGATGCTGTTGAAAGCCACCGGAGCCGTGCCGCACGAAGGCGGGCAACGGACCACGATGGATTCCGAGTACTACGCCATCCTGCGGCAGTGGATCGCAGACGGGGCGAAGCTCAATGAAGAGTCCGCCCGCGTGACGCGCATCGAAATCATGCCGAGAAACCCGACCGTGCAGGACATTGGCGCGCGCCAGCAAATGCGGGTCGCCGCGACCTATGCCAACGGCTCCACGCGCGACGTCACGGCCGAGTCATTCATCGACAGTGGCAACACGGACATCGCCTCGGCCGATCCGTCCGGGCTGATCACGACCTTGCGCCGGGGCGAAGCGCCGATCCTGGCGCGCTACGAGGGCGCCTATGCGGCGACCACGCTCACGGTGATGGGCGACCGCAGCGGTTTCGTCTGGAAGGACCAACCGGCAAACAATCGCATCGACCAGCTTGTCGCCGCGAAATGGAAGCGGATGAAGATTCTACCGAGCGACCTCTGCACGGACACCGAATTCATCCGCCGCGTGTATCTCGATTTGGTTGGGCTGCCGCCAAGCGCCGAAGATGTCCGGCTGTTTCTCGAAGACTCACAGGAGGTTCAAATCAAGCGCGACGCGCTGGTCGAACGGCTCATGGCCAGCCCGGAGTTCGTGGAGCATTGGGCCAACAAGTGGGCGGACTTGCTGCAAGTGAACCGCAAGTTCCTCGGCGAACCCGGGGCCCAGCTTTTCCGCGACTGGATTCGCAAGGAGATCGAAAACAACACGCCGTACGACGAATTTGTCCGCAAGATCCTGACCGCCTCCGGTTCAAACAAGGAAAACCCGGCCGCTTCTTACTACAAAGTGCTGCGTGCTCCGACCGAGACAATGGAGAACACCACCCACCTGTTTCTGGCGACTCGATTCAACTGCAACAAGTGCCACGATCACCCGTTCGAGCGCTGGACGCAGGATCAGTACTACCATCTCGCTTCCTTCTTCGCGCAAGTCGAGTTCAAGAAGGACCCCGCGAGTGGGGATCGGATGGTCGGCGGCACCGCCGTGGAGGGGGCGAAGCCGCTCTTCGAAATCGTGGCGGACAAGAAGGAAGGCGACGTCAAACACGACCGCACGGGTAAAATTACGCCGCCGGATTTCCCGTATCCCGCGAAATTCAGTTTGAGCCAGACCAATGAAACGCGCCGCGAAAAGCTCGCGTCCTGGCTGACGTCGTCCGACAATCGCTATTTCGCGCTGAGCTACGTGAATCGATTGTGGGGTTACTTGATGGGCGTGGGGCTGATTGAGCCGCTGGATGATATTCGCGCCGGCAATCCGCCGAGCAATCCGGAGTTGCTCGACTATCTGGCGCGAGAGTTCATCCAAAGCGGCTTCAACACGCGGCACATGCTTCGTTTGATCTGCCAGTCGCGCGTTTATCAGCTTTCGATCACGACGCACGAATGGAACGTGGACGACAAAATCAATTATTCCCACGCGATGGCGCGGCGTTTGCCGGCGGAGGTTTTGGTCGATGCGGTGTTTCGGGTGACCGGTTCCACCTCGTTTTTCCCCGGTCTTCGACCCGGGACGCGCGCCCAGCAGTTGCCTGATTCGGCGGTGGATTTGCCCAGCGGTTTCCTCGCTAATCTGGGCCGTCCGCCCCGCGAGAGCGCCTGCGAATGCGAACGCAGCAACGACATTCGGCTCAGCTCGGTCATGTCGCTCCTGAGCGGGCCGGCCGTCTCTGCCGCCGTGAACGATCCGCGCAACGACCTGGCGTCGCTCGTCCGGGCTGAACCGGACGACCGAAAGCTCGTTCAGGAGGTTTTCCTCCGCGTCCTCAACCGACCGGCCGCGGACCATGAAGTCGATTCCACGCTGGCGACGATGAACGAGATGGCGCGAGATCACGGCCGCCTCACCAACGCGCTGGCCAAGGCCGAAGCCGAATGGACTGTCACCAGGCAAAAGCGCGAGAAAGAACGCGCGGAAGCCGTCGCCAAAGCTGAAGCGGAGTTGACCGCGTATTTGTCGCAACGCGCGCCGAAAATCGCGGCGATCGAACGCCAGCGCCAGGAGAAGATCGCGGCCGCGGATCTGGCCGTAAAGGAAGCCGAACCTTCTTTGCCCGAAAAGCTGTCCCGGTGGGAAGCCGAACTGGAGGATGAACGCTTTGCCACGCGGTGGATTCCGCTCGCCTTGAACGATGTCAGAGGCACGGGATCGGTGAAACTTGAAAAGCTGGCCGACGGCTCGGTGCGATCTTCGGGAAGCAAAGGCGAGTTGCCCAGTTACATCGTCAGCGCGGAGACGACCCTGGGCAAGATCACCGGGCTGAAGCTCGAAGTGCTGCCCGACGAAAGCTTGCCGGCGTTTGGTCCGGGCTTCAAAGACGGCAACTTTTTCTTGAGCGAGATCGCCGTGGAGGCGGGCAACAAAACGAATGCGGCGAAGCTGGCCAGGATAAAAATCAAGGATGGCCGCACGGACCTGATCGAGGACAAATATGATTTGAAGCACGTGTTCGATGGGAGAAGCGAGCAAGGCCGCGCGGAAGGATGGACGATCGGCTACTCGAAAGTCGGAGAAGCGCATTGGGCCGCATTTGAGTTTGAGAAACCGGTTGCGGAAAAGGATGGGGCCGCCTTGAGAATCACTCTCCAGCATGCGTACCAGGCGCCTTACGAGATCGGACGGTTCCGGATCTGGATCACAACCAATTCAAAGCCGATGGCGGAAGGACTCCCTTCGGATGTCGCCGAGGCGCTGAAAATTCCCCCGTTGGTGCGGACACCGCAGCAGGCCGCAAAGGCGCTGGATTACTATCGCTCTCTTGACGTTGGGATGCGGAAGCTGGAGCAGACTCTGGCGCTGGCGCGCAAACCGTTGCCTGAAGATGAGAAACTGAAGGAATTAGAAATAAGCCTGGCTCGTGCCGCCCGCCAAATCGAGACCGACCCGGCTTTGGCGCAGTTGCGTCAGGATGTGGAACTGAGCACGAAGCAGCTCAAGAATCGGCGTCTGACCGGAGCGCAAGACCTGGCGTGGGCGCTGATCAACACACCGTCATTCCTGTTCAACAGATGATCGCGATGCGGAAACCACTTCAACGCAGACGTGAGAGACGGCGTGTTTGTTCCCTGATCCGTTCCGCCCGGAATGGTCGATATTCGTCCTGGGAAGCTGCGAGCAACTCTCGCCAGCGCGCAGGGTTGCCTCCGGCTTCGGACAGAGCTTGCTCGGCGAGCCGGCGAATGGTTTCCAGTTTGGCGGGTTTCTCGGCAGGGGAACACTGCTCTGCATCCCATCGCGCCGCAAGCAAGGCTTCAAGCCTTGGATTTCGCGCCATGCTCGAACACTTCGGACAAAATCGACTGTCGCTGTTCGGAAGTCAGATAATGTTCGCCAGCGAGCGTGGCATGCAGGAGCTCGAGTTCGGCTTCGACTGCCTCAAGGTTGATGCCCTGTGGAGTTGGCGGGACATCCTGAAGTCGGGCGAGGATCGACAGTTCCTCGCCATCAGCGATGATCTGCGTGAGATAAGCGCGATGGAATCGCCGGTCGGCCTCGGTGGGAGTTTGCAGCACCATGATTTCATCCGACGCCGCGCGGAACTCCTCGACGCGCTCGAACCAACGCGCGACCTGGTTGCCCAAGTGTTGGTCGCGTTCAATGGCCTCACGATGCCGCCGTTCGGCTGCACGACGCGCCGTTTCCCAACGATCTGTTACCGTGCTCATGCTGGAAAAAGTGCCAGCACTGGAACCCCGTGTAAAGCCGCGACGGAAGCCCACAAACGCCTTGAACGGAAACCGAATCGGCTTACATTCTAAACAACGCCTAACCCGTCAAAACTTATGCTACATATCCCTGGTGAATTCTGCACGGACCTCTGTGACGCCAACATGAAGCTGACGCGCCGCGATCTCCTTCGGATCGGCGGATCGAGTATTCTTGGCCTTTCGCTTGGATCGATGTTCCAACTGACCGCCCGCGCCAAAGAAGCGGGCGAGAAGGGCGGCGGTCCGGGCTGGGGCAAAGCCAAAAGCGTCATCATGGTTTATCTCCAGGGCGGACCGAGCCATCTGGACCTCTGGGACCCCAAGGAGAACGTGGAGGACAAGATTCGCAGTCCGTTCAAGTCGATTCCGACGAAGATCCCCGGCGTCAATTTCACGGAGATTCTGCCGCAACTCGCGAAGGTGAACGACAAGTTCACCATGATCCGCTCGATGAGCTACACGCCGAACGGTCTTTTCAACCACACGGCGGCGATTTACCAGATCATGACCGGGTACACGACGGACAAGGTCAGCCCCTCCGGCCAATTGGAGCCGCCGAACCCGAAAGATTTCCCGAACTTCGGCTCGAACATCATCCGGCTCAAACCGGTTACGGACCCGATACTGCCGTTCGTCATGCTCCCTCGTCCGCTTCAGGAAAGCAACGTCGTCGGCAAAGGCGGCACGGCTGGCTTTCTCGGCAAAGCGTTCGATCCCTACTATCTCTTCCCCGACGGCGATGACATGGACATGACGAAGATGGACAAGGTCAAGACGGACGACCTTAAGTTGCCGCAAGAAGTGTTCGCGATGCGTTTGCAGCGGCGCGCCCGGTTGCGCGACACGTTGAACGACGCGATGCCGCAGATTGAGAAGGCGGTCGAAAGCTACAACCTCGACGAATACTACCAGCGCGCCCTGAACCTGATCGTCTCTGGCCGGGCGCGATCCGCCTTTGACCTGGGCCAGGAGCCGGACGCGGTGCGCGACCGTTATGGCCGGACCACATTCGGTCAAAGTTGTTTGTTGGCGCGGCGTCTGGTCGAGGCCGGCACGCGCGTCGTCGAAGTCGTCTGGCCCAAAGTGGCGAACTCGGACAATCACTCGTGGGACGTGCACGTGGGGCTCACCCAGCGCATGAAGAACCAATCAGGGCCGATGCTTGATCAAGGGCTTTCGGCGCTCTTCGAGGACCTCGATCAACGCGGTTTGCTCAGCGAAACGCTCGTCGTTGCCATCGGTGAATTCGGGCGCAGCCCGCAGAAAGGCTTGAGCACGTCTGGCAACAGCAACAGTCCGGATGGCCGAGATCATTGGCCCTATTGCTACACGTCGGTCATCGGTGGAGCCGGGATCCGGCAGGGTTACGTCCACGGCAAATCCGACAAGACCGCTTCGAGTCCGGCCGAGGAGCCGGTGCATCCGATGGAAGTGCTGGCGACCATTTACCACTCCTTCGGCATCGATCCGGACACGATCGTGTACAACCACCTCAACCAGCCGCGCGAACTGGTGAAAGCCCACGCCGTCACCAAGCTGTTCGCGTAATTGGACCGGTCAGGTCTCACCGGCGTCGGTTTTGTAGTCCCGCCTTTAGGCGGATCCGACGGCCGACCGGCTAAAGCCAGCTAAAGCCGGGGCTACAAACGATGTTCGATGTTGGATGTTCGAAGTTCGGCCGCTACACTCCGAACATTGCACTTTGAACATTGAACTTTGAACTTCCTCAAGCACAGCTTCTTCCTGGCTTGCGTCACCGCACTCGGACTTACGGGTTGTGCGGGCTACCGTCTTGGACCGACTTCGGGAGCGGTCGCCAGAGCAAAATCGATTCGAGTCAATCCCTTCCAGAACGAGACCTCCGAGCCGCGCTTGATCGAGCCGGTGGTCTCCGCGATCCGCAAGCATCTGCAGCAAGATGGCACGTATCATCTGGCGACGCGCGGCGCGGCGGACATTATCGTGAATGGGGTTTTGACCCGTTATGAGCGGGAAGGGGTTTCGTTCCAACCGCAAGACATCCTTACCGCTCGGGATTTCAACGTCCGCGTCGCGGCCCGCATTACGGCTATCGAACGAGCCACGGGAAAAACGATCCTGGACCGCGAAGTAACGGGCCGGACCAGCCTTCGTCCAGGAGCCGATTTCGCCAGCGCGGAAAGGCAGGCCGCGGCGCTCCTGGCCGACGACCTGGCCAGAAATGTTGCCTCGCTCCTGGTGGATGGGACATGGTAAGGAGATTTTAATCTATGGCAGGACACAGCAAGTGGGCGAAGGTCAAGCATTTCAAAGGGGCCATCGACGCGAAACGCGGGCGCATCTTCTCGAAGCTCGCCCGCGAAGTCACGATTGCCGCCAAAATGGGCGGAGGCGACCCGGATATGAATGCCCGGCTCCGGATGGTGTTGCTCAAGTGCCGGAGCGCGAACATGCCTTCGGACAACATCGAGCGCGCGATCAAGCGGGGCACGGGCGGCGGCGAAGGCGCCAACTTCGAGGAGTTCGCTTACGAAGCGTTCGCTCCTCATGGCGTGGCCCTGCTGATCGAGGTCAGCACCGACAATCGCAACCGCACCGCTTCGGAAATCCGCAGTCTGCTGACCAAAGGCGGCGGAGCGATCGCCACCGCCGGTTCGGTCACCCGGCTCTTCCATCGGAAGGGCCAGATCATCGTCCCCCGCGAAGCCGCGAACGAAGATGACCTGATGGGTCTGGCGCTGGACGCCGGCGCCGAGGATTTCAAAGCCGAGCCGGAAGGCTACGAAATCATCACCGAGCCTGCGCAATTTGAAGCCGTTCACAAGCAGGTGGAAGGCAAAGGCATCAAGTGCGCCGCGGCGCAGGTGACTTCCATTCCTTTCATCACGGTGCCGCTGACCGACCCTGCCGCCGTGGCCACGGTCTCAAAGCTGATTGAAGCGCTGGAAGACCACGACGACGTCAAGGATGTCCACACCAACGCGGAGTTTCCAGGAGATGCAGCGTAGCACTTTGTCCGTGGGCGCGCATCCAGCCGGTAGGGCGAGCCTGTCCCCAGCGAGCGGAGTCGGACGTGTTCCACTCACGTGGAGCGGCTCGCCGGGACGGACTCGCCCTACCCATGAAGTGGGACTCCGATTTTACTAGCCATGCGCTCTCCGTTTGAATCGCTTCCGGCCCGGGTGCTGCGCTTACTGGCGGGCTGTGTTTACCGCTACCCTCGGCTGTTCCTCTATCCCCACGCGGTTCTGTTGCTCGTTTCGATCTTCTACACGATCGATCAATTGGAGTTCAGCACGAGCCGGGACAATTTGGTCGGCTCGAACAAGAAGTACCACACGAACTTCCTGCATTTCAAAAAGGAGTTCGCCGTCCAGGATGATCACGTCGCCGTCGTCGAGAGTGAAGATCGGGAGAAGAACCGCCAATTCGTGGAACGCCTGGGCGCCAGGCTGGAAGCCGAGACGAATCTCTTCAAAAGTGTCTTTTACAAAGGCGATTTGAAAATGATGGGGCCGAAAGCGCTCCTGTTCCTCCCCGAAGCGACCCTCGCCAATCTCCACCAAACCCTCAAAGACTACCGGCCTTTTTTGCAGCAGTTCGCGCAGGCGACCAATCTGAATTCCCTGTTCCGCCAGATCAACCACCAGTTTCGCACGGCCCGACAAGAGGAGAACTCGGAGAACAAATCGCTGATCGGCGCGCTCCCGGCATTGCGGCGGATCATCCAGCAGGCCACCGATAGCCTCAATCGTTCGGGCACGCCGCCCTCTCCCGGCATCTCGGCTTTGTTCAACGCGGGGGAAGAGGCCGAGGAGCAGCAGTACGTGACCTTCGCCCATGGCCGAATTTATCTGGTCTCGGCGCGAGCGCTAACCCGGGAACTGGACAGCCGGGCCGTAAAACGCTTGCGCGAATTGGTCCAGAAAACTCAGGAGGAAGTCCCCGGCGTCAACGTCGGGATCACGGGAGAAACGGTCCTGGAGCACGATGAAATGAATCAATCTCAGGAGGACTCGACGGTGGCCGCGATCGTGTCCCTGCTGCTTTGCGCGCTGCTGTTCATCGTGGCCTATCGGGAAACAGGCCGGCCCATCAAAGCCATCGCCAGCCTGGTGGTTGGCCTGGCTTATACCATGGGTTTTGCGACGTGGGCCATCGGACACCTGAATATTTTGACCGTGACCTTTCTGCCGATTCTGAGCGGCCTCGCCATCGACTTTGGCATTCATCTGATCACACGCTACGAAGAGGAATTGCGCCGGGGCCGAGCCGTGAGCGAAGCGCTCGAAAAAGCCATCGTGAACACCGGATTGGGGATATTCACGGGCTGTTTCACCACCGCGGGTGCGTTTCTCGCGATGGGCCTCACGGACTTCAAAGGAATCCAGGAAATGGGAATCATCACCGGGGGCGGGATGCTGATTTGTTTGGCGCCAATGATGACCTTGCTCCCGGTTCTTCTGATGCGGGGGAATCAGAACGCGATGGACCAGCACACGGCGCAAATCGATCGGCGCGCGCGGATCGAGCGGATCTGGCTCGAAAGGCCGGTCTGGGCCATCGCGATCACGGCGATGCTTTGCGGTCTTTCGATGACACAGTTTGGCAGGGTCTATTTCGACTACAATCTCCTGAACATGCAGGCCAAAGGACTGCCTGCCGTGGAGTTCGAGAGGAAACTGATCGACGGCGCTTCAAAGTCCGTTCTGTTCGCCGCCGTGGTGGCTGACTCCGTGCCAGAGGCGGTTCGATTGGAGCCTCAACTCACGAATTTGACCGCGGTCTCAAGCGTCGATTCGATGAGCCGATTTCTCGCCGAAGACCAAACCGTGAAGTTGATCCTCGTGAAGCAAATCAAGGAAGAGATCGCGCCAATCTGTTTTGCGGAGACAGACGGGGAATCGGCGAACACGGCTGAACTGCGCGAAACCCTTGGATTCACCCAAAGCTACTTGAGTCTCGCGGGGAAAGCGGTTGAAAAGGAAGGCGACACAGAACTCTTCCAGGAATTGAAGGCGCTGTGGGATGCCATCGAGGCCCTGCGGCATCGCATCAGTCTCGGTGAATCGGCAAAGGATTCGGCCAAATTGACCGCGTTTCAACGGGCTCTCTTCGCGGACATTCACCAGACTTTCGAGGCCCTGAAAACCCAAGATGACCGGGCGCCGCTGCGCGCGGAAGATTTGCCGGAAGGCCTTCGGACACGATTCATCGGAAGATCCGGGAAACAGCTCCTGCAGGTTTATCCGAAAGAGGACGTCTGGCAGCGGGACAAGCAACAGGAGTTCATCGAGCAGATCCGCACGATTGATCCCAACGTGACCGGGACGCCAGTCCAGCTTTTCGAGTACACCCGGTTGCTCAAGGAGAGTTATGAGGAGGCCGCGTGGTACGCCCTGGGGGCCATTGCCCTGTTGGTGCTCGTGCATTTCCGCCGGGTTTCCAGTGTGCTCCTGGCGTTGTTGCCCGTAGGCATTGGCACCGCGTGGCTGGTGGGCTTGATGGGTTTCCTGGGAGTTCCGTTCAACCCGGCGAACATCATGACCTTGCCGCTGGTCATTGGAATCGGCGTGACCAATGGCGTCCACATCTTGAACCGGTTCACTGAGGAAAGGAACCCCGGAATCCTCGCCAAGAGCACCGGAAAAGCGGTGCTGGTTTCGGGACTGACGACGATCGCTGGCTTTGGAAGTTTGATCCCCGCCAAGCACCAGGGCATCGCTAGCCTGGGAATCGTGATGTCGGTGGGCGTGGCGACCTGCATGGTCGCTGCACTGACCCTCTTGCCCGCACTGCTTAACCTGAGAACGCGCTCGAAGTGGAAAACAAAAGAACCCAGTGGCGACAGTCTATTATCGACACTGGGTCAGGAGGAACCGAGGTAAAAACCTCAATTAACGGTCGGACGCTAGTTGGCCGTTACGAGGAAGTCAAACGATTATCTTCATGGATTCACGAGCATTCCGAATTGTAGTCCTCGCGTCTTTCAGTCTTATGCTGCGCACGGCTCAGGGCGAGGAGCACTCTTTCGGCCCCCTTTTTGACCGGAGTGCCCTGACACTCAGCATCGGAACTCGCACGGAACTCTTTGGGCCTTTCATGAGCCGCGAATTGGCGGAATCCGGAAGCTCAATCACATTTTCACCGCTGTTCACCTACCACAGCGATCTCGGAGCCGACGCCAAAGAACTGAGCGTTGTTTACCCGATATTGAGTCACAAACGTTTCGGGGCGGAGTATCGGTTTCAGTTCCTCCAGGCTTTCAGTTTCGCGGGCGGCGCCAGTTCCCAAGGGCAAACCAATAGCCGCTTTACGCTTTTCCCGTTCTACTTCCAGCAACGTTCATCCGATTCGAACCGGAATTACACCGCCGTAGTGCCTTTGTTCGGCCACCTGGAAAACCGGTTGTTCCGAGATGAAGTGGACTTTGTGCTGCTTCCGCTTTACTTGAAGACCCGGAAGCGCGACGTGACGACGGCGAATTATCTTTTTCCGTTTTTCCACCGCCGACAGGGTGACGGGCTGGCCGGCTGGCAACTCTGGCCGTTGGTTGGAATGGAACACAAAGCCGTCACGGCCAGGACCAATGCCGTCGGCGATATTGAGAAGGTGGGCGGGCACGACAAAACGTTCTTCCTCTGGCCGTTCTACTTCAACAACAAGCTCGGCCTGGGAACCGAAAACCCGGAAACCCAGCGCCTGCTCCTCCCGCTTTTCAGCGCTCAACGCTCTCCCCGCCGCGACTCCACAACCTATTTCTGGCCGCTCGGTTTCACTTACACGCATGACCGCGAGAAGCAATACCGTGAGTGGGACGCTCCCTGGCCGTTGGTCGTGTTCGCCCGAGGCGAAGGCAAAACGGCCAACCGCATCTGGCCGCTCTTCAGCCAGGCCAGGAACGCGACCCTCGAAAGCGATTTTTATCTCTGGCCCCTCTACAAATCGGACCGCGCCAACTCCAGCCCGCTCGACCGCAGAAGGACTCGCCTTTTGCTCTTTCTTTACTCGGACCTCACCGAACGAAACACCTCAACGGGCACCGCTTTGGAACGAACCGATCTCTGGCCGCTGTTCACCGCCCGCCGCGATCACAACGGCAACGAACGCCTCCAGATGTTCAGCCTCATCGAACCGCTGCTCCCGGCCAGCAAGACGGTGGAGCGGCTCTACTCCCCGCTCTGGTCGGTCTGGCGCTCGGAAAAGAACCGTTCGACCGGCGCCGCCAGCCAATCGTTCCTGTGGAACTTGTATCGCCGCGAAATCACCCCTACCTCGAAAAAATGCTCGCTGCTGTTCGGCCTGTTCCATTATCAATCGGACCCCAACGGCACGCGGGTGCGGTTGTTTTACGTGCCAATAAAGAAAGGCTAGCGATGTTCCAAAACATCGGCGAGATCGTGGTTCTGTTCTGGAAAACGCTCCGGGCGTTGCCCAAGACTTTTCGCCAGCGCCGAAAAGTCTTTGAGCAACTCTTCGAAATCGGCAACGCCAGCCTGTTGATGGTTTGCATCCTCTCGCTCTTCATTGGCGGGGTCGTCGCCCTGGTCAGCGGGCCGGTGCTCGCCGAGCGAGGGCTCTCCAGCTACATCGGCGGGCTGGTGGGCTTGTCCATGTGCAAAGAGCTCGCGCCCGTGATGATGGCTGTCCTCATTGCCGGGCGGATCGGTTCGGCGATGGCCGCCGAAATCGGCTCCATGCGCGTGTATCAAGAGATCGACGCCTTGCGCACCATGAACATCAATCCGGTGGATTACCTGGTCCTGCCCAGACTCGTGGCGATCAGCTTCGCCCTGCCTGTCCTGGTCATTTTCTCGATCCTGATCGGCTGGCTCGGTGGCGCGGTGGTGTCCACGACGAACCACCGCATCGGCGTCCCTTTCCAATCCTTCTTCAACAATCTGCGTCAGATGGTGGAATTCGGCGATGTGTTCAATGGCTTTATCAAGAGCTGCGTTTTCGCGGTCGTCATCGGCATCGTCTCGTGTCATCAAGGCCTCCAAACGATCGGAGGCCCGCGCGGCATCGGCCGGTCGGTGACCAAAGCCGTGGTCAACTCCATCGTCCTCATCGTGATCCTCGATTATTTTTTGACGCGCCTCCTGCTCTTCCTGGACCTATGAGCGACGCGACTCTCACCCAGAAAGGCATTGGCGTCCGCGTGCGCGGGCTGCGCAAAAGCTTTAACGGCCAGACGGTGCTCCAGGGAATTGACCTGGACGTCGCCCCGGGAGAAATCTTTGTCATCATGGGGCCAAGCGGAAGCGGCAAATCCGTTTTGCTCAAACACATCATCGGTCTCGAGGAACCGGATCAAGGCGAGATTCTGGTCGAAGGCGAGCCGATTCAGTCCGAGACCGTCCGGGACAAATACCGCCTGGCCATGGTATTCCAGTCGGGCGCTCTCCTGAACTCACTCACCGTCGGAGAAAACGTCGGCCTCTTTTTGAGCGAACATCGCCTCAAGCCCCAGTCCGAAATCGACCGCATCGTTTCGGAGAAACTCGCACTCGTCGATCTCCAGGGGCTGGAGTCGCGCTCTCCGAGCGAACTTTCGGGCGGAATGAAGAAACGCGCCGCCATTGCGCGCGCCCTCGCCATGGACCCGCAATTGATCCTTTACGATGAACCGACGAGCGAACTGGACCCCCTCATGGCCGTGACGATCGCGGAAGAGATTCTGAAGCTCAAACAGCGCATGCACGTCACCTCCATCGTCGTGTCGCACGACCGCGACCTCGCGTTCAGCGTGGCCGACCGCATCGCCATGATTCACCAGGGCAAAATCCTGGCTATCGGGGTTCCCGCCGAAATCAAAAGGAATTCCGATCCGTTAATCCAAAAATTTCTGACCGCTGAATTCAGTCCGGAGAAAATGATATTATGAAAAACACACTCGAAACTCGTCTGGGAATCTTCTTCGCCCTCGCGCTCATCGCCGCGACTCTGATCTTGGAAATGGTCGGCGGCACCGATTTCTTCAAGCGCGGCTCCACCGTCCGCGCCCGCTTCAACAGCGTCCAGGAGCTTAAAGAGGGCGACCCCGTCAAAATGGCCGGCGTCCAGATCGGCCGCGTCGAAACAATCGCCCTGGCCGACAACAAAGTGGAAGTCGTCATGAAACTGACGCGGCGCGATCAGGTCCGCACCGACAGCAAAGCGACCATCAAATTCGTCGGCTTGCTCGGCCAGCATTACGTGGCCATCGATTTCGGCACCCAGGCCGCGCCGCTGGCCACGGCCGACACGCTCCTGCAATCCATCGAGCCGGTCGATATGAGCACGATCATGGTCAAGCTGGACAGCGTCGCCACCGGCGTGGAAAACCTGACCAAAAGTTTCGGCGGCGACACGATTCAGAACTTGCTCGGCCCGTTCACGGATTTCTTGAAAGAGAACCGACCGAAGCTTTCCGCCGCGCTTGATAATCTCACCAACATTTCCACCCAGATCGCCAAAGGGGAGGGTACGATTGGCCGGCTGATTTACGATGACACGCTCCATCAATCCGCGTTGAACACGCTGACCAACTTCAACCGCACGGCCGACGACCTCCGGGGCACGATTGCCGAGGCGCGAGGCGTGGTGGATCAAGTCAACGCCGGCGCCGGCACGCTGGGCAAACTGGTCAAGGACGAGACGCTCTATCGCGAGACCGCGTCCGCCATGACGCAGGCTCGCGAGATTCTCCAGAAGATCAACCAGGGCCAGGGGTCCGTGGGCAAGCTCGTCAACGACGAGAGCCTCTTCAAAAACGTGAAACTCACCTTGCAGAAGGTCGAGAAAGCCACCGAAGGCCTGGAAGACCAGGGCCCGCTCAGCGTGCTCGGAATCGTCGTGAACAGCCTGTTTTGATCGGCCCAATTTTTGACCACGGATGACACGGATATCACGGATTGGAGAGGCCAAGGCGCCGTTCACTTCGTTCCCCATCCGTGTGATCCGTGTCATCCGTGGTTAATCTGGTTGCTGCTTGCCGCGTTGTATTGATTCGCGGTGGCCCGTGATCCGGGGATTTCGCGGCTTGCATTTTGGGGCTTCCAGCGCGATCAATCTTGAAGCCCATGAAAACCGCAGGGCACGCCATCCGCCGGAATCCGGCATTCACGCTCATCGAACTGCTCGTCGTCATCGCGGTCATCGCCATGCTCGCGAGCCTGCTTTTGCCGGCGCTTTTCAAAGCCAAAGAAGGCGCGCGGTCCGCGAAGTGCAAGAGCAACATGCGCCAGGTCACGTACGGATTGCTCATGTACGTCGGCGACCATTCGGATTATTTCCCCTGGGCCGGCGGGGTGGATCGCGATCTGCCCGAAGACTGGATGTTCGGCGGCCAGCCCGATCCGCAAACGGTCAACCCGCGCAATTGGGAGAACCCGCCGCTCACCCATGGATTCCATGCCGAGGCAGGTTCCGCGTTCAGTTACGTCACCGGACTTCCGATCCATCGGTTGCCCGGCAACCGCGTGGACTTGAGCCACACGAACACCTACGAGATTTATCGGTGTCCAAGCACCGGAAAGCCGGGGAAGGCGTTGCGCGTGAATTACAGCGTCAACAGTCTGATCGACGGAATCGAGTATCCGCCGCGCGGCGTGCTCCTCTCTCGCGTGCCGAGTCCCGTGACGAAGACGCTGTTGTTCAACGAAGATCCCAAAACGATGGACAACGCCAGCTTTCGGCCGGGCGGCAGCGCGGCCGGAGGCAATTTTGTCATGCACAGCGGCCGCATTAACGTCGTGTTCATCGACGGCCACATCGAACAGATCAAGCACCAGCGCGTCCTGGATATTCAGTGGGGCGCGAACGTGGACGTTTATTTTACGCCGTACAGGTAAGTAGAACCGGTTCCGCCTTACGCACGAACCTTATCTTCGAGCACCGTGTCCAAGCGTCCAAGGCCTACGTTTAACTGGATCCCTTGGTGGATCATTGCACTCGCCGCGTGCCTGGAGATCTCGTCGGCCGACCTGGAAACCATTCCGAGGGCCCGTTGGCTTGCGGATTCTGACAACGATGGCGACAGCTTCCTCGTCGAAGGCCAAGGACAACAGTTGCGCATTCGCCTTTACTTCGTCGATTGCCCGGAAACATCGGCAAGCGCAACTACTGATGCCGAGCGGGTGCAGGAACAGATGCGGTACTTCGGACTGACCAATGCCGCGCAGGTCATTCGGTTCGGCGAGGAAGCCAGGCGTTTTACCGAGCGGATGCTTGCCAGGCCGTTTACCGTTCAAACCGCTCGCGCCAAGGCGCCCGGTCGGTTTGGAGGGCGTGTCTATGCGTTCATCAAAGTTGCTTCCGGTGACGACCTCGCCGAAATGCTGGTGCAGGAAGGCCTGGCCAGAGCCCATGGCGTGGAGCGTGAATCTGCCACGGGTGTTTCAGCCCAGGAAACGAGCCGAAAACTCAAAGACCTGGAAGACTCAGCCAAGCTGAAAAAGGCCGGCATCTGGGCCGAATCGAACCCGGATCGCATCCCCGAAATGCGCCTGCAGCAGCGTCAAAAACTACAAGAGCTGGATCGCCTGCGCCAGGAATCCAAAGCCGCCCGAGCAACGAACCAACGACGCATCGACCTGAACACCGCGAGTGTTCGGGAACTGAAATCGGTGTCTGGCATCGGCTTGGTGCTTGCGCAGCGCATTATCCAGGCGCGGCCTTTCCAATCCGTGGACGATCTGCTCCGAGTCAAAGGCATAGGACAAAAGAAATTGGACGCGATTCGACCTCGCGTCGTAGTCAATCCAAGAAGAACCGCGCCTGATCCAAAATGACGTGGCCTTCGAAGGTTTCCAATGAGGAAGGTATTGATCCGAGCACACAACACTGCGGTGGCTCCTTCAGGTATGTCGGCGCTGCCACTGATCCGGTGAAACTGATCCCAGGCGCGGGAACCCGATTGTCGCGCAAGTTCGGGAGCACATGCTTGTGATGAGGAAAGGTGGACGCCAGGGCCGCGATTTCTGGATGCTCCCACGGGTCATACCAGCAGACCTTCTCGCCTGCGCGATACACCTCGTAGCTGTAGGTCCGAACTCGATGCGCTGCGAAATCAATCAACTCCCACACATAAAATGAATGCCGCCCTGACATTCGACGCAGCCCTCTAATTGGGCCAGCGTCGCACCGATAGGCGCAAGCGTGAGATTTAACCGACGATAAAGGAATGCCGCTCCCGAAGCGCGTAAACGAAGGCGCTGTAACTCGTGATGTCGTCCAGCGGCTCGCTCATGCGCCCGCCGGCTCAAGGGCTAAGACCCCAAGGCCCGACCGCCGGCGCAGTTCGCGGAGATGTTCATAAACCAGTCGGCGGTACTGCGCTTCGCGCTCCTGCTTCGCCTCGTAAAAGCCGGCCCAGCGGATGAAATCGCGCGACTTCTCCAGTTCCCCGGCCCGGTAGCAGTGGTAGAAATCGGCAGACAGCAGACCATATTGCTCTTCCAATGCGGCCAACTCCGCGTCCAGGCCATGAATGTCACGGATGATCTCTTCGCGTTTCATGCCCCTCAAAATAGGGCAGCAGCGCTCGCACAACAAGCCTGCAAAACGCCATGGCAAGACAACTTATCGATTTCTCTCCTCGTGTCCGCGCACGGTCTGTGTCCGGCATCAACGAGGCTGCCGGCCTTCCAGTTCTGCCCTCCAGACCCGCGCCCAGCCATCGCCTTGCGCGGCGCGTTTTTGAGGCTGGATTTCGACCGTAAGGATGCTTTCAGCCTCAACGCCGTACGGTCCGCGCACGACCGGTTCTCCTGTAGGCCCAACTACCAACGAACAACCGATGCACTTCCGGCCCTTCCAGGGACCCGACTCGATCCAGCCGACATTGCTCGCGCCCGCGATCCAGAGGCTAAAGTCCTTCGCCACAGGCCCGTAATTATCGATCCAAAGCTTGCCGTACGGATTCTCCGCGTTGTCGTGATCGGCAGGCACCGCCCAGGCGCATGGGGAAAGAATCACTTCGGCCCCCATGTAACCCAGCGCGCGGCTCACGACCTGTCCGCGCGCAAAACCGTCCGCGCAAATCATCAGGCCGATCGTGCCCAGCTTCGTGCGCGCAACTTGCAATCGATCGCCCAGCGCATAGACATGACGTCCAATCTCCAGTTCATTGATCTTGCGATGGTGGAGGAGAATTTCGCCAGCCGGATCGATGAAGACGGCCGCGTTGAAAATCTTGCTCCCTGCCCGTTCGACCAGGCCGGAGCAAAGGTGCACTCCAGTTTCTCGCGCCAGGCGGCGCAAGCGCGCGCAGGACTCGCCGTCCGGGACTTCGTCTGCCTCCGTTTCCGCCGAAGGATCCGTCCAGCCCAAGGTCAACGCTTCAGGCAACAACACAACTTCGGCGCCGTCTGCGGCGGCGCGGCGGACCCACTCCTCCGCATGCTTGAGGTTCTCCAGTTTGCGTCCGGCTCGGACCACCATCTGAATGAGAGCGAGTTTGAACATGGCTGACCTGTGAACTGATTATCGATCACTTTGGTTCCGTGGGCTGCCCGGCCACGGTGCGCCCGATTGATCTCCAGTCTGCCGTACGATGACCCACAAACCAATGTACGTGAACAGCCCGTTCACCATGAGCAGTTCGAACCCAAACTTGTAGCCGCCAAACCAGGCCTGCGAGTTCGCGTTCAGCACGTAGGAGAGGATCGGGGAGAGCACGCAGACCACCGGCACGAGGCCGTCCTGGACCCGCCGTTTGTGCAGCAAGCCAAACGCGAAGAGGCCCAGCAACGGTCCGTAAGTGTAGCCCGCCAGGTTCAAAATGATTTGAATCACGGCTTCACCTTTGGCCAGCGCGGCCAGGCCCAGGATGACAGCCAGCAGCAGCGCGGCGAACCCAAAATGGACCTGGCGCCGAAGCGAAATTCTCCGCTCTTCCGTCCAGGCCTTCTTCTGATCCATCTCCATCAGGTCAATGCAGAACGAAGTCGTCAGCGTGGTCAGCACCGAGTCGGCGCTGGAAAACGTCGCCGCCGTCAATCCCGCAAGGAACACCACCGCGGCGAAGGATCCCAGGTGTTGGAGCGCGAGCAGCGGGAACAATTGATCCGTGTTCTTGGGCACTTCGACCCCTTTCGCTTTCGCGTAAAGGTAGAGCAAGGCCCCCAGCGACAGGAACAGCACATTCACCAGCAGCATCACCAGGCTGAACGCGTAAATGTTTTTCTGGGCATCGCCGAGGCTTCGGCAACTCAGGTTCTTTTGCATCATGTTTTGATCCAGCCCCGTCATGACGATGGCGATAAAGGCGCCGCTGACGAATTGTTTCCAGAAGTATTTCGGCTCCTGCCAATCCCAGAAGAACACGCGCGAGTAATCGCTTTGCCAGACGGACGAAATGATCTCGCCGAATCCAAGGTTCAACTCCCCCGCAATCGCCGTGATCGACAACACCACGCCCAGGAGCAAGAACGTGGATTGAAACGTGTCCGTCCAGACCAACGTCTTGATCCCGCCTTTCAAAGTATAGACGAGCATGAGCAGAATGATCGTGGTCACCGTGGCCCAGAACGGCACTTTCCAAACGCCGAACAGCAGCCAGCGATCGAACAGGAACGGATGAATCACACTGGCCGCCAAATACAGGCGCGCCGCGGCTCCGGCGGTCCGCGACAGCAAAAAGAAAAACGATCCGCTCTTTTGCGCAAAGGGGCCGAACCGCGTCCGCAAGTAACTGTAGATCGAAGTCAGATTGAGCCGGTAGTAGAGCGGCAGCAAGACTTGGGCGATGACGACGTAGCCCAGCACATAGCCCAGCACGATCTGGAGATAGGAGAACTGATTGGTTCCGACCTGGCCCGGCACGGAGATGAACGTGACGCCGGAGAGCGAGTCGCCAATCAGGCCGAACGCGACGGCGATCCACGGCGACGCTTTGTTGCCCAAAAAATACGATGCGCTCGTGGCGTTGCGGCTGGTGATCCAGGCGATCAGCAGGAGAAAGCCGAAGTAACCCAGGATGCAGCTCAGGACGAAAGCCGGGGACATGGGGTTGATCCGAGTTTCGACGGGGAGCGCACGCGCCCTCGCGTGCAGGGGTCGGCGCCTTCGCCGACCACAAGGCTGCCATCGAACCAATCACCATTGAGTGACCGTCTGCCGCCTCCCTTCCGACTGGCGAGGCGCCGGTCGGAACACGCGAGGGCGCGTGTGCTCCCCAATCTCGACTGCATAGTTGGCTAAGGCTTCAAACCCAACTGCTCCGCCAGCATCGTGTAAAGCGGGTCGATGTTCTGGAGCGGGCCGACGCTGATGGCCGAGCCGATGACCAGTTGCGGCATGCGGCCATCCCGCAATTCGCGCGAGTTCGATTCGTAGAGGGCAACGGCAGTCTGGATTTGTCTCGTTACCCAGGGGTCTGCCAGGGCCTGTTCCAGCGTTTCGCGGCCCACCAGTTCTTCCGCGCGCTGCCTGACATCATTCAGCGGCAGCGGTGAAGGCGGGTGAAAGAGCCACGAATCGAATTCGGAAAAGGCCTCCGGTTTGGCGCGCCACACCGCCAGCCCGAACTTCGCGTACTGGCACGCGTTGGCGTGGGCGCTGGAGGTGCGCTTCACCAGGTGATTGCAGTCCGCATCCAGCGGCATGGGCAACGAAACAATCGCGAGCTGATTGCTGAAGCGTCGCTGAGCTTCGAGCAACAGCCCGTGCATGTCCCGGCAATAATGGCACGTGTAATCGAACAAACTCACGGTCAGATGCGGCGCGCTCGGCAAACCGATGATGGGCAATTCGTCCACGGCCAGCCGATGCTTCCCCTGGTGCAGAACAATTTCACGCCGTGCCGACGGGGCGGGATTCGTCGGTGTGGCATTCGGTCCGGCCGTTCCCGAAGGCTGCGCCGGGATTGACGGCGCGCTTCCTGAAATGGGCTGAACCGAGACCGTCCGAGTTTCGGTGGAGCCACTGGGTTGTCCGCTTTCTTGGCCCGCCGTTTGCGCCGAAGCATTTGTGGACGGCGCGGCGGCGCCTTCCATCCTCTTCACCGCATACGTCTTCTTTGCCACCAAAGCCTGGCCAGCCAACAAAACCAGCAAGGCGCCGACTCCCGCGAATGCGAATTTGATCACTTCGCTTCGCCTGATTCCCAGGGTCTTCGGAGGCCAGTGGAATCGATCCGTCCCCGAAGCGCCGGTTCGAGACGCAACATTCCTTAAGAGGAGGCCGGCGGCCACCGCCGCGCTGGCGTGCGCTGTCAGACAGAAGGCGCAAAAGCTTTTGATCACGAGCGCCTGCAACCCCACGAACCAGACCGCCGCACCGAGAATCACGACCGAGAGCGCGACCATGGCCAGCGAACAATTCCGTCGTCGTGCCTCCGACGCGCGGCCACCGATCTGAAATGTCGTCCAGAGCAGGGTCAGGTAAACGATTGCCGCGGGCACTGCCACCGGAATTCCCAGCCAGTGGGACCAACGGCTCTGCAGAACTTTGTCGCAGCCCGACTCAGGACCGCAACCCGGCAGCGATCCGCCTTTGAACGACACCCACGCCAGATAAACCGCGATGACCGAGGAGAGGAGGAGGAACACCCTGGCCGGGACAAGTCCCTGGCTTTTCGCAGCCGGCGCCGATGCTTCGGTCGTTTGCGGTCTTTCTCGAGACTGCGTTGCGCCCGCGTGATGCCGTCTTCTGTGTCGCCGTTTGTTCATACTTGAAAATGACGGCTACTTTTAGAGCATTTCCCCAACCGACGCGAGCCGCAAATCCAAAATCCTTCGCACTCGCACTCTCACGAGCCGGCAAAATGAAAGACTCGCGCCGTTCAGCGCCATTGTGGTTCCATAAACGCAAACTGTGACACCGCCTCGTCTGCCCGCCATCGCTATGAAAAAACCTGACTGCCGTTCTCTGTTGCTCGCCGCGCTGCTCAGCGTCGCGGCGGCCGCGGAACCTGGAGCCGAGACCGAGCAGCCCGCGGCAAGCTTGCCGCGAGGCGTCGCGGGAGTATGGGATGTGGGAAAAGCGCATCGCGACTCTACGCCGAGTCGCGAGCGAATTTGTCTCAATGGTCTATGGCTCTGGCAGCCCGCTGCCGCCCAGTCACAGAAAGTGCCTGCTGAAAATTGGGGCTACTTCAAAGTCCCAGGCTCCTGGCCGGGAATTACGGATTACATGCAGAAAGACAGCCAAACCGTCTTCGCGCATCCGAACTGGAAAGAGCGGCCGCTCCGCAGCGTCACCTCCGCGTGGTACCAACGCGAGTTTACCGTGCCCGGCGATTGGGCCGGACGCCGAGTCGCGCTCCAGATCGAATACTTGAATTCACTGGCGGCCGTTCTCGTGGATGACCAACCCGTCGGCGAAGTCCGATTTCCAGGCGGCGAACTGGATCTCAGTTCAGTCTGCACGCCGGGTCGCGTGCAACGGCTCAGTTTGCTGGTCGTGGCGCTGCCGCTCAAAGGCGTCATGCTGTCCTACACCGACAGCGCTTCGGCGCGCGAAGTGAAAGGTTCGGTCGCGCGACGAGGGCTATGCGGGGACGTATGGCTGGTCAGTGCGCCGTCCGGGCCGCGCATTACCGACTTGAAGGTGGACACGTCCGTGCGCAAGCAAGAGCTGGCGGTTGAAGCGACGCTCGAAGGTTTGGCTGCAGACGCGCGTTACGCGTTTCGCGCGCGCGTCCTCAAGGAGGGCCGTGTCGTCCGAGAATTCAGCAGTCGGATCTTCCAGGCGAGCGAACTGAACAACGGCCGGATCGGCACGACTGAGAAATGGATGCCCGAACAACTCTGGGACGTCCATACGCCCCAACACACGTACGATCTGGAAGTCGCGCTGCGGAATGACGCGGGCCGCATTCTGGACACGCAGTCGCCCGTGCGCTTTGGCTTCCGTGAATTCTGGATCGAAGGCCGCGATTTCTTTCTCAACGGCACGCGCATTTTTCTTTCGGCGGTTCCGTTCGACAATGCGCAGATCGGCGCTGCGCTCGCGAACTATGGCGCCGCCCGCGAGAGCCTGGAGCGGCTCAAAAGTTTTGGAATCAATTACGTTTACACGCACAACTACGGCTGTGAACCGGGTTCGCACTTGAGTTTCACGGAAGTCCTGCGGGCGGCGGATGACGTGGGAATGCTCGTGGGATTTTCCCAACCGCACTTCAGCCATTACGACTGGCCATCGCCCGACGCCGATCGAACCAACGGTTACGCGCGCCACGCCGAGTTTTTCGTGCGTGCCGCGCAGAATCATCCGTCCGTGGTGATGTACTCCATGAGCCACAACGCCACCGGCTACAGCGAGGACATGAATCCGGACTTGATCGACGGCATGCGCGAAGACCGCGACGCCTGGGCCTTGCGGAACGCGAAACAGGCGCTGCGCGCCGAAGCCATCGTGAAGCGGTTCGATCCGGGCCGCATCGTTTATCACCACGCCGGCCGCACAGGCTTTGCTGCGCAACAACCAGCCGCTGCTCGCTTACATCGCCGGCAAGCCCGCGGGCTTCACGAGCAAGGATCACAATTTCTTCCCCGGCGAAACCGTGGAGAAACAAATCATCGTCATCAACAATTCGCGCGAAACGGTGACGGCTGAATGCGAATGGACCTTTGGCCTGCCGAAGGCCGTGAAAGGAACCCGAAAGATTACGGTGGGGACGGGACAACAGGAGCGCCTTGCGCTGCGCTTGGAATTGCCGGCAGCACTGCCTCCGGGGCGATGCGAACTGAGCGCGAACGTGCGATTCAGCACCGGCGAGGTTCAGCAGGACCGGTTTTTCATCGACGTGCTGAGGCGTCCGCTTCCACCGCCTTCCCCGGAACCGGACGGTAGGGCGAGCCTGTCCCCAGCGAGCCGAGACGGACGTGTTCCAAGCGCGTCGAGCGGCTCGCCGGGACGGACTCGCCCTACCGGATTCATGGGCCGAGTGCAGGTCCGAAAGGAACAGGATAAGAGCACGGAACAGCGAGTCGCCTTGTTCGATCCCAAAGGCGAAACCGCCGCGCTCCTGAAAAGCCTGGGCGTTCAATGCCAGGTCGTGGACGCGAGCGCGGATTTGTCGGCCTACGACCTTCTGATCGTCGGCAAGTCCGCGCTGACTCTTCGCGAAGCTGCTCCCGACATCAGCCGCGTGCGAGAAGGCCTGAAGGTTGTCGTGTTTGAGCAAACTTCTGAAGCCCTGGAGAAGCGCCTCGGATTCCGCGTGGAAGAGTACGGTTTGCGCCAGGTCTTTCCCCGCGTGCCTGATCACCCGCTTCTGGCCGGCCTGAACGTCGAGCGCCTGCATGACTGGCGCGGCGAGGCCACCCTTCTTTCATCGCAACTCAAATATGAAATGCGTCCGCGTTACGGTCCAACCGTGCGATGGTGCGACATCCCGGTCACGCGCGTGTGGCGTTGCGGCAATCGCGGCAATGTCGCTTCCGTGCTCATTGAGAAGCCTGCGCGCGGCGATTTCCTGCCGATCCTCGACGGCGGCTACAATCTCCAATACAGCCCGCTTCTGGAATACCGCGAGGGCCGGAGAATGGTTTTGTTTTGCCAGTTGGATGTGACCGGGCGCACCGAAAGCGAACCGGCAGCCGAAATGCTCGTGCAGAATCTGCTTCGCTACGTGATGGCCTGGAAACCGCCCGCGCGGCGGAACGCGATTTACGCGGGAGAAGCGGCAGGAAAACTTCATCTCGAAGCCGCGGGCTTTTCCGTCGCTTCATTCGACAACGAGAGTCTCTCTTCCGATCAAGTGCTCGTCGTGGGGCCAGGCGGAGGAGGCGACCTGAGCGGCCGGAGTGCAGGTCTTGGCAAATGGCTGAACTCCGGCGGCCACATGCTGGCGATTGGGCTGGGACAAGAAGAGGCCGCCGCGCTGTTGCCATCCAAAGTTCGACTCAAGAACGCCGAACATATCGCGGCCTATTTCGAGCCGCCAGGCTGGGGTTCTCCGTTAGTGGGAGTTGGCCCGGCCGATGTTCATAACCGCGACCCGCGCGAGTTGCCGCTTGTGTCCTCGGGAGCGAAGATCATTGGCAACGGTGTCCTCGCCGAAGCCGAGGGCGCGAACGTTGTCTTCTGCCAGATGGCGCCCTGGCAATTCGAGGACGCCCAACAATCCAACCTCAAACGAACGCACCGGCGCGCTTCGTTTCTGGTCGCGCGTTTGTTGGCGAACCTGGGTGTCGCCAGTTCCACGCCGTTGCTGGAACGCTTTCATCGGCCACTTGACGCGGCACAGCCAGAGAAGCGCTGGCTGGACGGGCTTTACCTGGATCAACCCGAAGAATGGGACGATCCTTACCGGTTTTTCCGTTGGTGAGCGGCATCATTTGGAACCGGGGAGAACACGCGCCTTCGCGTGTTCCGACTGGCGCCTCGCCAGTCGGATCGTCGTTGAAACCATGGGACTGAGTGGGATGGTTCAGTTCGATTGAATGGAGTCGGCGAAGGCGCCGACTCCCGCACGCGAGGGCGCGTGCGCTCCCCATCCGATCTGAATCGTTCCGGGTTTGGGGACTAAAGGGAAACCGCTCTTTGCCAAGGCGACTGCCCCTGCTATTCTTGCTGCATGAACCCGCCCCGATACTTCGCCGTTTGTCTTTCATCCATCGCTTTCTTGTTCTCGGCAGCTTTGTTCCCAGCCGTCGCCGCAGGGCTTCGCGCCGGTACTGCCCGGGTTGACATCACGCCCGACAAACCCGTCATGCTCGCCGGTTACGCGAGCCGCACGAACCTTTCCCGCGGCATCCACGACCCGCTTTCCGCGCGCGCGATGGCTTTCGAGAAAGACGGCAAACGACTTGTGTTGATCTCGCTCGATATTCTTGGCTTCTACAACGGCACCGCCGAACCGCTGCGCCGGGCCATCCTGAACGAGTGCCGGCTTCAACCTTCCGATTTGTTTCTCTGCGCCATTCACACTCACAGCGCGCCGACTCCGACCCTGGACGCGGCGAAGGGCCACGCCAACAACGTCGAATACACGCGCACGCTTCAGAGCAAACTCGTGAAGATCGCGCGCGAAGCGATGGATCGCATGGCCTCCGTGCAACTGGGCGTCGGCAGTGGCGCATCACCCGTGGGCGTGAATCGCCGGGAAGTCGTCCGCGACAACGCCGGCAACCCGCGAATCGTTTTGGGCCGTAATCCCCATCTTCCAATCGACCGCGAGGTGCAGGTGTTGAAGCTCGCGAGCGCGGATCGCAATGAGTTGATCGGCGCGCTCTTTGCCTACGCCACGCACAGCACGTTGCTGGGGCCAAGAAATTTTCTGGTCAGCGGCGATGTCCACGGACTGGCGGCCCAGTTTATCGAAAAGCATCTCGGCGCCGGGGTGATCGCGCCGCCTTTTGCCGGCGCTTCGGGAAACATCGATCCCTGGTATCGCGTCCTGCCTGAATTCAACACCACCAATAGCTGGGTTCCGGAGCCGGTCCTGCTTGGCACGCTCCTTGGCGAAGAAGTCGTGCATGTGCTGAAAGGAATTCAGAATTCGGTCACAAACGCGGAGATCCGCACCTCGATCAAAACTGTGTCACTGCCCGGCAAGGCTCGTGGCGAAGCCCAATCCAGTTCGACGGGCCTGACGACGCCGCTGGTGCTGACGGCGGCGTGCGTTGGGGACGTCGCCTTTGTCGGGCTGGGGGGCGAAATCTTCACCGAAATCGGGCAAGCGATCAAAGCGGCTTCGCCGTTTCCGCGCACGATCATCCTGACGCACTGCAACGGCGCCGCCGGTTACCTGCCCATCCGGTCGGCCTATCCGGAAGGCGGCTACGAAGTTCAGAGCAGTCCGTTTGCGCCTGGCGCAGACGAGCAAGTGATCGAAGAAGCCAAGCGGATGTTGGCGGAGTTGCGCAGACGGGATTGAACATTCGCGAATGCGTATGCTGTTGGGAATGGGGAGCACACGCGCCCGCGCGTGTCCCGACCGGCGCCTCGCCGGTCGGAAAGGACACGTCGGCCCGTCACTCACACTGGTTGCTTCGACCGCAGCAGTGTGATCAGCGAGGGCGCCGACCACGGGCACGCGAGGCGCGTGCGCTCCCCCGCCATGGGCAGCCGTTTTTTCTGGCCAGGAGGACAGCGAGAGCCTCAGTATGGCCCGCGTTCAGTGGGACTGATGAGTTTGAACATCGTTTATGACGCCGAGTCGAATTTTGCCGGATTTGCAGTGCTCCCTTTTGTGTGAAGAAGTCCGCCAGGAGATCAACGGGAATTTCATTTTGATCGGGATCCTCGGCTACATTCAGGTGCCGCAAGTTCCGGTCACCGCGCTGAAGCTTTGTGTCTTCAATCGCTGGACCGCGGGCGTGGGCGCATTCGCCGAGAGCGTGCGGTTGATCGGCTCGGATCAGACCACCGTGCTGCGCCAGAGCCAGGTGAAGTTCGCGCTTCAGGACGCGAGTCATCACGCGACAAACGTCACCGTGTTCGGCCAGGTGAAGTTCGAGCATAGCGGCGTTTATTTCCTGGAGGTGCTGGTGGACGATGTGATGAAACTTCGCTATCCAGTCCCGATCATGGTGGTGCAACCTCCCGCGCCAGCGCCAGCTCCTCCCGAAACCAAACCGCAAGGCTGAGGCAAGCCGTGCCTGGTAGGGCTGCGCTGCCGCGCAGCCGGATTTCTGTCGAAGCTGCGGCGGTAGGGCGAGCCTGTCCCCAGCGAGCCGAGTCGGACGTGTTTCAAGCGCGTCGAGCGGCTCGCCGGGACGGACTCGCCCTACCGTACCGTTTTCATGGGCTGTGAGCATGGCCCAATCCATCCCTCGTTTGGGACGGATTCCACTCCGTCCCTGACCTTGCTCCGCTATCGAAAGAGCGAAAGAGCAATTCCAGGGACGCAGTGGAACGCGTCCTGACGCTTCCGACGCTTCCTTCCCTTTGAACTTTGAACACCGAACTACCTCCCTGAAACTCCCTGTCTCGCCAAACCGGCCCCGAGCCTTTATGGTGCCGAAACGGGACTTCAGTTTGAAGATGGACGTTGACACGAAATCGCACAGTTCGCCCTGGCAGCCTCTGACCTTCGGCGGCGTCGCGGCGTTCGCGCATGGATCGTTCACGCGGTTGTTTATTGCGGCCTTCGCCCTGGCGGTGCTGGTCGCGGGGAGCGTCGTTGGGCTGTTTTACATGGCCTGGGAACCCGCGCTCCGTCGGGCCATCGCGCAACTGCCCGAACCGAGCGCCATCCGCGCAGGCGAACTCCAGTGGACCGGGCCAACGCCCGTGAAGTTAGCCGAAGGCAAATTCCTCTCCATCGTGGTGGACCGCGCGGGCACGGGTGAACTGGGATTCGCGTCGGATCTGCAATTCGAGCTGGGACGAACCGAGTTTCGTGTCCGCTCTCTGCTGGGCTACGTGGGCATCCCGTATCCGACCACGTGGGCGGTGCCGCTGAATCGGCGCGACCTGGAGGCGTGGTGGGGCGCCTGGCGCCCGGTCGTCGCGGCGGGCCTGGCTGTAGGCGTGGCCTCGGGGCTTTTCCTGTTCTGGGGAATCCTGGGCGCGGTGTATGCCTTGCCGGTCCAGTTGATCGCGTTTTATTCGGACCGGCACGTCAGCGTGTTCGGCGCGTGGCGATTGGCGGTGGCGTCACTCATGTCGGGCGCGTTGTTGATGGGCGCCGCTATCCTGGCTTACAGCTTTCAACAACTGAACCTGATCCAACTGGCCCTGGCGTGGGCGGTGCATCTCGCGCTCGGATGGCTTTATGTTTTCATGGCGCCCTTGTGCTTGCCGCGCCGGCTCGCCGTGGCTGGCCTGGGCAGGAAATCCAATCCGTTCCGGGAAACCTCGGCGCGAAGAGCGCGGTGAACTGGGTGCGTGACGTGGCCACAGAGCGTGACGAAACACAATCGAACGGCTTTATTTGGCCGGTCCGTTCGCCAGCGGATTCCGGATCGGGAACTCTCCGAGCCTGACGCGATTGGTTTTCGCGTCTTCCTGGTAAATCCTCAATCTGAGCCTGTTTCCATATTCCGGTGCGATGGGGATCGAAGAAACCCCGTAAGCGAGATTGGCTTCCTGGGGAAAGCCCTGTAACCGGTCTTCGCCATGTTCGGTACCGCCTTCATCCACGATTCTCCCGACATATTCGGTCATGGCAATCACGGTGACGCCCGCAGAGCTCGTTGGCGGAAGGAACCGCGCGAGCAATTTCTCAGATCGGGTTTTTCCCGGGAAGGTCATAGGTTTATTGAACTCGGTTTGGATGAATCTCAACGTGGTTCCGTCCGGAAGCTTACTGCTTGGTCCGCGGGATGGACGACAAAGCTCGTAGCGCAGAGTTGCACTCTGCCGTATCGCAGAATTGTATTCTGCGGGGCGTCTCCCAGTCCGAGCACGCTGGGACTTGCCGGCGCCCTGCCGATTGGAAATCGGCGATACCGCAGATTGAAAATCTGCGCTACGGTTCTCCGGTCGATCTGTCGTCAATCCCACGGTCGGCACAGTAAGGACATTCCCCGTTCGGGCCGAGATCGCCAAAACGATGGCCACAGCCGCGCAAAGGACAACCGCGAGCGCGCGCCAATTCCGGGGAGAAACCATGCACTGCGTTAGTGGGGCACAGGCGCGTTCCCCTACCGTTGCGCTTGCTTCAATTCCCACTGTTCTCCGAAGAATCCCGCGGCCGCGATTCCGCCGGGTGCTCGCGACGAGACCGGCACGCTGGTATCAATGATCGCGTAGTCCGGCAGCTTCGGCACCTGGCGCGCGTTGTTCAGGTAATCATACTCCCGAAACGTGAACCCGCTGTTCAAGACCACGTACCGCCGAGGATTGAGCGGGTTGGGATAAACCGCGAGCAGCACGTGCTGATCCGCAACATACGTGAACGCGCCAACGCGCACGCCCTCCGCATCCCAGCGAATCGGCAGGCTGACGGCAATCTTCGCCAGCAGCGCGTTGCTTTGCGGGTCGCCCCAGAGAACCAGGTTGTGGTTCGCAATATCTTCAGCCGTCACCTCCGTGTCCGCCTTCACACGCGCGTCGCCGCGGAACTGGCGGCGCCAATGATCGATGGCGTGCGCTTGCTCGGCTTCGGCCCACTTCCCAACTTTTTCGTTCAGAGGCTTTCCGGAGGGACGGACCATGAGGAAGCTGTCGAGGAACGCATCGTCAATCGGCCCTTGCAGGCCGTGGCGTTTGCGGAGAGTGATCTGGTCAACGGACGGTGTTGCCGACCAGACAGCTCCGGCCTTTTGAAAATGAGCGGTCCAGGATTTGTCGGAGGGCACCGGCGCCGCTTCGAGCGTGCGCCCATCCAGAACGACGCGCGGCTTGCGCGTGTTGTCGAGCGGACAAAGGCCGGGCGGCATCGCCAGAGTGAGATCCGAGACATTGGCCGTTTTCACGACCACGGTGTTTTCGTCCGAGATTTCCGCCTCGACGCGGGCGGGTTCCCAGTGTTCCTCCAGACCTTCGACCGTGACCCAGAACATCTGATTGTAACGCAGCGTCCAGGTGGTGAACCGGACTTTCTTCGGCAACGGGTTTCGTCCGCGCGCCACGATGCTGTCGATGCGGCGGTTGATTTCTTCTTTGGCTTGCGGGTGATAACGGTGAGCCGTTTGCGGCCCAATGATGTGGGTGAGTTCCATGCCTTCGGCGGCAAGCGCTTTGGCCATCATGTCGGCCGCTTGTTTCTGGCGGTCGATCTCGCCGCTGTAGGCGACGGTCGGGCAGTTGAAAAGATTCACTGCGTAATCCGTGCAATCGTACCAGTGCCAGAGCTTCTGCTCGTACCACGCGGGTTTGACAGGTTCGTTCTGGAACACGCGCAGAAAGTCCGCGGTCTCGGAGAAGCCGGCGCCGGGCGCCGCCGCGGCCCATCGGCTCGCGTAGTGAACCGCGAATTGCCAGCAAGCCGCTCCGCCCATGGAAAAACCGCGCACCACAAGCCGATTCTCGTCGATGGGATAGTGTCTGCGAACATGCTCCAGCGCTTCGAACAAGTCGATCTCGCCCGCGAATTTGTTCGCGTTGCAGTACCGGCCATAAAGGTGAAGCACGAAGGCGTTCGGCGGCGTGAATTCCCCGGGCGAGCGCTGGCGGTCATTGATGAAGCTCAGCTCCGTCAGGTTTTCGCCGCGCCCGTGAAACCAGGCGTCGAGCCGATGCGGACGCGGCGGGTTGAATTGATAGGACGCAGGAACGACCAGCCCGTATGGCTGCACCGAGCCATCGATCTTCGACACGTACGCGCGAACGACCAGGCCTGTGGCTGTCGCCCAGGGCGCGCGCCCGTCGCGCAGCGCGGCGGCTCGTTCCATGCCTTGCTGAAACAAACTGCGCGCGACCTGGACCTCGTTGGTCCTGTAAAACTCGTCGTAAGCCAGCGCATAACGGACCGCTTTGTGATAGATCTCCACGTCCGGGAGCAAATCGAGCAGCGCCGCTTTGGCTTTGAGCGCGCCCCGGAGGGATTCGATCTCTTTTCCGAACTCGGCCACTTTGGCTTCCAATTCTCCGCGGTCGGCTTGATCGATTGGAATCCCTGGAGGCGGGACGCGCCGGACTTTGTCGGGGAGATTGTCGCCGGGTCCGTCGGCCAGGAGCGATGCGGCGGCAAAGAGAGTGAGGGCGAGGAGATGGAGTTTCATGCGCGTGGTATTGGTAAGAAAACGCGGCGCTGAACGCAAGCCGCTCGGACACCAGCGATTCTGATTTTCGGAGCGCGGACTGTGTCGAAGACCAGCCGCAGCGCCTTGAATTGCCCACAGGCTGCGGCTGGGCCCTTCTACTCCCCGCAGCCGCGCTCCGTATACTGCTTGGTCCGCGGGATGGACGACAAAGCTCGTAGCGCAGAGTTGCACTCTGCCGTATCGCAGAATTGTATTCTGCGGGGCGTCTCCCAGTCCGAGCACGCTGGGACTTGCCGGCGCCCTGCCGATTGGAAATCGGCGATACAGCAGATTGAAAATCTACGCTACGGTTCTCAGGCGGTCGGCCAGGTCTAGCCTAGCCTAGCCTAGGACTGCAGATAGCAATTAGAGGCCGTAGCGTGAGCACACCGGCGCAGCGGAAGCCGATCCCTATTCGCGTGTGTTGGCATGCGTTCGCGTTTCCTTTCGGCGGCAAGTTGCCGCCGAAAACGGGCTGGTAGCCCGTTCCACCCATTTTCGAAACACGCTGTTCGTTAGAGGGCTGTTTTCTCGCCAAAAGGCCAGCGTCGCGTCAGGCGGCTCCAGATCAGAAAGATCACAATGCCCGCCGCCAGGATGGCCGCGCCGTAGTTCTTTAGCCTCACGTCCGCCGTCGCGAAGAGAAAAGACCATCCGGCCAGCGCGATCAGCGGCGGCAATGGATAAAGCCAGATGCGATACGGACGCTCCATTTGCGGCGCTCGTTTCCGCAGCAACATCACCGCAAAAATCTGCCCGATGAATTGCACCAGAATGCGCGTGATCAGGAGCGCGTCGATCACCGTCATCAGCGGCAGAAAACTGCACGCGATGGAAATAATCCCGATCGTCACCAGCGAGACGTGCGGGAAATTCTTCTTCGGATGCAGGCGGCCGAACACCTTGAAGAAACAACCGTCCCTGGCTGCGGCATACGGGATTCGCGAGTAACCGAGCAACAACGCGAAGACCGAGGCGAACGCTGTCCACAGCACCATCACCGTAAACACCGTCGCCACTTTCGCGCCATAGATCTTTTCCATGAAAAGCGACACCACGGGCGCCGGCGGGTCAGTTGCAGGCACAAACTCCCGCCACGGCACCACGCCGATGATCGAAAGATTGATCCCGATGTAAATCAGCGCGACGCACACGATGCTGATCAGGATCGAACGCGGGATGACTTTCCCCGGATCGCGGACTTCTTCGCCAATGTAGCAGACGTCGTAGTAACCAAGGTAGTCGTACACGCCGACGCGCGTCGCTGCGCCCAAACCGAGCAGGAAGCCCAGTGAGAATTGAAAACTGCCTGGCGGAAAATCAAAAGCCAGCTTCGGATCGAAATGCAGCGCGCCCGTGACAATCACCGCCAGCGTGGTCAACAACATGCCAATCCACAAACTGACCGTGATCCGGCCGATGGCCGTGATTTGACGGTAGAGCAGCGCGATCGTCAGAATCCCGACGCCCACGATGATGAGTTGAGTCTCGCGGACCGTCAGTCCAGGCCAGAGATATTTGAGATACTGGGCCAACCCGATGAAGCCGGACGCAATTTCGAGCGGCCCGCTCAGGATGAATTGCCAGACGAACAGAAAAGCCATCAGCCGGCCGAACGTTTCCCGTCCAAATCCGTCGCGCAAATAGACATACGTGCCGCCCGATCCAGGCATCGCCGCTCCGAGTTCGCCCCAGACCAACGCATCCGGAATCGTGATCATCATGGCGACCAGCCAGCCGAGCATCGCTTGCGGCCCGTTCAGCGCGGACATGAGCGCCGGGATCGTGATGAACGGCCCGATCCCGATCATGTTGGACATATTCAGCGCCGTGGCCTGAAGCAAACCGAACTGCCGGAGCAGGTGCGGCTGATTCCCGTTTGGGCTTTGATGGGGAGGATCGGAATCCATCGGGGGCGTTAAAGCGTTAAAACGGTTAGAGATGATCGAGCGGGTTGCGCACCGCGGGGACAGGGTTGCGTGGGCATGGCGGTCACAAGTTCGCTGAACGGGCCCGCCTATAACAAAGCCGAGACGCGAACACAAATTGAATCGCGCAGGGAGCGAGTCAACTGCACGCTGATTCAAATGCGGATCAAATCCACGAAAAGATCATCGGGGCCGACCGAAGTCTTGGTCCCGCCGGCAGCGGGAGCGCTCTGGCCTTTGCGCAGTTGCAGGATGGACAGCGGATTCGCCCCCGGGAGGAAACTCCGGAGGAAGATCAAACACACCAGAAACAACACCAGCGCGGAAAACTCGACGGCTTCCCGGCCTTCGGTGTCGATCATGTGCGGCATATTGACGAAGAACACGGCGCCGATGAGGACGGGGAGTTGGATCAGCGCGCCCAGCCAGGTGAGCACTCCCAGCGCCAGCAGCAGTCCGCCCAGCATATGGACGTAAGGAACCGCCCGCGCCATCGGGACCAGCCAACTGTTTGCCGCGGCGTTCGTGAATTGGGCGAACAATTCCGGGTGCATCAAGAAGTAGAGGCCTTTGATGAAGAGCCCGACGCCGAGATAAACCCGGACGCAATCAAGGAGCACGTCCCGATGTGTTTCCACCCACTGCTGGCATTGCTCGAACTTTGTGTTCATAGGGTCCTTTCGTGTGATTGGCGCGCGCCGGCGGCGGGAGTTTGGGGCGAATCACAGCCACTCGCGTTTGCGCTCCAAGCAGGCGCTTCCGGCATGTCAGTGTTCGGCTTTGAATCATCATAAGCGGTTCTGACTGCGAAGACAAGTTCGACTGCTGCGGTCGCGGGATTACAAGTGTCGGTCAGTCGCGATTCGCCTGGCTTCCCTCTCTCCCCGCGAGGAGCGAGCGGGGAGAGAGCTGGAGAGAGGGGGTTCTCGGAGAAGCGAAATCGGACGCACCTTCTCTCCCCGGCCCTCTCCTCCTTGTTGAGGAGGAGAGGGAGATTTAACGTGATGCGAATGGAAGAGAGGCAGGCTGGAAGCCCGCCCTACGTTGAAGAACCAATGAAAACCATCGTTGCAGGCTCAGATCTTGTTCGCCGTGTTCGTTCCAGTCGTCGATGATCTGCCGGCCATCGATCCAGGCGTGCTGGCGGACGATCTAAAGTTTTCCGTTGAGCGTTCGCGGAGTTGCACCGCCGCAAAACGCCTGGGCTGGGAACTCGGTTTCCATGGGAGATTCTTGAACACACCCCCGGAGGCGTCAAGTCTATGGCTTGGTGCCAACCAGTGCATCCACAAGCGATGTCGCCGCTGCGCTCTGCCGCCGCAGTCCAAAACCGTCGCGACCCGCGACGATTCTGGGCAATCCATCGTGCGCTTCCAATCTGACGGCGGCCAGGTCGAACTGCCGCTGGCCGGCTTGCGTGTTCGTGTCGGCGGACACAACTCTGAACAAATCTTCTTCGAACACCCGCAGCAACCGGATTGGTCGATCTACGCCACCGACCCGGGAATCTTGAAGCATGACGCGCTGAGCCAGAACGCGGATTTGGCCGATCAGCTCCGCGGGCTTCGCAAACGCGGGGGCGTGGGCAAGCCGCTCGCGTTCATCGGCGGCGTACTCGCGCTTCTGTTCGTGCTGCTGATTGTGGCGCTCCTCAGCGCCAAGGGCCGAATCGTGCGTTACCTGGCGTTTCGCGTTCCGGTCGAGTGGGAAGTGAATCTGGGCAATTCCCTGCTCGAACAAGTGAAACGGCAGGGCCAGGCCGCCGCCGCCCCCGAATTGGAAGCAAAACTCAAAACCGTGACTTCGCGTTTGTTGCCCGTCGTCGCCGATTCCGGATTCACGTTTCAGTTTCACATTCTCGATGACACCAACGTGAACGCCTTTGCCTTGCCGGGCGGCAACGTGGTCGTGCTTTCCGGCCTGTTGACCGCGGCCAAACGCCCCGAAGAAATCGCCGGCGTGCTGGCGCACGAAATGGCGCACGTCACCGAGCGGCACGGGTTCCGCAAGATCATCGACACCGCCGGGCTTTATCTCCTGATCCAAACCCTGTTTGGCGACGCCAGCGGCCTCATGTCCGTCATCGCCAACAGCTCCGAATTCCTGCTTCGCCAAAAATACTCTCGCGATTTCGAGCGCGAGGCCGACGACGTGGGCTGGCAATATCTCGTGCGGGCTGAGGTCGATCCCCGCGGCATGACCGACTTTTTCAGGACCTTGCTCGAACACGAGAAAGCAGGGCTGACGCTGCCCGGTTTGCTCAGCACGCACCCCACCACCGAGGAGCGAATCAAACGTCTGGAGGCCAAATGGGAAAAGATGAACCCGAAGTAAGCCCTCTCAACGACGGTAGAGCAAGTCCGTCCCGGCGAGCCGCTCCACGTGCCTGGAACACGTCCGACTCGGCTCGCTGGGGACAAGCTCGCCCTACCGTCCGGTTCACGGGAAGTTCCCACGGCCAAAAAGCCGCGCACACGGCCCTTGAACTGAAAACAGTGCGGACCGCAGCCTTTAGGCT